>ENA-OOXA01000011-OOXA01000011.1-human-gut-metagenome-genome-assembly--contig:-NODE-11-length-133072-cov-4.861356_pt1 | contig 133072 bp, 110 predicted proteins | sample MGYA00241581_ERZ501331 | MGnify/ENA primary metagenome ERZ501331 (study PRJEB25962, sample SAMEA2042982) | human gut metagenome | biome: human gut; feature: human-associated habitat; material: faeces...
TTTATATTTATTTTATCTAGCACAACAAGTTAAATTAAACGATTTGTCCGTAAAGAAGCCGCCCAAAACGGAATAACTCACCGTAACGAGCAAGAAAGCCCCCAGAGCTGCAACTCTGAGGGCTTTCACTTTGCCACTTGGAATCTCACCACATTCCTTAGCTGTTATTATCATATGCTATTACCGGTAAAAAGTCAACTCAAAACGTCACGGAGCTCTCCATATTTTCTGGCGTTTGTCCTAAAAACGTCACAAAACCATATCTCTGAATCAACCCACATATCCAGAAATGGCTTAAAATCAACACTTTCCAGACTTCACGGTATAAATATATTGCTTTTCGCCACAAAAAGCGGTGGGTATTTTTTTATCTGATCATTTGTTTTTCAGTTCTTCCACTGCTTTTTTGATTCTTGCACATGCTTCCTGAAGATCCTCATAGCTGCATGCGTAGGAAATTCTTAAGTATCCCTCTCCCTCGGAACCGAATGCGGAACCAGGTACCAGAGCGATTTTTGCATTGTCAAGAAGGTACTCGGCAACTTCCATGGAAGTCATTCCAAGGCTCTTGATATTTACGAAGATGTAGAACGCACCATGTGGATTGTTGCAGCTGATTCCGTCGATCTCGTTCAGTGCTTTTACCACATAATCTTTTCTTCTCTGATACTCTTTTCTCATTGCCTCAACATCTTCTGCACAGTCGCTTAATGCGGTAAGTGCTGCTTCCTGTACGAAAGAAGATGCACAGGTAACGGTATACTGATGAACACGTACACAAGCCTGGATAATTCCAACCGGTGCACACATATATCCAAGTCTCCATCCTGTCATGGAGTAAGCTTTTGAGAAGCCTCCTAATGTGATGGTTCGCTCTTTCATTCCCGGAAGGGATGCGATGCTTACGTGCTCAGTTCCATCATATACAAGCTGGCTGTAGATCTCATCTGCAATCACAAGAAGATCATGTTTGATGGCGATCTCACTTAATTTCTCAAGTGTCTCTCTGGAGAATACACCACCGGTCGGGTTACTCGGGTTAACAACTACAATCATCTTTGTTTTGTCTGTGATCTTGGACTCCATCTCCTCAAAGTCGATCTGATAATCATTCTCCTCTTTCAGGCTGTATGTTACAGGAACTGCGCCAAGTGCTGACGGAACATGGATGTAGTTCAGCCATACCGGGTTCGGAACAAGGATCTCATCCCCAGGATCCAGGAAAGCGTCCATGGATGCAAAAGTAGCTTCACCAACACCTACGGTTACAAGGACTTCAGATGCTTCATAATCTGTACCATGGTTCTCGTTCTCCCATTTTGCAATGGCTTCTCTCAGTTTCGGGATACCATAGTTGGATGTGTAAAATACATGTCCTGCTGCAAGGCTCTCATTTGCTGCTTTTTTGATCTTCTCCGGTGTATCAAAATCCGGACGTCCGATCTCCAGGTGAATGATCTTCTCTCCTGCCTGCTGCATTTTGTTTGCTTTTTCCATTACTGCACGGATACCGGAAAATGGAAGGCATTCCATTCTTTTCGCTGTCTTGTACTCCATATTCATTTCCTCCTGAACCCTTTTATTTTTCTGCGGATATTCCGCTGTTTTTACTGCATTTAATATTTAAGCGTATAGCTGATGTCTCAACTATACGCTTAAATGGTATCATCGTAGTAATATTAAGTCAATTTAATAATTTGTATGTATAATATTAAGATTTTTTATATTTACTTACGCGTTATATTTTGTTTCGTCAAGCTCATTTTCTTTCTTGTTAACGATAACGTTGACTGTTGCATCACCGATTACGTTAAGCGGAAGAAGTGCCATCTCAACCGGACGGTTGATCGCTACAACCAGTGCATATGCGATCATACAAAGGTCAGATGTCCAGCCCATACCGGAAAGGATTGTTACGATCAGAGTTGTTCCGGCGATCGGGATAGCCGGGCAGCCCATTGCCGCACAGATGGAAAGAAATGCGACTGTGATCAGGTTTGCCGGTGTAATGTCAATTCCGGATGCTGTTGCGATAAATGTTACTGCAAACATATGCATAACAGTTGTACCGTTCATGTTGATGGTCATACCTGTAGGAAGAACGAAGCTTGTGATCTCCTGGGAGCATCCAAGTTCATCAAGGCATGTTCTGGTGTTCAGCGGAAGGCATGCTGCGGAAGAGTTTGTGGAGAATCCGAATACACCAACTTTTGCGATCTTCTTAAGGAATTTCATCGGGCTTAAGCCTGTTGTAAGGCCGATACCGATCGGGTAAATCGTTACTACAAGTACAAACAGTGTCAGCATTGCGCCTACGATGTAAGCTGCTGCCGGTGCCAGATACTCAGCTCCGTAGATTGCGAATGTACGGGAGATCAGGCAGAAGATTGCTACAGGACCAACTTTGTTGATCAGGAATGTCAGATACAGGTTGATGATGTCGCTTAAGTTCTCAAGTACGCTTTTCAGCGGTTTCATCTTGTCGCCAAGTGCGTTCATGCAAAGACCAAGAACGATAGCTACTACTACAACTGCAAGGATGCTGTTATTGCTGCTGAATGCGGTTCCGATATTGGACGGAACTGCTGTTACGATTGTTGCAAGCGGGTTGAACTGATCCAGTGTTGCAGCCTCTGTAACTGCCTCTGCCGGAAGTTTTACGTTAAAAAATCCAGCTGTTTTCATTGCGAATGCAACAATACCTGCGATAAGTGCGCCAACTACATAGAAGCAGAAGAATCCAAGTAATGTACGTCCTGCAATTCTTCCAAGCTTGGAGGAACTGGAGATACTGCACATTGCAAGGCTTAAGGATACCAGTACCAGCGGTACGATCGCCATCTGTAATCCTCTCATGAACAGCTGTCCGATGATGTAGAAGAGACCGATGGAATGAAATCCCTGATCTGCTGTGATATCCTGGAACAGAAGTGCATTGATCACGTTCCATGTCCCCTCTGACATCTGCTGTTTCAGAAGCATGAATCCAAGTCCTACGACCAGACCGCCGACCAGAGCAATCATCATGTTTCTTACTATGTTGTTCTGTTTTTTCTCTTTTGCCATAGTTTCCACCCTTTCCTTTCTTATCCTAAAAAAGTGCACTTTTCCATATAAAGAGAGCCGGACAAATCAACGCAGTAATCCCTTGTACTAAATCTCCTTTGATTTATCCGGCACTCTATCTCTCATGTGAATGTAATGTACTTTATTTAGTTTTTATAAGTGTTTGATCTCAATACCCTCTTCTGTGAATTTTTCACGGATCTTCTGTACAAAAGCGAGTGCTTTCGGTCCGTCTCCGTGTACACAGAGTGTGTCTCCCTTGATGTCAAGCTCTTTTCCGTTGATGGATGTTACTTTTCCTTCTTTGATCATCTTCACGCATCTTTCGATGGCAATGTTCTCATCTGTGATCATGGATCCCTCCATCTTTCTCGGTACAAGAGAAAGATCATCCATGTATGCACGGTCTGCAAAGATCTCGGATGCTGTACGGAGTCCCTTGCTCTCAGCGATATCACCGAGAACTGCTCCTGCACAGTAGTAAACGATCAGATCTTTGTCATACTCACAGATTGCCTCGCAGATTGCTGTGGAAATGTCCTCATCATACTGGCAGGCATTTCCCATTGCTCCATGAGGAGCGACATGCTGAAGCTTCATTCCATAGCTTTTTGTGAATGCAGCCAGTGCTCCGATCTGGTATCTGACGTAATTCTTAACTTCATCATGAGAGAGAACCATCTTTCTTCGTCCAAAGCCAAGAAGATCAGGATATCCAGGATGGGCTCCAACCATAACGCCACGTTCCTTTGCCATGCGGACTACCTTATCCATTACCATTGGATCGCCTGCATGCCAGCCACATGCTACATTTGCTGTTGTGACATATTTAATGATCTCTTCATCTCCGCCCAGCTTGTATGCGCCAAAGCTCTCACCCATGTCACTGTTTAAGTCAATACTGTACATGTTGCTACCTTCCTTTCTTTCTTTACTTGATAAAAGTATAACATGTTAAATAAGAATAATAAAATAGATTATTTTTTCAGAATATATTAATGTTTTCTATATTTCTTTTGTAATAGATTTTACATTTCTTTTATTCTTTTTAGAAAAAAATATTGACATCAGATAAAACATATGCTTAAATAGTCATATGAACATTCAATCATATATTCATATAAATTTCAAGGAGATTTCATATGGAAGAGAGCTTAAAAAAGAATTCCATGGAGTCCACGGATTCCTGTGGCTGCGGTTGCGGCCACGACCATCATGAGGAACATGCACATGAAGAACACCATCACCACGATGATGAGCATTGTGGATGTGGCTGCGAAGATCATGATCATGAGCATGAACATCACCATCATGATCACGATGATGACCACTGCGATTGTGGCTGCGAGGATCATGAACACGAACATCACGAGCATGAACATCATCACCATCATCACGACGATGACCACTGCGGCTGTGGTTGCGAGGATCATGATCACGAACACCACGAGCATGAACATCATCATCATGATCATGACCACGAACATCACGAGCATGAGCATCACCATCATCACGATGACGAACACTGCGGTTGCGGCTGCGGGGATCACGACCACAACCACGAGCATCACGAGCACTCTCACAGCACAGCATCCGCAAAACGTGTCTACATCCTGGAGAACCTGGGCTGTGCCCACTGTGCTTCCAAGATGGAGGAACAGATCCAGCATCTTGACGGCGTAGAAAGTGCAACCATCACTTTCGCCACCAAACAGCTTCGCTTAAACGCCGCTGACCCAGATGCTCTGCTTCCGCAGATCCGCAAGATCTGCACCTCCATTGAATCCGAAGTCAAAGTTGTTCCGAGAAACCCGAAGCCAGCCGCTTCTGCTGACGTAATAACCAAGATCTACCTTCTGGAGAACCTGGGCTGCGCCCACTGTGCTTCCAAAATGGAAGAACAGATTGCAGACCTCGACGGCATCTCCGAAGCCACCATCACTTTTGCTACCAAACAGCTTCGTGTAACCGCAAAGGATCCGGACCGCTACCTTGATCAGATCCGTAAGATCTGTACCTCCATTGAATCCGAGGTCAAGGTTGTTCCAAGAAGCAACAATTCCGGAGAAAAGACAAAAACTTATATTCTGGAAAACTTAGGCTGTGCTAACTGTGCTTCCAAAATGGAAAAACAGATTGCAGACCTCGACGGTATTTCCGAAGCTACCATCACTTTTGCAACAAAACAGCTCCGCGTCACCGCAAAGAACCCGGACCGCTACCTTGATCAGATCCGCAAGATCTGTACTTCCATTGAATCCGAAGTTGTAGTAAAAGAAAAAGATCCGAAGCCAAAATCACAGACAGCTACATCCGAAACTCACCCATCCAGCAAAAAGAAATCTTTTTCCAAAGAAAAGATCGACACGATCTGTATTATCATCGGCGCGATCCTCTTTGTTGCCGGTGAGATCATGGAACACAAAGGATTTGCAGATACTGCCACTCTTCCGTTATTTGTGATTGCATATCTGGCACTTGGCGGTGTGATCGTTGTAAAGGCAGCCAAAAACATCTCCCACGGACAGGTATTCGACGAAAACTTCCTGATGAGTGTTGCAACTCTCGCTGCTTTTGCCATCAATGATTCCGCTGAGGCCGTAGGCGTTATGCTCTTCTACCGAATCGGCGAGCTTTTTGAGGAAAAAGCCGTTGAGCGAAGCCGCGGACAGATCATGGACGCTGTAGATCTTCGCCCGGAAGTTGTAAACCTTGTTGTTGGCGATGATATTCAGGTGATCCCATCTGAAGAAGCTCAGGTTGGCGATGTTCTCCTGGTCCGTCCTGGCGATCGTATTCCTCTTGACGGCGTGATCATCGAAGGAAGCAGCCGTATCGACACATCCCCAATCACAGGTGAGCCTGTACCGGTTGCTGTAAATGAAGGTGATGAGATCACTTCCGGATGTGTAAACACTTCCGGTCAGTTAAAGATCCGCGTGGAAAAACCTCTCGAAGAGTCCATGGTCACACGTATCCTGGATTCTGTAGAAAATGCAGCAGCAAGTAAACCGAAGATCGACCGTTTTATCACACGTTTTGCAAAAGTGTACACTCCTTGTGTTGTAGGAATCGCTGTTGCAACAGCACTGATTCCATCCCTTGTAACCGGAAACTGGCATTACTGGATCTACACAGCCATCACCTTCCTGGTAATGAGCTGCCCATGTGCTCTTGTACTTAGTATCCCGCTTGCATTCTTCTCAGGCATCGGTGCCGGTTCCAAGAAAGGAATCCTGTTCAAAGGCGGCCTTTCCATCGAGGGATTAAGCAACCTTGGCGCTGTAGTTATGGATAAAACCGGAACCATCACAGAAGGTAACTTCCAGCTTCAGAAAGTTGTAACTGCCGGTAAATATAACGAAAACGAACTTCTTTCCATGTGTGCAGGCTGCGAGCAGAACTCCACACATCCGATTGCAAACAGTATTGTAGCTGCCGCAAAAGAACGCGGAATCCAGTTTGAAAAACCGATCTCTCTGGAAGAAATTTCCGGACATGGAATTGTCGCAGAAATGCCGGAGGGAAAAGTTCTCTGTGGAAACCGCAAGCTGATGGATAAATTCGGCGTCACCATCGGAGAATTAAAAGAAGCCTCTTACGGCTCTGAAGTATTTATGGCTGTAAACGGAACTTTTGCAGGATATATGCTGATCTCCGATACTATCAAACCAGATGCAAAAGAAGCCATTGCTTCCCTGAAAAAACTCGGTCTTCACACAGTTATGCTTACCGGAGATTCCGAAGACAGTGCAAATGCCGTAGGAAAAGACGCGGGAATCGATGAAATTTATGCCAAGCTCCTTCCGGAAGACAAACTCAACGCCCTGAAAAAGGTCCGTGAGGCACACGGAACGGTTATGTTTGTCGGTGACGGAATCAACGATGCTCCTGTACTTGCAGGTGCAGATGTAGGCGCGGCCATGGGAAGTGGTGCAGATGCGGCTATCGAGGCTGCAGATGCCGTATTTATGAACTCCAACGTAGATGCGATTCCTCAGTCTATCGCCATTGCACGAAACACAAACCGCATCGCATGGCAGAACGTAATATTCGCCCTTGTGATCAAGATCGCCGTTATGATCCTTGGTCTTGCCGGACATGCCAACATGTGGATGGCCGTATTTGCAGACACTGGCGTTGCCATGATCTGCGTGCTGAATTCCATTCGTATCCTGTATAAAAAATAAAAAATTTGACCGGTGCGTTTTTTTCAGCTACAATAGAAGTTAATAGTTTGGAGGATGCGCAAATGAAGAAACCACATATCGATTACCCGATCAATGATGATACGCTTTACCGGCTTGCCGACCTGTTCAAGGTCTTTGGTGATCCTACCAGGATCCGTATCCTGTATGCGCTTTCTGTAGAAGAACTTTGTGTTCAGGATATTGCCGACCGGCTTTCCATGACACAGAGTGCGATTTCTCATCAGCTTCGTGTGCTGAAGCAGATGTCACTGGTCAAATTTCGAAGAGATGGAAAAACAATCTTCTACTCCCTGGCAGACAGCCACGTGGCAACCATCATGAATCAGGGTCTGGAACACGTAACAGAAGAATAAAACATAAAAAGCACCAAAAGCCGATCCGCTTTCCAGCAATGGAAATAGCAGATCGGCTTTTTTATAAATAACGTTCAGTTCCGGCTTTTTTTATTCATTTACACAATTAATAGCATCAACCGTCTTTTTATACTCAGAAGACACTTTTTCAAGAAGTTCCGGCAGCTTTGCCTCATCCGGAGCACCGCCTCTGAGTTCTTCTGTCAGATCACTGGAAACTTTAAACAGCTGTGTGAATCCCAGATTTGCACAAACACCCTTTAATGTATGGGCAGCACGGAAAGCTTCCTCATAATCCGCTTTATCCATGGTATCGACAAGTGTCTGATAACTTGGATCATCAAGGAATTTTCTGGCAAATTTTTCTACCAGCATTTTGTTTCCCGCAAAACGTCCAAGCACCTCTTCGTAATTACTTTCAATCGCACTATAGCACTGTTCAATTGTCATTGTATATTTCTCCTTTCCATCAGGCATCCTCCGTATTTTCACGGTCTGTTTCCTGGCCTGTACATTATTTATATTTCTCTCTCGCTCTGTGGTGAAGTACCATCGCTCCGTATGCAGGCATTCTCACATGAAGGATTCCCGCATCCGCAATATATTTCTCTGCCTTTTCTGTGTAGCCATCTCTGGAAGAAAGCATCAGGCGCTGAAAAGCTGTCGCTTCTTTCCGGCTTACACCTGTTTTCCAGGCTGTTACCCTCACATCTCTCTCATAATCCTGATTATTGATGATCACAATGATCTGCTCAGAATCAGAAAAGCGGCCATAACTTAAGCCCTGATGATCGTTCCACAGAAACTCCAGGGAACCTTTTGCAAGGAGCGGATATGCCTTGTGTATACAGATCATCCGTTTATGAAAATCCAGCATCTCAAGATCTTCTTTTCCCCAGGGATAAGTTCTGCGGTTATCCGGATCTGTAAAGCCACACACACCGGCCTCGTCCCCGTAATATACCGTAGGTGCACCTGGCCACGTCATCTGGATCACAACCGCCTCTCTCATGATCCCAGGATTAATGCCTGCGGATGCCGCCTCTGCACCTGCATAGGAAAGCCTTCCTACTCTGTGGTTGGTTCTTGTCAGGAATCTGGAATGATCATGGTTGGAAAGCTCATTCATGGCCCCGTAAAGAGCTCCCATGTGCAGTGACCGCATATGATGCTTCATGGCACCGATAAAGGCCTCACTGTTACCGTAGAGGTCTTCCCTGTACTCATCGCTGTGTTTCTCCATTCCTGTCAGAAACCAGGTCACAGGCTCCATAAAAGCGTCATAGTTCATAACCGTATCCCACTCATCACCCAGAAGCCAGCTCTCCGGATTTCCGTAGTGTTCTGCAAGGATCACCGCATCAGGATTAGCCTCTTTTACCGCTTTTCGGAACTCTTTCCAGAAATGGTGGTTAAAATCATTGCTGTGTCCCAGATCTGCAGCCACATCCAGTCTCCATCCATCTACGTTATATGGTGGAGAAACCCATTTCCTGCCAACATCAAGGATTGTCCGGCAAAGTTCCTCAGATCCTTCGTAATTCAGCTTCGGCAAAGTATCATGGGTCCACCAGCCGTCATAGGTGGGATTATATGGCCAGCGATTCTGATCCTGGAAGCAGAAGAAAGAACGATAAGGGCTGTCCGCAGAAATATAGGCTCCTTTTTCGTATCCTTCCTGATTTTCATAGATCCGTTCTCTGTCCATCCATTTATTAAAAGATCCACAGTGGTTAAATACCCCGTCCAGGATCACTTTCATTCCTCTCCTGTGGATCTCTTCCACAAGCTCCCGGAAAAGCTCGTTGCTGGCCTTAAGATTCCGTTTATCGGTCACACGGCGGATATACTTAAGCGCATGGCTGTTATCCCGGTCTCCGGGGCTCAAAAGGCCGTCACAGTCCTCCACGATCTTTCCGATATGAGGATCGATATGATCATAGTCCTGGCAGTCATATTTGTGGTTGCTTGGGGAAACAAACACCGGATTCAGATAGATCACATCCACCCCAAGTTCCTGGAGATAATCCAGTTTATCCATAACTCCCTGAAGATCACCGCCATAAAATTCCCGTACCCCCATGACTGCCGGAATCTTTCCCCAGTCATCCACTTTCACGGAAATATCCCCGATATAGGAGTATTCTCCGGTTTCCACATCGTTGGAAGGGTCTCCGTTATAAAAGCGGTCCACATAAATCTGGTACATGACAGCACCCTTCAGCCATTCCGGCACATGATAATCCGGATAGATCTCAAATTCTGTCCGTTCCTCATGCCTGGTGCTAACACCATCTGTATCATAATAGCAGGTAACAAGCCCTGAATGGATTTCAAAATAATAGTGTACAATGTCCTTTCCCATTATGATCTGTGCAGTATAGTAATCAAAACTTCCGGAAGTCCTCTCCCGTTTCATTTCCAGATATTCTCCGTCATGCACAAGACAGACGTTGTCCACATTATTTCTCTGGGTACGAAAACGAATGGTCACGGTATCGCCTTCCCGTGGTTCTACCGGTGTTCGGTAATATTCCGTTCCGTCACTGAACATTGCCTCTTTATTTAATACCGGACTCATATTGAGTATATACTGCATCTTCTTTGCTGTCTCCATGCTTTCATATAACATTCTATTTTCCTCATTCCGTTTTTAGTACCATTCTCTTAAATATATTATCTTAATTTTTTCCATACCGCAAGCTTATCTACCGGTTTTCTCCATATTTCCTCTTTTATTTTTGCGCAGTAAAAAAGGCAGCTGGTTAGGCTGCCTTTTTTGGAGAAGGTATTTCTTCTTATGGGGTGTAGCAAAAACTATATAATGTATTGGGGGGTTTTTACGGTATATATAGTACCATGTGTCCACCAAAAAGTGTGCACAAAGTTCACAAAATTCAATATGTTTTTTTGTGCACTTTATTCGTTTGTTTCTGCAACCTCTTCATTTTCTGTTGTAAAAAGTGCTTCAAACTCTTCACGATGTACTTTTTCCTTCTCAAGAAGAAGGGCTGCACAGCTGTGAAGAACGCCAATATGCTCCCGGATAATGCTCTCTGCTTTCTCATGACATTCGCTGATGATACGGGAAATCTCCGCATCGATCTCTCTTGCCACTTCCTCGCTGTAACCTCTGGTATGTGCCAGATCACGGCCGATAAACACTTCATCGTCATCGTTACCATAAGCGATCAGGCCGATCTTTTCGGACATACCATATTTCATTACCATGGAACGGGCAGTCTCTGTGGCACGTTTGATATCATTGGATGCACCTGTTGTAATATCTCCGAAAATGATCTCCTCAGCCACACGGCCTCCCAGAAGCGTTGTGATGTCCTCCAGCATCTTGTTTTTTGTATTGAACATCTCATCGTTATCCGGAAGCGGCATGGTGTAACCGGCAGCTCCCATACCTGTAGGAATAATGGAAATGGTGTATACCGGATCCATATGCGGAAGTACATGAAACAGGATCGCATGGCCAGCCTCATGATAAGCTGTGATCTTCTTCTCTTTGTCAGAGATGACCTTGCTCTTCTTCTCCGCACCGATCCCAACTTTAATGAATGCTTTTTTGATATCTTTCTGCATGATGTAAGGACGGCTTTCTTTTGCTGCGTCAATGGCAGCCTCGTTGAGAAGGTTCTCAAGATCCGCACCGGTAAATCCAGCCGTTGTCTGGGCGATCTGATGAAGGTCCACATCGTCTCCCAGCGGTTTGTCCTTGGCGTGGACCATCAGGATTTCTTCTCTACCCTTGACATCCGGACGTCCCACACCGACTTTTCGGTCAAATCGTCCCGGACGGAGGATTGCCGGATCCAGAATATCCACACGGTTGGTCGCTGCCATTACGATGATACCCTCATTTACCCCAAAACCATCCATCTCTACAAGAAGCTGGTTCAGTGTCTGCTCTCTCTCATCATGGCCGCCGCCCATTCCGGTTCCTCTCTGACGGGCTACCGCATCGATCTCATCAATAAAGATGATACACGGTGCATGGCGCTTGCCCTCTTCAAAAAGATCTCGTACACGGGAAGCACCGACACCTACGAACATCTCCACGAAATCCGATCCTGAAATGGAGAAAAACGGAACACCGGCTTCTCCTGCAACTGCCTTCGCAAGAAGGGTTTTACCAGTTCCCGGAGGGCCCACAAGGATCACTCCTTTCGGAATTCTGGCGCCTACCTTGGTATACTTCTGCGGGGATTTCAGGAAGTCAACCACTTCCTCCAGATCCTCTTTCTCCTCCTGAAGACCTGCAACATCTTTGAATGTTACTTTCTTATCATCAGGGGTAGACATTCTGGCTCTGCTTTTTCCGAAGTTCATCATCTTCGCATTGCTTCCGCCGCCTCCGGACATCTGCCGGTTCATCATCATAAAGAAAAAGATAAGGATCGCACCGGTAAGTACCACCGGAAGTACTGTTCCGATCATGGAACTGTCTTTGGGTACATTGCGGATCGTCGGATCAATGTCATATTTTTCAAGAAGCTCTTCTGCCTCTTTTACATCGGTTACGTAGACCGTCCTCTGACCGTCTGAAACAATGTTTGCCGTTACATAACCGGTGGGCACTTCTCTGTTCTGATGAATCACTGCATCCGTTACTTTGTCTTCTTCCAGAGCCTTTTCCAGCTGGCCCATTGTGTAACTGCCCTGGGTAGATACCTGGTCATTGAGATACAGATATCCTGCGATCAGTGCCACAATAAGCAGAAGGTACAGGCCTATCTTACCTGAATGCTTGCTCACTTGGTTAAATCTCCTTTCAGTCCTCCATCTCCACTACTCCGATGTAAGGAAGGTTTCTGTATTTCTGGGCATAATCAAGTCCATATCCTACCACAAACTCATCCGGAATGTTGAAGCAGCAGTAATCTACCGCTACATCTGTCACACGTCTTTCCGGTTTATCAAGAAGTGTACAGAGTCTGACGCTGGCCGGATGTCTGCCTTTCAGGATACGCAGCAGATAGCTTAATGTTCTTCCTGAATCAATGATATCCTCCACAATCAGAACATCTTTTCCTTCCAGAGGCTGATCCAGATCCTTGACGATCTTTACAACACCGCTTGATTTTGTGTCATCGCCATAGCTGGACACAGACATGAAATCCAGTGTTACCGGACGTGTGATCCTCTTGGCAAGCTCGCACATAAAGAAAACGCCGCCTTTCAGAACACAGATCATGTGTACATCTTTTCCTTCGTAGTCTTTGTTGATCACATCTGCAACTTCCTGGATACGGGCATCTACCTCTTCTTCACTGAGTAAAACCCTGATTTTTTCGCTCATGTTAATACTCCTCCTTGGTAATGTAATTCTAACACTCTCCCTGTAGTGGAAGTGATCTTATACTGTTCGTTCATTCGTCCTCCCGGTATCCAGAGGATCTCCGATCCTGCGGCAACAACCGGAATTTGATCTCTTAACCCTGCCGGGATCTTCTCATCAATAAAGATCCGGTTCAGTTTCTTTCTACCTCCGGCGCTGTTTACAACAAGATAATCCCCCTGTTTTCTGGTACGAACGCATGGACTACCTTTTATTTTATCATAATCCATCCATTTCGTATACTTTTTTTCTTCAATCTTCTGATTCTTATAGTGGAAAATTTTTGTCTCAAAAATTCCAAACGGACATTCCAGGATCCCGGACAGCGGAATTTCAAAAAACATTTCCGCCGGATTCCCGGAACCTTTTTTTTCTGCTGACACACCTTCTGTGGTCCCCGGTCCGGAAACTGTCTTTTCCAGGCGAACGCCTCCATAACTCCGGACAGCCTGAATATTCCCCGGAAGCTTTATATAGCGTCCGGTTTCTTTTTTTTGCAGGGAAAAAACCTGCCTTACATGAAGAGACGTAAAATCCTTTCGTTTTCCCGACAGCCGCTCAAAAGCTTCCATAACCGCATACTCCCGGACAATATCTGGTTTCTCAAAAAATGCACCATCCAGCAGGTATCCGGTTTTCTGTCTGCATTGTTCCAGAAGTTCTGCGCCCTTTCTGCGAAGGTATCCGTCTGCTTCTCTCAGTATTCTGGCTGTTTCCGCCATATGTTCTACCGTTTTTCCGTTAATTTCCTTTTCCATGGCAGGAAGCACATGATGCCGGATCCGGTTTCTGGTATATCCATCAGAAAGATTACTGCTGTCCGTAATATAGGAAATCTCGTTCTCTTCCAGATAATAGACAATTTCCCTGCGTTCTAAACATAAAACCGGACGGATGATCCCGTCACTGCAGGGATGTATCCCGGAAAGTCCCCGAAGTCCGGTTCCCCTTGCCAGATGATGCAGCATGGTTTCTGCCAGATCATTACGGTTATGAGCCAGCGCAACGCAGAACCGACGCTCATTTTCTTCCGGGAATTCCGAAAAGGCAATGCGCTGTTTTTCCTTCGCAAAAGCCTGTTTTCGGACGATCCGTCCGGTTTCTTCTTCTCCCAGCCTCCATTTTCTGGAAAGTTCCGGAACCGGATAATGATAGGACTGAAAAGGAATCTTCCACTCCTGGCAGATTTTTTTTACAAGGTTCTCATCTCTGTCCGCCTCATCTCCCCGGATTCCATGATGAACATGGACTGCCTCCAGGAAAAATCCAAATTCTTCCTGGATACTTTTCAGGATATGAAGCATGGCAATGGAATCTGCCCCTCCGGAAACTCCTGCCGCAACAATGTCTCCTGCTTTCAGCATCTGATTTTCTCTGATATATTTCTTTACACGTTCGATCATTTTTTCTCCTGTGTTTAACCAAATCAAGTAAGTCCCCTGCTTCAATTGCGAATATCCACTTGACTAATCCTATTTTTTCCATAAACCAGCCACAACGACGGTCATATCATCCCGTGCACGATAGTCACTGTATCCCAGAACCCTCTCCAGAATTCCACGACCGATCTCTTTTGGTTCTTTTTCATGGACATCCATGATGATCTCTTTCATGGTCTCTTCCTCATGTTCTGCTGGCAGTGCATCCAGGACGCCATCCGTCATCATGATCAGATAATCTCCATGATACAGTTTTCTGGAAGCCGTATCAAAATCCAGCTGCTGGATCAGGCCCGCTGCCAGACTTTCGGAAGCAATGGCCTCTACCCAGTGATCTCTTTTTATAAAAGTGGAAGATGCTCCCGCTTTCAGGAAATTACAGATTCCCGTATAAAGATCTACCGCACAGATATCCACCGTAGAAAACATCCCTTCCCGTCCTTTCAGAATCAGGGCGGAATTCACCATTCTGGCCGCTGTCTCCTGGGAAAGTCCGGATTCCATAAACTGTTCCAGAAGTTCCACTACGATCTCACTTTCCCGGAAAGCTTCCATTCCGGATCCCATTCCATCGGACAGGCAGAGAAAAAACCTGCCATCCTCTTCCTGACGGCAGATATAATTATCCCCGGAAACCTTTTCTGCTTCTCTTGTAAGCCTGGCTACCCCGTAAAGCATCTGATAGCTGACATCTTCCACAAAATGTACCGTATGGAAATCTCCATTTACAATACTCCTGCTTCCCTGTTCCGGCGTCATGGGGCTGCCACATATTCTGGATAAAATCTGTGCGATTTCTGTCATGGAAACACACTGCCCGCTTCTGGCACGTAAACTCAGAAATATCTGCCGTCTTCCCTCAATCTTATCCATCACCCAGACATTTTTTATGAGTACGTGTTTCCTGCGGAAGGCTTTTCGAAGTTCTTCCTGAAACCTGGGATCTGCCGGCATAATATCATAAAGCTCTTCTGCCATATGATCCATGATCCTGGAAATCTCTGTCAGCTGCTGAGCCACAGCAAGCCGGCTTTCGATCATCCGGTTGTCCCACACAAGATTCTGCCGTTCTTCCCGGAATCCTTCGTTCAAAACCTGAAAATACTGGGCAGAACGCCCACAGGCACTCATCCATTCACTGCGAACCTGACGAACAGCCTCTTCATCCCCCTCCTCCATGACTCTTAGCATATGCTCGCTGTTCCGCATGGTTTCTCCTGCACGCTCGCCCCAGCAGATCTCTCTCTGATAACATCTGGAGCACACACAGGCGCTAGTATCCGAAATGATTCGGTTCAGCTGTCCTCCACTCAAAAATTCCTTTCTGTAAGGCATTCCATAGAATGTATCCGCAAGTTTCCGGAAGGATGCTGCATATCGTTCCACCTTCTCCTTCTGGGGATGGCTTTCACTGAGCGGCATCATCTCTTCTTTTGCCTGTGTTCTTCCCGAAAAGACAGTTTTTGCCATGTCCCGGAGTATCAGCAGAATGCTGACTACGAGCATGGCAATGATCCATTCCTGCATATTTTCCCCTCCCCTTATAACCTTCACTGACTGATTATTATAAAGGAGGTATTCTGAAATATCTGTCAAAGTAACACGAAACTTATAGAAAACTTTTCGCCAAAATGCTTCTGCATTCGCTGTGCTAGTTTTCTTCCTGGAACACGATCTCGTTATCCTTCACAAGTCCAAGCTTCTCACGTGCTGCTTCTTCCACGTATTCATCGGTTTTCATATATTCTTTTTCGGCTTCGATCTCCTTGGTGCGTTCTTTCTCACTGTCAATGGATTTCTCCAGTGCCACAGCCTTGGAATCGTAGTAATCCAGACGTTGCTGCAAAGTCTTGCTCTGCACCATAAGGCTTCCAAGCAGAACCAGTGCGATCACAGCAATGCCTGCCATGCCAAGGTAATTGTATCCGATTTTCTTTTTTTCTTTTCCCTTTCCTGGCTTCTTCAATCTGTCTGCTCCTTTTTACCTTTTTTGGTTTTCTTTTCCTGTTATGAGCTTATACATCCAGATTTTACAACTTCTGCAAAAAAATATCAACCAGTTTACTGTCTTTTTTTGTCTTTAATGAAACAGTCTTTTTATAAGGGATTCTTCCTGTTTCTCTTTCTTTCTGCCCAGATACGCAAGGCTGTCAATTCTGCCTTCCAGGCTCAGTTCTCCATGTTCCAGATCCAGATGTTTCACATGAAGAGTTTCGCCTTTTATGGATAGTTTTCCATCTTCTGTATGCAGCAGGATCTCTTTTTCGTCGAAAGAGATCACATCTCGGATTCCTGTGATCGTGCCGCCTTTCTGCCGTTCTAGCATCAGTTTGTGGATCGCTGCGGATTTTTTTTCCTCCAAAGCCAGATTCTCCTGAAGCGATTTCTCTTTTAATTTATGAAAAAAGCTGCGGAAATAGACCTCTTCCCGGATGCTGTAGTATCAGATATAGCGGAACATACTCTCCACTTCATCTTTTTTTACGGTGTCTTTCACTTCCAGGACTTCCACCTTTACGTTACGGCTTCCAAACTGGATTTCCACGGTATCGCCGGTCTTTACCTGCACGGATGCCTTCGCCGGCTTGTCATTTACCAGAACTCTTCCCGCATCACATGCCTCATTGGCTACTGTACGGCGTTTGATCAGTCTGGATACTTTCAGATATTTGTCAAGACGCATATTTTTCCCTCCTTTAACAAAACTTTCATAGTAAAAAAGCAGGAGAAACCGGTTTCTGGTTCCTCCTGCCGTTATCACTGAATCAACAGATTATTTACCGTTAACAACGTCCTTTAAAGCTTTTCCTGCTTTGAACTTCGGAGACTTGGAAGCCTCGATTGTCATGGTCTCACCAGTCTGAGGATTTCTTCCCTCTCTTGCAGCTCTTGTGCTTACTTCGAAAGTTCCAAATCCAACAAGCTGAATCTTCTCGCCTTTTTTCAGTTCATCAGTTACAACATCGATAAAAGATTTCAGAACAGCTTCTACATCTTTCTTGGAAAGATTGGTGTCTTTCGCCATTGCTGCTACTAACTCTGTTTTATTCATGGTGTTTCCTCCTATAATTGATGTTCTCTTATTTTTTTGGCTTTGCCTTATATATATAAACCTTTTGGCTTATAATGTCAAGGTTTTTCGCATATTACAGGCGGAAGGATGCCCCATTTATTTCATGGAATCAACCATTTCAAGAACTGCCTTGCCCATTGCGTCGGATTTCTCGTCTGCATCTGCAAGAGAGGTTCCTTTTACTCCATAGTAGAATTTCACTTTCGGCTCTGTACCGGACGGTCTTACGCATACCCATGCATCGTCTGTAAGCTCATAGTAAAGAACATTGGAATTCGGAAGGCCTGTCGGTTTCTTCTCTCCTGTAGCAAGATCTGTGATCTCATCCAGCTTGTAGTCACGGACAGCAGTTACTTTATGTCCTGCAAACTCTGCCGGCGGATTCTGACGGAGTGTTGTCATAATCTCCTGGATCTTCTGGAGTCCCTCAATGCCTTTCATGGTAACTGCCTGGATCGCATCTTTATAATATCCAAACTCCTCATACATGTCGATCATTGCATCCCAGAGAGTCTTGCCCTGTGTCTTGTAGTAAGCTGCTGCCTCACAAAGTGCCATAGTTGCAACGATAGCATCTTTATCTCTTGCATAGGTTCCGATCAGGCAGCCGTAGCTCTCCTCAAATCCGAAAAGATATGTACCCTTGCCACTGTTTTCAAATCCAAGGATCTGCTGTCCGATGTATTTAAATCCGGTAAGTACTTCGATGAGGTTTACACCGTATCCCTTGGCGATCGCATCTGCCAGGTTTGTTGTAACAATAGTCTTTACAAGAGCTCCATCCTCCGGAAGGCTTCCGTTTACAGCCTTTCTCTGGCTCAGCTCATAGTTTGCGAGAAGGCATCCGGACATGTTTCCGGTAAGGTCATGATACTCGCCGTTCCTGTCTTTTACACGAACGCCAAGACGGTCTGCATCCGGGTCTGTCGCAAGTACGATGTCTGCATCTACTTCTCTGGCAAGCTTCAGGCCAAGTTCAAATGCCTCTGCTGCCTCCGGGTTCGGATAGCTGACTGTCGGGAAATCTCCATCCGGAAGTTCCTGTTCCGGTACTACGTATACGTTCTCAAATCCAAGCTCTTTAAGGATTCTTCTGGCCGGGATATTACCGGTTCCGTGAAGCGGTGTGTAAACGATCTTGAGGTTCTTGCCCTCTGCCTGGATAGCATCCATATGGATGATCTGTTTCTTAAGCTCTGCCATATAAGCATCATCAACAGCCTGTCCGATCACTTCGAAAAGACCTGCCTTCACTGCTTCTTCCTTGTCCATGGTCTTTACGGTATTCCAGTCGGAGATTGCCTTTACCTCGCCCATGATCCCTGTATCATGAGGTGGTGTGATCTGTGCGCCATCTTCCCAGTAAACCTTGTATCCGTTGTATTCCGGCGGGTTGTGACTGGCCGTTACGTTGATACCTGCCACACATCCCAGATGACGTACTGCAAAAGAAAGCTCCGGTGTCGGACGAAGTGTCTCAAAGATATACGCCTTAATTCCGTTAGCTGCCAGGCAAAGCGCTGCTTCCTGGGCAAACTCCGGTGACATATGACGGGAATCATATGCGATAGCAACGCCCTGGGATTTCTTGTCTACTTTTGCAATATAGTTGGCAAGACCCTGTGTTGCTCTTCTTACTACATAAATATTCATGCGGTTGGTACCTGCGCCAATGATACCACGCAGGCCAGCCGTACCAAATTCAAGATCCATATAAAAACGCTCTTTGATCTCATTCTCGTCGTCTTTGATCGCTTTCAGTTCTTCTTTTGTTGCCTCGTCGAAGTATGGGTTTTCAAGCCACTGATTATAGATTTCTTTATAATCCATGTTCCAAAATACCTCCCTGTTTCTTTATATAAGATAATTAACATTATATAACAATTTTCTGAAAAAGGGAAGTTTTGTTTTTGCCTTATTCAGACGCATTACTGCCGCAGGCATCTTTTCGGAAATTCTTCCCACTGCTTTTTCTGCCGGATCATCGTATGCAGCTTTTCCACATTTTTCCCGGATATGACTGCTTTATTGTGGGTGTAATAATGGTTGGCAAGTTTCCAGTATTTTTCCGGATATACAAATCGTACTTTCAGGTTCTGCCATTCTGACATGGAAATAGGACGGATGGAATCATATGTGGAAAGCATTTTTTCTGCAATATATGGATCCCAGCAGTATTTTTCCAGAATTTTCCTCATAAATCGATACAGATCTGCCATCTGCACATCAAAGTTCCAGTGGCTGAAATTGGTCACTGCCGCATTTTTTCCAAGGATCAGCACATTATGCTGATTATACTCTCCATGACAGACAGTACCTTTTTCAAGAGATTGCTGCCGCAGTGTCTGATAATCCGTTTCATCCAGCATGGAAACCGCCTTTTCTCCTTTTTCCAGAAACCATTCCACACTTTTAAGATAATCTTTTTCAAAAGGGCTTGACACTCCTTTTTTCCGGATAAAACGTCGGATCTTCCGCATTTCCTGATTGTGCCGGATATATTCTTCTTTAAGATTCCTTGCCGTGTAGTCTTTTTCCAGAGGAAGCTGCATTCTCCCGTGGATCTCCGCCAGCATCCGCACACTTTTCAAAATGTCGGTTTCGGATTTTGTGTCACACTCCCGCCCTTCAAACCATACCTGTGCCGTATAGGGAATGGAATCTTTGTCTTTACTCACCAGAGCACCTTCCCGGTTTTCCAGATAGACATCTACATGGCATCCCTGCTCCTTAAGTTTTTGCAGAAGTTTCTGCTGCATGGAAAGCTTTTTTTCCGATCCGTGAAATTCCCGAAGTATGACAGGACCTCTTTCTGTCCTGCAAAGAAGTGCGCCTCTCACTCTGCCGGAAGATAACGCATTAAGCCCATACTGCTCCAGCACACTCAGACCATAATCATACAAACAAGTTCCCCCCTGCCTTATTTTACGTTCTATCTTATGCAGGGGGGATTTTTGTTATTCTATTCGGTTTTTATGCCATCTTTTTCCGCTATTTCAAGAAGTTTTTCTTTTGTATTAAGGGACGGATCTTTCAGCACACAGTCAAGAAGTCTTTCAAGAAGATCTCCCAGTTCCGGTCCGGCCGGGTGTCCGGCATTTATAAGATCTTTTCCGGAAACTGCCAGCATTTTCAGAGATGTACATTCTCCTCTTTTAAGGATTCCCTGATAAGTTTCCGTCACGCCGCTTAAGCGTGCCAGCTTATCTTCTCTTTTGTAAGTACTCTGAGCTAAAAGGTCTGCCTTCTGCACTTTCAGATACAGTGGAAAAAGATCTTCTCCTATGAGATTCACAGACCGTCTTACATCCTCAGCTGCCGGTGCAGGTCGAAGATCATGATACCGGATCAGACGACAGGTATTTCGGATCGTTGCATTGTCAAATTTCAGGCGGCGCAGGATCTTTCCTGCCAGTTTCTCACCTGCCGGGCCGTGAGTCTTGAAGTGGTCTCTGCCGTTCCCGTCCGTCTTTTTCACGACTGGTTTCGCAATGTCGTGAAGAAGCATTGTGATGCGGAGAAGCCTGTCATTCTCAATCTCTGTAAGACTTTTCAGAATATGCTCGCCCACAGTATAGCAGTGGTGTGGGGTATTCTGCTCTGTCTCCATGCAGGCATCAAATTCCGGAAGAAATTCTCTTGTAAGCCCGGTTTCCCATGCAGTACGGAGATAATCCGGATGATCAGATACCAGAAGCTTCACAAGCTCGGTCTGGATACGCTCTGCACTGACATGTTCCAGATTTCCTGACATTCGTGCCAGTGCCGCCTTTGTATTTTCTTCCACGGTAAATCCAAGCTGTGCGGAAAAACGCACCGCGCGGAGCATACGAAGGGCATCCTCTGTAAAACGTTCCACCGGATTGCCGACGCACCGGATGATTCTCTTCCCGATATCTTCCATTCCGCCAAACAGATCCACCAGTCCATGTTCCGGATGATAGGCCATGGCATTGATGGTAAAGTCTCTTCGCTTCAGATCTTCCTCAAGGCTTCTGGTAAAGGTCACAGCATCCGGATGACGTCCATCATGATACTCTCCGTCCACACGATAGGTGGTCACCTCAAAACCGTCTTTATCCATCATTACCGTTACTGTTCCATGCTGGATTCCCGTATCTACGGTTCTTCGAAAAAGTTCCTTCACCTGCTCCGGAAGTGCTGACGTGGTGATATCCCAGTCTCCCGGCTCCCGGCCCAGGATGGAATCCCGGACGCATCCGCCCACAACGTAGGCCTCATAACCGGCAGCATTTAAAGTCTTCAGGATCTGCGCTGCTTTTTGTGGTATGTTTATCTTCATAAATAACTCCTCTTACTGATTGCTGCTGTCCAGATCAAGCATTCACATTTCACTGTATTATCTGCGCTCAGCAGCCGGATGATATTCTGATATGGTTTCAGTAACGATATTATAGCATAAATTCACAAAAACAGCGGAGCTTATTTCGCCCCGCTGCCTTGTTTCCTGTATAATCTGTTACTGTTCACCTGGTGACCGGTAACTATGATTTTTGCAAAACTGCCTCTGCCCCACACAGGGCTTATGCATTTTAGTATGCACGTCCCCAGTAAACCATCTTCTTGGCAGGTTTTCCACAGCATACACAAACGTCGCTCAGCTGCTCCTGCTCAAATGGCATGCATCTGGAAGTTGCCTGGAAATCTTCTTTGATCTTGTCTTCACATGCACGGTCACCGCACCACATAGCTTTGATGAATCCAGGTTTGTTATTTACGATCTCACCAAATTCCTCATAATTTCTGGCTACATAGGTATGAGCCTCTCTGTGTGCACGTGCGCGCTCCAGCATATCATGCTGAATAGTATCCAGAAGCTCTTTTACCTTATCTGCAAGCTCATCGAAGGATACAGTATATTTCTCACGGGTATCTCTTCTGCAGAGAACTGCCTGTCCATTCTCGATATCCTTCGGACCACACTCAACACGAAGCGGAATACCACGCATCTCCTGCTCAGCAAATTTGAATCCCGGGCTCTTATCTGTAGCATCAACTTTTGCACGGATACCGGCTGCCTTCAGTGCTGCGAGAAGCTCATCAGCTTTCTCCATAACACCCTCTTTACGCTGCTGGATCGGAATGAGCACAGTCTGTACCGGAGCGATTCTCGGAGGAAGAACAAGGCCGCTGTTATCACCGTGAACCATGATGATGGCACCGATCATACGGGTTGTCATTCCCCAGGATGTCTGATGAACATATTTCAGTGTATTATCTTTATCTGTGTACTGGATTCCGAATGCTTTCGCAAATCCGTCTCCGAAATTATGGCTTGTACCGGACTGAAGTGCTTTACCGTCATGCATCAGGGACTCGATGGTGTAAGTAGCCTCAGCACCTGCAAATTTCTCTTTGTCTGTCTTCTGACCTTTTACAACCGGAATTGCCAGAACCTCTTCGCAGAAATCTGCATAAACATTCAGCATCTGAATGGTACGTGCCTCAGCCTCTTCAGCTGTTGCGTGAGCTGTATGGCCCTCCTGCCACAGGAACTCTCTGGAACGAAGGAATGGACGGGTTGTTTTCTCCCAGCGGACAACAGAGCACCACTGATTGTATACTTTCGGAAGGTCTCTGTGGGACTGGATCTCTTTCTGGTAGAAATCACAGAACAGAGTCTCGGAAGTCGGACGCACGCAAAGTCTCTCCTGAAGCGGATCAAGACCGCCATGAGTCACCCATGCAACCTCCGGGGCAAAACCTTCTACATGATCTTTCTCTTTATCAAGAAGAGACTCCGGGATAAAGATCGGCATATAAACATTCTCTACACCGGTCTCTTTAAATCTGCGGTCAAGCTCATGCTGGATATTCTCCCAGATCGCATAACCTGCAGGTTTGATCGCCATACAGCCCTTAACACTTGTATAGCCACAAAGCTCAGCCTTCTTAACAACGTCTGTATACCACTGAGCAAAATCCTCATCCATAGACGTAATGGCCTGTACTAATTTCTTTTCTTTTGCCATGATAAATCTCCTTTTTCTTGTGATCTGTTACATATTGCCAGCCGCCAGGCAGCCACGGCAATCCGGAATCCCTCCGGCTCACTCTTCTGTCCCATAAATCGTACACTGCATTTACAGTCCCGTTTTACGGACAAAAAAATAAGCCCTCCGAATCCCTCACAAGGGACCGAATGACTTCGGCGGTACCACCCCAGTTAACAGCGCACCCGCTGCTCTCTCAACACCCGTTAACGCCGGAAACACACGCCACGCTTCAATCACGCAGAGCTCCGAGGCCGGTTCCACAGTTCACGCACAGGACCCTTCCACCAAAACAGGCCCCTCTCTGAGATAATTCCCTGTGTACTATTCTCATCATCGCCGTATCTTCGATACATTTTAGGCGAAAACCCCTGCAATGTCAACCCCAAAACTCACATTTTCAACCCAGAAAACCAGGAAAGAATCCATTCCCAGGAATTAATTTCCAGGGAACAGGGCCAACGGCCCGCCTTCCCGTCCCTCCATCCACACATCGGCTCAACCTGACACAGCCAATACAGAAGCATACAGGCACAAGTTAACAACCTCACACATTTCTCAACCGAAGCACTACTCCAAAAAGCCCAAGGGGTGTGCAGAGGGGGCGCGGCTTTGCGGCCCCTTTGCGGTTTTCACTTTTACAAAAAAATACTGCGCCCCGTTCGCCAGGAACGAAACACAGCATTTTTTCAAAGAGTTTTTCTAAGATCTTGTTACTCTATTTAACAACACGCACCCTATACATTCCCTCAATCTCCTTGAGCTCGTCAAGTGCCTTGGCAGAAGCCGCACTCTCAAGATCGATAAGAGTATAAGCAAACTCCCCTTTACTCTTATTGGTCATATCCGCAATATTCAGCCCCTCAGATCCAAGGATCTTGGTTACCTGACTGATCATATTCGGTGTATTACTGTGTGCAAGAGAAATTCTACCCACAGCCACACAGGTACCCATATCACAGTTTGGATAGTTAACAGAGTTCTTGATATTACCATTCTCAAGGTAATCACGGATCTCTTTTACAGCCATCTCCGCACAGTTCTCCTCAGATTCCTCTGTAGAAGCACCAAGATGTGGGGTTACCAGAATGCCCTCGCGTCCTGCAACTGTCTCGTTGGCAAAGTCTGTTACATATTTTTTAACCTTACCACTCTCAACAGCCTCGATCAGTGCCTCCTCATCAACAAGAAGATCTCTTGCAAAATTCAGAAGAACCACGCCATCTTTCATTTTCTCGAAAGCTTCTTTGTTGATCATCTTCTTTGTGCTGTCAAGAAGGGGCACATGAATGGTGATGTAATCGCACTGGCTGTAGATCTCATCCAGGCTCTTGCTGTGCTTGATGGTTCTGGAAAGATTCCATGCCGCATCAATGGAAAGATACGGATCATAACCATAAACTTCCATTCCAAGTCCGCATGCTGCGTTTGCCACCATGGCACCGATGGCACCAAGTCCGATGATACCAAGCTTTTTGCCGCTGATCTCGCATCCTGCGAACTGTTTTTTCTGCTTCTCGGCAAGCTTGCCGATGTGCTCTTTATCTTTCTCCTGTGCAACCCACTCGATACCGCCAACGATATCTCTGGATGCAAGAAGCATACCTGCAAGTACAAGCTCTTTTACGCCGTTTGCATTTGCTCCAGGTGTGTTAAATACAACAACACCCTTCTCTGCATATTCTTTAACAGGAATATTGTTGACACCTGCTCCTGCACGTGCAACTGCACAAACACTTTTGGGAAGCTCCATGTCATGCATTTTCGCACTTCTCACAAGGATCGCGTCACACTGATCTACAGTCTCTGATTTTTTGTAATTATCGCCGAAAAGTTTAAGTCCTTTTTCTGCGATGGGGTTCAGGCAATGATACTGGAACATTATGCATTCTCCTCCTCAAATTTCTTCATGAATGCAACCAGAGCCTCTACACCAGCCTTCGGCATGGCATTGTAGATACTTGCACGCATTCCGCCAACAGTACGGTGTCCTTTCAGGTTTACAAGTCCTGCCTCTGTTGCCTCTTTCACAAACTTGGCATCCATTTCCTTGTCACCTGTTACAAACGGAACATTCATAAGAGATCTGTCTTCTGGAACTACAGTTCCCTTGAACAGCTTGCTGGAATCCAGATAATCATAGAGGATCTTTGCCTTTTCCTCATTGCGCTGCTTCATCACTTCCAGACCGCCCATCTTCTTCAGCCATTTGAATACTTTTCCGCATACATAGATGCAGTAAGCGTTCGGTGTGTTGTAAAGAGAACCTGCGTCTGCATGTGTCTTATAGGTAAGCATGGTTGGTGTTCCCGGAAGAACATCCTCTGTGATCAGATCCTCACGGATGATCACGATAACCATACCTGCAGGTCCGATGTTCTTCTGAACACCGCCATAGATAATACCATATTTGCTTACATCTACAGGCTCAGACAGGAAGCAGGAGGATACATCTGCTACCAGAGTCTTGCCTTTTGTGTTTGGAAGTTTTTTGAATTTTGTGCCGTAAATGGTGTTGTTCTCACAGATGTATACATAGTCTGCATCCGGGCTGATCGGCAGATCACTGCAGTCCGGGATATAGCTGAAAGTTTTGTCCTCAGAAGATGCGATCTTGTTTGCTTTTCCGTATTTCTGAGCTTCCTGATAAGCTTTCTTTGCCCACTGACCTGTTACGATATAATCTGCGACCTTATTTTTCATAAGGTTCATCGGGATCATGGCAAACTGCTGGGATGCTCCTCCCTGAAGGAAAAGTACCTTGTAGTTATCTGGGATGTTCATAAGCTCGCGGAGATCTTTCTCAGCTGTATCAATAATCTCCTGAAACGCTGCACTTCTGTGACTCATTTCCATAACGGACATTCCTGTGCCGTTATAATCAAGCATTTCATCAGCTACTTCTTTGAGTACTTCCTCCGGAAGCACTGCCGGTCCGGCAGAAAAATTGTACACTCTACTCATGTTTCTTCATATCCTCCTCGTCAAATACATCATCAAGATTCGCACCAGCCGGTACCATCGGGAACACACTCAGATCCTGATCGATCCAGCAATCCAGAACGACAGGTCCCTCTGCTGCCAGTGCCATCTTAAGTGCAGGTTCCACATCCTCCATCCTTGTCACACGAATGGCTTTTGCACCCAGCGCCTCTGATAATTTTACAAAATCAACAGAATCATCCAGTACTGTGGAAGAATATCTCTTTCCATAGAAAAGCGTCTGCCACTGACGCACCATTCCCAGTACGTGATTGTTCATGACAATCTGGATCAGCTGTCTACCACAGCGCGCTGCTGTTGCCAGTTCATTCATATTCATACGGAAGCATCCGTCACCTGCTATATTAACAACTGTTTTTTCCGGTCTGCCCATCTTTGCGCCAATTGCAGCGCCAAGGCCATAGCCCATCGTTCCAAGGCCGCCGGAAGTAAGAAGAGTTCTCGGCTCTTTGTATTTATAATACTGTGCCGCCCACATCTGATGCTGTCCAACATCTGTGGAGATGATGGCATCACCATTGGTCAGTTCATAAAGTTTCTCTATAATATACGGACCTGTCAGCTGTGTATGATCATAATTCAGCGGATATTTTGCTTTCAGTTCCTGGATATGTGCGATCCACTCCGGATGTTCTTTTTCCGGAACTTCCTCCAGAAGACGTTTCAGCACTTCTTTCACATCTCCGATCACGCTTGCATCCACTTTGATATTTTTGTTGATCTCCGCAGCATCTACATCGATCTGAAGGATTTTTGCATTATGTGCAAAAGTCTTGGTATTTCCTGTTACACGGTCACTGAAACGTGCTCCAAGAACAATGAGAAGATCACATTCCGTAACACCAAGATCGGAAGTCTTGGTTCCGTGCATACCTACCATACCGGTATAAAGCGGATCCTCACCTGGGAAAGTACCTTTACCCATCAGTGTATCGCAGACCGGAGCCTGGATCCTGTGAGCCAGTTCGCGGACTTCCTGGTCAGCACCGGAGATCACACAGCCGCCGCCTACAAAAATAAAAGGTTTCTTTGCCTCTCTGATCATTTCCAGCGCCTGGTCCATATCTTCTTTGCGGATGTTTTTGATCTCACGGTTAACGATAGCCGGATGGCATGGCTCGTATTCATATTTCATTCCTGTGATATCCTTCGGAACATCCACAAGAACCGGGCCAGGTCTTCCGCTTTTTGCAATATAAAATGCTCTTCTTAACGTATCTGCAAGATCCTCGATATTCTTTACAATAAAGCTGTATTTTGTCACAGGCATTACGATACCTGCGATATCAACCTCCTGGAAAGAATCTCTTCCCAGGAGTGGTCTTCCTACGTTTGCAGTAATGGCTACCATCGGTACGGAATCCATGTATGCAGTCGCGATTCCTGTTACCAGGTTGGTGGCTCCAGGACCGGATGTTGCCAGGCAGACGCCCACTTTTCCGGTAGCTCTCGCATAACCGTCAGCAGCATGGGATGCACCCTGCTCGTGGGAGGTCAGTACATGTGTGATCTCATCTTTGTATTCATATAAGGCATCGTAAACATTCAGGATCGCGCCGCCCGGATATCCAAATACGGTATCAACGCCCTGTTCCTTCAGACATTCTACGATGATCTCTGCACCTGTAAGCTGCATGTCTTTCGTTCCTCCTTATTTTGCTTTCGGTACTTCCAGGATCGCACCACGGTTTCCGGATGTTACCATGGAAGCATATCTTGCCAGATATCCGGTTGTTACCTTCGGCTCTCTTGGCTGCCATTTTTCTCTTCTTGCCTGCATCTCTTCGTCAGAAACTTTGATCTCCAGTTTCAGTTCCGGAATATTGATGCTGATGATATCGCCTTCCTCAACCAGTGCGATCGGGCCGCCTACGGCTGCCTCCGGTGATACGTGTCCGATAGCAGCTCCTCTGGATGCGCCGCTGAAACGTCCGTCTGTGATCAGGGCTACGGAAGAACCAAGTCCCATTCCCACGATTGCGGATGTCGGATTCAGCATCTCTCTCATTCCAGGACCACCTTTTGGTCCCTCGTAACGGATAACAACTACATCACCCTCTACGATCTTGCCGCTCTTGATTGCCACAATCGCGTCATCCTCGCTGTCAAATACACGTGCAGGACCTTCATGTACCAGCATTTCCGGTACAACTGCGGAACGTTTTACAACGCCGCCGTCCGGTGCAAGGTTTCCTTTCAGTACGGCAAGTCCGCCTGTCTTTGTATACGGATTGTCGATCGGGCGGATAACTTCCGGATTCAGATTTACACAATCTTTGATATTTTCCCCAACTGTTTTTCCTGTTACTGTCATACACTCTGTATGAAGAAGTCCGATCTTGTTCAGCTCATTCATAACCGCATAAACACCGCCGGCCTCGTTGAGGTCTTCCATGTAAGTCGGGCCTGCCGGTGCAAGGTGGCAGAGGTTCGGAGTCTTCTCACTGATCTCATTTGCAAAGCTGATGTCAAAGTCCATTCCGATCTCATGTGCGATAGCCGGAAGATGAAGCATACTGTTTGTGGAGCATCCAAGTGCCATATCTACGGTAAGAGCATTTAAAACTGCCTCTTTTGTCATGATGTCTCTTGGGCGGATGTTCCTTTTGTACATTTCCATTACCTGCATTCCTGCATGTTTTGCAAGACGGATACGCTCGGAGTATACGGCCGGGATGGTACCATTTCCCTTAAGTCCCATTCCAAGAACCTCTGTCAGGCAGTTCATGCTGTTTGCAGTGTACATACCGGAACATGATCCACAGGTCGGACAGGTTTTGTTCTCGAATTCTGCCAGGTCATCTGCTGTGATCGTTCCTGCTGCATAGGAACCTACTGCCTCAAACATGCTGGAAAGACTTGTTTTGTGTCCTTTTACATGACCGGCAAGCATCGGGCCTCCGCTTACAAATACAGTCGGAACATTGATTCTTGCTGCTGCCATCAGAAGGCCAGGTACGTTCTTATCACAGTTGGGTACCATAACCAGAGCATCAAACTGATGAGCCATTGCCATAGCCTCTGTGGAATCTGCGATCAGGTCACGGGTTACCAGGGAATATTTCATTCCAACGTGTCCCATTGCAATTCCGTCACATACTGCGATCGCCGGGAATACAACCGGTGTTCCACCAGCCATTGCAACGCCAAGTTTTACGGCGTTTACGATCTTGTCAAGGTTCATATGTCCCGGTACGATCTCGTTGTAAGAGCTTACGATTCCTACCAGTGGTTTGTCCATTTCTTCTTTTGTCATTCCAAGGGCATTGAACAGGGAACGGTGTGGTGCCTGCTGTGTGCCTTTTCTTACGGTATCACTTCTCATTTTTTAAGGTTCTCCTTTTTATTCTTTACGATATGGTTCTATATCTCTTCAAATTTATTTATGCGATGGCATCTGCGATCAGATCGCCCATCTCTTTAGTTCCCACAAGTTTGCAGCCCTCAGACATGATATCTCCGGTTCTGTAACCAGCTGTCAGAACTTTCTGTACTGCTGTTTCCACAGCATCTGCCTCTTTGTCAAGATCCAGAGAATATCTCAGCATCATGGCTGCAGAAAGGATAGTTGCGATCGGGTTTGCCTTGTTCTGACCTGCGATATCCGGTGCGGAACCGTGGCTCGGCTCATAGAGGCCAAGTTTTGTCTCATTTAAGCTTGCGGAAGAAAGCATTCCGATGGAACCGGTTACCATACTTGCCTCATCAGAGAGGATATCTCCGAACATGTTCTCTGTAAGGATGACATCAAACTGTTTCGGATCACGTACCAGCTGCATTGCACAGTTATCAACCAGCATATGCTCCAGTGTTACATCCGGATAGTCTTTTGCAACATCTTCCACAACGCTTCTCCAGAGTCTGGAAGAATCCAGAACGTTTGCCTTATCTACACTTGTAACTTTATTTCTTCTCTTACGTGCGATCTCAAATGCCTTGATGGCAATACGGCGGATCTCATTCTCATTATAGGAAAGAGTATCTACGGCTGTGCGGACTCCGTTCTCCTCGGTAGTCTTTCTGGCTCCGAAGTAAAGACCTCCTGTCAGCTCTCTTACGATAATCATGTCAAAACCATCTCCGATGATCTCATCACGAAGCGGGCATGCATCACGAAGCTCATTGTAAAGATATGCAGGACGAAGGTTTGCAAAAAGGTTCAGCGCTTTACGGATTGCAAGAAGTCCTGCCTCCGGACGTTTAGACGGCTCCAGTTTGTACCACGGGGATGTCTTGGCATCGCCGCCGATGGACCCCATCAGTACGGCGTCAGAAGCTTTTGCCTGAGCAATGGCTTCCTCTGTAAGAGGTACTCCGTGAGCATCAATGGATGCACCTCCTAAAAGAACTTCTGTGTATGAAAATTTATGGCTGTATTTCTCGCATACTCTGTCTAAAACTTTTTTGGCCTCGGCAACAATCTCCGGGCCGATTCCGTCTCCCGGAATCAGGGCAATTTTGTACTCCATTTTATCTACTCCTCCGATTTCCCCTGTGCTGTAAAATTTTAACGCACTGGTGTGGATAATTGTTATTATCATAACGCACTTTTCGACGGATTTCAACCTATTAAATAGATAAAGTTATCTCCAGGATATAAAAAGAGCTCCTGTGTCTTTGATTTTCTTCCTGACTCCTGGTACTTTGGCTCCCTGCTTTCTGCCCGTTACCGCCACGCTCCCGCCCGAAAAGTATCTTATGCCACAGGATGTTCCACTATGGCAAAAGCTGCCTTCCCGTTTCCGGTACAGCAGCCTTTTCTTTTTCCTGTATTCTGTTTTTCAAAAAATCTCTCAGAATTTTCCACTGGAGCCGCCAAAAGTATCCCCCGAGGAAGACGTATGTGTACTGGAGCCCCCGCCACTATCCTCATTTTTCGGTTTTGCGGATTTTGACACCGTACTGTAAAGATAATACTCGTTACTTCTGGTTACCTTCATACTGCCCTGACGTACATAGGAAGCAGCCTGATCCTGTTTTCGCACAGTTTTCAGTTTCCTCCTCATATTTCCGGTTATAAGCACGCCTGCCACAAGTCCCACTGCAAGAGCAATCAGCAGATTTGCCCCCACATCAAAAGGCTCCTTTGGAAGATTTCCCACATCATATGGCTCTGCCTCATCCGCCTGCATGATAAAGTCATCGCATTCCATGGCAAACATCTGAAACGCTTCGTTATAATCCCCATCACTTAAATAAGGCTTCACCTGCTCCATGATATATTCCTGTCCGGCATCGGTAAACGCTTCAATAGCATAACCATGTGTTGCAATAGCCCAGTTACGGTCACCCATATCCACCAGGAACAAAATACCGTCACCATCTTCTCCCTGTCCATATCCATGGTCAATAAAATAATCATCTGCATAAGCCTGCGCCGTTTTTCCTTCCAGACTATTGGTGGTAACAATGATAACATCTACCTGTTCCCGCTCACTGATCTCATCCAGTGTATTGCAAAGGCTCTCCTTTTGATCTGTATCCAGAAGTCCCGCCTGATCCGCAAGCCGGCTTTCTGTTTCCGCCCATACCGGAAAGGCACATGCCAGGCATAAAAGGATCACTGTCAGAAATACGGATATTCTCTTTTTCATGGCATTCACCTCCCCTACAAAGCCCAGATCAGATACAGGATAATATAGGCGATCACGCCAACGATCCCCGTCGTTCCCAGGAACCATCTCGCAAAAGCACTCTTATCTGTGGGCAGATTCCCCACAAATTTCCCAGTCTGGCCATTCATGGCAAATATGTAATTATCGCCTTTCCATTTCGTCTGCAGGATCCATACCGGATACAGTGCATACTTCGTAGTTCCGTTATGAAGCCGGATGCTGGTATTCTCCGGAACCACACTGGAATAGCCTCTGACCGTATCCCGGAATGCATCTTCCGTACTGTGACGGATACGCTCATTGGCACGTCCCTCGCACTCTTCCGCCGTCACATCATACTTATCCGCAAAATATCCCGCCAGATATGCAGTCTGGAAATCCACCGCCTCTTTAAAATCAAAAGGCTCTATGGACTCCATCAGATCATTTTCCATACTGGCCGAACCATCCACAGGTACATGATCAAATCCCAGAGAACCACTTCTGTGTACTGCATAATAACTGGTTTCCGTATAATCATAATCATTATCACTCCAGAAACGGGTCTTCGTAGCTTTATAGCGGATATCCGCACTGGCATCCGTATCATAAAGCCAGAACGGAACGTAGATCCCCTTCACCTCACTGATATGATTCTCCGACTTAAACGCTTTCGGGAGAAGGCGCTTGCCTGACAAATGCTTCTTCAGCTTCTCCTTTGCAGCCTTTTTATCCAGCTTAAACGGAATCACGTAATCTGGTTTCAGTGCACCGGACAGCTGTCCGGTCATTACCACCGGGCTGCCGCAAAACGGGCAGGCTGTCGCTGCCGTATTGGCATCACCCACGATCTCACCGCCACAGGACTTACACGTATAAGTACGTAATCCCTCACTCTCTCCATCCTGCCACTCACTGCCAGCCTCATCCGACCAGTTCATATCCTCCGGCTGTTCTTCTTCTACAGCCTTAGCATGCTCCGATAATGTCTTAACATCAAACTCCGTATCACAGAACGGACACTTCATCTTCTGTGCAGAACTGTCAAACTCTATGGAGCCACCACAGCACGGGCACTTAAACTCCTGCATCTTCGCCATATATCCACCTCAATTCATCCTTCTGTATCCATCGACCGGCAGGAGTTATCCTGTGAATTTCTCCTGACCTTCTCCATTTTGTGATTTATACAGCATCCTCCGGTCCGAACGGATCCCCGCACTCCGGGCAGAACTTCGGTGGATTCTCCGGATCAGCCGGTTCCCATCCACACCTGCTGCAACGATACCTCAACTTCTTCTCCGGCCTCTTCGCTCCACAGTTCGTACAAAACTTCCCTTTATTCACTGTACCGCAGGAACAAGTCCAGCTGTCCTCCACCGGACGCGGTGCCCCACACTCCGGACAGAACTTACCCGTAGAAACCGCACCACAACTGCAAGTCCAGGAATCTCCGCCTGCTGCCGGCCGGATCTTTGGCTGAGTCTGTACGTTGTTCTGCGCTGCCTGTGCCTCACGCTTCTGTCCCATTTCAAAAAGCTGCTGAGCATTCAGGCCCCCTGCGCTGGCAGCCATCCCCATGCCCATAAAACCAGTCATAGCCCCGGCGGAATTGGAAGCCGCAGCCTTCATGGCATCCGCCTGAGCACCAGTCAGTGTGGCTGCAGCCATCGAAGGATCACGCATCATAGCCGTGCGCTGGGCCTGCTTGATCATCTCGGCGTCCTCATCCGGAAGTGTAACCGAGCCCAGCGCAACACTTACGACTTTTAAGCCCCGAAGCTCTGCCCACTTCGCTGAAAGAACCTCATTCATGGCATTCTCAAGCTCCGTGTTGTGGGTCACGATCTGATTCGGACGAAGCTCCATCTCAGAAAGACGGCCAAAAGCCGGCTGCAGTGCGCTGACAAACTCCGTTTTCAGCTGTCCATCCAGTTCCTCTCTCGTGTATTCCCGCTCTACATTCCCACACACATTGGTATAAAAAAGAAGCGGGTCCGCGATCCGATAGGAATATACTCCATGACAGCGCACTGCAACATCAATATCAAGTCCGATCCTGGAATCTACCACACGGAACGGGATCGGAGTAGCCGTGCCAAATTTGTTATCCACAAGCTCCTTGGTATTAAAATAATATACCCTCTGGTCCTTACCCGTATCACCACCGAACACAAAACGCTTACCGATGGTCTGGAAAGTCCTGCGGATACCTTCCCCAAGACTTCCCGCAAAAATACTCGGCTCTGTGGAAGCATCATAAGTATACTCACCTGGATCTGCACAGATATCCACAACTTTCCCCTGCTCCACGATCATCATACACTGACCATCTGCAACTGCAATCCCACTTCCGCTGGTAATGATATTGTCGCTGCCTCTCTTATTGGAAGACCTGGATGATGTACGCTTCGTACCCTTCACCACCATCACTTCTTTATCCATAGCCTCACAGTAAAAATACTCCTTCCACTGATCCGCCATCGTACCCCCTGCTGCGCCAACAGCCGCTCTGATAAGACCCATAAACCCGACCCCTTTCTGAAAATTCATTCTTATTTGTAATTTTATAATATTCTGCAGTAACCGTCACTCTCATTTCTGATAGTAATACCATTATTGCATGAATTACATCAAAAATCCACTTATTTCTATACAATATTACATTTGTCACATCCCAAATTAAAGCTGACAGCACCGCGCCTCAGCCACATTCCAATCCCAATCTAACAACACAACCACACATCCAACCTCAGGCTGACAGCACCGCGTCTCAGCCACACTCCAATCTCAATCTAACAACACAACCACACATCCAACCTCAGGCTGACAGCGCAGCGCCTCAGCCGTCCCTTGATCACCCTCACGCTGCCAAAAGTCAGCCGGGGAAGGGGATGCTGGCTGGCTCTGCTTCTGCAGGAGGGGAGCTGGTACTTGGGCGGCGGGAATCTGCGTTGTTTTTCAAAAGTCCGCTGTCTGAGCGGCGTCACGCCGCGAGTTCGGACTTTTGGAAAACGGTTTTAGCAGAATCCCGGCGCCCTAGAACCAGCCCCCGACGAAGCCGCAGACCAGACAGCATCCCCTTCCCCGGCGTCCCTTCAACCATCCCTTCCGCACAAAAAAAAGACACCGCGTCAAAAAAACGCAGTGCCTTCCCATATTCACGTTATTGCCAATAGCATCAAGCAGAAGCCTGATCAGCCTTCTCAACCTCAGCAATCGCCTGCTTCCTCATAGGAATACGGCAATTCTTATTATTACCAAACTCAACAATAACATCTTCCTCAGTCATATCAATAACAACACCATAAAAACCACTGGTAGTAACAACACTGTCACCAACCTCCATGCTGTTCAACATAGTCTGAGTTCTCTTCTGCTCCTTCTTCTGCGGACGGATCATCATAAAATACATAATTCCAAACAGAACTACGATCCAGACAATACCAAGACCCGCGCTAAGTCCGCCAGCTGCTGCTGTAGATGATGCGATCATTCCAAATTCCTCCTGCTAAAATCAATTCTTCTTATGCGGTTACCCGCCGTTTCTGACCTATAGCAGCTCCCGCCACTATAAAAAATGTCACTTCGTACTATCATACACAAAAACCAAAAAACCTTCAAGAGTTTTCTTATAAAATCAAAGTAATTTACGCAAATTTTATAAATAAAAACTACCGGTTCCCGTTAATCTTACCTTCCTCAAACCCTTCCAGACGCATCTTCTTATAAGCCGCAAAATTCCCCGCATCCAGAGCATCCCGGATCTCTTCCATCATATGATTGTAGAAATAAAGATTATGCAGCACACAAAGCCTCATACCAAGCATCTCCTTCGCTTTCAGAAGATGACGGATATATGCCCTGCTGTAATGACGGCAGGTCGGACACTGGCATTCCTCATCGATCGGTTTGGAATCCAGTTCATATTTCGCATTAAAAAGATTCATCTTGCCATGGTTGGTATACACATGGCCATGACGACCGTTGCGGCTCGGATATACACAGTCAAAGAAATCAATACCTCGCTCAACACCCTCCAGAATGTTTGCCGGAGTACCAACCCCCATCAGATACGTCGGCTTGTTCTGCGGCAGATGCGGAACTACCTCATCCAGGATCCGGTACATCTCCTCATGGCTCTCACCAACTGCCAGGCCACCAACCGCATAACCATCCAGATCCATCTCTGCGATCGCCTGTGCATGCTCAATACGGATATCCTCATAAACAGCACCCTGGTTGATACCAAAAAGAAGCTGATCCTTGTTGATGGTATCCGGAAGGCTGTTCAAACGTGCCATCTCATCCTTACATCTCTTAAGCCAGCGTGTTGTACGCGCTACCGATCTCTGTACATAATCCCTGTCTGCCACACTGCTTGGGCACTCATCAAAGGCCATTGCAATGGTAGAAGCCAGATTTGACTGGATCTGCATGCTCTGCTCCGGTCCCATAAAAATCTTATGACCATCGATATGAGAGTTAAAATACACGCCCTCTTCCTTGATCTTACGAAGCTTCGCCAGCGAAAACACCTGGAATCCGCCGGAATCGGTAAGGATTGGTCTGTCCCAGTTCATAAATTCATGAAGACCTCCCAGTTGCTTTACCACCTTGTCGCCAGGGCGCACATGAAGATGATAGGTATTGGACAGCTCTACCTGTGTACCGATCTCATGAAGATCCACAGTGGAAACTGCACCTTTAATTGCTGCAATTGTTCCTACATTCATAAAAACAGGAGTCTGGATCGTTCCGTGGACCGTCTTAAACTCGCCCCTTTTCGCTCTTCCTTCTGTTGTGATCAGTTTATATTCTGCCATTTCATTTCCCTTCTAAAAATATTTTAAAGTTGTCTCTGCCCGGCATCTGCGTCGCAGATACAGCCATAACCAGCTGCCGATGCAGATATCTTTCAAAACTTTTAGTCAATATCATAACACATTTTTTTCTTTCCTGCTACTGATTGTTAAACTTTTACATTGCCATTTTTTAAACGATATCGTATAATATAGGATATTCGCTTAAAAATCCTTTATAATAAGAAGAAACAACTCCCATCTGACAGAAATGTCAGAGTCGGGCAACCCCTGTATAGATACAACGAGGAGGAAATCAATTTTTTATGAAGAAACACACACTTGGAATTGACATTGGTTCCACCACTGTTAAGATTGCGATCTTAGACGAAAACGATACACTTGTCTTCTCCGACTATGAGAGACATTTTGCAAATATCCAGGAAACCCTTGCAGATCTTCTTCAGAAAGCTGAGGATCAGCTTGGTGAACTGACACTCTGTCCGGTCATTACAGGTTCCGGCGGACTGACACTTGCCAATCATCTGGAAGTACCTTTTGTACAGGAGGTTATCGCCGTATCCACTTCCCTGCAGAAGCTGGCACCAAAGACGGATGTTGCTATCGAGCTTGGAGGCGAGGATGCCAAGATCATCTATTTCGAAAACGGAAATGTAGAGCAGCGTATGAATGGTATCTGTGCCGGCGGTACCGGTTCCTTCATTGACCAGATGGCATCTCTTCTCCAGACCGATGCACCGGGCCTCAATGAATACGCCAAACATTACAAGGCTCTTTATCCCATTGCGGCACGCTGCGGTGTTTTCGCAAAGACAGATATCCAGCCGCTGATCAACGACGGAGCAACCAAGGAAGATCTTTCCGCTTCCATTTTCCAGGCAGTTGTCAACCAGACCATCTCCGGTCTTGCCTGCGGTAAACCGATCCGCGGACATGTTGCATTCCTGGGCGGCCCTCTTCACTTCCTTTCCGAACTGAAGACCGCTTTTATCCGCACCCTGAAGCTGGATGACGAACACATTATCGCGCCGGACAATTCCCATCTGTTCGCAGCCATCGGCTCCGCCCTCAACGCGAAGCAGGACGTAACCGTATCTCTGGTTGAACTGAAGGAACGCATGCGTACCACCATCAAACTGGACTTTGAGGTAGAACGTATGGAACCGCTTTTTGCCACAGAGGAGGACTATCAGGCCTTCCATGACCGCCAGAGCGCCTACAAGGTAAAAACAGGCGACCTTTCTACATATAAGGGAAAATGTTTCCTGGGAATCGACGCCGGTTCCACCACCACCAAAACTGCACTGGTAGGCGAAGACGGAACACTTCTGTACTCATTCTACAGCAATAATAACGGAAATCCGCTGAAGACCACCATCGGTTCCATCCAGGAGATCTATGAACTTCTTCCGGAAGACGCCGAGATTGCCTTTTCCTGCTCCACCGGTTACGGCGAGGCCCTGATCAAAGCGGCTCTTCTTCTTGATGAAGGTGAGGTTGAGACTGTTTCCCATTACTATGCAGCTGCTTTCTTTGATCCGGAAGTAGACTGCATCCTGGATATCGGCGGTCAGGATATGAAATGCATCAAGATCCGTAACCAGACGGTAGACAGTGTACAGCTTAACGAGGCATGTTCCTCCGGTTGTGGTTCCTTTATCGAGACTTTCGCAAAATCCCTGAACTACACCGTACAGGACTTTGCAAAAGCAGCTCTTTTTGCAAAACATCCTATTGATCTTGGAACACGCTGTACTGTATTTATGAACTCCAAGGTTAAGCAGGCACAGAAAGAAGGCGCCGAAGTTTCCGATATCTCCGCTGGTCTTGCCTACTCCGTTATCAAAAACGCCCTCTACAAAGTTATCAAGGTTTCCGACGCTTCCGAGCTTGGCAAACACATCGTTGTACAGGGTGGTACCTTCTACAATGACGCGGTTCTCCGCAGTTTTGAGAAAATTGCCAACTGTCAGGCTATCCGCCCGGATATCGCCGGAATCATGGGTGCCTTCGGTGCCGCTCTGATCGCAAGGGAACGCTATCAGGAGGGTGAAAAAACTTCCATGCTTTCCATTGATCAGATCAACAGCCTGCAGTACACCACCTCCATGGCGAACTGCCGCGGATGTACCAACAACTGCCGTCTGACCATCAACAAATTCTCCGGCGGCCGTAAATATATCAGTGGAAACCGCTGTGAGCGTGGACTTGGAAAAGAAAAGAACAAGGATCATATCCCGAACCTTTTCGACTATAAATATAAGAGAATTTTTTCCTATGAGCCACTTTCCGCAGACAAGGCATCCCGTGGACAGGTCGGTATCCCTCGTGTTCTGAACATGTTTGAGAATTATCCGTTCTGGTATACTTTCTTTACCGAACTGAAATACCAGGTGGTGCTTTCTCCGACTTCCACACGTAAGATCTATGAGCTGGGTATCGAGTCCATCCCAAGTGAGTCCGAATGCTATCCTGCGAAACTTGCTCACGGACATGTCACATGGCTGATCCGTAACGGTGTGAAGTTTATCTTCTATCCGTGCATCCCTTACGAGCGCAACGAGTTCCCGGATGCAGTCAACCACTACAACTGCCCGATCGTTACTTCCTATGCGGAAAACATCAAGAACAATGTGGACGAACTTAACGATCCGTCCATCACTTTCCGCAACCCGTTCCTGGCATTTACTTCCGAAGAGATCCTTACAAACCGCCTTGTGGAAGAATTCCCGGACATTCCTGCCGCCGAGGTAAAAGCTGCCGCCCATAAAGCCTGGGAAGAACTTGCAGCCGTACATACGGATATCCAGAAAAAGGGTGAGGAAACCCTGCAGTACCTGAAAGAAACCGGCCGCCGCGGAATCGTTCTTGCAGGCCGTCCATACCATATTGACCCGGAAATCCACCACGGTATCCCGGATATGATCAACAGCTACGGAATCGCCGTATTTACCGAAGACTCCGTTGCACACCTTGGACATCTGGAGCGTCCCATCCGTGTCAACGACCAGTGGATGTATCACTCCCGTCTCTACTCTGCCGCAAATTTTGTAAAAACAAGAGAGGATCTGGATCTGATCCAGCTGAATTCCTTCGGATGCGGACTTGATGCCGTTACCACCGATGAGGTTTATGAGATCCTGGATGGAAGTGACAAGATCTACACCTGCCTGAAAATCGATGAGGTCAACAACCTGGGTGCGGCAAGGATCCGTATCCGTTCCCTGATCGCTGCCATCCGTGCAAAACAGGCACAGAATAAAAAAAGGAACATCAATCCGGCTTCCATTGAGAAGATATCCTTTACCAAGCAGATGCGTAAGGAGTACACCATTCTCTGCCCGCAGATGTCTCCATTCCACTTCGGAATCTTTGAGGCTGCTTTTAAAGCATCCGGCTATAACCTGGAAGTCCTCCCCAACGACAACAAGCATGCTGTTGATGTGGGCCTTAAATATGTAAACAACGATGCCTGCTATCCGTCCCTGATGGTTGTGGGACAGATCATGGATGCTCTTCTTTCCGGCAAATATGACCTGAACAAAACTGCAGTCATCATGTCTCAGACAGGCGGCGGCTGCCGTGCCTCCAACTATATCGCATTCATCCGCCGTGCTCTGAAAAAAGCCGGCATGGAACAGATTCCGGTTATCTCCCTCAACTTAAGCGGACTGGAAAGCAACCCTGGCTTTAAGCTGACACTGCCGCTGATCAGGCGTATCGTTTACGGTGCCGTATTCGGTGATATCCTGATGAAATGCGTATATCGCATGCGTCCTTACGAGCTGGAAAAGGGTATCGTAAACCGCAAGCACAAAATCTGGGAGCAGCGCGTCATTGCCTTCGTAACAGGCAGCAGCGTCAGCCATGGTACCTTCAAAAAAATGTGCCGTGAAATGGTCCATGATTTTGATACGATCCCGATCTCCGATGAGAAAAAGCCTCGCGTTGGTATCGTAGGTGAGATCCTTGTCAAGTTCCTGCCTGCTGCCAACAACCACCTGGCAGATCTTCTGGAGGCAGAAGGCGCAGAACCGGTTGTTCCGGATCTTATTGACTTTATCTGCTACTGCTTCTACAACCAGAATTTCAAGGTTGAGAAACTTGGCTTCAAGAAATCCAAGGCAACCATCGCAAATCTTGGTCTCAGAGCCATCGACTGGCTGAGAAAAACAGCAAATGAAGCCCTGGAGCAGAGCCGCCACTTCACACCAGCCGCAGATATCCGTGATCTTGCAAAAATGGCTGCGCCCATCGTTTCTGCCGGAAATCAGACCGGTGAAGGATGGTTCCTGACCGGAGAGATGATGGAACTCATCCACGGCAGTGTCCCGAACATCGTCTGCATCCAGCCTTTTGGATGCCTGCCGAACCACATCGTAGGAAAAGGTGTCATCAAGGAAGTTCGCCGTGAGCATCCGGAAGCCAACATTGTTGCCATCGACTACGATCCAGGTGCCAGCGAAGTAAATCAGCTGAACAGGATCAAGCTTATGCTTTCCACAGCACAGAAGAATCTGCATAAAGACGATAAAAAAGACGCATAACAAGAAATGCAGGTTACAAACATCTTTTTCCCAAAAACAAATTCAAAGCTGCACAGCCGCAGGATCCCTGCTGGCTGTGCAGCTCTTTTTATTTCAGATATGATTCCTGTCAGACAGATTTTTTCTCTGATTCATCACTCTTCACAGGAGGCTTTGCACGGAGCATCAAAGCTCGGGTTAAAGGCATAGAAATTTTTGGCATCCAGCTGCTCCTGCACGGATCTCAGTGCTTCACCGAAACGCTGGAAATGGACTACCTCTCTTGCCCGAAGGAAACGGATGGGATCTGCAACCTCCGGGATATTTTTCACCACCCGGAGGATATTATCGTAGGTGGAGCGTGCCTTCTGTTCTGCTGCCAGATCTTCAAACAGATCCGTGATCGGATCACCCTTACTCTGGAATTCGCAGGCATTAAAGGGCACTCCACCTGCAGCCTGCGGCCAAATTCCCACCGTGTGGTCAATATAATACGGCCCAAGTCCGCTGTTCTCGATTTCTTCCATAGAAAGATCCTTTGTCAGCTGATGGACAATGGTGGATACAATTTCCAAATGAGCTAATTCTTCCGTTCCCACATCATTCAGCACCGCCGCGACCATCCGGTTCGGCGCAGTAAATCTCTGGGAAAGATACCTCATGGAAGCGCCTATTTCGCCATCGGGACCGCCGTACTGGCTAGAGATGAACTGTGCCAGTTTTGCATTGGGCGTTTTGATATTTACAGGATACTGGAGTCTTTTTTCATAATTCCACATAACTATCTGCACCCTCCTTCCTGTTCCCACGGAAACGGCTGCTCCATCCACTGCCAGGAGTTAAGATTGCTGTCGTTTCCGGTATCGATGGTCAACGGACCATAAAGTTTTGCATATTTTTCCAGAAGTTCATTTCTTCTGGCAGAAAGTTCGCTGAAATACTCCAGCGCCCGTTTTTCCCCTGGATGTGTATCCAGGAAAAGAAGAAGATCATCAATAGCAAAACTTACCTGATCAATGGACTGTAACAGTTCTTTTTTTGAAGTACAGTTTCCGGACATCATCTACGGCCTCCTCTCCTGCCGCAGAACGGCTTGCAAAGCTCAGGAAAGATTGTTCCAACCTGAAGCGCTTTTTTCAGCTCAAACGTAGGCGCAAATTCCTGGCATGGCACATAAGCCATTGCCGGAACCAGATGTTTAAGATGCGAATACATCTCCTGGTCAGCGCTGTTTCCGGTTCCCGGCATTTTGCATCCACAGGTTTCCTTCGGCATATTTTTCTTCATGCTGTTGCAATAGTTCCCGTTCTGGTTACCGTGATTTGCCATATCTGAAGATGAACGATCGTTCCTGGCTGCCATTCCGCCATTCATGCCACAGGTATACTGATATGGCCGGCACCCTGAACGATTCATCTGAAATCGATCCATAAGCGAAATCCTTTCATTCATGATCACGCTATATTTTATGACAGTTTTTTAAACTTGTGAAAACAGTAATGTTCACTTTCCTTCACAAATCTCTATCTTTCCATCATTTTTTTCTATAAATACAGGAAAATATTACTGTTTAAAAATCAGATATACAATGCTATAATATCCTTGCCTATCTTTACACGGATGGGCGCTTTTACTTATGATTTGTAGCCCTGACCGGCTATTGAAGGAGGAAATTATGCAGGTAATTATTGTAGGCTGCGGAAAAGTCGGTAGAAATCTTGCAGAGCAGCTTCAGGCAGAGGATATTGATATCACCCTCGTCGACGTTATTGCCGACAAGATCAATGATCTCTGCGAAAATATCGACGCTATGGGAATCGTCGGTAATGGTGCCAGCATCAATACTTTAATGGAGGCAGGTGTTGATACTGCAGATATCCTGATCGCAGTTACCGCTTCTGACGAGCTGAACCTTCTCTGCTGTCTGATCGCGCAGAAGGCCAACCACTGCCAGACTATCGCCCGCGTCCGTAACCCCATTTATGAAAAAGAAATCGGATTCATCAAAGAACGTCTTGGTGTTACCATGATCATTAACCCGGAGTTTGCCGCTGCCCAGGAAATTTCACGGCTTCTCCGTTTTCCATCTGCGATCAAGATTGACACCTTTGCACGTGGCCGTGTAGAACTTCTCAAGTTTAAAGTTCTCCCGGAATTCAAGCTGGACGGAATGAGCGTTTCCCAGATCTCAGATGCTTTCCGCAGTGACATCCTGGTCTGCGCTATTGAAAGCCGTGACAATGTATCCATCCCTGGCGGCGACCACATTATCCATGACGGAGATATGGTTTCCATCCTGGCATCTCCACTTAATGCGGCAGTATTTTTCCGTAAGATCGGCCTTAAGACCAATCAGGTCAAAAACTGTATCATTGTAGGTGGTGGAACCATTTCCTACTATCTTGCACACGCACTTCTTGATATGAAGATCGGTGTCAAGATTATCGAGCAGAACAAAGACCGCTGCGAACACTTAAGCGAACTGCTTCCGGATGCGACTATCATCAATGGTGACGGAACGAACCGTTCTCTTCTTCTCGAAGAAGGACTTTCCGAGTCCGAATCCTTTGTCACACTGACGAATCTGGATGAGGAGAATGTATTTCTTGCCCTCTTTGCCAAAAGCATCTCCGATGCCAAGCTGGTTGCTAAGGTCAACCGTCTGGAATTTGATGATGTCATCGACTCCCTGGATATCGGAAGTGTCATCTACCCGAAAAATATCACTGCTGATTATATCCTGCAGTATGTCCGTGCCACTCAGAACAGCATCGGCAGCAACGTAGAAACCCTTTATCATATTCTGGATGGCAATGCAGAAGCACTGGAATTTGCGATCCGTGAGGAATCTGCCGTAACTTATATCCCTCTTGCAGAGCTGAATCTCCGCAAGAATCTTCTGGTGGGATGCTTGAACCGCAACGGCCGCATCCGCATTCCCCGTGGTCAGGATATGATCCAGGTGGGAGATACCGTGATCATCGTAACCACTCACAAGGGGCTTCGCGACATCACAGATATACTTGAAAAATAGAGGTACTGCCAAATGAATTATTCGATTATTATTTATATCCTGGGATGGATCATGAATGTGGAGGCTGTCTGTATGCTGGTTCCCGGCATCACTGCCCTTATCTACCGCGAAAAATCCGGTATTGCCTTCCTGATCACAATTCTGGCATGCCTGGCGATCGGTGTTCCACTGGTCAGCCGCAAACCGTCCAAGAAAGCGTTTTACTCCCGTGAAGGCCTTGTGACTACTGCTTTAAGCTGGATCGTCCTCAGTATTGTCGGTGCTGTTCCGTTTGTGCTCAGCGGGGCTATCCCGAATCCCATTGATGCTTTTTTTGAGATTGTTTCCGGTTTCACTACAACCGGTTCCAGTATTCTCTCCGATCCATCACAGATGCCTTACAGCATCAATATCTGGAGATGTTTTTCCCACTGGATCGGTGGTATGGGTGTTCTGGTATTTATCCTGACACTGCTTCCGCTTGCAGGCGGCTATCATATGAACCTTATGAAGGCAGAAAGCCCCGGACCTTCCGTAGGAAAACTCCTTCCAAAAGTTCAGTCAACCGCCAAAGTCCTGTACAAAATTTACATTGCTCTCACAATTGCACTGATCATCTTTCTGTTACTTGGCGGAATGCCGCTTTATGACAGTCTCTGTGCAGCATTTGGAACTGCCGGAACCGGTGGGTTCGGAATCAAATCCGACAGTATGGGAAGTTACAGCTTATATATTCAGATCGTCATCACTATCTTTATGATCCTGTTTGGCGTAAACTTCAATGTCTATTTTCTTCTTCTCACCAGGAAGTTTTCTCAGGCATTGAAATCTGAAGAGGTCCGCTGCTACTTCTTTGTGATCATCGCTTCTGCCCTGATGATCACTTTCAACGTCCGGCATCTGTTTGACAATGTGTGGGAAGCACTTCAGCAGGCATTTTTCCAAGTTGGTTCTATTATCACCACCACCGGTTATGCCACTACGGATTTTAACCAGTGGCCTGCGGTATCCAGAACGATTCTGGTACTGCTTACCTTCTGTGGTGCCTGTGCTGGCAGTACAGGCGGCGGAATCAAGATTTCCCGTCTTCTGCTTCTTGCAAAATCTGTTCGCAAGGAACTGCATCTTTATCTGCATCCCAATGCAGTAAAAAAGATCAAAATGGACGGAAAAGCGGTGTCTCACGAAGTTATGCGTGCCACCAATATTTATATGATCGTTTATCTGATGATCGTGGCTGCATCTATCTTTATCATCAGTTTTGATGAATTTGATCTTGTAACAAATTTCACAGCCGTAGTCACCACTTTAAACAATGTGGGTCCCGGTCTTTCCCTGATCGGCCCTACCGGAAACTTCGGGATCTTTTCTCCCCTGTCCAAGCTGGTTCTCTCTTTTGACATGCTTGCCGGACGACTGGAGCTGTTCCCGATTCTGATTCTTTTCCTTCGGGAAACCTGGAAAAAATTCTGATAAAAAATATAACCGGAGAAACATGGGTTTTTCCCATTTCTCCGGTTTTTGTTTCCCGCCGCCCTCGATCGGACATTCGCGGATCTCTTTCACTTTTTACTCATATCCATTTCACTGCAAGCATATTTTGTCATATTTGCGTCATAAATCGCATTTTTTCACATTTATTTCAAATCTTAGTCACACTTTCTTCACATTTTTCCTGTATATTATTAGCCATAGAAGGCGATGAGCTTTCTATAATATTTTTCTTTTTCATACGCGCCGGTACGAAAGTACCGGCCTCCTTCCATTTATGGGGTATTTTTTTTCACCCCTTCATAATCGAATTCCGGAATGAAACTTTCGGAAGCAGTTTCCCCCTCCTGGATAAATCCATTTTGAATTCCCATATCTACCGCAGCATCCAGAACTTTTTCATATTCCCGCTTTGTTACTTTTCTGTTCAGCTCTTTAAACTTTTCAAATTTTCTTACTGGTGTATACTGGTTCATGATGCTGATATAAATATTTTCTCCATAAGTTTCATGAAGGTAGTTCAGAACTTCCCTTGAATTTCTGGTATGTCCCGGCAGGATCAGGTGCCGGACGATCGTTCCCCTTCGGATATAACCATCTGCTCCGAATTCACATGGACCTGTCTGTCTCACCATTTCCGCAACAGCTGCCTTTGCAATATCCGGATAGTCTGCCGCATGAGAATATTTTTCTGCCAGATCTGTTTCCATATACTTCATATCCGGAAGATAAATATCTACATACCCTTCCAGCATTTTCAGTGTTTCAGTCTTTTCGTAACCGCTGGAATTATATACAACCGGAAGATCCATTCCTTCCATACGGGCCTGATCCAGCGCCTGAACAATCTGTGGAACATAATGTGCTCCCGTCACCAGATTGATATTGGCGGCACCTTTTTCTTGCAATTCCAGAAAAATTTCACTTAAACGCTCTACCGTTACCGCCAATCCTCTGCTTCCAATGGCAATATCATGGTTCTGACAGAAGCAGCACCTCAGTCCGCAACCGGAAAAAAACACTGCCCCGGATCCTTTCTTTCCGGAAATACAAGGTTCTTCCCACATATGAAGTGCCGCTCTCGCAAGATAAACCGTTTTATCTTCCCCGCAGAATCCTTTTTTACCGGCATTTCTGTCTACATGACAGTCTCTTGGACAGAGACTGCATGCAGACATGATTTCTTCAGTTTCACTCATAAAATTCCCTCAGTCTGTCACGATCTTAAACCAGTCCTTCTCCTCAAACTCCACCACTGTACAGTCGTTTGCATAAGTGCATTCCGGCAAAATGATCATGGCGTGGAGTACTTCATTGTTTGCCGGCAGAGGGCATAAGTGCCAGATTGCAGCGTTGATCTTTACCATGGAACCTTTTGGTACGAGGAATGCTTTTGCGAGCTGTGGGACAGGGGTTCCGGCGGATGCAGGGGCTACGTGGATGATCATATCGTCGTCCAGCGCTACGATACCTTCCCAGGTGGTTGTGTGATACTCTGCACATTTTACGATCCGATCGTCCTTTTTTACTTCGATGGGTGAAAATGCCATGCTGCCCATGGCTGTTCCGGAAATGCGGTCCGGATAGAATTTGTGGATCTCGCCCTGAAGTGGATATCCGTCGGGATGAGTCATGTCATAAAATGTTCCGTATGGCGCGAATTCCTCTTTTGTGATGGTCACTGCTTTTACTTCTCTCATAATATATATACCTTCTTTCTTTGTAATTTCCCATTATAGAAAAAATCTTATATCAGGCATTCTCTTTTTGTTATTCAATGTATTAATTAACCGAATCAGGGAAGTCCCCTGCAGGATTGTGAAAAACAATCATCCGCTGGTGGAGACTTATTACAAAAAAATGCAGAACATCCATCCAGCCATGTTCTGCATTTAATTTCTTAATTATCTGTAAGTCAAGCGGTTAAAATCATCCGCATTCGTTACTTGCTCATAACCGAATAACTGCTTGATCCGGTTAATGTCATGTCCCAACCTTACCGTATCGATTCCGGATATTCCACTCCCTCCGGCATGGGATCCCATTCATTCAGTCCAAGACTCTGCTTGAATTTCGCCTGTTCCAGTGTAAGCTTCGGAAGATCATCTTTCAGGTAATCCATCAGCTCACTGATTCCTTCTCTTGTTTTATTGTTTACCATGAAGATTCTCTCACAGCCCATGTTCTCCATCCACTGTCTGACCATGGGGATATTTGCATGGGGAGAATCCACCTTGGTGATGATCCCGATCAGCGGGCGGAGAAGGAAATTCCTGCTTCCGTCACTGAACAGGTTAAATGGCTCATTAGCCGCCTGTACAATGGCGATCACATCTGCCTCAAAAGAGAAACAGGCTAGCCCCACGCTGAAATGCTTGGACTCCGCATATTCTCCCGGTGAATCAATGGTATCTTCATTTGTGTTGGTATACTGGGTTTTATGATAATGAAGTTCTTCCCCTTTAAGTGCCTGTGTCAGGGATGTCTTGCCGGCTTCACTTCGACCCATCAGAAAAATTTTTTTCATTTATTATCCCGTCCTGCCTCAGCTTCTGTGGATCTCACAGACATCAAACTTCAATGTCTCATGGAAAAAACGTACCACTTCTTCCACAGCTGTCATCACTTCCGTAAAACCGCCTGTCAGAATCAGCGTTCCACAGAAACGATCCATAAATCCTACTTCCACGTGAGCTGCCTTCACTGCAACATCTGCCGCAACTACGATCGCCTCCCAGGGTGTGACTCTGACCATACCGATCGCATCTCCTCTATGGTCCTCGCCTTCATGAACACCGATATGTAACGCAAGATTCTCATAGACAGATTTATCACTTGGGGTAAAAACATGTGCAAAAGAAAGCTCTTTTCCAGGTACACGCACCCGGGTCAGTCGAAGTCTTTTTCCCTTAAGGTTCTCATAATCATCATGAAACAGCCGCTCCAGCAGTTCTTCCTTCGTTATCCTTTCTTCCATGGTGCACTTCCTTATCTCTTGGTGATCTTGCAAACCACATATCCCAGGGTATCACGGAAATAGTCCACGATTTCTTCCATTGCTGTCTGCACATCGGAAATCTCTCCCGTTATGATCAGAGTTCCTGTAAAACGGTCTGCAAAACCAAGATATACATTACCACTCTTCACTGCGATATCGGATGCGATCACAGCAGACTCGGAAGGTGTCATATTCATGATTCCGATCGCAGATGATCCATAGTCCACCTGTGGATTCAGTCCAAGCTTCTGATATATGATCGGTGCCGGACCACCCATGATATGGGCAAATGTGATCTCCTTACCGGCTACGGTCTCCTGTACGATTCTGATCTGGTCTTTATGTTCATCTGCCATGATGATTCCTCGCTTTCAAAAATTTCGTAATATGGCATTGTCAAAATCAATACCATAGTTTTTTCAATCGATTTAATATTCGATAAGCCGGATTTTGTTCATCCGGCTTACAATTTCCCTACGATAAATTTTACTATTTATCCATTTTAATGTCAATACAATTCTTCTAAAATAAGGCAGAAAACAACGTTTTTAAAAATAAAAATCCACAGAAAACAACACTTGTTTTATATCTGTATAGAAAATCAGTCAGAAATTCTTATATTTCCCATTGCCACGATCATCGTTTTGCTCTCACACAAACAGTAAGCAACTTTCAGCAGGACCCAGACACAGCTTAAGTTCATCATACTCAGCTTCTCTCAGAACTCAAATGCCCTCTTAATGCTGTCATAATGCAGGAATTTTCCCTCAGCCGCAAACGCCCTGATCTGATCCAGAGTTGCAAACATATATCCGTCTGTTTCTTCAGTCTGAAGTTCCAGATCCTTATCCTGCACATCCATCACAAAACGGTACACATCCACAAAATAATTATCTCCCTCACCAGGATTCTCTCTTTTATAGGTAAAAAGATATCCTCCCTCTGCCTCTCTTACATCCAGTCCTGTCTCTTCTTTTACTTCACGGAGCACTGCCTCCCTGGATCCCTCACCTGCCTGGGCAGCGCCACCGGAAACTTCCCACCAGCCCGGAGCCCAGGCTTTTGTCATCACACGTTTGGTGATCAGAAAGGTTTTATCCGGCCTTGCAACCACGCCAAGGACTGTCAGATGATATTCCCCATCTTTCAGACACCAGTCATTCCGTTTCATGGTACGTCCCGTCGGTTTCTTATCTGCATCGTAAATATCCCAGAATTCCATTTTTCTATCTCCTGTCTTTATACAGTACACGGTAATACGATCTTATATTTAACCACCTGCAGCAGCAAATATAAATTACGGATATCTGCCCCGTCTCCCCGCATTCTGTATCTTTTTTATTTGTTATGATAACACGCTAAAGTCCTGTATGTAAACCCTGGAATCCTGCACTATTTTCCAGTCACTTTCCATCCGCTAAAAATCTATAGATTATTTTTATTATATTACTGGTATTATGAATTAGTTTTATAGATATTTTTGTTATATAATTAACACAAACAAACGATTCTATTAAAAAATAACCAGGGAGGTTTTTCCAGATGAAGAATGATTATCCGCATATTTTTTCCCCTTTAACCGTTAAAAATATGACTATTAAGAACCGTATTGTTATGATGCCGATGGGTACCAACTACGGTGAGCAGAACGGCGAAATGAGTTTTCTTCATATCAACTACTATGAGCAGCGTGCAAAGGGTGGCACAGGCCTCATTATCGTAGAGAACGCAAGCATCGATTCCCCGCAGGGTTCCAACGGTACTACCCAGCTTCGTATCGATCATGACAACTATCTTCCACGTCTTTTCAAATTCTGTGAGAACATCCACAGATATGGAACAAAGATCGCGATCCAGATCAACCATGCAGGAGCTTCCGCAATTTCTTCCAGGATCAACATGCAGCCGGTTTCCGCATCTGATGTTCCGTCAAAAGAAGGCGGCGAGATCCCGCGTCCTCTTTCCAGAGAAGAGATCCTTCACATTGTAAAGAAATACGGCGAGGCTGCAAAACGTGCACAGACAGCCGGTTTTGACGCAGTAGAGATCCACGCAGGACATTCCTACCTGATCAGCCAGTTCCTTTCCCCGATCACAAACAAGCGTACCGACGAGTTCGGCGGATCTGTTGAGAACCGTACCCGTTTCTGCCGCATGGTCATCGACGAGGTAAGAAAACAGGTCGGACCATTCTTTCCGATCATGCTCCGTCTCAGTGCAGATGAGCTGATGGAAGGTGGAAACACACTTGATGATACTCTGGAATATCTGGATTACCTTCAGGAAGAAGTTGATATCTTCGACGTTTCCTGCGGTCTCAACGGTTCCATCCAGTACCAGATCGACGCAAACTATCTTCCGGATGGATGGCGTTCCTACATGGCAAAAGCTGTAAAAGAAAAATTCAACAAACCGTGTATTTCCATGGGTAACATCCGTGACCCGAAAGTTGCCGAGAGAATCCTCGCTGACGGCGACGCAGATCTTATCGGTATGGGACGCGGCCTTATCGCTGATCCTGCATGGGTAAACAAAGTTGCCACAGGGCATGAGTGCGATCTCCGCAAATGTATCTCCTGTAACGTTGGATGCGCCGGAAACCGTATCGGTGTAAACCGTCCAATCCGCTGTACCGTAAACCCGTCTGTTCTTGAGGGCGATGTATATAAGAAACTGCATGTGAACAAAAACTGTAATGTTGTAGTAATCGGAGGCGGTACTGCCGGACTGGAAGCTGCCTGCACAGCCGCAGAGGTTGGCTGCAACACCTTCCTTCTGGAAAAAGGCAGCGAGCTTGGCGGACTTGCATCTCTGATCTCAAAAATCCCTGCAAAGAACCGTCTGGCTGATTTCCCGCACTATCTCATGCACCGCGCAGAGCAGCTTGAGAACCTTTATATCTTCACAAATACAGAAGGAACACCGGAGAACATTCGCAAGTTCCATCCGAATATCATCGTAAGTTCCACCGGTTCCGCTCCTCTTCTGCCTCCGATCACAGGACTGAAGGATCGTATTGACAACGAGGACTATAATATTTATTCTATTCTTGGTATGATCAACCACATTAATGATTTTCCAAAGGATCTGGAAGGCAAAAAAGTCGTTGTCGTAGGCGGCGGTGCTGTAGGTCTTGATGTTGTGGAATTCTTCGCAGACAGAAATGCAGACATCTCTATCGTTGAGATGATGGATCAGATCGGACGTGACCTTGATCCGGTAAGCAAGAACGACACAAAGGCCATGATGAAAAAACACAATGTACATCAGCTTACAAAAACTGCTCTCCTTGAGGTTAAGGATTCTTCCTTCCTTGTAAAAGGTGACGGCGAGCCTTATGAGCTTCCATTTGAATACGGTTTCGTATGTCTCGGAATGAGAGCCCAGGGACAGCTTTACCAGAGCCTTGCAGAAGAATTTTCTTCTGAGGATGTTGAGATCATGAACATCGGCGACAGCCAGAGAGCAAGAAGAATCATTGACGGTACCCAGGAAGGACGTAACATCCTTACCATTCTCGAGCAGAGAGGATACCTTTAATATCATCGCTATAACCTCCTGACGGGCATTTTCATATGTTATAAAGTCCGCTCCACGGAGTGTCTATAGATTTTCCACGTCTTCCTCCCGCTGCAGCCGTCCGAAGAACATCCGCAACTTCTTCAGACTGATGTGGCGGGAGGTTTTAAAAAAGTTACCCAAGATTTTTACCAATGAGAGGAGTTATTACCATGTCAGAAAGAATCACAGGACACACAGAGCTCATCGGTCTTATGGCTTATCCGATCCGTCACTCCAGCTCTCCTGCCATGCAGAACGAAGCTTTTGCAAAGCTTGGCTATGACTATGCATACCTTGCATTTGAAGTTGGCGCAGATGAGATCGAGGATGCTGTAAAAGCCATCCGTACTCTGAAAATGAGAGGTTCCAACGTTTCCATGCCGAACAAGACTCTGGTAGGCCAGTACCTTGACGAGCTTTCACCGGCAGCAGAAATGTGCGGTGCTGTAAACACCATCGTCAATGATCACGGCCATCTTACAGGCCACATCACAGATGGCATCGGATTTATGGCAGCACTGAAAGACAACAACATTGACGCCATCGGAAAGAAAATGACCATCGTAGGCGCAGGCGGTGCTGCTACTGCTATTGAGATCCAGGCTGCACTTGACGGTGTAGGCGAGATCGTGATCTTTAACCGTAAGGATGAGTTCTGGGACCGTGCCGTATCTACTGTTGAAAAGATCAACACAAGAACATCCAGCCACTCAGTTCTCTATGATCTCTCCGACCTTGACCAGCTGAAAAAAGAAATGGCTGACAGTTATATTTTTGTAAATGCCACAGGCGTTGGAATGAAACCGCTGGAAGGCCAGTCCGTTGTCCCGGATAAATCTTATTTCCGTCCGGAGCTTATCGTTGTTGACGTACCATACTCCCCTCTTGAAACCACTATGCGTTCCATGGCAAAGGAAGTTGGCTGCAAGACAATGAACGGCCTTGGCATGATGCTTTTCCAGGGCTCCGCTGCATTTGAACTGTGGACCGGCGAGCCGATGCCGATCGAGCATATGAAAGAGATTCTTAATATCAGATACGATGACTGATAAAATCCCATCCGTATCGGAAAGGACCATTATGAAAACAGTTCAGGTAAGAAATATCACAATCGGAGAGGGCAGACCGAAGATCTGTGTCCCGATCGTTGGACAGACAAAGGAGGATATCCTTCTTGAAGCAGGAACCTTCGAAAGAATCCCGGTGGATGTTGTAGAATGGCGTGTGGACTGGTTCGAGAATGTTTTTGACACAGACAAAGTTCTTGATGTGGCAAAAGATCTCCAGACCGTTTTAAAGGACACTCCGATCCTCTTTACCTTCCGTACTGCAAAGGAAGGCGGAGAAAAAGCAATCTCCAGCGAAGATTACAAAGCCCTCAACATGGCTGTTGCAAAAAGCGGCTATGTAGATTTCATTGATGTAGAAGCCTTCACAGGCGAAGAGATCGTAAAAAGCATGATCCAGGAAGCTCACAGCTATGGCGTAAAAGTCATCGCTTCCAACCATGATTTTGATGCAACTCCTGAGAAAGATGAGATCGTGCGCCGTCTCCGCATGATGCAGGATTATGGCGCAGATATCCCGAAGATGGCTGTTATGCCTAAGAGCAAACAGGACGTACTTACCCTTTTAAGTGCAACACTGGAAATGTCCGAGCAGTTCGCCGACCGCCCGATCATTACCATGTCCATGGCAGGAACCGGTGTTGTCAGCCGTCTCACTGGCGAAACCTTTGGTTCCGCCCTTACCTTCGGTGCCGCTACAAAAGCTTCCGCACCGGGGCAGATCAATGTCAACGAGCTTGAACAGGTTCTTGACATTATCCACAAAAGCCTGTGATCCTGTAACCTCCCATTGAAAGGATCTACGGCTTCGTTTAAGAAAGAACGTGAATTATAGACCAAATTTTAATCCCAATTAATGTAACAAATTTAACCAAATAGCAAATGCGGATGATTTTATCCGCTTTAATCCCATAATAGCAAATCTATTTTGTAACAAAAACAAATCTCATGACAAAAATAGGAACTGCGCTGACCCATCCAGTGCAGTTCCTATTTTCTTTTATCGCTTTACTTATTATTTCTCAGTTTTTTCCTCAATGACATTTTCCTGTGATTTTTTCCTTGGGTCCCAGTTGGAAAGGAAGATATTCAGTCCGAAACCAACAGCCAGAGCCCATGCAGATGCCCATGCAGTTCCCTGGGTTGCAAGGACAGCAGCCATAACACCTGCGATCATCTTGTCACGGTCTGTCTTACAGTAATCCATACCGATCCTTGCACAGACAAAGGCCTGGAACATCAGAGTGATGGAAGAACCAACTCCGAAGATCGGGCGGAAGAAACTTACAACTGGAATGATCAGCACACTTAAGAAAGTTGCAATACGGAAGGACGCCATACCGCCAAGAAGAGACTTCATGGCTTTCTTTCCTTCTTTGTAACGGATGGAGACAGATACGGTCATGCCAACCCATAACGGACCGGAAAGGGGCGGGAACGGTGCGATGATGGAAAGAATCAGATTTCGAAGTCCGCTGACCAGGTTGGAACGGCTGGAATTGAAATCAATGTACTCATCATCTCTGGACTGACGTGCCTCAGTAACCAGGGTTTCTGTGGTAACAAAATCACCAAATGCGATAACATAGCATACAAGTGCCAGAGGAAGCGCTTTGATAAACATGGAAAGCGGCGGGATTCCCACACCGAAAATACTTACCTGTGAGATGATCTCTTTAAACTGCGGGATCTTGATAAAAGTTCCAATCTCTAATCCCGGTTTGTCCAGCTCCCCCACAAGAAGGCCAACTACCATGGCAATCAGATACGGGAAAAGGTTTCCATAGCGGGCAACAAGATCCAGAAATTTATTGTTCTTTCTCTTCTCCTGGTATTTATCCGAAAAACTGATCAGGATCAGAAGGCCAACACCTGCGACGATCGCCAAGGGATATTTGTGCATATTGCCGCCCTCTCCCAGCTGACCTGCCATAACCGTAACCGGCGCTGCAAGAAGGATTCCACCCTTGACGGAATCCGGTACAGCATGGACAAATTTATCCGCAAGTTTGGTAACGCCCATAAATATGAACACAAGACCAACCAGCATCTGCAGGGCGATCATTGCCTGGATACGCTCTTTTCCCAGGGGAAAGCCTTCCAGAAATACGATAGTCAGCGGAAGGGTCGGCGTGATCCATCCGGGAACTACCGGATCACCAAGTAAACTGTGTAGCATATACAGCATAGTCTCTATGATGACACAGCTCCATGCCAGCTCATAAGGCAGTCCCAGATACTGTTCCAGATAAGGGACAGCCGCAAGTGCCGTAACGCCAAGGATCAGGCCCTGGATAAATTCTACGGACTCAAGTTTGTAATGAATAAAGGGAAGACGAACCTGAAATGGCCCAAACGGAATGTAGGGCAGTTCGTTTTCTCTTCTCTGTCTTGCTGCACGCGCCATAACGATTCTCCTTTGTCAGTTTTTTTGATAATACATATATAGTATCTTTTGTTCTGGAAGTTTGTTAATTAACAAACATTTCCAGAAACATCAAAGTCCAATCCGGGAATTGTTCCCGAATTGGAACTTTATTTTGTACAGATTCCTTCATCTTCGTCCAAATCCATACAATGATTGTTACGGTTCATTCCGTGACCTGCGAACCGTAACTGATCATTCACTTATTTCCACCCTGTCTCAGGCTTCTTTTCCACGGTTCATCTTGACAAACAGTGCAAGGAGGATTCCAATGAATGTCACTGCCATGTTAAGAAGCAGGATCATTCTCGGAGCGCTGGTTCCGGCAGTCTTTGTAATGTAACCTGCCAGTGTCAGGATGGTATAGTTTGCAACGCTGGATGCGATCATAACCATGGATGTTGCAGTTCCCTTGTTCTCCGGGAAGAATTCAGCGGTTGTGGAAACTGCCAGCTGCAATACACCGCCTGCGCCTGCGAAACCGATGACAAATCCACCGATGAGGCAGATAGTCGGGTTCTGGATAAAGTAGCACAGTCCCAGCATGATAAAGGAAATCAGCGGATAGATGATCAGGATATTGATCTCTTTCAGTCCTTTTTTGATAAATACAGAGGAACACAGGATCGCTGCAAAAGTTCCAACTGCATAGAAGGACTGGATCTTGGAAGGATCACTTAAATTATAAAGTTTTCCAAGCTCCTGGTTACAGTTCAGCCACAGCATGAATGTGGAAGAACTTGTAAATCCAATGAGGATCGCTGCAATTGCCGCAGGAGTGATCTTTAACTTTGTTTTCTCTTTCTTTTCTGCACCTGTTGTATTTCTGTCCGGGAATGGCAGGAACAGGATCAGGATTCCATCGATGAAGATTGCAGCACCTGCAACGATAAAGATGGTTCTGTAGGACATATTAGCCGCTGCTACGAATCCGATGAGGAACGGAAGTAGGAACTGACTGATACACATGGAGAATTTTGTAAACAGGTTCGCCACAGAAGGATTGTTTACATAGATTTCCATGCATGTAGGGCTTACACAGGTATCCAGGAAAGAGTTTGCGATACCACCTACAATGGCAAAGGCATAGGCAACGCCCATAGACGGAGCAAATGCGATTCCCATAAAGTATGCTGCATAGCAGATCACACCAATGATTCCACTTAATCTGCGTCCGAATTTGTCGGACAGGGGACCGGAAAACGGAAGGGAGATCAGTCTTCCAAGTCCCAGTGCAGCGATTACGGATACTACCATGCTGACATCCATAGTTCCGTCACTTAAAGCCTTTGCTCCCCAGTGAGCCGCAAGCTCCGGCTTGTACTGGCCCATGATGGAAGCTCCGATTCCGTGAATGAAATATGTAAAATACAGCGCGATAGAAGTAATTACCAAATTTTTCTTACCTGTCTGGCTCATGATCCTTATTTCCCTTCGTTCTCAGCCTGGAATTTCTGGTACTCATCTGTAGGCATCTCAAGTCCTGTGTACAGTTTATAGGACTCAGCGCCCTGCCACAGAAGCATTCCTTTTCCGCCTACTGCAAGTTTTACGCCTGCTTCTTTTGCCTCTTTTACCATTCTTGTCTCTGCAGGATTGTATACGCAGTCAGCAACGACAAGATCTTTGTGGAACATGGATTTGTCAACCAGAGTAAGGTCATCGTGTGGTTTCATTCCTGCAAGTGTTCCGTTTGCAAGAATGTCTGCGTTTGCGATCTCTTCTCTCAGTTTGTCCTGATCGTCCAGGCAGTATACGCTTACTTTGCAGTCCGGTACTTCTTTTGCAAGCTTCTCTGCTGTTCCTTTTGCTCTTTCAAGGAACGGGTCATCCGGATTGAAGATCGCGATGGATGCTGCTCCGTCAAGGGCACACTGTACAGTAAGAGCTGTAGCTGCTCCGCCTGCTCCTAAGACTACCATCTTTTTGCCTTTTACGTCAACGCCGTGCTCTTTTAAGTTGCGGACAAATCCGATACCGTCTGTGATATGTCCTACAAGTTTTCCATCCTCATTCACAATGGTGTTTACAGCGCCGATGATCTTTGCTGCCGGTGAAAGCTCGTCTACACACTGAGCTACTTTGTTCTTGCAAGGCATGGTTACGTTGCATCCTCTCATTTTGAAAAGGCGCATTGCATCAAGAGCTGCCGGAACCTGATCCTCTTTGATATCGAATGCCATGTAAGCATAGTCCAGGTTATGGTACTGGAAGCTGAAGTTGTACATAGCCGGTGATCCGGAGTGTCCTACCGGACTTCCGATCAGCGCGAGTAAACCAGTTGTTCCTTTAATTCTCTGTTCCATTTCTTTTTTCCTCCTGCATTCTCTCCTTGCAGCCACCGGATGTTTTCTCCGGTGCCTGTCAGGATGTTTCTTTTATTTTTCTTCTGTCCTGTTTATTGGACAATTATTTTCTTGTGTATTGATATGATCCGGTGCCTGACGCTGTCAGGCGGATATCCCATCAGAGTCTGGAAGCTACCTCATAAGCCTCTTTTGTTGCATCCAGTGCACGTCTTGCACGGATGGCATCTCCGATCACGTGTGTCTCAGGTACAAGATCTTTGATCTTTTCTTCAAGTGGATTGTAATTGCGGAATCCCATGGAAAGGATAACGGAATCATATCCTCTTGTCTCATGACGTACTCCGTCAGCTGTCTCGTACTCTACACCGTCTTCATAGAATTTGCATACCTTTGCTCCGGTGATCTCTTTGATTCCGTAGTCCTCGAAATCTTTCATGAGATAGACTCTGTGCTCATGGATCACGTCTGCACCTACGGTATCACGGAACTCGATCACCGTTACATCATGCTCCTGCTCGCCCAGGAATGCAGCGGTCTCACATCCTACCATTCCACCGCCCACAACAAGAACTTTTTTGCCTGCTGGTCTCTTTCCGTCCAGAAGATCAGAACCGTGGATGATGGCCGGATTGTCGATTCCCTCGATAGGAAGGATCAGAGTCTTGGAACCCGTTGCGATGATCACACTGTCCGGTTTCTCCTCTTTGATAAGCTCCGGAGTTACCTCACAGTTCATCACGATCTTCACGCCGTCTTTCTGGCAGCGGTGGATATAGCTGCGGATCATGTTTGTGATATCACCTTTTCCTGGTGGATAAGCCGCAAGTCTCATGTTTCCGCCGAGAACATCTCCTGCTTCATAAAGTGTTACTTCGTGTCCTTTCTCTTTTGCGATAAATGCAGCGCAAAGTCCTGCAACACCACCGCCGATCACCATAACTTTCTTCGGATTCTCTGTCTTAGCAATTGGCTCTGCCTCATGTCCAAGAAACGGGTTGGTCAGACAGCAAATCGGGTTTCCTGCATACATGTTTGCCACGCAGCCCTGAAGACATGCGATACATGGGATCATATCCTCCAGTCTTTCTTCCTGTGCTTTTAATGGCATATAAGGATCTGCAAGGCTCTGACGGCCAAATGCTACAAGGTCTGCTCTTCCTTCTTTTACCATCAGTTCTGCAAACTGTGGCTCTGTATAACGTCCGACTGTGATCACCGGAATGTTTACCGCACGTTTGATCTCCTCAACCTCTGATGCGGAGAATCCACCATGGATAACCGTCGGTGCCCACATAAATTCATCTTTGATATGAACGGCACGGGATACGTGGATGGCATCCAGTCCGCAGCTTTCCAGGTATGCTGCGATCGCCGCGCTGTCATGGATGTCAAGGCCGCCTGGAACCTCATCTGCACAGTTGATTCTTGCAAGGATCGCAATCCTGCCCTGTGTTGTTTTCTTGATCTCCTCAATGATCAGGCGTGAGAAACGCATGCGGTTCTCAAAGCATCCGCCAAACTCATCCACTCTCTTGTTTGTTCTTGGAGAGAGGAATGTGCTTACCAGATAGCCGTGTGCCATATGGATCTCAACAGCATCTGCACCTGCTTCCATGGCTCTTCTTGCTGCCTCGCCATATCCTTTGATCAGCTCATAAACTTCCTCTGTTGTAAGCTGTTTCGGAATGTCACGTCCACATACAGACGGGATGCTGGTTGCTGCTGTGATCGGTGCTCCTGCGTTCTTTGCATTTCCTTCCGGACCTGCATTCTGAAGCTGGATGGAAACTTTTGCACCTTCCGCATGGCATCCGTCAATAACTTTGCGGAAGCTCTCGATGGTAGAATCATCATAGAGACATGGTTTACGCGGGCCGCCTTTTGCGCCTTTGTGAACGACGGTAGCCTCGATAGTGATCAGGCCAAATCCGCCTTTTGCTCTTTCCTTATAATATGCAGCGGACTGCTCGCTCATAGTTCCGTCTGTATTTGCAAAGTTATTTCCCATTGGCGGAACAACGAAACGGTTTTTTACGGTCATAGGGCCGATCTCAATCGGCTGAAACATCGCATTGAATTTCATGTGGGTTCTCCTTTCTGATTAAAGTACCTCTGGCCAGGCTTCTTCCAGTACCTTCTTTGTGTTCTCGTATGTATGTTTTGCAGCATACTCGATACCTTTTTCAAGGTTTGCATCGCTGATAACCTCTACGCCGATAGCGTTTGGTTTAATTCCTTTTTCACGGATCATTTTCACGAACGGTACGGTTGTTCCGATTCCGGTTCCAGGAGCAAGGCGGTCATGCATGGACTCATCTCTTAAGATAGTTGTCGCATATGGTCTTTCCCATACATCGTTGACCTGGATGGATACGATCTTATCTGCCGGGATTCCCTCAAGTACAGAAAGTTCGATCGGCTGGTTTGCTCTTACCCAGTGCCATGTATCGAGGATCAGTTTTGCATTCTCGCAGTCAGCAGCTTTTACAACAGCCCAGCCTTTTTTTACATCCGGGATTCCGCTGTATGGCATTGGCTCAACGCCGATGATGTATTTGCCAGCTCTCTGGCAGAGCTCACGAAGTTTCTGTGCTGTATACTCCACAGAATAGTTCTCCATCAGTCCACAGTTGATCTGTTTTACGTTAAATAATTCACACATATGGAAGCAGAGCTGTTCTTTGTATTTCTGCTCGTAGGAACGATGCTCCTCTGCCCACTGTACGATATACTCAACCTCTGTTACCTTCATGTCATATTTATCCAGGATTGCCAGGATATCCTTATCGAAAAGTCCCTCATTCAGGGCATCTACGTAGGTTTCCGCTCTCAGGCCGATTCCCTCATAGCCAGCTTCTTTGGCAGCTTTTACACGGTCCTCAAATTTGCACTGATCCCCAAGTGTCCAGGAACTGATTGTAATTGGAAATTCTTTTGACATGATAACTCCTCCTGAAAATATAAATAATTTTTTTAAGTTTTTTTTAATTATTTTGTATCTTTTTTCTATAAGCATTATATAACTTCGTTAAATACAAAACAAATTGATTGTACCAGGAGAATTCATAGATTTTATCAATATATCGTGGTATACTATATAAAAACATTTTCACTGTACTGCCACCGTCACAGCAGTCAGACCGGCAATTCCTTCTGATCATCCGACTTCACTGGAATCTGCCTGAATAAAACATTCAGCTAAACTTACGAAAGGAGCTTCGAAAATGAACCTGTATCATCTTCGTTATTTCGTGACACTGGCGCATCTGGAACATTACACGAAAGCTGCTGATGTTCTGGCGATCACACAGCCCAGTTTAAGTCATGCGATCTCTTCCCTGGAGGAAGAACTTGGAGTGAAATTATTTGAAAAAAACGGACGGAATGTTTCTCTCACCAAATATGGCAAGACTTTTCTGGGAGATGTGGAAGAAACCCTGAACCGGCTGGATTCCTCTGTAAACGGCCTCCAGCTTGCAGGAAAAGGAGAAGGGCAAATTGATGTGGCTTTTCTCAGGACCCTTGGAGTTGATTTTGTGCCGAAGATCATCCGCAATTTTCTCACCGCCAACGAAGGAAAACAGATCAATTTCAATCTGTTCTGTGACAAGGTTCTTACCGGCGATATCCTTACCGGGCTGAAAGAGAAGAAATATGATATCGGCTTCTGTTCCAAATTTGATGACGAACCGCTGATCGAGTTTATCCCGGTTGCCAAACAGGACCTGGTGGTTATTGTTCCGCCCGGCCATCCTCTTGCGGAGAAATCCGAGATCCATCTGGAGGAAACCCTTCCTTACAAACAGATCATTTTTAAGAAACGAAGTGGGCTCCGCCAGATCATCGACCAGCTGTTTAAGAGTATCGGTCAGTACCCGGATGTGGCCTTTGAAATCGATGAGGACCAGGTTGCCGCAGGATTTGTTGCCAATGATTTCGGCATCTGCATTGCCCCGGATATCCCCATCCTTCATTCTTTGGATCTTAAGATCCTGCCCCTTGTTTCTCCAAGCTGGCAGAGAAATTTCTACATGGCCATGCTGAAAGATGTATACCATCCTCCGGTTGTGGAAGCCTTTAAGAAGTTTGTGATCGAGAAAACATCAAAAGAGATTTTCTATAAAACAAATTAAGAGCTTCGGGAGACCTTCCAAAGGAGATCTCCTGACAGCCAAAAAGACAGCTGTCCAATTCCCGTCTTGTTTCTGTACGGTTTATTGGACAGCTGTCCTCTTATTATGTAAGAATATTCTGTTTCTGTAATCAGTAATTATTTATTCGCATCTGCCTCACGAAGTCTGTGGATCATCTCCTCACAGATCTCAAGCTCGCTCTTACCATCGGTCTCAATAACGATGTCGGCTGCTGCCTCGTATTTCGCACGACGTTTCTCCATCAGATCTGCGATGAACGGAACCGTCTTGTTGTTCTCAAGCAGCGGACGGTCATGGTTGTCTTTTACACGCTCCAGGATCGTCTCAGGTTTTGCGGTAAGGAGTACAACACGGCCGTTTTTCTTCATTTCAACAACGTTGCGCTCTCTCATGGGAACACCACCGCCACAGGATACGACAACATTGGACTGAGACTGCATCTCAATGAGAAGGTTTGTCTCAAGCTCACGGAAATACTCTTCTCCGTAAGTCTCAAAGATATCGGAAATGCTCATTCCCTGTCTCTCCACGATACACTGATCCATCTCCACAACATCCATAGCCAGCGCGTTCTTCAGATAATCAGAGATTGTGGATTTCCCTGCGCCCATGAATCCGATCAGGAAAATATTGTAGTTGAAAAGATTTCTGGACTGGATTCTCTTACTGTTCTGTGTGATGCTTGCGAAAACATCATTAACTTCTTTCTTATGGCGTCTGCCTTCCATTCTGGCTTCCAGCCATCCTTTCTGCTTCGCCTCCTGCTCCGGCTGCAGTACCGGAAGATTGTTGGCTTCCTTGTATACCATGATGTCCTCTACGATTCTGTTTCTCATAAGCAGTGCGTCCAGGATGATCTCATCGCACTGTCCAAGGCTCTCTCTTAATACTTCTAACTGGTTCATAACTTCTCCTTTGCTTCGTTCGTTGTATCACGGATTTCCGTCATCACTTTATCACTTTAAACTAAGTGTCTGTTCTTATTATACCAACTGGTCATTTTTATCTCAACCTAAACTTTTATTGAATTTGCACATGTGATTCATAGATATTTTCTATGATTTTTTCAGGGAATCCTGTCACATATCTTACCGAAGAATGAGCCCTGACACCCGGAATCACACTTCTTCCTCTGCCCTCATAACCAAAATCCTATTGAAATCTACAGTCAAACGGATATTCGCAATCCGCATTCGCTACACAGCTCTACACCGAATAACTGCTTCGCAGTTTATCAGGAGGATCACTCCTCCTGATACAAGCAACCCCCCCGCTGCTTATTGCTTTTCGCAAGTGAAGCAGGGGACTTCCTTGATTCGATTAAAAAAATCTCTGCCCTATTATTACAAAAGCAGAGATTTTTTCATACAATTTTTTCACAGGTATTCTACTGTATCACTTCATAGATCCGGTAATGTTTGAAAATATAATCCCGAAACTGCTCCACAAGAGAACTTGGGTACCGTTTTTTCAACATTCCCATGTATATGTAACGGCGGTAATGAAGATTCTCGATATTTAAGATCTTCACAGGCAGAGTATGGATCACCGGCACATCCGGCACGATTCCCACACCGAACCCTTCTGCCACCATTCCCGCAAGGGCGCCATCCTCCTCCACTTCAAAAGCGGTTTCCGGTACGATCCCCTCTTTTTCAAAAAGTTCACGCACCACAAAATACAGCCCACTGGTAGGGGTAAAAGTCACCTGGGGATACTGGCCCAGTTCCTCTATGGTCACTGTATTTTTTCCGGCAAGAACATGATCTTCCGGTACAACAGCCACCAGTTTTTCTTCCGCTACCGGTACAAAACTGATCTCTTTTTCCCCTTCCGCACGGGAGCAGAAGATCATGTCAAACTTTTCTTCTTTCAGGCCCCGGATCAGGTTCCCGGTAGCTGCATTCTGGAAATGAAAATCAATCTTCTTCCCTTCCTGCTCATCAAGAAACCCACGTACAAGTTCCGGAATAAATCTGCGTCCCTGGGTATGGATATATCCGATGGAAATGCTTCCGCCTGGAATCCTTGCCGCCTCCTGGATCCTCTCCACACCAAGATTCAGGATATGTAAGGAGTCCTGCACATATTTCAGAAACATTTCCCCGTATTTGGTCATGGTCACATTTCTTCCGTGACGCTCAAAAAGTGGAACCTGGAGTTCTTTTTCCAGGTTGGAGATGGCATGGCTGAGGCTTGGCTGTGTAATATCCAGCCGCTTGGCCGCCCTGGTATAATTTTCGATCTGGGCAAGCGTCACAAAATATGTGAGCTGATTTAAGTTCATATGTTAAAAAATCCTTTCTTTCCTCCGCTTAAGAGACTTTCCGGCAGGTAATTCAGCCTGCCTCGCTGCCTGGTCTGTTTCACATACCAAGGCTCAGGAGCTCTTTTCCCGCCGCAAGTCTCTCGTAAAACTGCTCATAAAAATCCCGGTTTCCATCATAAGGTTTCCGATAGAACTGGTTTACCACATACATATTCAGGTTTCGGATCAGGTCACTGTCCTCACTCTCATAGAGAACTTCCTGTACATCCAGAAGAAAATAATGCCAGTCACAGACAAATTTTTCGTAATTTTTGAAATCCGGTGTATCTACCCATTTCCGGACCTTGATCTTACTGCGGCTGGTCTTTTTGCACTCGTGGATCTGAAGGATGTACTTAAATCCACCATCCTCATAATATCTTCCCAGCGGAAACAGGCGGCAGAAACCCGGACGGAAGCTGTGGATGGAGCACCTCCCGTTTCCATCCAGAAATACGCATCGTTCCTCTGCGCCCGCCATCTTAAGATGCGGCAAAATGTTCCCGTCTGTAACGCCAAGTTCGATTTTTCCCGTGAGAAGCTGGTCCGCACTTAAATGAAGGCCCTGGCTTAACCGCCATACATCCAGCGGGTCCAACACAACGGAATCTCCCATTCCCGTACAGCAGTCAAAACAGCCTTTGCAGTCCTGGCAGTCTGCCTTTACCATGTCATTTGCTTCGTATAAACGGCCGTCGGAAATCTCCTCCAGCGTAACTTCCCGCCGCATCAGACCAGAGTCTCCAGTCCGGTAACGCCCCAGTCCTCTGCCAGGCTTTTCACTCCGTCCAGAACCTCTTCTCTGGAGTAACCGTGGTCATCCAGGTAATCTCCGTCCATATCGTTGAGATACAGATAAAACGTAAGGGCAAGTTCCAGATAATCTGGATCATCATCCTCCATATTCATAAGAAGCTCATTTTCCGCTCCGTTGATATCTCCCTCATCAGCAAGTCCGATAACCTTCTTAAAAAGATGATCTGCTTCTGTATAATCTGCCTCTGCTGCCGGAAGTGTATACTGTGGCATGTCTCCTTTAAGAAGAAGCCTTGTGATCAGTCTTGCGATATCCTGAATATTTCCTGACATTCTGTCATCCTGTAATCCCATATCCGTTTCCTCTCTTTCTGCTGTCCTGTTCTGCCAGATACCTGCTTTCTGACCGGCGCATCTATATCCAAATCTCCGGGTACCTGCTTCTGACAGCCAACTTATTTAATCCAGTCTGATTCCTGATAATGCCTGTGCAAATGCGTTGTTTACCGGCTCGTTGGCCTCTTTCTGCTGTTTTTTAAGATAACGCTGCACATCCCTTTTATTGACACCTGCACCTTCTTTGGCACGTCTTGCCTGGAAAGCTGAAAGCTTCTCTTTATATCCGCACTGGCATACAAAGGTCTCTTCTTTTCCCTTCAGAAGCATCTCCATCCGCTTGTGGCATTTCGGGCAGCGCGCGTTGGTTGTTCTGGATACCGTCTCCCTGTATCCGCATTCTCTGTCCTCACATACCAGCATCTTCGCATTCTTTCCATTAACTGCCAAAAGGTGTTTGCCACAGTTGGGGCATTTCTTGTTTGTCATATTGTCATGGCGGAACGTTCCCTGTCCGCTCTTGATCTCATCTACGATCTCACAGGCATACTCACGGATCCCTGTGAGGAATTTATCCTGACGGAGTTTCCCGTTTGCGATATCGCTGAGTTTCATCTCCCAGTCTGCGGTAAGTTCCGGCTTCTTCAGTTCTTCCGGAACCAGTTCCAGGAGCTGTTTTGCCTTGGAGGTAATGTAGATCTCATTGCCTCTTTTTTCCATCATAAAACTGTTAAAAAGTTTCTCGATGATATCGGCTCTTGTTGCTACTGTTCCAAGACCGCCGGTTTCGCCCAGAGTTTTTGCCGCCTTTTTGTCGTGGCTCTCCATAAAGTGGACCGGATTCTCCATGGCGCCAAGAAGTGTGGCCTCTGTAAATCTTGCAGGCGGTTTTGTCTGTCCATTTGTAAGGGATGCAGATTCCACAGTAAGAATCTGGCCTTCCGCAAGGGCCGGAAGCTTCTGGTCTTTCAGCCTGTCAGCCTCCTCTTCTTCCTCATCCTGACAGCCACCTTCATAGACTTCTCTCCATCCGGCGCTTTTTACGATTCGTCCGCTTGCGGCGAAAGTTTCTCCTGCTGCCGTTCCTTCCATGCTCACCTGCTCATATACAGCCGGCGGATACAGCACACTTAAGAAACGGCGGACTACCATATCATAAATTTTCCGTTCCTCATTTGTCATATGATCCAGCTGTACAAACTGTTCTGTCGGAATAATTGCATGATGGTCACTGACTTTCTTATCATCCACAAAACTTGCATTGGCCTGGATTGGTTTGTTGGCAAGCACACCGGCAAGTTTCCGGTAAGGACCTGTTCCACATGCCTGAAGACGTTCTTTAATAGTAGGAACTACGTCTTTTCCGATATATCTGGAATCGGTCCTTGGATAAGTAAGAACCTTATGGTTCTCATAGAGCCGCTGCATGATGTTCAGCGTCTCTTTTGCGGAAAAACCGTATTTCTGATTGGCCTCTCTCTGAAGAGTTGTCAGATCATAAAGTCCCGGTGCATAAGTTTTCTTCGGCTTTCTGGAAACTTTTGTTACGGTAATGCTGCCTTTTCCGGCTTTTGTCTGGATCTCCTGGGCACGTTCCTTCTTAAATGTACGGAGGCTTCCGCTCTTTCCGTCACGCCAGGTCCAGCGCACGTTTCCTGCCTCAATAGTAATTCCGTAATAGCTTTCCGGTTTAAATTCCCGGATCTCCTGCTCTCTTCTTGCGATCATGGCAAGGGTCGGTGTCTGCACACGTCCGCAGGAAAGCTGTGCATTGTATTTACAGGTCAGCGCTCTGGTTCCGTTCATTCCCACCAACCAGTCTGCCTCTGCCCTTGCCTGTGCCGCACGGTAAAGATTATCATAATCATGACCATTCTTAAGGTGGGCAAAACCGTCACGGATCGCCTTGTCCGTTACCGATGAGATCCACAAACGTTTGATTGGTTTATGACAGTCTGCCTTTGCAAGGATCCATCTGGCTACCAGTTCTCCCTCTCGTCCGGCATCTGTGGCAATGATGATCTCCCCGATATCCTTCCGGTAAAGCTGGGTTTTTACTGCATTGTACTGTTTGGATGTCTGACGGATCACCACCAGTTTCATCTTCTCCGGCATCATGGGAAGAGTGGAAAGTTCCCATTTGGTATATTTTTTATCGTATTCTTCCGGATCTGCCAGGGTTACCAGATGTCCCAGTGCCCAGGTCACCACATAGTCTTTTCCTTCCAGGGTTCCGTTCCCTTTCTGGCTGCAGTGGAGGACTCTGGCAATGTCTCTGGCAACCGACGGTTTCTCTGCGATCACTAATGATTTCATATTTTTTATTTCACCTCATGCTCTTTGGAGCCTTCTCGATTACGCTCCAGGGTTCACCTATTATAGCATGAAAAAAGCACTTCGTCCAGAAAAGGGCCAAAGCCTTTTTCCGTCGAAATGCTCTTTTATTTTTTTGTGTTTTTTGTTTTTATTACGCGCATTTTCCGCTGATCTTATAACCTACCCCACGGACCGTTTCCACCAGATCACCGGCTGAACCAAGTTTCTGGCGGAGGGTACGGATATGTACATCTACGGTTCTGCTTTCCCCGTCAAATTCATATCCCCAGATCTGATTTAAAAGCTGAGTTCTGGAGAGAACCGTTCCACTGTTTTTCAGAAGGAGACAAAGCATCTCATATTCTTTCAGTGTCAGATTCACTGGTTCCTGGTCAACGGTCACCTCATGTCTTCCCGGACACACATAAAGATTTTCCATGCGGTATTCCTCTGCGCCATTGTCCTCTGATCTCCGAAGAAGGGCCCGTACCCTGGAGATCAGTTCCATCATGCGGAACGGTTTCGGAATATAGTCATCTGCACCGCTGTCCAGGCCTACCACTGTATCAAATTCACTGCCTTTTGCAGTAAGCATGATCACCGGAAGTTTCCGGACATCCGGACGGATACGGATTTTCTTTAAAATAGACAGTCCGTCTTCTTCCGGAAGCATAATATCCAGAAGTACCAGAGAAGGCTGTTCTTTTTCCATCGCCTTCCAGAAAAGTGATGGCCGTTCAAATCCCTGTGCATCAAGGCCCTGACTGTTTAATGTATATACAACAAGTTCACGGATACTTTCGTCATCTTCCACCAGATATATCATAATTTTCCTCCAACTTCATTTTTCACCTGACAGTTGCAAGTATAAAGTGCCTTCGTAAAATCCAACATAGAAAAAACGTTAAGTTTATGTAAAATATAGAAATCCTTAAGAAATTTTAATTTGTAAAAGCCGGACGTCAATGTTATGATAAAGCTGACAGTTGTTTGGAGGTTTTTATTATGTATTCTTTTATTGTGAATCCCAATTCAAGATCCGGAGAGGGGCGTAATGTCTGGAACCGGCTTCGCAGCATCATGGAAAGTCAGGGGATTTCATATCAGTATTTTCTCACAGAATATGTGGGACACGCCACAGTGCTGGCAGAAAAGATCAGTGCCGCTGGAACGCCGGAAGATCCGGTAACGCTGGTAACTGTAGGCGGTGATGGCACAATTTACGAAGTACTTACCGGGATCCGTGATCTGTCTTCAGTCATCTTTGGATTTATTCCGGTTGGGTCCGGCAATGATTTCTGCCGCAGCATGGGCCTGCCATTTGATCCTTTTGAAGCACTTCACTCCATCCTTGAGAACAGAAGGACGATTTCCATGGATGTTCCTGTGATCCATCTTGGCAGCCATTCTTACCGGTTCGGCATCAGTGCGGGAATGGGTTACGATGCTGCAGTCTGCCAGGAAGTCCTGATCACCCCGGGGAAAAAATTTCTCAACCGTCTCCATATGGGCAAACTGATCTATCTTATGGTGGCGCTGAAACAGTTTCTCTTCCTCACCCCGTCTTCGGTTACGGTAACCTTTGACGGAAGCGAACCACAAACCTTCGGGAAAACCTGGTTTGTGGCTGTAATGAACCAGAAATACGAAGGAGGCGGCTTTAAGTTCTGCCCGGATGCCAGTCCGGATGACGGCCTTCTGGATGTAATCGTCATTGAAGGAATCTCCAAACTGAAAATGCTTTTCTGCCTGCCAGGTGCACTCTGGGGAAAACATACACACCTTCGCGGTGTACATATTTCGCAGTGCAAAAATGTACATATTACAAGTGACCGTCCTCTTCCTGTGCATAAAGACGGAGAATCCGGCGGAATCCAGCGTGGATTTTCTGTGACCATTGAAAAGAAACCTTTAAAAATCATAATGCCTGTGTTATAGTAGCAGGTAGATACTTGACAAAAAAGAAGCTTAAGACTGACACCCATGGCATTTTGGCCATACATCAAGAAAAGGAGCGGCAAAATGTTGAGTAAGATAAAAAAATACAGGCACGGTTTTATCATAGCGATCTATTTCGTTGTGTATCTTATCCTGTTTGGATATCTGGAACAGCGGCCTGTACGTGCCTACCATGTTGTACATACTGTTTTTGATGATATGATCCCGTTCTGCGAGATTTTTATTATTCCGTACCTTTTATGGTTTCCATATGTGATACTGACAGTTGTGTATTTCCTGTTCCGCAATAAGAATAAACGGGAATATTTCCAGCTGATCTTCAATCTGATGATGGGAATGACGGTTTTCCTTGTTGTTTCCTACATCTATCCGAATATTCAGCATCTCCGCCCTGCGGTATTCCCGAGAAACAATATCTTTACACAGCTGATTGCAGAAATCTACAGGACAGATACCCCGACCAACATCCTGCCAAGTATCCATGTATTTAATTCCCTGGCTGTTTATTTTGCCATCCATCACTGCCAGGCACTGAAAGATAAGAAATGGATCCAGAGAGGATCTCTGATCCTTTCCATTCTGATCATCCTGTCCACCATGTTTATCAAACAGCATTCGGTGATCGATGTATGTCTCGGTACCACACTGGCATTGTTCGGACATCTGCTGTTCTACCCACAGAGAGTGGAAGATTATGAGGAACAGCGTGCTATGGCACAGATGAGCAAGAAGAAACCGGAACAAAATTTATAACAAAAAAAGCCCCGTTGGGGGCTTTTTTATTTGCGTCCTAGTTAAATCCATAAAACTTCTGACAGATCTTATAGGCTGCCACAAACATCTTTCTTCCACCTCTTCCCGGAAGGTTGGACACTCTTCCGAAAAGACTTCTCCGAAGTTTCCGGTACAGTCCCATATTCTGATCTTTGATGTAATCCTGCAGCTCCTGTTTTTTATCCAGGCATTCCTGCGTTGCAGCTCTTACCAGCATGATTGAAGAAACGGTTGTGATGATATCCAGATAGCTGAACATATACGCACGGAGTCTCCGGTTGCTTACATTTGCTTTCAGATAGGCATCCACCATCAGCTTGTTTACACGGATCTGCTGATCAATACGTTTGATCATTACTTTCTCATTGACGGACTGATCATCTCTTCCAATAAAATACCGGTAGAAATTCACATCCAGATAATAGAGATTTTTTACATAGGGAAGCGGCTCAAACGCAAACAGATTATCTACATAGAACGTATGCTTCGGAAGTTCCATTCCACAGTCATGAAGAAGTTTGGTACGGTAGATCATGGAATGCATAAGAAGGTACTGGCCTTTTTTCATATGGCGTACTTCGTCCCATCCGAAAATCTGGTTTGTTGGAAAACAGTGTCTGTACTGCATGACCTTTTTGCGGGTAGCTCCCTGCTTCTCATAGACGAAATTACTGATAAGAAGATCCACAGTCTCGGCTCCGCGGGTGAGATCGTAAAGTGTCTTCAGGATCTCATAATAGGCATCCTGATTTACCCAGTCATCGCTGTCCACAACTTTGAAATAAAGTCCTGTTGCGTTTTTGATTCCTGTGTTCACTGCCTGTCCATGGCCGCCGTTTTCCTGATGGATGGCTTTTACGATGGTTGGATATTTCTCGGCATAATCATCTGCAATCTCGGCAGTACGGTCACTGGAACCATCATCTACAATGATGATCTCTACTTCCTCTCCTCCGATCAGCAGGGAATTGATGCATTTTGACATATAAGCCTCTGAATTATAGCATGGTATTGCTACGCTCAAAAGTTTCATGTGTTTTCCTCCTTCATGTATCTGGTGTATGCGCGAAACGCAGATGGTATTGCATATTTCTCGGCAGATTCTCTCTTATCTGCAAACAGGAACTTTTCCCTAGGTGCTTCTTCCAGAGAAGATACCGCGATACGGTAAGCGCACATCCTCCATTCAATATGTGAAAAAATGTGCTTCGCATCCGGCAGTGCTTCGATCCTTAAGGGTTCCAGTCCCATATCTTTTACCTGGGCGAGAGCTGCCTTTTTGGTCAGGTGTCCTTCCACATTGGGAAGCTCATAAAGGCCTGCCAAAAGTCCTGTATCCGGGCGTTTCCGGATTGCTGTGCTGGCACCGTCCTGGATTACAAGGATGGTGCGCTGTTCTATGGTGCGGGCTTTTTTCGGTGCTTTTACCGGAAGTTCTTCTACTGTTCCGTGTTTTCTGGCAAGGCAGAATTCTCCTAGAGGACATTCTTCGCATTTTGCCGTTCCGTTTGGAACACAGACTACAGCTCCCAGTTCCATCATGGCCTGGTTGAAATCTCCGGGCCGATCCTTGGGCATCCGCTCTGTAAGCTCGTTTTCTACAGCTTTCCGCACAGACTGTTTCATGATATCTTCATGGTTTTCGGTTAGTCTTGTATATACCCGCAGTACATTTCCATCTACTGCCGGGACTTTCTTCCCGTAGGCAATGGATGCAATGGCACCTGCCGTATATCTTCCTATTCCTTTTAACGAGAGAAGTGTCTCAAAGTCTTCAGGAATCCTGCCGTCATATTCTTCCATGACCTGAATGGCCGCTTTCTGCATGTTACGGACACGGCTGTAATAGCCAAGTCCCTCCCACAGCTTGACAATACGCTCCTCCGGCGCCGCCGCAAGTGCTGCCACATCTGGAAGCTCCTGGATAAACCGTGCAAAATAAGGTTTCACAGCTTCCACTCTGGTCTGCTGGAGCATGATCTCCGATACCCAGGTGTAATAGGCATTGTCCTTATCACGCCAGGGCAGGATCCTCTTGTTTTTATCGTACCATTTCAGAAGGGGTTCTGCAATGTTTTCGGTCATATTGTTTCCTTTCTATAATTTCACCGGTACCGGATCACAGATCTTCATGGAATCTTCCGTGATGGCGCAGTCATAGGCCAGGATGTGGACACCGGCATCTGCTGCCTCCTTAAGTGTTTCCCCGAACTTCGGATGTGTCTCCCGGTTCGGTTCAAAATACCGTACGTCCTTCATCTGGATCACCAGAAGAAGATAGGCCTCATAGCCGTCAGATGCCGCTTTCATCAGTTCGTGGAGATGCTTGATCCCACGCTCTGTAGGTGCGTCCGGAAAACGCACGATATCATTTTCTTCCAGGGTGACGCCTTTTACCTCAATAAAAGCCTTTCGCTCTTCAGATTCCACATACAGATCAAAACGGGAGTTTCCATATGTCTTCTCCCGCCTGACAGTCACTTTCTCCGGAAAAAGATTTCCGGCTGCCACCCACTCTTCTGCTGCTTTATTCGGAGCCTGGGAATCCATATTGATCCAACGGCCCGCCTTGTTTACACAGATCAGATCGTATTTTGTTTTCCTGGCAGGATTGTCACTCTTTTCCAGGATCACTTCTGTTTCCGGAACAAGAAGTTCTCTGCATCTGCCTGTGTTCTTTACGTGAACCGTCTCCAGCTGATCCCCGATCTGTACATGGGCGATAAACCGGTTTGGCCTGTCTTTGAAAATACCTCTGATCGTATTTTTATAGTTCATATTTTTTCCCTCATATCTTTTACTATAACATAAAATCTTCAAAAGCGCAGTTGCTTTTTTTTCTTTTCTCATATAGAATTGTTTTGTACTATGTCCAGTACAAAGAGTTGCTTTTTTACATATTACAGATATTTTGGGAGGTTTTTCTGATGGACAGTATTATTTTTGATGTTGACGGTACGCTCTGGGATTCCACAGGGATCGTGGCTGAGGCATGGAGCGATTACCTTATCCATACGGAACACATGGATACTGATGTAAGTTCTGCGCGACTGATGGGGCTTTTTGGTCAGCTTTTACCGGATATTGCCAGAGCTCTTTTTCCGGAGCTTTCGGAAGCGGAACAGCTTCGGATCATTGACGGCTGCTGCCAGGCAGAGCACGAGGCACTGCTTCGCAAATGTGCTCCGCTGTATCCGGATCTTGAGGAAACACTGAAGATCCTTTCCAGCCGTTTTCCTCTTTTTATCGTCAGTAACTGCCAGGCCGGATATATTGAAGTGTTCCTGAAATCCACAGGCTTTGGCCACTATTTCAAGGGCCATCTCTGTCCCGGTGACACCGGCATGGCCAAAGCGGAAAATATCATGAAGATCCGCGAGGATAATAATCTTTCCGATCCGGTTTATATCGGTGATACTATAGGAGACTTTAATGCCTGCCGGAAAGCAGGAGTTCCTTTTATCTTTGCTGAATACGGTTTCGGTCAGGTGGATAAACCGGATTACCGGATCACCAGGCCTTTTGACCTTACGGAGATATGCAGATGAGTATGAAAAGATCAAAATCCATAGACCTTACTTCCGGTCCAATCCTGAAAACTCTTGCGGAACTGGCCCTTCCTATCATGGCCTCTTCCTTTCTGGGAACTGCCTATAATATCACGGACATGGCCTGGATCGGGCTTCTGGGATCCAAAGCAGTTGCCGGCGTAGGGGTAGGTGGCATGTATGTGTGGCTTTCCCAGGGACTGGTCGCCCTTCCCCGAATGGGCGGACAGGTAAACACTGCCCAGGCCTGCGGCAGGAAAGATTATAAAGAAGCCGGTTTCTACGCAGCCAGTGCCTTGCAGATGACCATTCTGTTCGGCCTCTTATTTGCTGTGGCAAGCATTGTTTTTCTCGATCCGCTGATCGGATTTTTTAATCTGGCAGACCCTGATGCCTATGCTTCTGCCAGATCTTATATGCTGATCACCTGCGGACTGATCATTTTTTCCTTCCTGAACCTGACCCTCACCGGACTTTTCACAGCTCAGGGAGATTCCAGGTCACCACTGATGGCCAATCTTCTGGGACTTGTAGGAAATATGATCCTGGATCCACTCCTGATTCTTGGCGTGGGACCGTTTCCACGGCTTGAGACTGTGGGGGCTGCCATTGCCACAGTAACTGCTCAGATCCTGGTTTTTTCAGTGTTGGTTTTCCGTATTTTTACGTCCAGGCTGGAACCCAATGTACTTCGTGGGCTTCATCTTTTCTCACGTTTTCCGGGAAAATTTTATAAAAATATCCTCCGCATTGGTCTGCCAACAGCTATCCAGAGCATGATCTACTGCATGATCTCCATGGTACTGACCAGAATGGTTTCCGCCTTCGGTGCTGCTGCCATCGCTGTCCAGCGTGTGGGCGGGCAGATCGAATCTGTTTCCTGGAATACCGCAGATGGTTTTGCCTCTGCATTAAATGCATTTACCGCACAGAATTTCGGTGCAAAAAAATACGACCGCATCCGCCATGGATACCGCATTTCTTTCGGCATCCTGGCAATCTGGGGTCTTATTATAACCGCATCTTTTGTGCTGCTTCCACGCCCGATCTCCGGTCTGTTTTTCCATGATCCGGAGTCACTTGGAATTTCCGTAAATTACCTGATCATCATTGGTTTCAGCGAGGCGTTTATGGCCATTGAGCTGATGACCATCGGTGCTCTGTCCGGTCTTGGAATGACCAAACTCTGCAGTATCATCAGCATTATCCTGACCGGTTCCAGAATTCCGCTTGCCATGCTGCTGACTCACGTGGGAATGGGACTTGACGGTATCTGGTGGGCGATTTCCCTTACTTCCATTGTAAAGGGCATTGTCTTTACAATGACATTCCGTCATACCAGCCGTACAAAATTAAACGATAGTAGTTCCGGGAATTAATGCATCAAAAGGAACTTGTCCGGATGTGATCTACCGCTTCCCACAATGCTGTCAGACCTTTACAGGATTACTCAAAATAAAAACCTCTCTGCGAATCCGGAAACGATAAGAATCGTTTTCGGATATCCACAGAGAGGTTTTTTATGGATCACAGAAATCGGCCCTATATTATTTTTTCAGACATTTTGTTCTGAGAAGAAACAGAAAAACTGCGAGGATCACAAATAAGATAACCACATATGCAATCTTTGCTGCCATGCTTTCGGTAAAAGCATCGACCCCGGTGGCAATTCCAATAAGAATCAGGCAGATTCCGGAAAACTTTTCCATTTTTTTCTCATCATATTTCTGTGCTCTGGCCTGAGTATTCCCACCTTTCATAAACACAGATCCATGACCTGTAAGAAGCATAACGCCTATTACCAGCGCCGCAATTGCCAGTACATAACTGAATGTCTGATCAAACATAATTATTTTCCTCCTTATAAATAACAGGAGCCCCGCACCGGATCACCGGCTGGCTCCTGTTTGTTATTGCTATAGATCCGATCAATAAAAACAGATAATCGGAACATTGTACTGAATAATATTGTAAAGCTCTCCTGCCTTATCCGGCGGCATATTGATACAGCCGTGGGAACCTCCTGTGAGATACCGGTCACCACCAAAGTATGGCTGCCAGTCCGCATCATGGAATCCAATTCCTCCGTTAAACGGCATCCAGTAAGTTACCGGCTGTTCATAAGAATATGTTCCATCTGCTTTCTTGGTACCACGGAGTACATCCGGGCTCTTCTTGTAATACATGGTGAAAATTCCAGGAGGCGTTTTTCTCTCCGGATCACTTGCGAGTCCGGATACGATATCCGACTCAAATATTACATTTCCATCCTGATAATACCACATATACTGCTCAGTCAGATCCACCTCAATGTAAGTATTACCCAGATCATTGACGCCATAGGAATTGGCTCTCATGGAATAAACCGGCTCTCTGGTCGTCTGCGTTCCGGACTGTATCTCCTGGGTAAGCTGTGCTACCTCTCCGTCCTGATCGATCTTCCAGCCATATGCAGATCCATATACAGATACTGTTCTTCCACTTGTAGTCTGGAACTGCCGCTCTGTGCCAACTGTGTCATGTGCTGCCGCAAGCTGTGCTACATAATCAACAATATGCTGTTTAAAAGACGCATCATCCTGGATCAGCTGTCCTTTCTCGTCAAACTGCAGCCAGTCTTTGATCGTATTTCCGTCAAGAGTTACTGTCTCATCCCCAAATGTATACGTGATACTTGCTTTCGCAAAATTGTTGTATGCATCTACAGTTGCCTGAAGATCAGCACTGTCACTTGTGATATCGGCTGTGACATAAGCATCCGGATTGCTTCCCAGATCTACTTCCGCGTCATCACTGCTGATGGCCTCACTGATCATCTGATAAGCTTCTTTTACCTTCAGCTCACTTCCTGCTGTCTCCGGCACAATAGTGAACTCAGAATTATTAAAACTTACGTATGCATTTTCCGGAGCTACCTGATTCTCCTTCTGTGCACAGTTCAGCGACTTCACCTCATTCTCCAGCTTGGTCTTGTCAAAAGCTGTCTCCTCTTTCGCTGTATAGGTTGTTTTTTCAAAAAAACCTTTCACCCATTCATAAGGTTTCTGCTCTTTCAGAAGATTCAATATCTCTCCACTTGATATATAGCGATAGTCGATATCCGAACCGGTGATCGTCTGTGCTTCCTGATCTCTGGCCTTTATCTCAATGCTGTAATCCGCCATCTTACTGGCGATCTCCTGTTCTACCTCATACGCAGTTTTATTGGAACTGTTAATTCCATTGATCGTTGTCCCCTCAAAAAAATGATTCGTGTAGTAATAAGACACTCCTGCGTACGCACACCCGGCAGCAACCAGAACCATCGCTGCGATCATTCCAGTTACCCTCAAAGCCTTATGCTTTTTCTTTTTGGGGAGAACGATGGGGGCAAATTCAGATTCATCAATAGGCACATAACTGATCTTCTTCGGCCTCGCTGACTTGGAAGTGACTGTACCATTGCCAGATGGCCGTCCTGATCTTGAAGTTCCTGATCCATCGGATGGTCTCGCAGATCTTGCATGCGACACATTAGATGGTCTGGCTGACTTCGAATGTCCTGCAGATTTTGAGTTCTCTGCTGTTACGTGAGAATCGGATGGATCTGATTTTTTCTCAGGCTGGACATCTCCGACTGTATCACTGACAATCTTCGCCATGGCGTCATTGATCTTATCTTCGATGTCTTTCTTCTCCTCGTTGCTCATATTTATATTTCACCTCTATGTTTATGTGTCTTTCGAAAAGACACCTTTCCATTGATACTTTCCGGGCTAATCCGCACTGATGTGCACGGATCAGTTACCAGCTTTTTCATTATATCATACTTTCTGGAAATTGCATCTCATTTCACGGTTTTTTTATAACTTATTTGTACCGTACAATTTCCGGGACATATCTTTCATAACATAAAAATACATGCCCCATAAAAGCACCGATGCAAAAACCCATGCCACCGGACTTGCCAGGCAGGTACCAACATAGCTGCTTTTTCCGGCTGCAACGGTAGCGGTGATCCCTCTTCCTGCAAGCTCAGCCACACCGGCCATCATAGGAAGAAGACCATATCCCATTCCCTGGATCCCGTTTCGCAGTACATTGACAAAATACAGAGGAATAAAAAACAGTGCCACACATTTTACATAGATTGCTACCATAGGAAGCACTTCTTCAATGTTATCTGAGATAAACAGATATGCAAAATATTTTCCCGCAAAGAACAGAAAACTTCCTACAACAACCGAATATATAATTCCTATAAAATGAGAAGCCCGGAATCCTTCGCGCACTCTTTCAAGTTTTCCGGCTCCGATGTTCTGTGCGTTGTAGGTAGCGCTGGCAGTTCCCTGTGCCACAAATGCCTGGGTAAAAATCTGCTCGATCTTGCTTCCCGCGGTAAACGCCGCCACAGCATAAGACCCCAGCATATTTAAGGCAGACTGTACCATCATGGTTCCGATCGCTGTAATGGAATACTGAAGTCCCATGGGAATCCCCACACCGATCTGCTTAAACGCAAGACCGCGTCTGAAATACCAGTCTTCTTTTTTCATACGAAGTTCCGGCACAAACTTCCAGATATATATAAGGCACAGAACTCCGGATACGCCCTGGGAAATAATGGTAGCCCAGGCTGCTCCGGGCGTTCCCAGCTTAAACACGATGATAAATACGAGATCCAGCACAATATTCAGCATTGCAGATAAGATCAGAAAATACAGTGGCACTTTACTGTTTCCCAGTGCACGTAGGATGCTTGCCAGGATATTATATAATGCCTGGGCAAAAATACCTCCGCAGATAATCATAACGTAGGCATATGCGTCCTTAAAAATATCATCCGGTGTATGCATGAATTTCAGAAGTGCATGCATGCCTGTCATGCTGATGGCTGTCATAACTGCGGAAATCACAGCGGTCAGGATCAGTGCGTTTCCTACGGTCTGGCGCATCTCATCCATTTTTCCCGCACCATATTTCTGCGCAGTCAGTACGGTAAATCCGGCTGTCAGTCCCAGAAGAAAGCCTATGATCAAAAAGATGATAGTTCCTGTTGAGCCAACTGCCGCCAGTGCCTTTGTTCCTACAAATTTTCCTACAACCACCGCATCTACCATATTGTAGAACTGCTGAAATACATTACCGATAAATACCGGGATCGTAAATCCCAGGAGCACTTTTACCGGCTTCCCCTGTGTCATGTCTGTTTTCATGAAATACTTTTCCCCCCTGCTTAATTCATTCAATTATAAACTTTGTGCTGCTTTTTGTTATTCTTTTTATAACTTTATACTTACTCAAAACTTACCTATCTTTATGTATCAGAGGGATTATAGTTGAAATGGAATGATTTTACAAGATGATTTTGAAAAATTTTTCCATGTGTGAAAATAGGAACAATCCGACGAAAAAAATCCCCGCAGATCTTTGAAAATCTGCAGGGATTCCATATATCTTATTTATTTCTCAACAAGAAGAGACTCTCCTGTCATTTCCTTCGGCTGCTCCATGCCCATAAGCTGGATCAGTGTCGGAACGATGTCTGCAAGGCATCCGTTCTCACGAAGTGTGTATTTCGGATCTGCATTTACCAGGATAAACGGAACCGGATTGGTTGTATGAGCAGTCCATGGCTCACCGGTCTCATAATTTATAAGCTGTTCTGCATTACCGTGGTCAGCGCAGATAAAGAGCTGTCCGTCAACCTCTTTGATTGCCTCTACAGCCTTTCCTACACACTCATCAACAGTCTCAACAGCCTTGATCGCAGCTGCCTCGACACCTGTGTGGCCAACCATATCCGGGTTTGCGAAGTTGATGATGATCACATCATATTTATCAGATTTGATTGCCTCAACAAGTTTCTCGCAAACTTCCGGTGCGCTCATCTCCGGCTGCATGTCATAGGTCGGAACCTTCGGGGATTTTACAAGGATTCTGTCCTCTCCCTTGTTCGGCTCCTCAACGCCACCGTTGAAGAAGAAAGTAACGTGTGCGTACTTCTCTGTCTCAGCGATACGTGCCTGTGTCATATTGTGAGCTGCAAGATATTCACCGAATGTATTGTGAAGAAGAACTTTGTGGAATGCTACCAGTTTGTTCTGGATCGTATCATCATACTCTGTGAAGCATACGAATGTAGTATCCAGTCTCTTCACTCTCTCAAAGCCTTTGAAATCATCATCGCAGAAAGCTCTTGTGATCTCTCTTGCACGGTCCGGACGGAAGTTGAAGAATACAACGGAATCCTTATCAGAAATGGTTGCAACCGGTTTGCCGTCTTTCTCGATCACTGTCGGAAGTACGAACTCATCGGTCTTGCCATCATCATAGGAAGCCTGAACTGCTGCCGCAGCATCTGTTCCCTTTACTCCTTCGCCCTGTGTAAGAGCTTTGTATGCAAGCTCTACACGATCCCAGCGGTTATCACGGTCCATTGCATAGTAACGTCCGGAAATCACACCGATCTCACCAACGCCGATCTCTTTCATCTTGGCTTCCAGCTGCTCTACAAACTCTTTACCGGATGCAGGCGGTGTGTCACGTCCGTCCAGGAAGCAGTGTACGTAAACTTTCTTAAGTCCTTCTCTCTTGGCCATCTCAAGAAGTCCATAGAGATGGGTATTGTGGCTGTGTACACCACCGTCAGAAAGAAGTCCCATGAAATGGATTGCAGAATCGTTCTCTTTTGCGTTCTTCATAGCAGCGAGAAGTGCCTCGTTCTTGAAGAAATCTCCGTCCTGGATCTCTTTTGTGATTCTTGTAAGCTCCTGGTATACGATACGGCCTGCGCCCATGTTCATATGGCCAACCTCTGAGTTACCCATCTGTCCATCCGGAAGACCTACAGCAAGACCGCTGGCATTACCTTTTACAAACGGATAATCTTTCATAAGTCCGTCCATAACCGGTGTCTTCGCCTCATATACAGCATTTCCGTCATGTCTGTCATTGAGTCCGTATCCATCAAGGATCATTAAAACTGTTGGTTTTTTACTCATAATTTTCCCCTTCTTATCTTTGATCGAAGTTCCATCCGGCACAGATTTCCGACGATATGGAAACTTCCTGCGCCATCCGGGATTCTTTTGTTTTCCATTTTATATAGTACCAAAATCCAGGAATTTTGCAACGCTTTTTTTATTTCTCATATACACGGATCATGGAAGAGATCTTTCTTACAGATGCACTGTTCTCCAGTTCTTCCTTAACCTTAAAGAAAGCGCCCTCACTTACCAGCTTGGTGATCACAACAACCTCTGCTGTATCCGGTCTCTTGCTCTCTTTCTGCATGATCTGTGCAACACTTGCCTGATATTTTGCAAAATGCTCCAGGATCTCCGCAAGCACACCACAGCGGTCCTCAACCTGCAGACGGAGGAAATAACGGTTGTGGGTATCTGCCATGGCTTTTACGGGAAGTGTCTTATAGCAGGTGCAGCCCACACGTCCACAGCAGTCTGCTTTCATGTTACGGACTACCTCAAATATATCACCGACAACTGCACTTGCTGTTGGAAGTTCTCCTGCTCCACGTCCGTAGAACATGGTATCACCTACAGCATCTCCATGTACAAATACCGCATTGTAGGAATCATTGACAGATGCAAGCGGATGCTCTGCCGGGATCAGCATCGGGCATACATAAGCCTCAACACCGTCCTCCTGGCAGCGGGCAACACCCAGAAGTTTGATCTCACAGCCCATTTCCTTGGCGTAGCGGATATCTTTCGCTGTGATCTTGGTGATTCCCTCGATATGAACATTGTCAAGAGTAACTCTGGAATTAAAAGCAACGGAGGCAAGGATCGCTACCTTTCTTCCTGCGTCAATTCCTTCTATATCTGCAGTAGGATCTGCCTCTGCATATCCAAGCTCTGTGGCAAGAGCAAGGGCATCTGAAAATTCCATTCCCTCCTGGGACATCTTGGTGAGGATAAAGTTCGTAGTTCCGTTTACGATTCCCATCACTTCCGTTACATGGTTGGCCTCGAGGCTGTTCTTCAGCGGGCTGATGATCGGAATTCCTCCGGCAACAGCAGCCTCAAACAGGAAATCTTTCTGTGCAGCCTTGGCGGTTTCCAGAATCTCTTTTCCGTGGACTGCGATCAGATCCTTGTTTGCAGTCACCACGTTCTTTCCGGCTTTCAGTGCTGCAAGAATATAAGTACGTGCCGGCTCAATTCCTCCGATCAGCTCGATCACAATATCTATGGAAGAATCTCCTTCTATATCTGCCCAGTCTGTTGTAAGAACAGATGGATCTTCCACCTTCTTAGATGCTTTCTCAAGGTTACGCACCAGGATCTTCGTGATCTTTACCTGACGTCCAAGCTTGGCTGTCATTTCCTGCTCCTGATTTTTGATAACTTTATAGACTCCGGTTCCTACTGTTCCAAGACCAAGAAGGGCCGCATTTACGACTTTTTCGCTCATTTTCTGATGTCCCCTTTCCGTTTTTTCCAATTTTTATCAGAGTTAACTCCTATGTTATGGCAGAAAACGCTTTTTGTCAAGCTCCGGCAGCGGAAGGAGTTCTAGCCAGCTGCCGAAAATTCCGGCGATCAGTTCCTGAACCATGATCTTGGACCGGGGTTCCAGTTTATCCAGCTGACGTACCATGGCCGCCAGACTTTTCAGGCCGCCGTCCTGAATCTGTGAAATCGTCTCTGCTCCGGTTGCTTCCAGCACGGAAAAAAGTTCCCCGATCAGATGCTCCCTCTGTCTTTCATCCATATGGTCGATCCATTTATGGAGACTCCGATCTGATGCCGCCGCTCTTCTCGTCAGACTTTCTTTCTCTATAAAGGATGGTCCCATCACCTCCCAGGTAAAAGCATCATGCTGCAGGATTCCCTTCTGGGTACTCGCTACAATCAGAGGATCTTTCTGGTGGTTGAGCAGCATACCGATCACCGATGCCTCAGGAATGATACGAGTGACTTTTGGCAAAACCTTTTCTACTTTCTCTGAACTGAAAAACGCTTCCGGGAAACCCGGGCCATCGTTGTCATAAACGGAAAGGATTTTTTCCTGAAGTGCGTCATCACACTGCATTGCCGTGTACATAGCCAGATTTCCTCCCTTGGAATGCCCTCCGAGTCGAATCATGGACTGCATGTAAGTCCCATTAAATTCCAGATATTCCAGTGCTTTTCTATGAGAGGGCACAATTCCGTTGCTCAGGTTAAAATCTTCTTTCCATCCTACAATGGTATCGTCCGTTCCACGAAAAGAAATATATGCAGTTCCGTCAGGAAGTTCCACTGTAACTGCCGAAAACTGCTGCGCTTTCCGGAAAAGGATCTCATTAACATATCCTCCTGCCCTGCATTTTCGAAATCTTTCTGAGCTGGCCATTTTTTCAAGAAGAATTGGTGTATTTTGCAGAAAAGCACTTTCTGCTTTCACCTCTCCATCCTTTTCTTTTCCGGAAAATATCTCAAAAAGTTCTTCCACAGAAAGAGTATTCCCGTTTTTTACATCAGCTATTTCATCCAGATCCAGATAAGAAAAACATGCCAGTATCAGATTGTCTACTTGATTAAAGGGTGTCTGTTCAAAAGTAAGATCCCCTCTCCAGTCCAGATAATCCAGAATATTTCCCATTAAAATCCTCCCCAAATGATCCTATAAGCGTCTTCCGCACAGTTGCAGGCTTTCTTTCTATTATAATACGTAACAGCTATGCTGTATCCCCAATAATCTCCTTACTATTATCATAACATAAATCCAAATCATTTGCTCTTTTCATCCAGTTTTTTTCTGAGGTAAATAATGTAGTGAATGCATCCACAGGTAAACGCTGGAAAAAGAATTGACAGACCTGCTGCTGACATTATATAGATTGCTGCTCCTTTTCCCGCTTCCGGTGTTCCGGCTATAAAACAATAAAACATTGTAGCTGAAAAATAAAGTATAACTACCACCGAAAAAAAGATCTTAAAAAACTTCCTCATCGTTTCTCCTTTCCATAGTGTCGGTATAAAGACACTGTTGTAATCCCAATTTTACCCTCATAATAAGATTAATTCAAGGACGAATCGGACAGGATATACATATGATAAAATATGACAGATTTTGGGTCACGATGAAGGAACGCGGAATTACTCAGTATGATCTTTATGAACATTATCAGATCACCCGTTCACTTCTGGACAGACTGCGAAAAAATAAAAATGTTGAAATTTACACAATAGACAGGCTATGTTCCATTCTCCACTGTGAGATTGAAGATATTGTGGAGCATATTCCAGAGCCTGATGAAATGAATGAAAAAACAGATACGAAGAATTATACTTCTTCCTCTAAAGATGATAAAAACTCTCTCTGACTGTAAAGGAATGCAGCTTTTCGTCGGCTGTGTCATCCATGTCAGAAAGAGTTTTTTATGTTATTATCACTTTTTTACTTTCCAGCTCGATTCTTTTCCTGAAAGTGATATCTGCTATTCTGTCAAAAAAGAACCCCTTCCACAGTTTATCCGGCAATTTTACCAGATTTATCTGTGTTCAGGGGTTCTTTCATACAATTTATTTATTCAGTTTGAACAAAATATACGATTTATTTGTAGTTTACGATCTTTCCGAAATCTGGTTTCAGGGAAGCGCCACCTACAAGACCGCCATCGATGTCAGCCTGAGCGAATAAGTCAGGAGCTGTTGCAGCGTTTACAGATCCGCCGTACTGGATACGGATCTCTGCTGCTGTAGCATCATCATAGATCTCAGCGATGCATTTACGGATATCAGCGCAAACTTCCTGAGCCTGCTCTGTTGTAGCTGTCTTACCTGTTCCGATAGCCCAGATCGGCTCGTAAGCGATAACTGCTGTCTTAGCCTGATCAGCTGTAACACCCTGGAATCCAACCTTAACCTGCTGACGGATGAAGTCCATTGTTACGCCCTGCTCTCTCTGAGTAAGTGTCTCACCACAGCACATGATCGGTGTGATGCCATGCTCGAAAGCTTTGAGCATTTTTTTGTTAACGTCCTCGTTTGTCTCACCGAAGTACTCTCTTCTCTCGGAGTGTCCAAGTACAACGTACTTAACGCCTGCATCTACGAGCATAGCCGGAGCGATCTCACCTGTGTAAGCACCTTTCTCCTCGAAGTACATGTTCTCAGCACCAACCTGGATGTTAGAACCTTTAGCTGCCTCAACAACAGGGATGATGTCGATAGCCGGTACGCAGAATACTACGTCAACTTCATCGTTAACAACAAGCGGTTTTAAAGTCTCAACAAGCTTTACAGCCTCGCTTGGTGTCATGTTCATTTTCCAGTTTCCAGCAATAATTTTCTTTCTTGCCATTGTTTTTATCTCCTTTTCGTGTTCGCGGAACACTTTATTTTTTATCAGTCTTTATCGTTAGCTGCTGCTACGCCCGGAAGCTCTTTGCCCTCAAGGAACTCAAGAGAAGCACCGCCACCTGTGGAGATGTGTGTCATCTTGTCGCCATATCCGAGGATATTTACAGCTGCTGCGGAATCGCCGCCACCGATGATGGTTGTTGCGTCTGTCTCAGCAAGAGCTTTTGCAACTGCCTCTGTACCATGTGCGAAGTTCGGCATCTCGAAGCATCCCATCGGTCCGTTCCATACAACTGTCTTAGCATCTTTTACAGCATCTGCAAAGATCTTCTCTGTCTCTGTTCCGATGTCCATTCCTTCCCATCCGTCCGGAATCTCACCACGTTTTACGATCTGGATGTTGCAGTCGTTGGAGAAGTCATCACCGATTCTGTTATCTACAGGAAGAAGAAGTTTTACACCTTTCTCCTCTGCTTTCTTCATCATATCGAGAGCATACTGAAGGTAATCATCCTCGCAGAGGGATTTTCCGATATGTCCGCCCATAGCTTTGGAGAATGTGTAGGACATACCACCACCGATGATCAGTGTATCTACCTTGTCAAGAAGGTTGTTGATAACGGAGATCTTGCTGGAAACCTTAGCTCCGCCAAGGATTGCAACAAATGGTCTCTCCGGATTGTTTACAGCGTTTCCGAGGAAATCGATCTCTTTCTGCATCAGATATCCTACAACTGCTGTCTTCACATATTTGGTAACACCTACGTTGGAGCAGTGAGCTCTGTGAGCAGTTCCAAATGCATCGTTTACGAATACATCGCAGAGGGAAGCAAGCTCTTCGCTGAACTTGTCTTCGTTCTTTGTCTCTTCTGCACGATAACGTGTGTTCTCAAGAAGAACTACATCGCCATCTTTCATCTCTGCTACAGCAGCCTTTGCGTTCGGTCCTACTACCTCAGGATCTGCTGCAAATTTTACTTCCTGGCCAAGAAGCTCAGAAAGACGAACTGCTACAGGTGCAAGAGAAAGCTCCGGTTTCGGCTCTCCCTTCGGTTTTCCAAGGTGGGAGCAAAGGATAACTTTTCCGCCGTCTGCGATCAGTTTCTTGATTGTAGGAAGAGCAGCTACAAGACGGTTCTCATCTGTGATCTTTCCATCCTGAAGCGGAACGTTGAAGTCGCATCTTACAAGTACTTTCTGTCCTTTTACATTGATATCGTCAACACTTTTTTTGTTCAGCATCTCTATATCTCCTTAACTTTTATTTCTGCAAAAGCAGATGAATAAGGGCGAGCGGTATTGTTGTCCGCTCTGTTAACAGTCATTTCCTCAGACATTTTTTTGTTTGGTCTTTTGGAAAAAAAGGGCCCGGTCCTCTTCAGACCGGACCCTTTCTGAGTCTATTCTTCTACACCCGTTCGCAGAAAATTAAGCGTTCAGAAGTTTTCCGAAGTGCTTGATTGTACGAACCATCTGGCTTGTGTAGGAGTTCTCGTTGTCATACCAGGAAACTACCTGAACCTCTGTTGTGCCATTCTCAAGTGGAAGTACCATTGTCTGAGTAGCATCGAAGAGGGAACCAAATCTCATACCAACGATATCGCTGGATACGATCTCATCCTCGTTGTATCCGAAGGACTCATTGGAAGCTGCTTTCATAGCTGCGTTGATCTGCTCTTTAGTAACGTTTCCTTCAACTACTGCTGTAAGGATTGTTGTAGAACCTGTTGGGGTAGGTACACGCTGTGCAGAACCGATAAGTTTGCCGTTAAGCTCTGGGATAACAAGTCCGATAGCTTTAGCAGCACCTGTGCTGTTCGGAACGATGTTAACTGCAGCTGCACGGGATCTTCTCAGATCGCCTTTTCTCTGCGGTCCGTCAAGTGTCATCTGATCGCCTGTGTAAGCGTGGATTGTGCACATGATACCGGATTTGATCGGTGCAAGATCGTTAAGAGCCTTAGCCATTGGTGCAAGGCAGTTTGTTGTACAGGAAGCTGCGGAGATGATCTTGTCCTCGTTTGTAAGACCCTGATGGTTTACGTTGTAAACGATTGTCTTAAGGTCGTTTCCAGCCGGAGCGGAAATAACTACGTGCTTAGCACCTGCATCGATATGAGCCTGAGCTTTGTCTTTGGATGTGTAGAAACCTGTGCACTCAAGAACTACGTCTACACCGATCTCTCCCCATGGAAGCTCTGCAGCGTTAGCCTTAGCATAGATTTTGATCTCTTTTCCGTCTACTGTGATGGAATCCTCGCCTGCTGTTACTTTATCAGCAAGAGCATATCTTCCCTGTGTAGAATCATATTTTAATAAGTGAGCAAGCATCTTAGGAGATGTAAGATCGTTGATTGCTACGATCTCAAATCCTTCTGCTCCAAACATCTGACGGAATGCAAGACGACCGATACGTCCAAAACCATTAATTGCAACTTTTACTGCCATGATAAATTCCTCCTATGAATTGAATGGTGATTTAAATCGTTCCTTTGTTAAAGAAACATCAACCTGTCTCATATTGTACCTAATTCCAAACAAAAATTCAAGAGCTATTTATAAAAAAGCACATTAAAATAAATATTAAGAAAATTTATGAAAAATGTGTTATAATTCTGTGAGAGAAATCTCTGTCCTGCCAGCTCTAAATTTCAAAGCAGGTACAGCATCTGTTGCACACTCGTCAGACTTGAATATGGAGGTACAAAATGGGCAAGAAAATTTTATGGGACTGTCATATGCATTCCTCTTTTTCCGCAGATTCCGAAACACCCATGGAAGATATGATCCAGACTGCGGTTGATAAAGGTCTTACTGGAATCTGTTTTACCGAGCATCTTGATCCGGATTACCCGGAAACACCGGAAAATCTGGACTTTTCACTGGATATCCCGGCATACCGCCAGCGTCTTTTTGAACTGGCTGATGCTTTCCGGGACCAGATTTCTGTAAATTTCGGAATCGAACTGGGACTTCAGCCTCATCTTTCCGAATCTTTTTCCGGACTTCTGAAAGAAATCCCTTTTGACTTTGTTATTGGTTCTTCCCATGTGGTGCACGGATATGATCCCTATTATCCTTCTTATTTTGAAGGCCGGAAAGAATCCGCCTGCTATATGGAATATTTTGAATCCATTCTGGAAAATATCGCCGCATTTGATAAAATGGATGTCTACGGACACATTGATTATGTAGTGCGTTACGGCCCCAATCAGAACCGTCAGTACTCCTATGGCCGCTATAAGGAAATCCTGGATGAAATTCTGCGTACACTGATCCGCAAAAACATCGGAATTGAACTGAATACCGGAGGTTATCACTACGGTCTTGGAGAACCCAATCCATGTGTGAATGTAATCCGCCGTTATCGTGAACTTGGCGGCGAAATCATTACCATCGGTGCAGACGCCCACACCCCGGATAAAATTGCCTATGCTTTTGACAGGGCAGCCGATGTTCTCCGTGACTGTGGCTTTTCCTATTATACTGTGTTCAAAAACCGTCAGCCGGTTTTTCACAAACTATAGATCTATTTCTCTCTCCAGTCAGAGAGTTTACATTTTATACCGAAAATACCAATTTATTTAAGGAGGAACTCTATATGTCAACAAAAAGACTCCAGAAAAAGAAAGCTGCCATGCAGGCAAAAAAAGAACAACAGCTAAAAAAGAAGCCAGAAACTGTTAAGATTGAAACTTCAAAAACCGAAACCGTCAAAATCGAAACTTCAAAAACTGAACCGGTCAAGGTCGAAACCTCCAAAACTGAGCCGATTAAAGTCGAGACTTCAAAAACCGAGCCAATTAAAGTTGAGACTTCAAAAACCGAGCCAATTAAAGTTGAGACTTCAAAAACTGAGCCGATCAAAGTTGAGACTTCAAAGACCGAACCGATCAAAGTCGAAACTTTCAAAACTGAACCGGCGAAAGTTACTACTTCCAAAACCGAACCTCTGAAAGTCGAAACTTCTAAGGAAGACACTGCCTACGATGCACTCTACGAGAAACGCCTGAACCACTACTACAACGATCTGAAATGGCTCTACTGCGAGCTGTTCCGTGACCATCCAGAGGTTGCCGGCACATTCTCAAGCCTCACAAAAAAAATGAAAGAGATCTACTGCGAGCGTTCTCTTTCCATGAAAGAAGCTGACCAGAACTGTGCTGCTGATCCGGACTGGTTCCGTAAGACCACGTTTACCGGAATGGCTGTAAATCCTGCTGATTTCGCAGATACCCTTGCCGGACTGTCCGGTAAGCTGGACTATATCAGTGAATGCAAGGCAGACACTCTGTACCTGACAGATCTTTTCCAGGCAACTTCCAACTGCTCTCTTCGCATTATCCCGGAGATCGGAACCTCAGAAGATCTGCACGACCTTGCAGTTAACTGCCAGAAAGCAGGTATCCGCCTGGCTCTTGAAATCCCGTTAAGCCTTTCTGTGGACGACCCACAGTCCGGCGCGCCATGTGTACTTCAGACTCCGGCCTTTTTCAATGCAATGCTTCTCCAGATCCTGGAGCTTGCAAATGAGGGCGCTTCTGTATTCAGTCTTGGTGTCCTTCCTGTGATGGATAGCGAAAATCTCTGGAAACTGCACTCTCTTCTCCGCATGACACGTATGGTCTGCGAGATCGTATGCCCTGGAGTTCTTCTCCTTGGTGAGACAGACCGCACACCAGCAGAAGCGGCTGCATTCGGTGGAACTTCCGATATGCCGGAACTCCATATTGTAAACAGCACTCAGCTGATGTCCGATATCTGGCACACTGTTGCCACAAAAGATACCACTCTTCTCCGCCGCGGAATTGATAAGACGGCCAGTCTTCCACAGGCACCTGTATTCCAGAATTACCTCCGCAACCGCAACACGGTACGCTGGAACCTGGACTATGATTTCCTGAAAGACAGCTTTATCACAGAGGGTCCTCACAGAGATTATCTGAATGAATTCCTTTCCGGTCTTTTCCCGAATTCCTTTGCTCGGGGTGAGATCTATGTAAATCCGGAAACAGAAGAATCCGAGCTCTGCGGAACAACTGCCTCCCTTGCAGGAATCGAGCGTTTTGATTATGAGGGAAATACAGATGGTGTCAGCCGCGGAATCCGATATGATGTAGCACTTCATGCACTGCTTCTTTCCCTTCCTGGAATCCCGGTACTTCGAAGCGGTGATGAAATCGGACAGCTCAACGACTACACCTATAAAGCAGACCCTTCCAGGGCTTCTGACCCCCGTTGGCTCCACAACGGCCATTTCAACTGGATTCTTGCCCGGAACAGAGCCGATGCCGAGACGATCCAGGGACGCATTTTTAACAGTCTGGAACAGTTGGAGTCCATCCGCGCCAGCCATCCGGTATTTGCCCCTGAGATTCCTGCACACACACTGGAAACCTGGGAAAAATCCCTTCTTGCCCTGGTAAGAGAAACTTCCGAAGAGAAACTGATCTGCATTTACAACTTCAGTGACCAGGACAAAGTAGCCTGGATCAACGAACAGGACGGCACTTATACAGATCTCCTCACAGGAGTTCAAAGAGATGCACAGGCCGTAGAGATCCCGGCCTTTGGATTTATCTGGCTCATGCATACGAAATAGTATCTTCGTCAAGCGGATATGCGTGATCCACATTCGCTACACAGCTCTGCTTCGGATATCTGTTTCGCAGTTTATTCACTCAACCTAAAGAGGACACTGCCCGTTTCCAGGTAGTGTCCTCTTACTTTTCTCATATTATTATTTTCTCAGCTTATCAATAAATGTGGCAAATTTTCCCTGTTCTCCTTTATCCAGTGAACGGCTGTAAATGTTCCTGATCCAGGCTGTGATCACATCGATCAGAATCGGAGAAAACGTCATCAGAAGGAATACCAGAATGATCATTCCGAATTCCAGAGATCCCAGCGTCAGCAGATTCTGCAGAACCACCGCCGCCCCGAAAAAGATCACCTGCATACTGTAAATGATCACCTTACGATAGGTATTCAAAGGTGCGTAAACCGTCTTAAGTGCGGCCATATAATTCCACCCGGTTACAAGCACACAGGCCGTATTCAGCATCGCATTGGAATGATATACGTTCTGACATACCAGCATCACACTGAACACGCAGCCTGTGATTGTCACAGCGGCCGGAAATGCATTCATAAACACGTGACGCAAAAATGTATGGTCGATCTTCTCATAATTATTCTCCTGGGCCAGAAGAAACGTAGGAATACCAACTGCACAGGCGCTGATCAGTGACATCTGGATCGGCTCAAAGGGATAGGCATCCCCGAAGAAAATTGTGATCAGTGACAGCAGCACGGAAAAAATTGTCTTGATCAGAAACATGGATGCTGCAGTACGGATATTATTTACAACCCTGCGTCCCTGGTTCACGATCTCCGGCATCGCTGCAAAATTGGAATCCAGCAATACCACATTGGCAATATTCTTGGCCGCATCACTTCCTTCAGCCATGGCAATACTGCAGTCAGCCTCTTTAAGGGCCAAAACATCGTTTACACCATCACCGGTCATTGCAACCGTATGCTTCTGTGCCTGAAGAGATTTCACCATCGCCTGCTTCTGCTGCGGTGTCACACGTCCGAACACACTGTATGTTGCAACTGCCTCGTCCATCTGTTCCTGGGTTGTGATCGTTGTTGCATCTACATACTGCTCCGCATTTTTAAGGCCTGCACGTCTGGCTATGGCAGAAACGGTCACCGGATCATCACCGGAGATCACCTTCAGATCCACCCCCTGGCTTTCGAAATATGCCAGGGTATCCGGTGCCTCCTGGCGGATCACATCCGTAAGAAGAAGAAGTCCGATCGGCTCAAGCCCTGCCGGGATCTCAGTGCCTTCATTTACATTCTCACTGTGAGCAACAACCAGAACACGAAGTCCTTCTTTCGCAAAACCGCTGCAGTATTCTGCCAGCTCCGGATTCCCTTCCGGAAAAAGAAACTGCACAGCACCCATCAGATAAGTGCCTGTATCTTTAAAAGCAGCTCCACTGTACTTTCTGTCAGAAGAGAACGGGATCACATGATCCAGCTCCATATCCTGGGATACTTTAAATCTCGCCCGCAGTGCATCGGCAGTAGCATTCTGGTCTTTCAGCACAGAAAGGAGATTTCCCATGATATGCTCGATCTCCCGGATTTTCTCCGGATCTTCCTGGCTGTACGTCTCTGTGCCAGCTTCAGACTCTTCCCGTGGTGAAAGAATCGAACTCCCATCCTCTTTTGCAATCGCTTCTGCGGCTGAAACTGCTGAAATTTCAGAAGCTGCTGAAACCTCGACCAGATCAGAACTCTCAGTTCTGTCGTTCTTACTTTCACCAGACTCAGTCTTATTTCCTGCTGCTTCACCTGAAATCTCATCATACACCGGCGGATAGCTCTCCACTGCTTCCACACACATGGTACCTTCTGTAATGGTTCCTGTCTTATCCAGGCAGAGCGTATCCACACGCGCAAGAGTCTCAATACAGTACAGCTCCTGCACCAGAGTCTTCTTCTGAGCCAGTTTCAGCGCACCCAGAGTCAGCGCCACACTGGTAAGGAGAACGAGTCCCTCGGGGATCATTCCAAGAACTGCCGCAACCATATTGACGACGGAATCCCGGATATTATCTCCCACAAAATAATACTGTTTATAAAAAAGCATCGCACCCAGTGGTACGATAATGATACTGATCACCTTCAGGATGGCATTCAGGGAATTTCGAAGCTCTGAATTATGGCGTTTGAATTCCTTGGCCTCACTGGTGATCCTTGACGCATAGTTGTCACTTCCAACATGGATGATCTGGCAGCATGCCTGTCCCGCCGTCACAAAACTTCCGGAAAAAAGCTCATCTCCCGTATTCTTCGGAAGATTGTCTGCCTCACCGGTCAGCAGAGATTCATTGACCTCCAGGCTTCCTTCCAGAATCTTCGCATCTGCCGGAACCTGTTCTCCGGCTTTCAGAAAGATCAGATCATCGACAACCAGCTTCTCTGTAGAAATTTTCCATTTTTTTCCTTCACGCAGAACAACCGTCTTGGATTCTGTCAGGATAGCCAGCTTGTCAATGGTCTTCTTGGCACGGATCTCCTGAATGATTCCAATTACGGTATTAATAAAAATGATTCCTACAAACATGGAGTTTTTGTAGGAACCAACCAGCAGTACGAGAACCAGCAGCACCAGGTTCAGAAAATTGAAGAACGTCAGTGTATTCTCCAGAATGATCTGCTTATATGTCCTGGTGTTGGGGTTTTCGTTATTATTTACCTGGCCCTGCGCAATTCTTTCCTGAACTTCTTCGTTCGTAAGTCCTGTCATGCTATTTGCTTACCTGTCCTTTCAATGGCTTACGGTTCCGTTTGCGTACAGCTTGCTCATGCCATGGCTCTGATCATGATCTTCGTGGATCAATACTCTTCCTCTGTATCCTCTTCTCCCTCATGGATATCAGACTTCGGTTTCGCAAGACCCTCAATCTTAATGTGATGCTTCTCTGCATAATCCCAGAGAGCTGCATGAATAGCCTCCTCAGCAAGCAGGGAACAGTGGATCTTTACCGGTGGAAGTCCGTCCAGAGCCTCCATAACGGCTTTGTTTGTTACTTCCATGGCTTCCTCGATGGTTTTGCCCTTTACGAGCTCTGTTGCCATGCTGCTTGTTGCAACGGCTGCACCGCATCCAAATGTTTTGAATTTGCAGTCTTTGATAATATGGGTTTCGTCATCAATATCAAGGAATATTCTCATAATATCACCGCATTTTGCATTTCCTACAGTACCCACGCCGCTTGCGTTCTCAATCTCACCTACATTACGTGGATGCTGAAAATGATCCATTACTTTTTCACTATACATTATTTTTTCCTCCTGGCAAGTGTTTTTATTATTTTTTCTGCTTTTTAATAAAATCTTCATATAATGGAGACATACTTCTTAAGTTTGCAGTAATATCTTTCAGTTTATCTACTACAAAATCAGCATCCTCCATTGTTGTCTCCTCGCTTAATGTCATACGGAGAGATCCATGTGCGATCTCATGAGGAAGGCCGATAGCCAGCAGAACATGTGACGGATCCAGAGAACCGGATGTACATGCAGAACCGCTGGATGCGCAGATTCCGAAGTTGTCAAGCATCAGAAGAAGGGACTCACCCTCGATAAACTGAATGCTTACGTTTACGTTGTTCGGAAGACGTTTTACCTTATCTCCGTTGAGACGTACGTATGGGATCTCTGTAAGGATCCTGTTAATCATATGGTCACGGATCTCAATTTCCTTTGCGGTACGCTCTTTCATGGATTTGTTGGCACGTTCTGCAGCAAGGCCGTATCCTACGATTCCAGGAACGTTCTCTGTACCTGCACGACGTTTTCTCTCCTGTGCTCCACCATGTACAAAGGAACGGATCTTGACACCTTTACGGATGTAGAGGAAACCGATTCCCTTCGGTCCGTTGATCTTATGTCCGCTGGAGCTGAGCATATCAATATTACACTCATCTACATTGATCGGGATCTGACAAAATGCCTGAACAGCATCTGTATGGAACAGAATTCCATGCTCATGTGCGATCTGTCCGATCTCTTTCAGCGGCTCAAGAGTACCGATCTCATTGTTTGCAGCCATAACAGAGATCAGGATGGTCTCCGGTGTAATGGCTTTCTGAAGCTCATCCAGATCAATGAATCCGTTCTCATCTACATCCAGATATGTGACCTTCGCACCGCGCTCTTTTTCAAGGTATTCACAGGTATGAAGGATGGCATGATGCTCAATCTTTGTTGTGATGATGTGGTTACCTTTATTCTTGTATGCCTCAAAAGTTGCTTTCAGAGCCCAGTTATCAGACTCGGAACCACCTGCTGTAAAATAGATTTCTTCTTTCTTGGCTCCGATCACATCTGCAATCTGCTGTCTTCCCTTGGCAATAGCAGCCTTGCTGTTTGCAGCAAAATCATAAACAGTAGAAGCATTTCCATAAAACTCTGTAAAATACGGCAGCATTGCCTCCACAACTTCCGGTGCGGTCTTTGTGGTAGCCGCATTGTCCAGATATATCATTTTTCCCATTTTCTTTTCCTCCTGTTCAGGATAATTATTTTTCGTGTATTCTCCGGCTCTCTTCGATCAGCTCACTGAGCATCAGTGTATCCACCGCATCTGTGATGCTGTCGTTGATCCTCTTCCACACTAATTTAGCTACGCAGAGATCAGAACCCTGGCAGCCTCCGTCACCTTCTGTTCCCGGGCATGTAGCAGCCTCCAGGCCGCCCTCCAGAACACGAAGGATATCTCCCACTGAAATCTCTTCTGCCGGTCTTCCAAGAAAGTATCCTCCGGCAGCACCGCGGACACTCTTCACAAGGCCCGCTTTCTTCAAAAGCGCCATCAGCTGTTCCAGATAGCTGACTGATATATTCTGACGGCCCGCAATACTCTGAAGCGAGACCGCTTCTTTTTCACTGTAAAGACCAAGGTCTATCAGGGCCTTAAGTCCGTATTTTGCTCTTGTTGACAGTTTCATCCGCTCACCTCTTTTTCAATTCCCAGTGTTTTCCTCGGATTTCATGTTTACTCTATCAGAAACCTATGGTTCTGTCAAGACTAACTTCTTCATATACTGATAAAAAAGGCTCCAGGTTATCCATGTCAAAAAAAGTATTTCTCAAAGGAACCTTGATTCTTGCCTGCACGGGACTTGTCAGCCGTATTGCTGGTTTCTTTTATAGGATATTCCTATCCCATGCCATTGGTGCGGAAGGTCTTGGTCTGTATCAGCTGATCCTTCCTCTGCAGGGACTTATGGCTGCTCTTTCCTATACCGGAATCCAGTCTGCACTTTCCCGGCTGATTGCGTCCAGACTTGCTCTTCAGGAAAAAAAGGAGGCATATTTTTCTCTGGTTACGGGAATCTTTGCGGCTGTCTTTTTTTCTGCTGTAACCGGTTTTCTGCTTTTTCGGCATGCAGATTTTTTTGCTTCCACAATCCTGAAAGCACCCGGGACCTCCGATCTTCTTCGGCTGACGGCTGCCAGTATACCACTCTGCGCCATTCACTCCTGCATTGACAGCTATTATTATGCCCGGAAAAAAGCTTCTGTACCCGCAGCTGTGCAGCTTAGCGAGCAGGCTGTCCGGATCGGTGCCACTTATATCCTGTATCTGATCTTTCTCTCCGAAGGCCGTCCGGTCACTGCGATGATCGCAGCCGGCGGTTCCCTCGCAGGAGAAGCTGCCGCTTCTCTGATATCACTCCTTATGGTTTCTTTTCATTTTGGAAATCATCCTGTAAAAGAAAAAACTTCCGTTAAAATTTTTCCGCTGATAAAAGATCTTTTTACCCTGTCTTTCCCCATATCCCTGAACCGCATCCTCCTGACACTTCTCGGAAGCATAGAAGCGGTTCTGATTCCACAGATGCTGATTCGCTGTGGAATGACTTCTTCAGAGGCACTGAAAATTTACGGGATCTTTACGGGAATGGCCCTTCCCCTGCTCCTGTTTCCTTCCACCCTTACAACTTCCGCAGCTGTAATGCTGATGCCCTCTGTCGCAAGAATGGATGCCCTTGGAGATCAGAAACAGATCCGCAATGTCACAGACCAGACTTTTTTTCTCTGCATGTTTCTGGGATTTTTGTGTGGAAGCGGATTCTTTCTCTTTGGACCATTCCTTGGAACACTGCTTTTTCACAGCAAAACTGCCGGAACTTACATACGGTATCTTTCTTTCATCTGTCCTTTTCTTTATACCAACACCATGCTCGCCAGCATCCTTCAGGGGCTTGGAAGGCCGGGGCGCTGCCTGATCCACAGCGCTGCCGGCATTCTCATCCGTATTTTTTCTGTTGTTTTTATGATTCCGGCAATTGGGATTCGAGGCTATTTTTACGGCATTTTTCTGGGTGAACTGCTCCTTTCCCTTCTACACGTGAAAGCGCTAAAATTTCCCTATCGACAAGCGGGCGATAATCGTTTATAATTAATAACCGAAATGTTATAATTATGGAGGAATAAAGTACTATGAGTTTTGAATTCATAAAAAAACTGCCAACTCCTGAGGAAATCCGCAATCAGTATCCCATCGATGCTGAACTTCAGGCTCTCAAGGAGAAACGCGATGCTGAGATTCGCGACGTTTTCACCGGAAAATCTGATAAATTCCTCGCTATCATCGGACCATGTTCTGCAGATAACGAAGATGCTGTATGCGATTATCTTTTAAGACTTCGCAAAGTACAGGAAAAGATCGAGGATAAAGTCCTCATTATCCCGCGTGTTTACACAAACAAACCACGTACAACCGGAGAAGGATACAAAGGAATGGTCCATCAGCCGGATCCTGAGAAGAAACCGAACCTTCTTGCCGGACTGATTGCAATCCGTAAGATGCACATGCGTGCCATCCGCGAAAGTGGTTTTACCTGTGCAGATGAGATGCTTTACCCGGAGAACTACCGTTATCTTTCTGATCTTCTTTCCTACGTTGCTGTAGGTGCACGTTCTGTTGAAGATCAGCAGCACAGACTGACAGTCAGCGGCATGGACGTTCCGGCTGGTATGAAGAATCCTACCAGTGGCGACTACAGCGTTATGCTGAACTCCATCGTTGCAGCACAGGGCGCTCACCGCTTCATTTACAGAAGCTGGGAAGTTGAGACCACCGGTAACCCGCTCTCCCACGCAATCCTTCGTGGTGCGGTAAACAAACACGGAGAAGCTATCCCGAACTACCATTATGAGGATCTTCGTCTTCTCTATGACAAATACCACGCAAAGAACCTTGCCAACCCGGCAGTAATCGTGGATACCAACCATTCCAACTCCAACAAGCATTACGAGCAGCAGGTTCGTATCGCAAGCGAGGTTCTTCACAGCCGTCAGGTAGATCCTGAGCTTCACACTATGGTAAAAGGTCTCATGATCGAGAGCTATATTGAGCCAGGCAATCAGAAGATCGGTGTAGATCACATCTACGGAAAATCCATCACAGATGCATGCCTTGGATGGGATGAGTCTGAGAAACTGCTTTATACGATCGCTGAGAACTGCTAAGATCTGTCCGATCTGCAGTTTTAACAAATCAAGGGGTCCCTACGGGATTGCAAATATTCCCTTGACTGAAATGCACATCAAAAGAACCGGCGTTCTTCCTTTCTTTGGAAGCGTCGGTTCTTTTTTCAATCCCTTTTTAAGCAGATATGACCATTCTCATGATCTGTTAGACTTATAATATATCAAAAAAAGCGGAAAACAGAACTGTCCTGTCGTTCCATTCTCCGCTTATTTCTTTCTGCCCAATATCATATTCCTCTTTACAGGTTAATGCCTCGGATGCGCCTTCATGTATACATCACGCATTTTCGCAACACCAAAATTCAAATAGATCTGTGTTGTAGAAATATCTGAATGTCCCAGCATTTCCTGTACACTCTTCACATCTGCTCCGTTCTGCAGCATATGTGCGGCAAAAGAATGTCTCAGGGTGTGTGGTGTGATATCATGCTGGATTCCTGCTTCTTCCGCATATCCCTTCAGCACTTTCCAGAACCCCTGTCTGCTCATGGACTTTCCTGAACAGTTGGTAAAAAGGCTCTGCGTCTCATTTTCCTTTACAAATATTCTGCGGGCTTCTTTCAGATATTTGTCCATGGCATTCCTGCAGACATTTCCTACAGGGATTACCCGCTCCTTCTCTTCATCGTGGCAGACTACATAACCAAGCTGAAGATTAATATCCTCCAGATTCAGGTGAAGCAGTTCACTGACACGCATTCCTGTGGCATAAAGAAGTTCCAGCATGGCGCTGTCCCGAATTCCCTTCGGAGTATTCAAATCCGGCTGTCTCAGAAGTCTGTCCACTTCATCCACAGAAAGGATCTCCGGCATCCTCTTCTCAACCTTGGGTGGCTTCAGCTCCAGGGACGGATCTCTCTCAATCCGGCCTTCCTGCTGAAGATACTGAAACAGTGCACGGATGGAAGCTACATTCCTTGAGATTGTAGAAGAGGCAAACTGTCCCCTCTCCATGTAACTGAGATATCCCTCCAGTTCCAACTCTCCCACGTCACGGATATCGTAAATCCCACGTTCCTCAAAATATGCTGCCATTTTCTTCAGATCTCTCTGATATGACACCTCTGTATTATGAGATGTTCTTTTTCTGTTATGTAAATATGTAATAAATTCCCGTATCTCTATGTCCATTCTCTTACATCCCGTTTCTAAATAACTCATTATCAACAAAATCGTAAAATCTGTATTCTTTTATGACTGAATTATACTGTGTATTTTACATAAAATCAAACGGTTTTTCAGCGCAAAACCACGCAATTTCAACACTTTCCGCCTCAAACCACCAAATATCGCAGATTTTATGGAAACCATCACTACATATTGTAAAAAATTTTTTCAAAAAAATTTCAGCCCCTTTACAACTTTCTCAAGAATCCACGGATTCAGGAAACTTTCCGCAAGAATTCCCCCTGTATACACCAGAAATGCAGTCATTCCCTGCCGGATATATAGCCTCGATTTCTGAGGTACAAGCCCATAGTTTTTCCAGATATCATAGGACTGTCTGTATACAAGACCAGCAAGATAAAAATACACCGGAATATAGATCACATACTGAGGAATCAGAAGTCCGGCCCCGGCCACACCTCCGTAAATACCAAATTCCAGCACGGATAAAGTCAGGATAAGTCCTGTCTCCATCCCAAGAATCAGCATATAAGCCACTGACAGCGGTACCCCAAATATGGTAAACCCACAGAAAAACAGAAAAAGAAAGAGTACTCCCCTGTGTCGTAACACTTCCAGCAAATATGCTCCGCCGGAAATATCTTTCCCCGCAAAATTCCGGATCAGATAGAAAGAAGCCAGGGTTTTCTGTTTCCATTCCATTTTCCAGATCAGATTCGGTATGATATTTCCCACCAGAAAACCGGTCAGAAAAAGAATCTCTGCCGGAAAACGACCAGCTGTTTTCCATTTTCTGCTTTCATTTCTTTTTTCCATTCACTCACCCTGTACCAGTTTACGTCCAAACTCTCCGTAATATAACCTGTTTCCGGGCAGCAAAAAAGCCGGCCAGCTATTAAAGCTGTCCGGCTTTCATTATTTCCAGAGTATTCTGTGAGCGAAAGCTTATTTTGCGTAATCAACCGCTCTGCTTTCACGGATCACATTAACCTTGATCTGTCCCGGATATTCAAGTTCTGCTTCGATCTGCTTTGCAATGTCTCTTGCAAGGAGAACCATATCTGCATCACTTACGTGATCCGGTACAACCATAACACGAATTTCTCTTCCTGCCTGAATAGCAAAAGATTTCTCTACGCCCTTGAACTCATTGGTGATATCCTCGAGCTGTTTCAGACGATTGGTATAGGTTTCCAGTGTCTCTCGTCTTGCACCAGGTCTTGCTGCGGAAATCGCGTCAGCAGCCTGTACAATACAAGCGATAAGAGATTCCGGTTCCACATCGCCATGATGGGACGCAACTGTGTTGATAACGATCGGGGATTCCTTATATTTCTTACAGAGATCCACGCCAATCTGGATATGAGAACCTTCCACCTCATGATCAATGGATTTACCAATATCATGAAGAAGTCCGGCACGTTTGGCCATACGCACATCCACACCGATCTCTCCTGCGAGAAGTCCGGAAAGCTGTGCAACCTCAATGGAATGCCTCAAAGCATTCTGACCATAACTGGAACGGAATTTCATACGTCCAAGAAGTTTCAGAAGTTCCGGATGGATTCCATGAACACCCACATCCATGGCTGCTGTCTCACCGTCTTCACGGATCTGTGTTTCCACTTCTTTCTGGGCTTTCTCCACCATCTCTTCAATTCTTGCCGGATGAATACGTCCATCCACAATAAGTTTCTCCAGGGCCACTCTGGCGATCTCTCTACGGATCGGATCAAACGCGGAGAGAACAACTGCCTCCGGTGTATCATCAATGATCAGATCCACACCGGTAAGTGTCTCCAATGTACGGATGTTACGGCCCTCACGACCGATAATCCTTCCCTTCATTTCATCACTTGGAAGCTGTACCACAGAAATTGTTGTCTCAGATACGTGATCTACCGCACATTTTTGGATGGCATTGACCACATATTCCTTGGCTTTCTTGTTAGCTTCTTCCTTGGCTCTGTTCTCAAGCTCTTTATAGAGTCTTGCAACATCCACCTTTACGTCATCTTCTACAGATTTCAGTAATTCTTCTTTTGCCTGTTCGGAGGTAAGACCTGAAACTCGTTCCAGTTCCCGTACTCCTTTTTCCTCAAGTTCATTTACTCGTTTTTCTTTTTCTTGTAACTCGTTAAATTTCGCTGTACATTCCAGCTCACGCTTCTCCACTGCATTGGCTTTTTTGTCAACAGATTCCTCTTTTGACAAAACTCGCTTCTCGTATCTCTGCAGCTCGTTTCTCCGTTCCTTGGTTTCCCTTTCCAGTTCATTTTTAGTTCGCAGAGATTCTTCCTTTACCTCAAGTAAAGTTTCGCGTTTCTTGGTCTCTGCTGCTTTCAATGCTTCATCAAGAATATTCCTTGCTTTATCCTCTGCTGTACCTACGATTTCCGCATCCTTGCGTACTTTCTTGTCAACAGCAACCTTGCAAGTAACAGGAACTGCAATAAGTAGCGTGACTACCACAGCGACAATAACACCGATAATTGTGCCTGCCACAGGAGCACCTCCTTATTTAGTTTTCATTGTACAAATACAACAATACAAGTTTAGCTGTTTTTCACATTTATGTCAAGTTTTTCTCATGAAAAAGCCGATTTTGGTTAGCACACATGAACTGTGACTTTTTTTGTATGGAATTATTCCATCTCGTGTCTCACACGGATGTTCATTTCTTCCAGAATATGAGAAATATCCTCGTACTTAAATGCTCTTCTGGCAAGGTACCCATAGAGTCTCCGCATCTGTCCTTCATCAAGCTCGGTATCCGGTGCATATTTCTTCTCTATGGTCTTCCGTAAAACGGCACGTTCATCGGGTTCCATAAGTTCTTCCATTTCCTCCCAGGCTTCCAGTGCAGTCTGACGGTCCACGCCTTTCATCTGAAGCTCGGAAAGGATCTTCTGGCGGCTCTTGGACTCCATGCGGAAAGAAATGTATGTCCTGGCATAACGGGCATCATTAATATAGCCGTAAGACTTCACATAGGCAATGGCATCTTCCACTGCCTCCTGTGAAAATTCAGCCTGACGGAGTTTATCCGTCAGGCCTTTCTCTGTACGATCCATATGTTCCAGAAGCCGCATGGCTTTCTTTCTTGCCCGGTTTCGTTCTTCCGGATTCAGCATGGATTATTCCTCTTCTTCCGTATCCGCTGCCTGTGCCGCAGATTCTGCTGTTTCATCAGCCGGATCCAGATGATACTGTACACGTACCTTCTTCTCGATCTCATCACGGATCTCCGGATGCTCTCTCAGGAATAATTTGGCATTCTCACGTCCCTGTCCGATCTTGTCCCCTTCGTATGCATACCACGCACCACTCTTGTTTACAATGGAGCAGTCTGCCGCAAGATCCAGGATGTCTCCCTCTCTGGAAATACCGGTTCCGAACATAATATCAAATTCTGCCTGTTTAAATGGCGGAGCCACCTTATTCTTGACTACTTTCACACGGGTATGGTTACCTACCATCTCACCGCCCTGCTTCAGTGTCTCCACGCGGCGGACATCCATACGGACAGATGCATAGAACTTCAGGGCACGTCCACCGGTTGTAGTCTCCGGATTACCGAACATTACGCCGACCTTCTCACGGAGCTGGTTGATAAAGATTACCACACAGTTGGACTTGCTGATAACAGCAGTCAGTTTACGGAGTGCCTGTGACATCAGACGTGCCTGCAGGCCCACATGGCTGTCTCCCATATCGCCTTCGATCTCTGCCTTGGGAACCAATGCTGCAACAGAGTCCACGATCACGATATCCACAGCACCAGAGCGCACCATGGTCTCTGTAATCTCCAGAGCCTGCTCTCCGTTATCCGGCTGTGAAATGTAAAGATTATCAATATCCACACCGATATTCTTGGCGTAAACCGGATCAAGGGCATGCTCCGCATCGATGAATCCTGCGATTCCGCCTCTCTTCTGAACCTCGGCAACCATATGTAAGGCTACGGTTGTCTTACCACTGGACTCCGGTCCGTAGATCTCCACGATACGTCCTTTCGGCACACCACCTACGCCAAGAGCGATATCAAGGCTTAAGCATCCTGTTGGAACTGCCTCCACCTGCATATGGGAACTGGAATCTCCAAGCTTCATAACAGAGCCCTTACCAAACTGTTTCTCAATATTTCCAAGGGCTGCTTCCAGCGCCTTCTGCTTCTCTTCACTGATCATTTTACAATCTCCTATTCTTTATTCTCTTCTATCGCCAAGTTTCCTGTTTTTTCGAACCTTTGTTCGTGTTTTCTGTATTACATAGTATTATAAAACGGAATGATTGTCAAGCAGAAAAAGCAGATAGAAAGGTTTCCCTTTTTATCTGCTTTGTAAAATGAACGCCGCTTATTTTTTACTGATCGTTGGTCAGTTTCAGTTTATCCAGGATATAGAACACAAGGCTTAATGCCATGGCAACCACACACGCCAGTACCATACCTGTAAGCTCCACATTTCCAAGTTTCAGGGCAATTCCGGAAAGTCCCACAACAAAGACAACACTTGTCAGTGTCAGGTTTCTGGATTTGCTGTAATCCACGTGATTGTCAACCAGCATACGAAGTCCGGAAGTTCCGATCATTCCGTAAAGGAGGAAAGAAATTCCGCCGATAACCGGACCAGGGATAGTACTGATCAGAGCTGCCAGTTTGCCAAGGAAAGAACAGCAGATGGAAAGCACTGCCGCACCGCCGATAACCTGTACGCTGTAAACCTTTGTCACAGCCATAACACCGATGTTCTCACCGTAAGTGGTGGTAGGCACAGAACCAAGGCATCCGGAAACTGTAGTGGAGAAGAAATCCGCAAACAGGGATCTGTGAAGACCCGGATCTTTCAGAAGATTCCTTCCGACGATCTTTCCGGTTACGATCTGATGTCCGATATGCTCGGAAGTTACCAGAAGCAGTGCAGGGAAAATCGTCATGACAGCCTCAAAATTAAATTTCGGGGATGTAAAGTTGGGAAGAGCAAAAAACGCCGCTTCTCTTACCTGGGTAAAATCCAGAAGTCCGCATGCCCCTGCTGCCACATATCCTGCAATGATCGCGATCAGGATCGGAATAACAGAAAGAAAACCACGGAACAGGATCTGCCCGAATACCGCAACTCCAAGTGTCACCAGAAATACGATCACATTCTTCGGATCTACCTTTTCATCCAGAAGTCCTGCCGTGCTTGCCGCATTTCCCGCAAGTTCCAGACCGATCAGTGCAACTACCGGTCCCATTGCCGCGGTAGGAAGCACGATATCGATCCAGTCCGTTCCACACTGACGGACAATAAACGCCACGCACATACCTGCGATACCAAGTACAACGAAACCGCCAAGGGCATACTCATAACCGTACTTGCTGATGACCAGAAGTGCCGGTGAAAGAAAGGCAAAACTGGAGCCCAAGTATGCCGGTGCCTTTCCTTTTGTGATGAAAATAAAAAGAAGTGTTCCCACGCCGTTCATCAAAAGCACGATGGCCGGATTGATGCCAAAAAGGAACGGCACCAGTACGGATGCTCCGAACATGGCAAACATGTGCTGGATACTTAACGGTATCAGCATTTTTGCAGGTACTTTTTCTTCGACCTGTATGATTCTTTTTTCCACTCTCAAATCCTCCGTTTTTTATTATCCCACCGATTATAGCACAGGTTTTCTCATCGTGGGAGATTTTTTCCGCAAATATGCGTATGCTGTGTGGTATACTGTTGTTATCTCCTGTAAAACAGACGGATTCCGCAAATGCAAGTACAGTCTGTTCCGGACGAATTTTTTCAGAAAGGACTTTTCTTCTATGAAAGCATACGAACGACTTTTATCCTATGTAAAAATATTCACACCAAGCAACGAAGAAAGCACTTCCTCCCCTTCTTCCAGATGTCAGTTTGACCTGGCCCGCCTTCTTGTGGAGGAACTGAAAGGGCTTGGCATCTCTGATGTAACACTGGACGATCACTGCTATGTTTACGCGCATCTTCCGGCCACAGAAGGTCTGGAACACTGCAAAGCCCTCGGCTTTATCGCACATATGGACACAGTTTCCGATTTCTGCGACCATGCAGTCACACCTGTGATCACTGAAAATTATGATGGAAAAGATCTCCCTCTTGGTACAAGCGGCAGAACGCTTTCTCCGGAAATGTTCTCACACCTTACTTCTCTTGCCGGACGGACCCTCATCACCTCAGACGGAACCACAATTCTGGGCGCAGATGACAAGGCAGGAATCGCAGAAATCGTCACAGCGCTGGAGCATATCCTTGTGGAAAAAATCCCTCATGGGCCTCTCTGTGTTGCTTTTACACCGGATGAAGAGATTGGCATGGGGCCTGCTCACTTTGATATAAAAAAATTCGGTGCAGATTATGCCTACACCCTGGATGGAGATACGGAAGGCGAGATCCAGTACGAAAACTTCAATGCCTGCAGCGCAAAGGTAACTTTCCAGGGTGTTAATGTCCATCCCGGTTCTTCCAAAAATACCATGATCAACGCTGCCCTTGTTGCCATGGAATTTAATTCCATGCTCCCCTCTGCGGATACGCCAAGGAACACAGAGGACTATCAGGGATTTTTCCATCTGTGCTCCATGAAAGGAGATGTTTCCCAGGCTGAACTTCAGTATATTGTCCGGGATCACGATGCCGCTTCTTTTGAAGTCCGCCAGAAAACCCTTTCGCATATCACCAAAATTCTCAACGAAAAATGGGGTGAAGGTACCGTGACCCTTACCATCACCCAGCAGTACCGCAATATGAAAGAGATCATTGATACCTGCCCGTGGCTGATCACCCTGGCAGAGGATGCCTGCCGTGCCTGCGGTGTCACACCGCTGATCTTGCCTATCCGTGGCGGCACAGACGGAGCCCAGTTAAGTTTCATGGGACTTCCCTGCCCGAACCTTGGAACCGGCGGACATGCCTATCACGGGCCTTATGAGCACATTACTGTTGAAGGAATGGATGCCGCTGTAGATGTTACCCTTGAGATCATAAAACTGTTTTCCCAGAGAAAAGATTGAGAAAATCCCCTTAAAACCCTGCATCACCAGAAATCTGATATAAACAAAAAATACCCACAGATCCTCCGGCCGGTTATTTTCCGGAATAAATCTGTGGGTATTTCTATACCATATAAAATTCATCTGAACCAGGTCGAATCAGACGAAGACTTCCTTGATTCGGTTAAATGATCTTCATCATTCTCGCCAGTTTCTTCATATACCTTCCACCAGGCATCATACCCAGCTCCTCTTCACCAGGCTTACTTACAAACAGATATACAATAAAGTATACACAAGCAGCCAGGATCACGGAAATACCAAGGCAGATCACATTGGAATGGATCAGTGCATACAGTCCGTAATATACCACTCCCGCAACAACTCCCATTGGGATAGATGCCAGGAACGGGCTTAAATAAGCACTTCTCCATGGATTTTTGTAACCCATGTATTTCTTGATGGAACGGTCATTAAGAAGACACATCACAACTGCATAGACGATCTGTGCGATGACGATGGTATAAACACCAAGGTTGGTAAACACCAGAAGCAGTGCCATTGCGATCACATCCGCCACCAGAGCGATGGCTGCATGGATCATCGGAAGTTTCGGCTTGCCGATTCCCTGAAGTACACCGTTGGTAATATTGGAGTTACCGTTGAGGATAATGGTAATTCCTCCCAGAATCAGAAGCTGTCCGCCCACACCATTGGTTCCCGGGAAGATCAGTCTTGTGATCGGTCCGGAAAGAACTGCAAGACCTACTGCAGCTGGAATGGAGATCAACATGCTGATCCAGGTGGCACGGTCTGTCTTCATATTGGCACCCTCAATGTCATGCATGGCATAATGTGCAGAAACCTCTGGAATCATGGAAGTCGGCGCCGTACTTGCCAGGGTAAGCGGGATATTGATCAGTGTCATATAATATCCGTACTCGGAATACAGGGTCTGGATCACGTCTTTGGCAGCGCCTTTGATGTCCATAATACCGGAATACATATAGCTGTTGATATATCCGTTTACGTTGTAGATAAATGCGCTGAGAATGATCGGCATGATGATAAGCACGATATTACTCATTACATGTCCCATGCTCTCATTCACAGAGTGATGGTCATTAGCGATCCTTTTTCGAATGATCTTACGGTTTACCCCGTAGACAATCAGCATAAAGATCAGAGCGGACGCCACACCGGCACCGGTACCCATGGTAGCACCTGCCGCACCCCAGCGATGGACCAGATCCATATCTCCCGTTGCGGAGAAGTGCTGAATAAATACATGTGACATCAGAAGCGCAAAGGTTGCCACAAAAATCTGTTCAATAATCTGTGAGATCGATGTCGGCATCATATTGCGGTATGCCTGGAAATATCCGCGGAATACACCGCACAGACCAGACATGAAAATTGTAGGCGCAAGCATCTGCAGTGCCAGACGGGCATTTGCCATACTGTCCGGAACCAGGATTCCCGCACCAAATACACAGACAAGTGCCACGATGCCGCCGGCAACTGCCGCATAGATCAGAGCACCGTAAAATACTTTCTGTGCATCTTTATATCTGTGAAAAGCGATCTTTTCCGCCATGATCTTGGATACCGCCTGTGGAATACTGAAAGACGCGATCATCAGCAGAATGAAATATACATTCTGTGCAAACTGGAAAAGTGCAAAACTCTGGCTTCCCAGTGTGGTTGAAAGCGGGCTCTTGTACAGCATTCCGATGATCTTGGAGATCAGCGCCGCAACCATAAGAAAAGAGGCGTTTTTCACAAGTGTGTTATCGTTTTTTTTACCCATTTTACTTTCCTTAACTTAAATATTCTCGATCTGCCAGTCAATGGGTTCTTCCCCGTTGGCTTTCAGAAATTCGTTGGCCTTACTGAAATGTTTGCATCCGAAAAATCCCCGGTAAGCAGAAAGGGGGCTTGGATGTGGTGCTTCCAGGATCAGATGCTTCGGATTGTGAAGCATGGATGCTTTCATCTGGGCAGGCCGGCCCCAGAGAAGAAATACGATTGGACGGTCCTCCTCGTCCAGGATCCGGATGGCGGCATCGGTAAACTGTTCCCAGCCGATCCCCCTGTGGGAATTGGCCTGATGGGCACGGACTGTCAGCACTGTGTTTAAAAGAAGCACGCCCTGTTTTGCCCATTTTTCCAGATTGCCGTTGTTTGGGATGTAACATCCCATATCATCCTCAAGTTCTTTATAAATATTCACCAGGGATGGCGGTGTTTCCACACCTTTTTTTACGGAAAAACAAAGCCCGTGGGCCTGTCCGTCATTGTGATAGGGGTCCTGTCCCAGGATCACAACCTTCACCTGATGCAGCGGCGTAAAATGAAACGCATTGAACAGATCTTCCGGAGGCGGAAAAATCTTTCTTGTTCTGTATTCTGTCATCACGGTTTTATAAAGTTTGGCATAGTAAGGCTGGTGAAACTCACCTTTCAGCGCCTCCTGCCAGTCTCCCGCTATAGGAGCCATATCCTTCACCTCTCATCCAACTTATCTTCTCACGGAAATTCCTTTTTCCGCAAGGTAATCCTTCACTTCCCGGATCTCCAGTTCTTTGTAGTGGAACAGAGATGCTGCCAGTGCCGCGTCTGCTCCGCCTTCAGTCAGTGCATCATAAAAATGCTCCAGAGTTCCGGCACCACCGGAAGCGATCACCGGAATGGAAACCGCATCTGCAACAGCTCTTGTAAGTTCAATATCATATCCTGCCTTGGTTCCGTCACAGTCCATGCTGGTAAGAAGGATCTCACCTGCGCCAAGTTCTTCCACCTTCTTTGCCCATGTAAGAGCATCGATACCGGTATCCAGTCTTCCGCCATGTTTGTAGATATTCCAGCCGCCATCCGGCCTTCTCTTGGCATCAATGGCAACTACCACACACTGGCTTCCGAATTTCTGTGCAGCCTCATGGATCAGCTCCGGGCGGTCGATGGCTGCGGAATTTACAGAGATCTTATCTGCACCTTCACGGAGAAGTTTCCGGAAATCATCCACAGTACGGATTCCTCCACCTACGGTAAAGGGGATAAATACATTGGCAGCAACAGCTCTTACCATATCTACCACCGTATCACGCTCTTCACAGGAAGCCGTGATATCAAGAAAAACAAGCTCGTCCGCACCGGCTGCGTCATAAGCTTTGGCAATTTCCACCGGATCTCCGGCATCTTTCAGATCAACAAAATTCACGCCTTTTACTACACGTCCTTTATTTACGTCCAGACATGGGATAATTCGTTTTGTAAACATGATTATGCCTCCTCCTTTCCGGTGCCTGCCTCAAGTGCCGCAAAATTCTCAAGGATCTTCAAGCCCCACCGGCTGCTTTTTTCCGGGTGGAACTGGCATGCAAATACATTCCCCTTCTCCACAGATGCATGGATGCATGTGCTGTACTGAGTGGTCGCTTTCACGATCTCTTCATCTTCTGCCTGAAGATAATAGGAATGTACAAAGTAAACGTATGTGTTTTCCGGAATATCTTTAAATAATCTTCCGCTGTTCTGAAGATGCAGGGAATTCCATCCCATATGCGGGATCTTCAGTCCCGGGCTTGGCGGGATCCGTAAGATCTTTCCCTTCAGGATTCCAAGGCCTTCCACTCCCTGAGTCTCATCACTGCTCTCAAAAAGCAGCTGCAGTCCAAGACAGATTCCAAGAAACGGAGTTCCTTTTTCCACGATCTCATGTATTACCGGAACAAGTCCGTACTTATTGAGATTCTCCATAGCATCGCCAAAACTTCCAACACCTGGAAGAATTACTTTATCTGCTTTCAGAAGCACCTGGGGATCTCTTGAGACGACAGTCTCCTGTCCCAGATACTGAAGTGCTTTTTCCACACTTTTTATGTTTCCTGCATCGTAGTCAATGATTCCTATCATAATAATGCTTCCTCCTGCTCTTTTGTATCTCGATATTCCTCTCTCACCTTCGATTTACATTGATTTAGTATAACGCAAAAACAGGCGGTTGCAAAGACTTTTCTCTGCTGCCGCCCGTTTTTTCGCATTATCACACTAAAGTTTCATTATTTCCGATCCAGGGTAAACCAGAATTCCACACCATTGTCAAAGTTCTGCACGCCGTATTCCTGGTTCATGCTTTCCATGATAGCTTTTACAATGGACAGACCGATACCGCTTCCACCGTATTCCCTGGTTCTCGCTTTATCAACTTTATAAAATTTATTCCAGAGATTTGGCACATCTGCCTCAGGGATCGGAGTTCCTGTGTTAAATACACTGATCTTCACACGGTTATCCTCATCCTGAAGTTTGATCTCGATCTCTTTCTCACCATCCAGATGATTCAGGGCATTGCTTACATAGTTTGTCACAACCTCTTCGATCTTAAACTCATCGGCCCATACATAAACCGGCTTCTCCGCCTCAAAGATCACGTTTGCCTCTTTCTGTCCGATCATGATATTCATGGTCTGGAGCACACCCCGGATCAGGGATACGATGTCAAACCTCTCCATCACAACTGCGTCTTTACCAGATTCCAGCTGATTCAGCGTAAGAAGATTTTTTACCAGCTTATTCATCTTGGAGGCTTCATCCATAATAACGTCGCAATAGAACTCTCTGCTCTCAGGGTCATCGGAAATGTTTTCTTTTAAACCTTCTGCATAGCCCTGGATCAGCGCGATCGGAGTTTTCAGCTCATGGGATACGTTATCCAGAAATTCTTTTCGCATCTTGTCGATCTTGATCTTATCCTCAATGTCCCGCTGGAGTTCATTGTTTGCGGATTTCAGTTCACTGATGGTTGTTTCAAGCTGTGAAGACATCCGGTTGAAATTATCCCCCAGAACATCGATCTCATTGCCTACTTTGCTCTCATATTTTGCCTCAAAATCAAGATCTGACATTTTTTTTGAAAGATCTGTCAGTTCGCTGATCGGGCGGGTGATCCGTTTCGTCACCAGCATGATCATAAGACCACTCACTACAATAATCGCAAGTCCAACCGCAAAATAAAACTTATTGGAAATGTTTGCGCTCTCACGAATGCTCTCAAGTGGTGTCCTTATAATAAAATAATGTTCATCATCCAGCTGTCCCCAGCATTCCACATAATCCATTCCTGCAAAACGGTCATGAGACTGCTGGATCGTATAATTGTCTCCCTGTTTCAGAGTCCGGCTCTTGTCCCCATCCTCATCCAGATCGTAGACATATCCGAACAGTTTGCTTTGAAGCATTTTTTCATTTTCGCCCCAGGAAAGCCAGCTGGTATTGCTGCTGTCAATGATAACCCAGGAAAGATTGTTTCTGGAGCAGGCTCTCTGGATCTCATCAGGGATACTCTCCGAACCTTCGGAGCTGTCACTGTTCATCATCTTGTCAATGTCTGTATTTTCCAGCGTTGTACGGAGATCAAGAAGTACATCGATTTTTTTTGTCACATAATATTTTTCAAGGAAAGCTCCGTTGATCACGGTGATAGTCAGAATGGACAAAAACAGCAGTCCGATAAAATATGCGGTGATCTGATGGCGTAGACTGTGGATTTTTTTTAGTTTTTTTTCTGGCTTTTTCATTCTCCTACCTCAAACTTGTAACCCATACCCCAGACTGTCTTGATGTACTCTCCTTTGTCGCCCATTTTACTTCTCAGTTTCTTTACATGGGTATCAATGGTTCTGGCATCACCAAAGTAATCATAATTCCATACAGAATTAAGAATTTTTTCTCTGGAAAGGGCGATTCCCTCGTTTTCCAGAAAATAAGTCAGAAGCTCAAATTCCTTGAAGCTTAAATCCATCGTTTTACCGTCCACTGTTGCCTGATGTGCTGCCTTGTCGATGACAATACCGCCTGCGGAAAGTACCTCATCCGGGTTGCTCTGTCCGGTTCTTCGAAGGATGGCTTCTACACGTGCCACCAGGATCTTTGGACTGAACGGTTTGGAAATATATTCGTCTACGCCAAGTTCAAATCCCAGAAGTTCATCACGTTCATCCCCTCTTGCTGTCAGCATAATGATGGGAACTTTGGAATTCTTACGGATCTCACGACATACTTCCCAGCCGTCCATCTTCGGCATCATCACGTCCAGGATCAGCAGTGCAATGTCTTTTTCTTTATAAAAAATATCCATGGCTTCCTCACCGTCACCGGCTTCCAGTACCTGGAAATTCTTTTTGATAAGGAAATCTTTTACCAGTTTTCTCATTCTGCTCTCGTCATCTACTACAAGAATCTTTAATGCGTCCATTCTATCTTCCTCCGTTTCTCAAGTGCTGTTCCGGACAGTTATTTTCAGTCCGAAATGCTCTGTGTTATCCCACTTTCACAGAAAACAGATTTCTTCTCTGCTTCCCGTTCATTCTAAAGCGGATCTTCCCGTTCCGCTTTGCTATATGCTCATAATATATCACAGGTTTGTGTTGTGTGTGTGAACGTAATTTCATTTTTTAAGAAAATTTTGTGTAAAGCAAATATAAAAAAGAGAACCCTTTCACTTTCAAAAGGATTCTCCGATTTTTTCTCCCATAAGTACTCTTGTTTCCATTCCTGCCTGTGAATTTTTGAGGATATCTTCATCTGGCTTTACCGCATTTTTTTCGGTGATCAGCACAATGGTGGAACCACCGAAAGCAAAATTGCCTTTTTCCTCTCCACGTTTCACAGATGCCCTTCTTGGCCGGTTTTCGATCTTCCCCACAAAGAGAGCGCCTACTTCCATCATCAACATCGTGCGGAAATTTTCTGTTTTCAGAAGGGAATATTCCCGGCTGTTTTCTTTATAGATAGGATAGGCATCATTTGCCACAGGGTTGACTGTATGCAGAATCCCGGGGATTCTGATACGCCGGGACTCTGCTGCATTGTCCGGATAAATATATCTGTGATAATCCTGGACACAGAGACGAAGTACCCACACATAGCCACCCTGATATCTTTTCCCAAGGGAAGGGTTCCTTAAAAGTTCCTCCACTGTATATCGGGTCTGTTTGATATGAAGACAGGCTTTTTCATCCACAGGATATACACTGGCCCGGCAGTCACAGGGACTGATAAAATGCCCGGGTTCCATATCGATCCTGCGGGCACCCTCCCGGATCTTTCTCTTGAAAAAATCATTGTAGGAAATATATTTCCGCGTTTCATAATCACTCATATCCAGATGATTGAGCCGGATAAACGGTTCCACTGCTGCTGCCGAAATCCTGGAATCCAGAAGCTTTCCCACAACCGTGGAAACAGCCGGGGTAACCAGCGGCCGGATCATCATACGCCCGGCCACAGAACCGTAGATTTTTTCCAGCAAATTATTCTGAAAAGAATCTTCCTTTTTAATGTTTCCCTTTCGGTCTGCCGTCCGGATCATAAATTACCGCCTCTTTCCATGGAAAGTTTGTAGAGATAATTGAATTTCCACCATCCCTCATTATAGAAAAGAACCAGAAGGACTGCCACTGCAACTACCGCAACGATGATCACCAGCTCCCGGTTGGTTGGCTTACGGAATTTAAAATCCAGGATAAACAGAAGTCCTACTGCCAGCATTGTGATATGAAGGAGCACCACAAACCATTTATACTCCGGAAAAAGCAGGGAAACCACAAACAGAAGTGGCAGGATCACGGACATGGATGTGATGGGAAGTCCCTGATAATATTTCCGGTTTTCGGAGGTTTCATTCTGGCGTTTTTCTTCCATAACATTGAAATATGCCAGACGGATCAGGCCTGCAAGACCGTAAAACAGAAGAATGGCAATTCCGTAAATATGATACATGCCAAGCTTAAATCCCAGCACAATGGGAAGGATTCCGAAACAGACAATATCCGCAAGAGAATCGATCTGGATCCCGAAGCACTTCTCTTCCTCCGTTCTGTTCTTCTTGGTTCGCGCAATCTTTCCGTCAAACATATCACACAACCCGGAAAATGCCAGACAGCACACTGCTGCTGAAATATGGTCCGTCACAGCGCAGAAGATTCCGATCATGGAAGACACTACGCTTATGTAAGTCATTATTACCGTGTAATCATAAAATCCTATCATTTGCACACCTCATTTTTCTCTTTCAATTACTTTTTTCCAATAGTCAGCTGGGCCACCACTGTAAACGCCGCACTGATCAGAAGCTCCCCATAATATCCAAGCCCTCTGCTAAGTACCATTCCCGGAAGCAGCAGTCCCCCGAACACCGGGCTGAAAATATTAAGGAACAGCGTCTCACTGATTCCCATTCCTCCCGGAAGCGGCAGCATATCCACAGATACCGAGATCACGGCCTGGAGAAAAAGGATCTCCCAGAATCCGGTGCCGTGAAGTCCAAAAGCCTGATATACAAACCAGGTCACCGCAAACAGTGCCATACGCTGGATAAAAGTGATTCCAATAACTTTAACGATCACAAAAGGATTATTCTTCAGATATGCCGCAGTATTTCGGTAAGTATCCATGGAATCTTCCAGTTTTTTCAGACGCCCATCTTTTTTCTTCACCAGATGAAGTCGTTCCAGAAGTTTCATTCCCTTTACCATGATCGCTTTTGCCAGAAGTGGATGGAACACCAGGATGGTCATAAATGTAACGCAGAAAATATTCAGTGCCAGTCCCAGGTAAAACACCGGCAGGATCCCTTCCAGATATTTATGGAGAAATCCCCTTCCGAAAATTGCGATTCCAATACCGATCACCACAAGTACCAGTTTATAGGTGATGGTTACGATCATCAGAATTACCGTTGACACCGGAATGGAAATCTTTTCTTTTTTCATGTAGTAGATCTGCATGGGCTGTCCGCCACTGGCGGACGGTGTGATACAGCTGAAAAAAAATCCCACGGAAGAGAACAGAAAACAGGTTCTCTTTTTCAGCTGGATTCCACTGGATCTCATCATGTACCAGATGATGATGGATTCTCCCCAGATAAAAAACGCTACCAGTGCAATTCCCGGAATCAGCCACCGTTTGTCAGCCCTGTGTATGGCATCCATCATGGAAGACAGATCTTCTCCGTGAAAAACGCCGTAGATGGTCAGGGCAAAAACGACCGCCAGGAATACTCCGTTAAATATGATCTTTTTTCTGCTTTTCATCTCTTGGCACCTTCTATATATCTGTTGATCTTCTTCTCAATTTTACTTCCGACCCGTTCATAAATATGCCAGATCTCCGTTTTCTGTCCCAGCATAAAACATATCTGTGCCAGGATCACGCCACCGGCCACATCCACCAGAACATGCTGCTTGGTAAAAAGGGTGGACAGAAAAACCAGAACTGCCAGCACAAAAGATACTCCTTTATACCATGCCGGAATTCTTTTCTGGTCTTTGATTCCCAGGAAACAGAGCCAGCTTACCAGGCAGTGAATGGATGGAAACAGGTTATCCGCCGCATCAATGGAATAAAGCCATCCTGCCAGCAGATCCCAGAAACCGCTCCCCTCGATCACCGGTCTTGTGTTGGTGGTGGGGTATGCCAGAAATATGATCAGGCACACGCAGCGGGATATAAGATCTGCGGTAAAAAAACGGTAAACCTGTTCCTTCTCCTGCCTTGCCGCAAGAATATAATTCACTGCCCAGAATATATAACATCCGAAATAGACAATTAAAAACTGCGGCACAAACGGGAGCCGCAGGTCAAGACTACTTTCTATGTTGTGATGGTACCAACCGCCTGCAATTGCCCTTGAACCGGAATATACAAGACAGTTAAATACAAATGAAAAAACAAGGGGAAAAAGCCCGTACGCAGGTACAACCCCTGTTACATATTTCCAAAAACGTTTCATAAATTCACGCCTCATTATTTTATTGATCTCAGGAAGAAAACGTATTTTTTCCTGATGTTTTCTGTTACTCACAGTATAACAGTCGGGGCGTATGGTTTCAACTAAATATGGGAATTTTAAGAATTGTTAAGATTTCAGTTCAGCTAATTTTTCTTTTTTGTTCATACTTTTTTCAGAATGACGTCACAGAATGACCACAAAATGTGAGTATATTATTAGATGTGCAAAGGGTACTACCTTTGATAACACTTTTTTCTTTTTCATACTGCCGGGGCTACCTCCAAACAAAGCCCCGGCCTCCTTCCTTTTTATTTCCCCATTTTTTTAATTATGCCATGCAAGACGTACACTGGACGGATGTACTTCTTTTGTCATCCAGTCCACATCGTTGGTGATCCAGTCCATGATCCCCAGCTGACGTGTTTCCCATGCGATGGTCGCCTCTCTTGCTTCCGGTGTTTCTTCCACTTCCATGGTAGTGTCGATCTCATCGTATCCGAAAATATATCCGCCTGCGCTCCAGATGCTGAAGTTACTGTCCGGGCCCGGATCTATTGTATCGCCTCTCTGTGCTACAAGTCCGTCATGACGAGCCTTGTATTCTTCCTCACAGCCGTCTTTTAATTTTGTCATGAACATTCTGTGGCGGATCAGCTCTTTGTTTTCTCTCACAACACCAAAATTATGATACATCAGACGCATGTCTTTTCCAGGAGTGGAGATCCAGGTAAATGTATCCTGGATTTTTTCAGTCAGTGCTGCTTTTACTTTCTCCTCTTTTGGAGAGATCACAGCTCCGTCTGCATTTTCATAATATCCGAAGATCAGGTCTGCAGCATTCCAGATGCTGAAATTATGAATGCCGTTGCGATCCAGATATGCGGTAAGCTCCGGCCAGATTTCGCCTAAGGTCTTACGGTAATCGTTCATTTTTCCTTCTTTTACTTTCATTGCAAAAGCATGTCGTTCCATTTATGTACCCTCCTGTTTTATATGGCGTTTGCAGAAATTTCCATATGTAGTCTCATCAAAAATAACTGGTCTCTTTCTTTTCCGTACTCTGAGTTGATTTTAACACTTTTATCATACTTTTACAATTATACCACTGTATTTTGAAACATTCTCTGCACTTTTTTTCAGGCCAGATAAAACATCACCATCAAAGGCATGGTCACAATGCTGACCAGAGTTGTCATTACATTGATAGTACTGGCATAGACCGGTTCCCGGTCGTACAGCTGCGCCAGCTGTACAATCGTTGTTGCCGACGGTGTGATCACTGCCATCAGGCTGATCAGAAGAATCGTTTTTCCGTCTTTTACAAGAGATGCCAATGGCAGATATTTCAGAAGCAGCAGTACGATCAGCGGCGTCACCACCATTTTCAGGATCGTGATCAGATAGATTCTGGAATGACTGAAAATATCTTTCCATTTTACCTCTGTCATAGTCATTCCAAGCATGATCATACATACCGGTCCCAGGGTGGCTGAAATCTGGCTCATGGTATTTCCAAAGATGACAGGCAGTCGGATCTGTGTAAAGAACAGGACAATGCCAAGGATAATGGCGATCAGATTGATATTGCAGAGGATTTTTTTCCAGTTAATTCCTGCCTTCGCCTCCATCAGTGACTGTCCGTGGGTCCACATCAGGATCATCTGTACACTCAGGAAAGCGCTGGCATAGATTACCCATTCCTCTCCAAGGACTACGGTCACAAGCGGGATCACCAGGTTTCCGGAATTGGAATAAATGATGGATTCTTTTTCCACCACGCTTAATTTCAGCGGTTTGCCGATAATCTGTGTAAATACCAGCAGAAAAATATGGATCAGGACCGCTGCTGCTATTGCCAGAAGAAACCCATTCCGGATACTTCTGGAATATTCAATCTGAAACGCATTGATCATCACACATGGCATGATAATGTAAATGCAGATCACCGACAGTGTCCTGCTGCTTTTCGCATCGATCAGTCCACATTTTACCACCGCAAACCCGCAGGCCATCATCAGAAAAAATACTATGATCTGCTGCAATAATTGTAAAGTTATCATTTTCTTTTCTCTCCTTCTGTACGCATCAGTTCTGCTCCAGCTCTTTCAGGGCCGTCTGAAGCTGCGTGTCTTCCTCATGTGTAAGTTCTGCCCAGTCTGTAATGTCTCCGGAAAGCTCTGCTTCCACATCTGGAGTGATTCCTTTTTTATTGATGTCATTGCCCTTTGGTGTAAAATATTTTGCAATGGTGATCTTTACTGCGCTGCCGTCGGTAAGCGGCTGGATGGTCTGCACTACGCCTTTTCCGTAAGTCGTTGTTCCCACGATCGTTCCAATACCGTAGTCTTTCACTGCTCCCGCCAAAATCTCTGATGCACTGGCACTGTTTCCGTTTACCAGAACTGCCAGCGGCATAGTCAGCTCATTCTTTCCGTCACAGGTTTCCTCTTCCCGTTTCCCGTTTTTGTCCTCTGTATAAACGATCAGTCCTTCCGGAAGGATCTGGCGGAGTACTCCACAGACTGCGGTAAGAAGGCCACCCGGATTGTCGCGGAGATCGACTACCAGTTTTTTCATTCCCTGGTCTTTCAGATCTGCAAATGCTTTTTTATACTGGTCACTGGTCACTTCGGAAAACTCGGAAATCCGGATATATCCGGTGTCTCCGACAAGCATCTCATGAGAGACAGTCTGGATTTCCACATCTCGGATCTCTACTTTGATATTCTGAGTTTTCTCTTCATCTTCCCTTTGTATGGTCAGCGTTACGAAATCTTTATCACTGTCACGGACCATGGAAGCGATGTCGGAAGTTTCTTTTTCTGTGACATCTGTTCCATCGACCGCTTTGATCACGTCTCCGGTTTTCAGACCTGCCTGTTCTCCCGGTCCGCCTTCATAGAGCTGCACGACCTTTGCCCCTCCGCCATCCTCTTTCTGGAGAACTGCCCCGATTCCCACGTAGGAACCTTCATTGGAAGTATTCAGTTCTTTATACTGTTCTGCCGTGTAATACGTGGAGTATGGATCCTTCAGTCCGGCGAGCAGACCTGCATAAAGGCCCTCCCGCAGACTGCTTTCATCCTTTTCATCCAGATATTCTGTATCGATCAGTTCTTCCAGATAATTCAGCTTCTGGACTGTTTTCACGTCTGACAGTGCATTGCCTTTGGGAAACAGCACTTTCTGATAACTGACAAAACCAGCCCCTGTCACAACAAGCGTGGCTGCCACTCCGATGGCTACGCCTTTTTTGAACTCTTTATTTTTCATATCTTTCCTTTCTTCTGCACAGCCCGGTAATATCACAGATTCTCTGTTTTCCTTATGTGCCGTCCGTTTTTTATATACTGAAAGCGGCTGCCGGTTCTCCGACAGCCGCTGTATCTCTTATAGGTATGCATCCCGCGGATACACGCAGATCCGCTCTGCTATTTGGTTACACTCTGAGATGTTTTCTTGTTGTGAAGAAACTTCCCAGAAGTCCGATTCCCACACCAAGTCCAAGTCCCATCGGGATCAGTCCTTCATAGATCTGCCAGATCGGGATAAAATCTACGATTCCTGTCAGTACATTGAATTTTGTCAGAATAAACTCAACTGCGGAATTGTAGAGGAAAAACAGACACACCAACGGGATTGCCGCACCAATCACACCCAGAAGGATTCCTTCCAGAAGGAATGGAAGCCGTACAAAAGCATCGGTAGCTCCTATGTATTTCATAATTCCGATTTCTTCCTTACGAACAGAAATACCCATAGATACAGTATTGCTGATCAGGAATATGGAAATCACCAGAAGGATCCCGATCACCGCAATGGAAATATAGGAAACCAGTTTGTTGATAGATCCAAGTGTCTTGGATGCCTGCTCAGACTGATTTACCTTGCGGACATGATCCAGACTCTGGATATAATTTACCAGCTCTGTCTGTTTGGTGATATCATTAAGATATACCTGATAGTTGGAAGAATTGGCCAGAGGATTGTCATCCTTGAATCCATCTGCTGCATCTTCATCTCCAAAATATTTCTGTTTATAATCCTCCCACGCCTGGTCTGCAGACTGATAATCCATTCTGGCAACTTCCGGTCTGGCCTGAATGGCAGCGCCGACCGCCTGGATCTCTTCCTCTGTAGTTCCCTCATCAAAGAATACCGTAATTGGCACTTCTTCTTCTACTTTATGTGCTATGGAATTTACGTTGTTAACAATGGAATAGAAAATTCCTACCAGAAAGATGCATGCAGCCATTGTAATGATACATGCCAGGGAAAACATCCAGTTTCTTTTTATATTCTTAAATCCCTGCTTCAGGGTATACCAGATCGTACTAGGCCTCATGATATCCTCCCTCTTTCTCATCGCTGATGATCTTTCCATTGTGCATGGTGACTACTCGTTTACGCATGGCATTGACGATGTCTTTGTTATGGGTGACTACCAGAACGGTGGTTCCTCTGTCATTGATCTGCTCCATCAGAGCCATGATCTCCTCGGAAGTCTTCGGATCCAGGTTTCCGGTTGGCTCATCTGCCAGAAGGATGTCCGGGCGGTTTACCAGTGCTCTGGCAAGGGCAACTCTCTGCTGCTCACCACCGGAAAGTTCATCCGGATATGCCTTATATTTCCCTGCAAGACCTACTTCCTGGAGAACCTCCGGAACACGTTTACGGATCACGCGGGTCGGTCTTCCGATAACACGCTGTGCAAATGCTACGTTCTCATATACATTACGGTCTTTTAACAGGCGGAAATCCTGAAATACTACGCCAAGCTTTCTGCGATATTTGGCCACACGTCTGTGTTTCATCTTCTCCAGACGTTCTCCGCTGACTGTAATGGTTCCATTGGTAGAATCCAGCTCTTTCATCAGAAGCTTGATCAGTGTGGATTTACCGGAACCACTGCTTCCTACTACAAATACAAATTCCCCTTTATCAACATGTAAGTTCGCATGATTCACAGCCGGAAGACCCGGACCATAAGATTTGCTCACATCTACAAGATCGATCATATGTATCCTCCTCTATATTGCAAAAGCATAATTATCTTAACTTTTTTGTAACATTATTGTAATATATATCTCGCATAAATGCAAGAATAAATTTTCCAGGCTGTAACAGCCCTCTTCGAGTTATTTATTTTATAATAAAAATGCAAAAAATACAATAGAGCCCCAAGGGTTATCTGTGAAGTTCATGTGAAATCTTCAAATTATTATTGAAGGCACACGATATCCCGCTGCAAAAAAATCATACAAAAACTGCCGCCCATTCCGGTAAGGAACAGGCAGCAGTCAAAAAATCTGATCTGATGATATTAATATTCAAGCGTTTCCATGTACTTCATATAACGCACAACCATCAGTGCAATCTTAAATGTGATGGCATCCTCAAACACCCGAAGATCCAATCCGGTACTCTTCTGGAGTTTATCCAGGCGGTATACCAGTGTATTTCTGTGAATGTACAGCTGACGCGAAGTCTCGGATACATTCAGGCTATTCTCGAAGAATTTATCGATGGTGACAAGTGTCTCCTCATCGAAGTCGTCCGGAGATTTGTTATCAAAGATCTCACGGATAAACATCTTACACAGAGGAATAGGCAGCTGGTAGATCAGTCGTCCGATTCCCAGTGAGCTGTATGCGATCACTTCCTTGTCTCCAAAGAAAATCTTACCTACATCAAGTGCCATACGCGCTTCCTTATAGGAACGTGAAACTTCCTTCAGCTCATTGACGATGGTACCGTATGCCATATGGACATCCTCACCGTCTTTATTCAGGTCAAGAGTATCCAGAATGGTGTGAGCCAGCTTATCCATCTCCGGATAGCCCTCTCCTTCTTCCAGTTCCTTGACAATAATAATGCTCTTCTCATCAACTGCAGTGATAAAATCTCTGCTCTTTCCGCCAAAAAGGCTCTTCACGCTCTCCACGGAGCTGTGATCTTTCTCCTGGTTCAGTTCCAGGATCATGACTACACGACGGACATCTGCTTCAATATGAAGTTTCTTCGCTCTGTTGTAAATATCCACCAGAAGAAGATTATCAAGAAGAAGATTCTTGATAAAGCTGTCCTTGTCAAAACGCTCCTTGTACGCTACGATCAGATTCTGGATCTGGAAGGCTGCAAGTTTACCTACCATATAAGTATCCTCATCATCTCCATGGGCTACCAGGACGTATTCCAACTGATAATCATCACAGACCTTAAAGTACTGAAATCCCTTGACAAGCTGGCTGTCCGCCTGGGATTCTACAAAAGCCTGGATATCTGCCGGCTGGATTTCAAAATCAGAAAAGGTAGACGCCAGTACCTTACCGTCTGTGTCAATGACACAAAATTCCGTCCTTGATATTTCTTTAAGTCCCTCGAGCGTATTCTGTAACACCTGATTCGATATCATTCCGTTCAATCCCTTCTCACTTATGTGTATGCTTATCTTCTGTCTTTCCCTCTCTATCTATGGCTATTTTAATACAAAATCACCAAAAATAAAAGAGGAAAACTGAAAAAATTTACAAATTTTTGTTGAAATCCGCCTAATTTTTCTCTATAAAGCCTTCTCCGTGAACCTCTCTTGCATCGGAAACAATCACAAAAGCATCGGGATCAATATCATCCACCAGCTCTTTCAGCTTCACGATTTCCTTCTTATTTACCACACAGAAGATGATGGTTTTCTCCTGGCCGGAGTACATACCCTTGCCACAGATTCCGGTTGCCCCGCGGTCCAGGTCTTCCATAATGACTTTTGCCACCTCATCCGGCTTCTCCGTAATGATAAATGTCTGCTTGGAAAACTTCAGACCTTCGATCAGGCTGTCGGATACTTTTGTTACCAGATAAACTGCAATGATGGCATACAGAGCACGCTGGATGCCAAACACATACATACCCACAATTACAACAAGACCGTCAATAAACTGCATAATCTGTGCGATGGAATAATGACGCAGATATTTCTGGATCAGCGCTGCCATCATATCTGTTCCGCCTGTGGTTCCCTGTCCAAGGAAAACCATTCCGATACCGATTCCCTGGATCACACCACCATATACAGCAGCCAGAAGAAGATCATCTCCCGCGATATTCCACACCGGCTGAAGGGCAAGCCAGGTTGAAAGGGAGATTTCTCCGATCAGAGCTTTTTTTACAAAGGAAAATCCTCTGATCTTACATCCCAGAAGAAACAGCGGGATATTCAAGGTAATGTTGGTAAGCCACAGCGGGATACCCCCATCTACGATTCCTCCGGTCCATCGTTTCACAAGGATCGCAATACCGGAAAAACCACCGGTTACCAGCCCGGAAGCATCAAACACGGAATTGATGGCAAGTGCCATCAGTCCGGTTCCAACTATGATCAGAAGATAATCCAGATACCATTTCTTTTTTGTCACAAGACTCATAAAGTGCTCCTTTCATTTATCATATGACAACTGCATCAGTTTCCCGTACTGACGTGTCATAAAAAGAACGGGACCGTACACTATTTTGCGTCCGTTCCCGTTCTCTTTTGCTATTTGTCTGTCTTCTTATTTATAAAATGAACAAACTCATAGCTTTCCATTATCTGAAAGTATTTTACGATTCTCGGATAAAGCGGTTCTGCCTTATCCCCGAAATGTTCTTTCACCAGCAGGGCAAGATCCTGCACGGTTTTTGTTCCATCGATCTCAGGCCAGATAAAAGTTCCCATTTCATCAAGGTGAACCTTGGAAAACCTTGGCTTGCCAAAAACCTTCTGTGCGATAGTATTGAACATACCTTTATTCTCTATCTCAAGAATGATCCGCTGCTTCAGGTCCCGGTGCCACCGGATCGACTGGTTTGTTTCCGGGATCAGATCAAGATAGTTGATATCCTGTTTCTTATCCTTTTTGTTTTTTCTCATCAGGCTTTCTTCTTTCTCCAGATAGAGAATTTAAGCAGTGACAGGATCATGATGATCATCAGTACAACGCCACCGATATTTCCGAAGTTTACAATGCCGGACATATCAAGGCTGATACCGAATACTGCAAATACTGCAAGAAGAATACCAACAAGACCCTCGCCGGCGATCATACCTGCACAATACAGAGTACCATCTGTGGACTGAGCTGTCTTTGTCTTCTCGTCAACACCTTTTCTGCGGTCAAGTAATCCACGTACAACACCACCGATCATGATGGTAGCGTTCAGGTAGATTGGAAGGTAAAGACCGATTGCGAAAGGCATTACCGGAATACGAAGGATCTCAAGGCAAATTGCAAGGAATACACCAATGAATACAAGTCCCCATGGAAGGTTTCCGCCCATGATTCCCTCAACAATCATCTTCATAAGCTGAGCCTGCGGAGCAGGGATCTCGGCTGTACCATATCCCCATGCTGCATTCAGAAGATACAGAACACCACCGATAGCAAGACCGGAAACAACAACACCAAGCATCTCACCCATCTGCTGTTTCTTAGGTGTGGCACCAAGAAGGTATCCTGTCTTAAGGTCCTGAGAAGTATCACCAGCGATGGCTGCGATGATACAGATAACAGAACCAACAGCGATCGCTGCTGTCATTCCGTCGATGCCTGTTTTACCGGAGCTCTTGATTGCAAATGTAGCGATCAGAAGAGTAGCGATAGCCATACCGGAAACCGGGTTGTTGGAACTTCCTACAAGACCTACCATACGGGAGGATACAGTTGCAAAGAAGAATCCAAAGATTACGATGATAAATGCACCAAGAAGAGTTACCGGGATAGCCGGAACGATCCAGATGATAAATACCATTGCAAAAACGCCAAGAAGGATGAACTGCATCGGAAGATCCTGTGCGGTTCTCGCTGTGCTTGTGCTCTTGCTTCCTTTCATGCTCTTCATGGAGTCACGGAAGGTTGTAACGATCAGCGGCAGGGATTTGATCAGGGAAATGATACCACCGGTTGCGATGGCACCTGCGCCGATGTATTTAACGTAAGTAGACCAGATTGCTGCTGCTCCGCCGTTTGCGTAAAGCTGTGCAATGGTTGTTCCCTCTGCTGCAGGGTACATCCATGTGTCAGGTCCGAACAGGCAGATCATCGGAATGATAACCATCCAGCCCATAAGGGAACCAACGAACATGTAAGATGCGATCTTCGGTCCTACGATGTAACCAACACCGAGAAGTGCCGGATAAACTTCCATACCGATCTCACCCTTGAAGGATTTGAATGCTGCTGCAACGTCTGCCGGAAGCAGTTTCAGTCCATCAACAACGAATTTGAAGATGGCTGCAAGTCCCATACCGGAGAATACTGTGGAAGCGTTTGCTCCACCTTCCTCACCGGCAAGAAGAACATCTGCGCAGGCAGTTCCTTCCGGATAGAGCAGAGTTGCGTGCTCTTTAACAATGAGGGCATTACGAAGGGGTACCATGAAAAGTACACCAAGGATACCACCGCAAAGTGCGATCAGAGTGATCTCAACGATGCCTGGTTTGTCTGAAAGTCCTTCCTCTGCCCAGAGGAACAGTGCAGGCATGGTAAAAATAGCACCTGCTGCAAGAGACTCACCGGCTGAACCGATAGTCTGGACCATATTGCTCTCCAGGATGGAGTTTCTGCGAAGAAGTACGCGGATAACACCCATGGAGATAACTGCCGCCGGAATGGAGGCAGATACTGTCATACCAACACGAAGGCCAAGATAAGCATTGGCTGCGCCGAAGATGACAGCAAGGATACATCCCATGATCACAGATGTAACTGTGAGCTCCGGAGTAACTTTCTCCGCCGGAATGTAAGGTTTGAACTCTGTGTTTTCGTTCATATTTCCTCTCCCTTTATCTAGTAAATTAGTAACGTTATCTAGTATAACAAATTTCGCTTGTTTTTGCAAGGAATTATCTCTGTAATATTATGTATTATTTACAATTTTATGGATAATTATAAGCAAAAAATTAGTCACTATGCAGCTTTTATGCTAACATAGTGACTGTATTCTTGTTAATTGAATATTATACATTCCGAAAAAAATGTCGTTTTTTTTCAGTTATCTGCTTCCAGCTGTTTTGTCAGATATCGTCCTACGATCTTGGAAAAATTTCCGATATCCCGGATATAGGCAAAATCCTTTCCAAAGATCTTCTTTTCCGCTGCAAGATCCTTCTCTTCTCCCGCAAATACTCCCAGAACACTGACCCCCTGGCTCCGGAGGCGGCGCACTTCTGTTGCAGTGTCTGCGATGGCATATTTTCCCTGATAAGGTGCCGGATTTTTTGCATTGGGACGGTTTATGATCACATCATAAGGACGGCCGTCACTTAAGATGATCAGGATCTTTTTCTCCTCTTCTCTCTGTAAAAGGCCGTATCCCACTGCTTTTATGGCAAGCCCGTCACGGTTGTTGGAGGAAGTCACATAATTGAAAATATCATCATCTGCCGAGACTGGATCATCATACTCCCGGAACCTGTGCAGGATGGTATGATCCCAGAATGTACAGTAACTCATAACCCGGTGGGGGATGTCCACATTACTTAAGGCAGAACTGATCATATAGGCCTGCAGCGCCACATCTCCCTGCCGGCTCATCTGGGAACCACTGGCATCGATCAGCACATCTACCACAAAATCCGTATTATCCCCACGGAGGATCCGTTTAAAAAGATTCGCCTCGCTGCTTCTTCCTACCCGCCACAGCCTAGATGGAACGATGGTTCCCCGGTCTGAGAGGACTTCCTGGTTTTCACTTCGGATCACCAGTGCTTTTTTCAGAAGTTCCGTCAGCATGGAAATATTCCGTTTCGCAATCCTGTGCTTGTCATGATAGACCCATATGTTCTTATTGCGGAGACGTTTGGCATACTGGTACTGGTAATTGTCTCGGACCGGATTTTTCAGGATCCCTTCGGTAAAATATAACGTACAGTCCCCGTGAATCCCCCGGCACATCAGATAATTCATTCTTTTTTCTTCTGCCGGTGAAAGATAACTTCTTCCAAAGTTCAGTTCCACATAGGTGTGGGCTTTCTTAAGTGCCTCCTCGGAAACCACTGTGATCTTGTTTTTTACCTTGCGCTTTTCCTCCATATCTTCAGTAAGGGAAGAATCCTCAAGATCTGTCATCCGGTCCGTAATCTTTTCCACATAGTTTTCCAGGGCATCCTCATACATCTCTTCGTTGAGATAGTCTTCCCAGCCGAATTCCGTCAGTTCCTCAAGCGTCACTGCCATTACCCGATCCAGAGAACCGTTTTTCTTCTCAAAATCCGGATCGATCACTGTATTATAAAGCCTGTCAATGATCCGGATCAGTTCCATGGTATCTCCGGTTTCTGCACAGGCATAGATCTGATCCCGGAATGCGGAAAGTTTTTTCTCCACAGGTTGCACACTTCCTGCAAGAACGTCACGGAATACCGCGACTTTCAGCCGATCCAGCAGTTTATCATAGGAAGGCAGGGTCTCATATTCCTGATCCAGGATATCTTCCAGTGCTTTTTTCCGCATACGGCGCACGCCCGGGCGTTCTTCGCAGATCCGCGTTCCCACTGCTGCCTCGATGCAAAGCTGTGTCAGCCCGGTAAGTTCCGCCTCCGACGCATCCAGATAGATCTTTTTCACAAGGTAAAGGCCAAGAAGGTTTTTGTCAAAATATCTGGCAAAAGCGCCCTGTTTGATCCCGTCGTAAAGTGCGATCTCTTTGGAGCGGAGAAACAGGGATACATCCGGCTTTACTTCCAGGGTGTAATCTCCACTGACCGTCCAGAGAAGATTCCGGATGCGGTTTTCCAGATCCAGTTTGTAATCTTCAATGGAAAGTTCTTCTGTCAGATCTTTACGCATAGACATCGTCCTTTGTCCACTCTTCCGGGATCCTTGTACGGACTACATCGTCCACGATCTCTTTTTCAAAAATATCGAAGGTTTTGTTCACCACTCCCATCTGCACTGCAGCCAGGGGAGAAAGTCCCGCGCGGACGATTTTCATGGCAGCCAGAAGGCCGCGGAGATCCAGGGATTTTGTGGAAATCTCACTGTTTACAGATTTTTTCTGAAGGTCCATAAAAACGCCGATAAACTGTTCCACTGCTTTTTCTTTTGCTTCCGGGAACATTTTGTTAAAAATGAACCCTAAAGTTTCCTCTGTCTGGGCCGGCATATCGATCACCAGAAAACGGGAAACAAGGGCTTCGTTCAGCTCTTTTGTTCCTGCATATCCATAATTCATGGTTCCGATAAAACGTGCCGCCGGATGGAGATCGATCCTGTCATATCCGGGAACATCAATGGAACGGCGGTAGTCCAGCGTTGCGTGAAGGACTGAGACCGCATCGTTCTTTGCCATGTTGATCTCATCCAGGATACCGAAACCACCGTACTCGGCACACTGGTAGATACTGCCCTTCCGGAGGCAGACTTCATTGTTTACAAAGGTATCCGTTCCGATCAGATCCCCGCTGTTTGTGTTGACATGGAAAGATACGTTATAGATCGGGCGGCCAAACGCATAGGCCAGATTTTCGGCCAGGATATTTTTTCCGGTGGCTTTCGGACCTGCAAGGAGGAGATTTTCCCCCTCCAGAAGACCTGCGATGGCCATTTCCAGGATCTCTTTTCCATAGAACGGAATGGACGGTCTGGTAACTCTTCCCTGTACTGCCTCATCCACGCCATAGTTTTTCCGGAATTCCTCGACACCGTGGATCAGGTCTTCGGAAACGTTCTGTTCTTTTAAAAATTCTAATTCTTTCATATATATATTTACTCCTGAATCTGATTCAAGCGGATAAAAGCCTTACAGCTTCTCTCTCCGCCAGGTAAAAAACGGGACAGATCTTACATCCGTCCCGTCATTTGCTTTCAAAGATGCCTCTGCATTCAAGGAACATCTCTTATTTCTTATATTTTATTCAGCCGATCATACCTCAAAGATCAGATCGCCGTAAGATGGCATCGGCCACATATCTTTATCCACGATCATCTCAAGCTCATCGACCGGTTTTCTTAATGCTTTCATTGCCGGTACAACACTCTCTCTGAAGAATACGGCACGGTCACGTCCCTCTTCATGAGCTTCTGCCTCTGCGATCAGTCCGGAAAGTTTATCCATAGCTGCCTTGGTCTCTGCGAGAAGGGTAGAGGATTTTTCCAGAAGGCTTGTCTGTACGCTGACATCAAGTGCTGCACTTACTGCTTTTACAGAATTGATGGACTCTGCAAGAACGGTTGTGTAACGGATGACAGCAGGGATAATCTGCTTGGTTGCGATATCCACCATGGCCTTGGCCTCGATGTTGATGGCTTTTGCATAACCTTCGTACTGAATCTCTGCTCTGGACTCAAGCTCTGCTCTTGTGAATACATTGAAGGATTCAAACAGCTTCACTGCCTTGTCTGTAGTCAGTGCAGGAATAGCATCTACCATGGACGGAAGGATCGGAAGTCCACGTCTCTTTGCCTCAGCCTCCCACTCCGGTGCATATCCGTTTCCGTTGAATACAATACGCTGATGCTCCGTTGCGTACTCTTTGATCAGGTCATGTACTGCGGTGTCAAAATCTTCTGCTGCTTCCAGACGGTCGCATGCCTCGCGGAATACTTCTGCCGCAATGGTGTTCAGTACAACGTTGCACTCGGAAATAGAATCACGGGAACCTACCATACGGAACTCGAATTTGTTTCCTGTGAATGCAAACGGTGAGGTTCTGTTTCGGTCTGTTGCATCTTTCATGAAATCCGGAAGTGTCTTAACACCGGTATCCAGGATCTCGCCGGTCTTGCTGTGTGTGGCAGTACCTGTACTGATCAGCTGCTCCAGCACGTCCTGAAGCTGCTCGCCAAGGAATACGGAAATAACTGCAGGTGGTGCCTCATTTCCACCGAGACGTTCATCGTTTCCAACGTCTGCTGCAGACTCTCTCAGAAGATCTGCGTGCTCATCAACGGCTTTCAGGATACAGGTGAGAACAAGAAGGAACTGGATATTCTCATGAGGAGTTTTTCCCGGCTCAAGAAGGTTGATCCCGTCATCCGTTGTCAGGGACCAGTTATTGTGCTTACCGGAACCATTAACTCCTGCAAATGGTTTCTCATGAAGCAGGCAGCGCATACCATGGCGGCTTGCAACTTTTTTGAGGATACGCATCATGATCTGGTTGTGATCTGCCGCAATATTTACCGGTGCGTAGATCGGTGCCAGCTCATGCTGTGCAGGTGCAACCTCGTTGTGCTGTGTCTTTGCTGTTACGCCCAGCTTCCAGCACTCCTCGTTGACTTCTTTCATGTATGCGGAGATTCTCTGACGGATGGTTCCGAAATAGTGGTCATCCATCTCCTGTCCCTTCGGCGGCATGGCACCGAAAAGAGTTCTTCCTGTGTAGATCAGGTCTTTTCTCTGGAGCCATTTCTGTTTGTCAACCAGGAAATATTCCTGCTCAGCTCCAACGGAAGGCGTTACTTTTTTGGAAGTTGTATTTCCGAAAAGGCGGAGAAGTCGAAGTGCCTGTGTATTGATTGCTTCCATGGAACGAAGAAGCGGTGTTTTCTGGTCAAGTGCCTCTCCTGTGTAGGAGCAGAATGCAGTAGGGATACATAAGATTCCGCCGGCTGCGTCATGACGTACAAAGGCCGGTGATGTACAATCCCATGTTGTATAGCCTCTGGCCTCGAATGTTGCGCGAAGTCCTCCGGACGGGAATGAAGATGCATCCGGCTCACCCTTGATCAGCTCCTTGCCGGAAAAGCTTAAGAGTACCTTGCCATCTTCTCTTGGTGCTGTGACAAATGCATCATGCTTCTCGGCAGTAACGCCTGTCAGCGGCTGAAACCAGTGACAATAATGAGTGGCACCCTTCTCGATGGCCCATTCCTTCATCTCATGTGCAACCACATCAGCGATCTCCATGGACAGCTCCTTGCCCTCTTCTATTGTCTTTTTCAGTTCGCGGTATACCTTCTTCGGCAGACGGTCCTGCATAACAGAATCGTTAAATACATCGCAGCCAAAGATTTCCTTTACGTTGATATAATCTCCCATTTCTTCCTCCTTTTCGTTCCTGTATATCCAGTCTTTCTTATGAGGAAAGACGTTTTCACCTCTGTATGATCACCTTGTCCTCGGATGCCCGGATCATTCTTCGCTGTTCTGGGTGATCTCCTTGAGCTCCTGCATTTTCTGGTTCAGCCGGCTTTTTTTCTGTTTCTTACTGCTGGTGAGATAAAGGTTCATGGCCTCATGAAGATTATCGATCTCCACACGGGTCTGGTCTCCTCCGAATTCTCCGTCCAGCGTCCACGGAACAGCCTCCTCCGACTCAATCACAACATGTGCGGATTTGAAAGAATAGATCAGATCTGTATTATCTTCTGCGGTGAGAAGTGCAGTCATGATCTCCTGAAGCTCCAGCGGATTCTTCGGGTTGGTGATCAGTGTCACCTCAAACAGTCCGTCATTCATATCCACATTTTTTCCGGTGAGGTTCTTAAAACCGCCTACAGATCTGGAATTACTGATCATGCCGTAGATAAAATCATTCTCTACGGTCAGCTCATCGGAAGTTACTTTCAGATGATAGGATTTCACCTCAAAAAGCTGTTTCATCCCTTCCAGCACATAGGCCACATGTCCCAGGATATTTTTCAGATCCTGGTCTGTCTCATAGGAAACATTGGTAAACAGTCCAAACGCAGCCACATAGGCAAATGTCTGGTTATTAAATTTACCGATGTCACAGTGATAGATCTGCTCCTCCATGATCATGGATGCAGCTGCAGTCATACTCTTCGGCATAAACAGACTGTTGGCAAAATCATTGGTGCTTCCTGCCGGGATATAGCCGATGGGTGTCTGGCTGCCCACTTCCACGATTCCGGTAACCACTTCATCCAGTGTACCATCACCACCACTGCAGGCGATCAGATCCACCTGATCCGCATATTCCTTCACCTGTTCATAAGCATCCTTCGGTCCCTGTGTGGCACGGATGATCACTTCGTACCCACCTTTGTTAAAGATATCCACAATGTCCAGCAGATGCGTCTTGATTCTTCCTTTTCCTGCTTTGGGGTTGAAAACAAAAAGCATTCTTTTTTTCATTATCCAATCCTCATTTCCCGAAATGATTCGTTATGTCTATTCTTTTACTATGATAAAAAAAACGATGTAAAATGTCAATCTTAAGTTTTTACATCTGGTCTTACCACAGACATTCGGAAATTTATAACAAAAAAAGTCCGAAAACCCAATAAAATTGAATCTTCAGACCTTTTGTTAAGTAGCGAGAGGGGGATTCGAACCCTCGACACCACGGGTATGAACCG
>ENA-OOXA01000016-OOXA01000016.1-human-gut-metagenome-genome-assembly--contig:-NODE-16-length-120635-cov-3.078371_pt1 | contig 120635 bp, 95 predicted proteins | sample MGYA00241581_ERZ501331 | MGnify/ENA primary metagenome ERZ501331 (study PRJEB25962, sample SAMEA2042982) | human gut metagenome | biome: human gut; feature: human-associated habitat; material: faeces...
CTCAGCTGGGAGAGCATCTGCCTTACAAGCAGAGGGTCACAGGTTCGAGCCCTGTAGGTCCCATTGTCCAAAGGACATGCCGGCGTGGCGGAACTGGCAGACGCACAGGACTTAAAATCCTGCGGGACTAACCTCCCGTACCGGTTCGATTCCGGTCGCCGGCATTATTCAAAAAGCTTGAAACTGAAAGGTTTTAGGCTTTTTTTCGTTTGTCTAAAAATGGATAAAAATTCTAGATGGACACAGTGGAAGAATCCAACGATCACACTTACATTGGAGGAAGAAAGATTGCAAAGAAGGTTACAGGCACTGTAAAACTGGGCAATAAAAAATATAAGGTTGTAAAGGGTGTTGTAAAAGCAACTATCAAAAAATAAAAGTATTTCATAAGGGTAAATCGAAATAAACTATCTTTCTGTGGAATGGCATGATAAAATAGAAACAGTATTTTTTAGGGAGGTTATGCTATGAAGCAGACAAGAAGTAAACAATTATGGCTGATGCTTGCTGCAGCAATGTGTATTTGCATACTGGCACTGATGGGTGCGGGCTCTTTATCAAAAGCTGATAATGCAGGACAGATGTATACATATAGTGCAGCAGCATCATTTGTATGTGATGCAAATGGTACGATCACCGCATACAAAGGAAACAAGAATGCGGAACAGATCATTGTACCGGCAACGATCAACGGCAGGACAGTAACAGGAATTAGCAATAATGTATTTAAGGGATGTGAGAAGGTTTCCCTGATCGCAGTTCCGGATACGATTGTAACGATCGGTGACCGGGCATTTGAGAATTGCCAGAGCCTTAGTACACTGTACAGCTACAAGAAAGCAGATGCAAATGATACAGCTACGGCAACGGATGCAGCAGGAACTGCAACGGCACAGGGTGTTGTTGTTCCATATGCTGAGATGGGAGTTATCGCTATTCCTTCCAATCTGAAAAAGCTTGGTACAGGGGCATTTGCCGGCTGCCGGTCAATCGGCAGATTTGCAGCAGCAGATACAAACGCTTATTTTAAGACATATACATGGAATACAAATAATCCAAACCAGGCACAGATCCAGAATAAGAATCAAGGTGAACTGCTTCTCAGTAAGGATGGAAAGCAGGCGTATCGTTTTGCTCCGGCATTTCATTATACAGGAAAGGGATTGTATAAGATCCCTGTTCCGGTAACGACGATCGCACCATATGCATTTGAAACCGCTGCTTTAAATGGAGGTTTTCAGATACCGACAACAATAAAGGTGATTAGTGATTATGCATTTTATCAGTGCGGCAATCTGAACCAGATCGAGTTTGCAAAAACATCTAATACAGCGATTATTGGAGCATATGCATTTGCAAGAAATTCCAATCTGCAGATCACACTTCCTGCAAGTGTAACATCGATTGGAAAATATTCCTTTGCATATTGTGTCAATATTAAGATCGATATTTCAAAGACAAAGATCCGTATAATTCCGGATTATGCATTTTATGAATGTGATAATCTTCATGAACTGATAACACCAAAGACCCTGGAGAAGGTAGGAGCATATGTATTTTATGGCTGCAACAATCTGAATGAAGTAAAGTTCCTTGGCAAGACATTAAAGGAAATTGGTACAGGAGCATTTAAGACCTGTGATAATCTTCATGTGATCGATGTCCCAGAGGGTGTAACAAAGATTGCGAATGGTACATTTGATGGATGTCATAATCTGAATACGATAAAACTTCCGGACAGTCTTAAGAATATCGGAGATAATGCATTTAAGAATTGCAATAATATCCAAGAGATGGTGATTCCAAAGAATGTATCCCATATTTCAAACAACAGTTTTGCAGGAGCAAAGCAGGATGGTATTGATACTTCAAAGAATCAGTATTCCCAGAAATTTATCAAGGCAGAAAAGCCTGCGGCAGTTGGAACAAAGTTCAAAGTTGGGAAATTGCGTTATAAGATTACAAAATCAGATGCCAAGAAGGGTACTGTGACGCTGTATGGAGCAAAGAAATCCGTAACAAAGGCAACAATACCTGCAACAGTTATGTATCAGGGCTATAAGTTCAAGGTTACTTCTGTTGGCGGAAGTGCATTCAAGAATTGCAAGAAGCTGAAAACCGTAAAGCTTGGTAAAAATGTAAAATCAATTGGCAAGAGTGCATTTTACGGATGCAAGAAGCTTGCCAAGGTTACATTGGATGCGAAGCTTACAAAAATTGGTGATAAAGCATTTGCCAAGTGTACAGCGATCAAGAAACTCACGATTCCAAAGCAGGTAAGCAAGATTGGAAGCAAGGCATTTTATGGTGATAAGAAGCTGAAAACAATCACGGTCAAGAGCAGTAAATTAAAGAAAACGACCATCGGAAAATCAGCATTTACAAAGATAAATAAAAAAGCAACGATCAGCGTGCCAAAGAAAAAGGTAAAGGCATATAAATCAGCTTTCAAAAAAGCCGGAGCTGCAAAGAGCGTTAAGGTTAAGAAAATAAAATAAAAATAGAAGTCTTCCGGAATGTTCGGAATATGGCAGATGCTATATAAGACATGAGATAAACAAAAGCCCCGCAGCAGGTATTGCTACGGGGCGAAGGAAGGGAATCTATGAAAAATGAAAGTAAGCAATAATTATAAAGTGTGTATCTGATATTCAGGTATGCACTTTTTAGATCTGAGGACATTCAGTCGGAAACGCTTGCTCTGACCGCATTTCCGGTGATGTCCTCTTGGTTTTGTTTTCCTTTGATGGTATTTATATTACTGGATAAATGTGTTTATTCTATGTTCAGGATGTCAATGAATTGTGAAAAGAAAACATAAAAAATGCATGTTTTAATGATGCTAACGTGTAGTATAAAGTGATTTACAGGTCGCGTTCATTCGTGGTATGATAAAGAAGCCTGCAGGGAGCAGGAGAAACAAAAGGTTATGGAAAACGCAGGAGGAAAAGAAAATGGTAGTAGTAAATACAGAGAATATACCAGGAAGAGAGTATCAGGTACTCTCATTAGTAACAGGCTGTTGTGTTATGTGTAAGAATATCGGAAAAGATATCGGAGCATCCTTCCGTAATATGGTAGGAGGAGAAATGCAGGCATATACACAGATGATGGCAGAAGCAAAGGATAAAGCAATTTCATATATGATCAACCAGGCTATGAGCATGGGCGCAGATGCAATCGTAAATGTCAGATTTGCTTCAACAACAATTGTTGCCGGTGGTGCGGAGATCCTTGTTTCCGGAACGGCAGTGAAGTTTACAGCATAACAGATTGATTCACATACAGTGGTAGAAATGGAGGAGTATATGAAGAAGCCAAAACATGAGCTGATGACATTTGTTGCCGGGATCGTGATGCTGGTGGCAGGGTTATTTATCTTATCACAGAAAGTAATCGTATCGTCCAGTTTCTTTTCTTCATTTGGAGGGATGTCCATCTGGGGAGCAAGAATCAGTTCAGGAATGGTAGTGATTCCATTGATCATAGGAATTGTCTGGATGTTTATGACAGATTCCTTTGCATCAAAGGTTTTTTCGGCACTTGCAGGACTGTTGATCGTCATCATGGTCATTCTGACAACGAATATACATTTGACGACCATGACTTTATTTGACTGGCTGGTTATTCTGGTGTTGATCTTTGGTGGACTTGGATTTATCGGAAGGATTCTTTTGGCAGACAGAAAAAATGAAGAGGTCGATCCGAGAGAAGAAATGTACAGAGAAATGTATGGGGAACAGACTGATAAAAAGTCAAAGAGAAGAAAAAAATAATCCTTTGGTGTATTTCGTTTGAAATGGGAGAACTTAAAGGGAAAGACTATTACAGATATTATATATATTAAGAAAGAGATGAGTGATATGCCTTATTTTTATTTTGACCCAACGTATATATTAGTTCTGATCGGAGTTGTTCTGTCACTGATCGCATCTGCTCAGGTAAAATCAGCATATAAGAAGTATGAGAAGGTATCAACCAGATCAGGATTTACTGCAGAACAGGTAGCAGCGATGATTCTCAGAAATGCCGGAATCACAGATGTAACGATCCGCCCGATTGCCGGAGAATTAACGGATAACTATAATCCAAAGGATCATACCTTGAATCTGTCACAAAATGTATATGGTTCCAGATCGATAGCGGCAATTGGTGTAGCAGCACATGAGTGTGGTCATGCGATCCAGCATGCGGAAGGATATGCGCCGCTTGGTTTTCGTTCAGCGATCGTGCCGGTTGTAAGCATTGGTTCTACATTATCATGGCCATTGATCCTGATCGGTTTACTGATCCCAAGACTGGATGTATGTATCACACTGGGAATTCTGTTATTTTCATTGGTCGTTGTATTCCAGTTTGTAACCCTGCCGGTTGAGTTTAATGCATCAGGCAGAGCAATTGCTATTTTAAGAAATGGCGGATTTATGACAGAAGAAGAACTTGGTGGGGCCAAGAGAGTGTTAACTGCTGCAGCTCTTACTTATGTAGCCGCAATGGTAACTGCAATCCTTCAGCTTGTTCGTTTGCTGTTACTTACAAACAGAAGAAGATGATTAAAAAGTAAATATCTGATATTTCGGAGTGCACATTTATGGGCATGCCGGGATATGATATGAATGTAACCGGAAGGTGAAAAAATGTGGTATTAAATGATACCGGTTTTCAGCTTTCCGGTTATTTTTTTGTTTTATGACAGGATGAATATGGAGAAATGGATGCACATATATGAGAATAATTTTCGGGTTGCAGAAGCGTATAGTACAAAATATACAAATAATTTGTTAAAATTGTTAAAAATAGCTAAAAATATGTTGCAAAATTGTGAATAGTATTTATAAAGCTAATGTGCTACAATATATATGGTGTGATAAATTTGGATAGTTTCTCACAAAAATAATACGGATTTGTGCAATAATTTAGAAGATTACACAAAAATATGCCCAAGGTATCACAACCGGAAACATAATGACATTGCCAGTTATCCCAAGGGGTTGGATAACTGGCAATTTATAGTATATCAATGTATATATAGGAATTGGCGGGATGCGGTTCCAGACAGCGATGAATGGAGGACAGAATGAGAAAACGAAGTATGAGAGGATATGTAGCAGCATTGACACTTGCGGCAGGTCTTTGTATGACACAGGGCTTAGCTGTACAGGCGGCGACAGATGGACAGGGAGACAGCGGGACAGATTCCGGTTATACAGCAGCTGATCCGTCAAAAGGAGTTACATATATAAAGAATGACTCTGGCAGTACGATAGGAATGAATCTGAATGGTAATTCAGTTGTCATATGTACATCGAAAAATGCAACGGAGCAGATTCCTTATATAAATATATATGAGGATAAGAATCAGAATGGAATCGTTGATCAGGGTGAAACGGCATTTAAGTTAGATGGAAGTGCAGATATCATTTATTCAAGCAGTATGCCGATATATGGACTTTATCAGCAGACATATGATCAGCCGGTTTCAATCACAATAGATGGTGCAAAGCTTGGCTATGTATACGGACTGAGCAATGGAGCATTGAACACAGACAGCAGCAAGACAGCATTAACACTGCGTATAAAAAACGGTGCAACGATCGGAACTGTAACAGGAGCTGAGAATGCAGCCGTAGAAGGTTCTGTGGCAGTAGAAGCAGGTGATGGATGCAGCCTGTCTGCATTATATGCGGTTAAGACCGCTGGTGTTTCAGGAGATGTATCACTGAATTTAAATGGCGGTACTTACAATGGAATCGGTGTGGTTACATCAGGAGCGGAGGTCAAGAAGAATCTGAATGTCACAATGCGTAATATTACGCTGCGTGAAAGTGCAAAAGGTGCAGCAGTGGACTCCGGCTGTAAGATTGTGGGGAATGTGACCTTTGATGCGGATGGAGTTAATGCACTCGGAGGCGATTCCTTTACTGTACTAAAGGCGGCAAATTGTACCGGAAAGCTGGATGTATCATTGAAGAATTATACAGGCTCCGGATGGACATTTTACGGCATCGAAAGCGGCAGCTATGTAGAAGGTGATACGGATATCAAGATCCTTGGCGGCAGTGGAACATTTGGAAGTGTATATGGTATAAATGGTTCCTCCGGTCTGAAGGGACAGGTAAAGGTTCTGATCGAGAACTGTACGGTATCAGGAGCTGTCTACGGAGCCAGCGGCTGGTCCTTTCTAAGAAATGAAGGGGTACAGGGCGACAGCTATGATGCAGATATCACGATCCGAAAGAACTCAGCCGGGGGCATCATATATGGACTGTATGATGTCGTTGAGACTCATTCTGTGAAGCTCACGATGGAAGATCTTACAGGGAATGGCATAAATGTATATGGATATTATACAGGTTCTGCAAATATAAATGGACAGGCTGACATCAGTATCAGCCGATGCCAGGGAAGTAATATCTGGGGTTATTATGGTTCGAACAGCGAAACCCGAAAAGGATATGGAAAAAAGACGATCTCGATCACAGGTTGTACAGCAGGAAATAGCATATATGGAGTTATGAATGGTTATTTGGGAGATGATTGTGAGATACGGACATCCGGAAACATCTGTTATGACTATTACGGAATTTATAATGCATATGTGGATAAAAATGTAAAGATTACATCTGCCCATGAGAATGATGCAACGATCCTGGATAAGGATAAAGAGCCGGTGATCAATACGAATACATCGGCGGGCAATGGCTCTTATTATATTGTATATTCACCAACAATAAAAGGCGATCTCATAGCAGATGTAAATAGCATACGGTCACGGTATTTCTATGCAATCAATAATGTTACTCTTTATGGAAATGCAGATTATAAGATCAGAAACAGTGAGATCACATCAACTTCATCAGAAAAGATTCTTTTTGCAAACAATAATAGCAGTATTTCGGATTCGGCTGAGAGAACGACAGATGTATGGATTGAGAATACAGATTTCAGCAAGCTGAGCGCGGTAACCTTTTCCAATTCATTACCTCAAAAGGCAACACTCAATATGACGATAACAGATGACTGTAAGTTACCATCGAAGTATTATGTGATTCCGGCATCTTCGCAGACAGAGAATGCGTCAGCAGTTGTTAAGGTAAAAAATGATATTTATTATGGTGGCAAGGTTATTCTTACAGAAAATGTAACGGCGGATAATGTGTATTTCGGATCGTATGGTAATTATAGCTACGGCTATGCAGCTGTTCTGATTCCGGAAAAGATCACAGTGACTACAAAAGAAAATGTATATATTCCATACACTGCGCAGGTAGTGAATAAGGGAACGATAAAAGCAACAGCTATAAAGCAGATCGGTTCATCTGCTGCAGCGATCTATCTGAATAATGGACAGATTGAGACAGAGTCAAATGAAGCAGGCATAAAATATCCGGTTGTTATGAAGGTAGATCAGAATCAGGGTAGTATGTCGCTTGGAAGCGGTGAACAGACATCCTTGGATCCGGATACGCGGTATTGTAAATCAGGAGATGTTGTAACCGTATATATCAGTACAAATAAGGGCTATCGATTCCTTTCAGCAACGGTAAAGAAGCAGTCAGATACCCAGGCATCAGAGCTTGCAAAGGAAGGAAATACCTATAGCTTTGAAATGCCGGATGAGCAGGTTGTAGTTACAGCAGCATTTGAAGGAATTCCGATTGATATCAAGAAAACATCTGTTGATCCAAGTGCTGTATTGAATCAGACCTATACAGAGAAACAGCCATTATATGATCTGAACAGACTGATCATTATGAATGATGCAAAAACAGGCACAATTTCATATAAAGAGGATGCTACATACAGTCTTCCGGAAGGTTTAACACTTACAGAGGGCAGGATCATTGGTACTCCGACTGTTTTATATGAAGATGGAAAACGCGTGGATATCCATGTAACAGGTAGAAATGGGACGGAAGCTGTTCTGAGATTAAATGTGATCGTGTCCAAGGTACAGAAAATTCAGGAAAGCACGATCGAACGGTTGACGGTCGATGAAGAAAACAAGACGATCAGCCTGAACGGAACATCTGCAGTCCTTCAGCAGACAGGTACATCTGATAATGGGGTGATCCTCACTGGTATCTATGCAGATGATGATCGGGATGGTAAGGCTGATGGCAGACAGGCTATGTATAGCGGAGATCTGTCAGGATATACGATCTATGGTATTTCCGGTATTGATTATGATCGCCCGATCAGGATCACAGTGCTTAGTGGTTCGGTTGGAAGTATATTTGGAGTTAAGAGTGCAACTATGTCCTATGCCGATTCAGATTCACTTGTTATAGATATTCAGGGTGGAGCTGTTAGCACTGTATACGGACTGGATTCCAGTGCGCATGTGCAGTATATGAGGATGAAGCGGGGAAAAGAAGCGGCTGTTGGCAAGATGGCTATTAAGAATCCATCCGGTTATGGTTTCTATGAAGGGTATCTGATCGATCAGGCAGGTGCGATCACAGTCGAGGATTATATAGTAAATGAGAAGCTGACAGGAGATTCTTTGCAGGTAACGCAGTATAAGGATTTTACTGCGAATGCTCCGGTAGAGATCACCGGTGCGATCACACTTCCGGGAGGGACAGAGACAACATTTAATAAGGGTGTAACTGCCGGAACCTTCAAAACGAATGGAACCTATGATAAGGTCTGGTTCCATGGTACATGTAACATTGATACTTTTTCACCGGGATATGCATATGTATATATAGAAAAGGATGCGGTGCTCAAGGCAGAAGATATCAAGATCAAGAATACATCTGCTCAGATCTTCCATAAAGGAGCTGTGTCTGCAAAGACATTTGCCTGTACCGGAAAATGGATGGTGGATGGAGCGTTTGCAGAGGATACCGATATCAGTGACTGGTCGAAGCTGTATTTTGTCGTGACTGTGACATCAAATTTACAGGATATCACATCTTATTCTTCTGCAGAAGATTATGCATACGAATACAGAGAGGATGAGAAGAAATCCTATTATTACCTTCCGGGAAATAAAACACAGAATATAAAGTACAAAAATATTACAGGATATACAGGGGCAATATCTGTAAATGGGGGAGAACCGGTAGAAGGAGATGCGGACTGCGTTTGTAAGCTGGCATTTCCACAAGCGGCATCTGAACTATATATTGATTATATTCCGAAGCAGATCACATGCTCCAAACAGTATGCAGATCCAATGGTAGTAAAAGGAACCCAATATACAACTGCTGATCCGGCGTACGATCTTAGTCAGATCCAGATCCAGAATGATACAACCATGCAGTATGGGGGCTCTGTTAAGTATCAGCTTAAGTCTGGCTCCGCACTTCCTGCAGGTCTGAAGCTGGAAGGAACAAAGGTAGTCGGTACACTTGCGGATGATGCAGAAACAACAGAGGCAGTATTCCGTATTACAGGAAGAAATGGATCTGCGACAGAATGTAAGATTACATTTACTGTTCAGGAGGAAGGATATAAGATTACAGATCTGACGAAGGAGCTGAATGTACAGCAGTATACGGATATTGATCTGAAGGGACATTCCGTTGTCATTCTTCCGGATCCATCAGACAGCAAAAAGGTATCCATCTATCCGGATGATGACCATGATGGAATTGCAGATAATGGAAAGGCATTAAAGATTGCAGGGGCAACATCCTACGATCTGAGTACACGAGCCATAATTGGATATGCAGATACAACTGCACCATATGAGGGTGATATCTCTATCTATATGTATGGTGGAACGATTGGCAGTCTGTACGGCGCAAGAGGTAAAGCAAATATTACAGGTTCCCAGGCGCAGGTAGATGGTACCGTAAGCTTATATATCAAGGGCGGTAAGATCTCAAGCAATACATACATAGCAAATCTGGCAGTTGTAAAGAAGGCAGAGCTTTATGCGACAGCAGGTACTATGTATCAGTATGTATATGGTCTTGGTGTGGCAACGGCGGATGAACTGGTATTCCAGTTTACAGATCAGGCACAGATGGCACAGACGGCATATAGAGAAAATTACAAGATGTATGTTACAAGCTCGGCAGTCGTAAATAAGTCAGTAAATGTAAGAATTGGGGCATCCGGAAGCAGATATGCATTTGCAAATTATAATGGACAGCAGATTACCGGTTCAAGCTCCGTATTTGGCTTATGTGACAGTACCATTCATGGATCTGTAAAGTATGACATCATTGGTAACTGGGAAGTAGGCGGTAGTGGTAAGAATTACCTGTCTTATAATTCTACAATAGATGGAGATATGGATGTCTTACTTGATACGAATTCATTTGGTGTCAGCGGTGCATTGGAGAATACAACTGTATGTACGCTGGCATATGGCGGAACTGTTGGAGACATCAATATTACTGACAAAACGGGTCGCAATAATTATACGGTAGCGGCAAATGGTATAGTAGATAATATCCGGGCAAAACGTACAGTTTCCGGAAATGTCAGAGGTATTGTTACCTATATCTACCAGAATAACAACAACTGGACATTAAATGGCGGTCTGTATGCGGAAGACTATCTGGATCTGTATCTTGGTGGAGCGTACACGATCGATAAGGATGTAGAAACCAGAGATATTCATACGCTGAAGGATTCCAACATCACGATCGCAGATGGTGTGAAGGTTGTATATACAGGAGATGCGGATCTGAATGGCACGTTGACCAACAAAGGCAGTCTGACGTGTAAGGGTGACAGATATTCAAAGTCAACTGTATCCGGCACCATTACAAATAGTGGCGAGATCAGTTATACGACTGTAAGCACACTGACGATCCATGCAGGTGCTTCTGTTATCAATCAGGAAACAGGACGATTCAAATTTGGTAAGCTGACAAATAACGGAACAATCATCAATGACGGTGATCTGGAGCAGATGGTATCTTCAACATCAGTCGGAGATATCCTTACCTCTAAGGAACCATCCATGATGAAGACTTTAAGTTACTATAGTACAATCTATTACAAAGCAGAGCTTGTTTATCCGGAATTCTGCTTTGAGGAAGGCGATACAGCTCCTGTACAGCTTGCAGCCTCCACGACGGGTGATATGAAGACCTCCGGTATAGAAGGTGATGATGCTGTATATATCCGTGGTAACGGTTCTGTAAAAGTAACAGTAACCGGTATTCCGATAGAAAATACAACAGTTGATTCCATCGTTTATGGTTCTTCTGAATCAGTGATGAATAAGAGTGATGAAACAACATGGACAGCCGCTATGCCATATGAACCTACAGTATTTACGGTTAATATGAAGAATGATACAGCAACTATGATCACTCTGGATAAAGACGAAGATACAGTAGATACAGCAGTTGTAGGGGTGACAACAACTGAGGATAAGCCATTATATGATCTGACTGCATTAAAGATTGCAAACGATATTGACAGTGCTGCAGCAAGAGTTGGTTATTCCCTTGCCAAGGGTTCGGTGCTTCCGGCTGGTCTGGAGCTGAAGAATGGCAGAATCTATGGAACACCGACAAAGGCAGCTGCGGAAGCACAGACGGTAACGATCAAGATCTGCGGTAAGAATCAGACCGTTGCAAGCTTTAAGCTGACATTTACAAAGGTTGCAAAGGGCACACCTGTTATGGAGACACCGGATCCGTGTACCGGTTTGGCAGGAAAGACATTAGAGAGCGTAACACTTCCAACATCCGGAAAGGGTACTTATAAATGGGCAGCTCCGGAGACAGTGATCGAAAAAGCAGGAACAAAAGAATATGATGCATATTTCATTCCTGCGAATACATCAGATTATGACTGGAGTAAAGCAGACCTTGCAGAAGGTGCATATGAGGAGCTTGCAGATGGAACGATCCAGATCAAGGTAAAGATATCTGTAGCAGCAGAAAAACAGGCTCCGGACTTTGCGGTTCCAACCGGTCTGACCGGTATTTATGGACAGACGCTTGCAGACGTAGAGATTCCTGAAACAGAGGGTGGAAGCTTTGTATGGACAGCTCCGGCAACGAAGCTTGAAAAAGCAGGAAGCTATACATTTGAAGCAAGCTATATTCCAAAGAATACAGAAGTATATGATCAGGTAGATGCGGTAGAGCTTACAGTAACAGTAGAACCTGTAAAAGCAGAATTTACACAGAAGATCGCACCGATCACAGTAAAGAAGGACACTGTGTTAAAGGATGTGGAGCTTCCGGATGCAGAAGGAGGATACTACTACTGGTATACAGCAAACCAGACCATTCTGTCAGAGAACAGCACCGTACAGGTATGCTTCAAGCCGGATGACAGTACAAATTATGACTGGACCGGTAATAAGGGCTGGAATCAGGCACATAGAGGAATTATATTCAGTGTGGAGATCGTGATCAGCGAGGAGCATTCACATTCCTATACATGGAAGTCAGACGACAGCCAGCATTGGAAGGAATGCAGCTGTGGTGAAATCCTTGAGCGGGCAGAGCATGTATTTGGTAAGGGAGAAGTAACAAAGGCACCGACTACATCAGCTACAGGTATTATGACCTATGAATGTACAGTATGTGGTTACAAGAAGCAGGAGATTCTGCCAAAGAAAGAGGAAACGACCGATCCGGGTTCCGATAAGCCAAATCCAACACCGGTAAAGCCGAATCCGACACCAAATAAGCCTACGACAAAGGTTGACATCAGTAAAGCCTCTGTTACAGGTATACAGGCCTCTGTTATTTATACAGGAAAGAAATTGAAGCAGACGCCTGTTGTGACAGTCAAGGGAAAGACGCTGTCAGCGAAATCAGATTATACTGTGAAATATAAGAATAATAAGAATATTGGTAAGGCGACGATTACGATTATCGGTAAGGGAAAGTATACAGGTACAATAACAAAGACTTTCCGGATCAAGGTTGCTAAGAATAATACCTATACGGTAAAGGGCATCCGGTATAAGATCACAAAAGCATCGACAAATGGTAAGGGAACTGTAACTGTAATTGGTACAACAAAGAAGAAGTCAGATAAGAAGTTTACTAAGCTTTCAATTAAGAATACGGTCAAGATCGGTGGAGTTACATTTAATGTTACAGCCATCAGTAAGAAGGCATTTAAGGGATATAAGTACTTGAAGAGTGCCACGATTGGTGATAAAGTAAAGACCGTAGGTGCTCAGGCATTTTATGGATGCAAAGTACTTACAACTGTGACGATTGGCAAGAGTGTGAAGACAATCGGCAAGAGCAGCTTTGAAAAATGTACAAAGCTAAAGAAGATTACATTTACAACAAAGAAGCTCACAAAGGTTGGCAAGAAGGCCTTTAAAGGCATCAGCAAAAAAGCAGTTGTAACGATACCGAAAAAGCAGGCGAATAGTTATAAAAGCCTTCTGAAAAAGAGCAATATCCCAGCAAAGGTATCTTATAAGAAAGCAAAATAGAATATGTTGTACCGGATATGGACAGCATATGACAAGTTCATAACATAAGGTGAAAGGCCACCGGAATATCAGATGTTATTTCATAGAGCGTTTGTGATACAGGACTGTATGAATTGCAGAAGATATCGGTGGCTTTTGCTTTTGCGGCAAAACTGACAGGCGGTATGATTCGGTTCATGAACTATTATGTAGGATGGCTTTAAAGATCAGTCGTAGAATAAAATTTATAAATTTGAGGAATACTGGAAGAAACAGGAAGGTGGCAAAATGAGTATTTTTGATATTGTAGGTCCGGTCATGGTAGGTCCGTCCAGTTCGCATACGGCAGGAGCTGTAAGGATTGGATATATTTGTTATAAATTAATAGATGAACCGATCCGGAAGGTGGAGATCGGACTGTATGGTTCATTTCTTGCAACAGGAAAAGGGCATGGTACAGATAAAGCACTGGTTGCCGGGCTTCTCGGTATGGAGCCGGATGATATCCGCGTACCTGAGAGCTTTGAACTGGCAGAACAGGCAGGCATGGAGGTTATCTTTTATGCAGCGAAGCTTGCACATGCAAATCCAAATACAGCCGTGCTTCATATGACAGGAGAAAGCGGCAGAGAGCTTGATATTGAAGCGGAATCAGTCGGCGGAGGGCGAATCCGCATTTGTAAGATCGATGGTCTGGATGCAAATTTCAGTGGCGATTACCCGACTCTGATCGTGCATAATCTGGATCAGCCGGGACATGTGACAGAGGTGACATCGATGCTTGGACATAAGTCCATAAATATTGCAACGATGCAGTTGTATCGGGCATGTCCGGGAGGTCATGCAGTCATGGTTCTGGAATGTGATCAGGAGGTTCCAAAGGAATCCCTGAAATGGCTGGAGCATCTGGAAGGAATCTTGAAGGTAACCTATCTGAGTCTGAAAGATGATTGATCGTGGAATCTAGGTAATAAAGGATGCAGTGGCACAGGAAAGAAATTAAAAAGGAGAATGATAATGGCATTTTCATCTTTGGCAGAAATCGATGCTTATATGAAAACAAATAAATGTGAGTTCTGGGAGGCTGTGATCCGGGAGGAGGCAAGGGACTCGCAGCAGCCGGAAATGGATATCGTAAACCGGATGACCCAGATGTATCGTTCGATGAAGGAAGCAGATGAAGCGTATGATGACAGTTTGACTTCCCGTAGCGGCCTGTCCGGGAAAAATGGTAAAAAAATGGCTGATTATGCGGCAACACACAAATGTATGTGTGGTAAATTTGGCGGAGCAGTCATGGCAAGGGCAATCAAGATGGCGGAGAGCAACGCCTGCATGAAGCGGATCGTGGCAGCACCGACGGCAGGCTCCTGTGGTGTTGTGCCTGCGATATTGATCACATATGAAAGAATGACGAACACCTCGGAAAATGATATGGTAAAGGCTCTGTTTGTGGCAGCAGGCATCGGGGATGTGATCGCAAGACGGGCAAGCATATCAGGGGCAAGAGGCGGATGTCAGGCAGAGATCGGGGCATCTTCCGCTATGGCAGCAGGTGCACTTGCATGGTTAAAGAGCGGCAGCAGCCATCTCATTACTCAGGCAGCAGCGATGGCATTAAAGAGCCTGCTTGGACTGGTGTGTGATCCGGTTGCAGGATTGGTGGAGGTGCCATGTGTGAAGCGAAATGCGTCCGGTGCCATGAATGCGCTGTGCGCTGTTGATATGGCATTGGCAGGGATTGAAAGTGCTATTCCTGCAGACGAGGTAATCGATGCGATGCGGGAAATCGGCGACCTGATGCATAAGGATCTCCGGGAGACCGGAAAAGGCGGACTCGCAGCCACCGCCACCGGAATCGCGGTGGCTGAACGTCTGTGAAATCCTGTGGAATAAAGTTGACAGCCGGTGTGAAATTATAGTATATATAATCCAATTCTATAGTATAAGAATAAGGAGATAACATGGGAAAAGTATTTTTTACGAGGCACGGCCAGACCATCTGGAACGTGGAGAATAAGATCTGCGGTGCAACGGATATTGAGCTGACAGAGCTGGGACACCGGCAGGCAGAAGAACTTGGAAGAAAACTGGCAGAAGAACAGCCGGGGATCGATGAGATATTATATTCCCCACTTGTTCGTGCGGCCGAGACTGCCAGACATATATCGGAAATGACAGGGATTCCGATGCGGATGGAGCCGAGATTGAAGGAGCAAAACTTTGGACGGTTTGAATCAACACCCAGAAATGGAGCAGAATTCATGGAAGCAAAATCCCATTTCCTGGATCATTATGATGGCGGAGAGACGATGATGCATCTGTGCCAGCGTGTCTATAATCTGTTGGATGATATAAAAGCGGAGTCTGAACATAAGACATATCTGCTTGTTGCACATAATGGAATTTCAAGGATCGTACAGTCGTATTTTTATGATATGACAAATGAAGAATTTGCACATTTCGGGATTAAGAACTGCGAGATCCGGGAATATAACTTCAGATAAAATGCCTCTTTGCAGAGCAGATAGAAACAAAAAACAGTAAAAGCACATGCTTAATGATAAAAATATATCAATAAGCATGTGCTTTTTACATGTTCTGTGCCGGGAATAGATGTATAATAGTACAATGTTAGTTAAAACTAACAAAAATTTGAAATTTGCAACAGAACCATTGACAATACAGTTGTTTTGTGCTATTAATCATATGAACACATATTCAAATGTTCAAAGCGATAAACGTTAATCATAAAAAGATATACCAGTGTGATAGAAAGTACTGGAGAATGGAGGAGACAAAATGGAAAATCAGAATTTTTTACAGATCAGTGGTCTGAAAAAGAGCTTCGGATCAGGGGAGAACCGGACAGAGGTATTAAGAGGACTGGATTTTACGGTAGCAAAGGGTGAGATCTGCGTCCTGCTTGGACCATCCGGTTCGGGTAAATCTACATTATTGAATATCATTGGTGGAATCGACAGTGCAGATAGCGGCTATATCATGATCAATGGGGAAAAAACAGTTGATATGGATGAGAAGACACTGACACAGTACAGAAGAAAGCATCTTGGCTATGTATTCCAGATGTATAATCTGATCCCGAATCTGAACGTAAAGGAAAATGTAGAGGTTGGTGCATATTTAAGTGATTCACCGCTCGATGTCGATGATATCTTAAAGACGCTTGGTTTATATGAGCACAGACATAAGCTTCCGAATCAGTTGTCCGGCGGACAGCAGCAGAGAACCTCGATCGGAAGAGCAATCGTCAAGAATCCGGATATCCTGCTCTGTGATGAGCCAACAGGTGCACTTGATTATAAGACATCAAAGGAGATCCTGAAGCTGATCGAGGATGTAAATCAGAAATATGGAAATACTGTTATCATGGTTACACATAATGATGCAATCAAGAATATGGCAGACCGTGTGATCAAGCTGCGTGATGGAATGATCCGTAAAAATGTTGTAAATGATGTGAAGATTTCTGCTATGGATCTTGACTGGTAACTGTGGGAAGACAGAGAAAAGGAGAACATATAATATGAAAAATCCATTATGGAAGCGGCTGCCAAAGGAGCTGGCCGCAGATTTGGGAAAATATTTGGTTATTTTCCTGTTTATGGTTTTTAGTATCGGCTTTGTTTCCGGATTTCTGGTAGCCGGAGAGAGCATGGTTGCTACATATGATGAGAGCTTTGAGAAGTATCATATCGAAAATGGAAATTTTGAATATAAGGAAGCGGCATCAAAGGAAGCCATTCAGGCGATCGAAGCAGAAGGCGTAAAGCTGTATGAAAATTATTTCTATGAACAGACGGTTGAAAAGGATGGAAAAGAAAGCACACTTCGTATCTTCAAAAACCGTACAGAGGTTGACAAGGTCTGTCTGATGAAGGGTGAGATGCCGGCAGATGCAGATGAGATCGCGATTGACCGTATGTATGCCGTGAACAATGAGATCAATGTAGGAGATACGATCTCCGTTGATGGAATCGACTACAAGGTATCCGGTTATGTGGCATTGTCAGACTACAGTGCATTATTTCAGAGTAATTCAGATATGATGTTTGATTCTGTACTGTTTGGTGTTGCAGTCGTAACAGATGAACGATTTAATTCCTTTGATCTGGATTTCATGCATATGTCATATGCATGGACATATGATGAGGAGCCGAAGGATAAGAAAGAGGAGAAAGAGGTCTCAGATGATCTGGCAAAGGTGATCAGCCAGTATGGAGAATTGGAGACATTTGTGCCGAGATATGCAAATCAGGCCATTAATTTTACCGGGGATGACATGGGCAGTGATACCGTTATGGTAGAGACAATGCTGTACATTCTGATTGTCATCATGGGATTTATATTTGCGATCACGATCAACAATACGATCGTAAAAGAGGCAGGAACGATCGGAACGCTGCGTGCTTCCGGTTATACAAGAGGAGAAATGCTGCGGCATTATATCTCGCTGCCTATCATTGTGACCTTAGTTGCAGCCCTGATCGGAAATATCCTTGGTTATACGGTATTTAAAGATGTTGCAGCCGATATGTATTATGGAAGCTACAGCCTGACAACCTATGTAACCAGATGGAATGCAGATGCATTTATCAAGACAACGGTCATTCCGATTCTGCTGATGCTTGTGATAACAGCCTGGATGATCAATTCCAAGCTGAAAATGTCACCGCTCAGATTTCTGCGGCGTGATCTGTCACGTTCAAGAAGAAAGAAAGCGATAAAACTTCCGCATTTCCGGTTCTTTACCAGATTCCGGCTCCGTGTCATCATACAGAATTTTTCAAGCTATGTTGTGCTGTTTGTCGGTGTTGTATTTGCCATTATCATGCTGTTATTTGGAATGATGATGTCACCGCTGCTGAAGCATTATCAGGATGATATCGTAGATAATATGATCGCAGATTATCAGTATGTTCTGAAGATGCCGGTAGAAACCGAGAATCCGGATGCTGAGAAATATCTGGTGAAATCCCTGCTATATAAGACAGATATTAGAGATGAGGAGATTATGGTCTACGGAATCAAGGCAGACAGCAAATATTACAAGGAACGGCTTAAGGATGGAGAAATCCTGATCTCTGATGGCCTGAGTGAGAAATATAAGCTGGAGGATGGAGATACGATCAAGTTAGAGGAGGAATATACTTCTGATTCTTATGAGATCAAGGTATCCGGAGTATGCACTTATCCGGCGGCACTGGCAGTATTTATGAACGAAGAGACCTATCGTGAGATGTTCGATGTAGAGGATGGATATTTCTCCGGATATTTCTCAGATGAGAAGCTGACGGACATTGATGAGAAGCTGATCGCCTCAATCATAACAGAGGATGACCTGACAAAGGTATCCAGACAGCTTGACCGTTCCATGGGGGAAATGTTCTATCTGTTTGAGGCGTTTGCATTGATCTTATTCATGCTGATGGTTTACCTTCTTACGAAGCTGATCATTGAGAAAAATACAGTATCTATCTCCATGGTAAAGATACTGGGCTATGAGAATAAGGAGATCAATAAGTTATATCTGTCAGGGACGACCTTAATGATGGCGGTCAGTGTCGTTCTTGGAATCGTCATTTCCCAGGTTGCGATCGTGGGAATCTATTATGCGATGATGCGGGAGGCATTGAGCGGATGGCTGACAATGTACATTGCTCCGTACATTTATCCTGCGATCTTTATCCTGTCGATGACAGCCTATGGAATCATCGCTGTTTTCCAGGTAAGAAGGATCAAACGGATCCCGATGGATGAGGCGCTGAAAAATGTTGAATAAGTCATTTGGTCATAATGTTCAAAATTGAATGATCTGAAACAAAAACGACCTAAAAACTTTCAATATTGAAAGTTTTTACAAATATAACAAATTTATAAAAAACAGGGAGATTTGCAGTTCACAAATCTCCCTTCTTATGTTATCATCGTAAAGATGGTGTGCTGGAGGTTTTGTCGAAAGAAAGCGTGCATTTCAATCGATAGGATCACAGTAAAACAGGTACAATAGAAGAAGGGAGATTATTATGAATCAGAAAAAAGAAGCGATTTATGATGCAAGGGAACTGGGTGTTCCGAAAATGTTGCTGTTAGGTTTGCAACACATGTTTGCCATGTTTGGTGCAACTATTTTAGTACCGATTCTGGTAAATACTTATTTTAATGGAGAGGGCTTATCCATTCAGGTTACACTGATTTGTGCCGGAATAGGAACGTTATTCTTCCATTTATGTACAAAATTAAAGGTGCCTGCATTTTTGGGTTCCTCATTTGCTTTCTTAGGAGGCTTTCACACAGTCGCAAATCTTGATACCGGAATCTTCAAAGATATGTCTATGGGTGAGAAATTACCTTATGCATGTGGCGGTATCGTAGTAGCAGGTGCGTTGTATCTGGTTCTTGCGCTGGTTGTAAAACTGGTTGGCGTAAAACGTGTTATGCGTTTCCTTCCACCTGTTGTTACCGGTCCGATCATTATCTGTATCGGTCTGAGTCTTGCGCCATCAGCCGTAAATAATGCAAAAACAAACTGGATTCTTGCAATTATCGCATTTGCAGTTATCGTAATCTTTAATATCTGGGGCAAAGGAATGTTCAAGATCATTCCGATTCTTATGGGTGTTGTGATCTCATATGTAGTTGCATTTATTCTTTTCAAATGTGGTGTTCACAATCCGGACGGATCTGCGATCTTCACATTTAAGGCAGTAAAGGATGCCGGATGGGTGGATCTTCCTCCATTCCAGCTTTGTAAATTCAATATTACTTCCATCCTTGTAATGGCACCTATCGCTCTTGCAACTATGATGGAGCATATCGGAGATATCTCAGCAATCTCAGCTACAACAGGTAATAATTTCATCAAAGATCCGGGACTTCACAGAACTCTGATCGGTGATGGCCTTGCTACAGCATTTGCTGCTGCATTCGGCGGCCCTGCAAATACAACATACGGTGAGAATACCGGTGTTCTTGAGCTTAGCCGTGTATACGATCCAAGAGTCGTACGTCTGGCTGCTGTATATGCGATCCTTCTCAGCTTTTCACCAAAGGTTGCTGAGTGTATCGGTTCACTTCCTGCATCGATCATTGGTGGTGTCAGCTTCATGCTGTACGGAATGATCTCAGCAATTGGTGTTCGTAATGTTGTTGAGAACAAGGTGGATTTCACAAAGTCGCGTAACCTGATCGTTGCTGCTGTTATCCTTGTCAGCGGACTTGGATTCGGTAATGGTATTACCTTCACAGTTGCAGGAACATCTATCACATTAACATCACTTGCTATCGCAGCTATCCTTGGAATTGCTTTAAACGCAATCCTTCCGGGCAAAGACTACGAATTCGACGAGTAAAATGAATAAAGCCTGAATTGGCATGTAATACAAAACTGCCATATTAAGACACGCTGTGGTTTCGATGAACTGCATATACCTGATTCGCAAATGTTCCTGTGCCAACTCGCCCTTTGGGCTCAGACAGGCACCCACATTTGCTGGTATATGCATTTCATAAAGAAATCCTCGCTTGAGGTCTTAATATGGCAGTTTTGTATTACAAGCTGGATTCAGGCTTATGTAGGTTGAGAAGATGTTAGAGGATATAATGTGGTATACTTGGAACAACGATAATTGAAAGGATGGTGCGGTATATGGATGAGTTGGAAAATGTATGGCAGGAGAAAATTATGTACACTTGGTAAAAAAAATCTCCCAGACGTTCCGGATATGATAGATGCGTGTGACGAGTAGAAATTCGTAGTATATCATATCCGGAACGTCTGGGAGATTTTATATCAGGTGTACATAATTTTTCCTGTTTATTCTACATCCAGAAGTTCAATCTTGAAGTTCAGTTCTTTGCCTGCCATCTCATGGTTTGCGTCAAAGGTGATCGTAGTATCATCCTTGGCGGTTACCTTAACAGGGAAAGACTGTCCGGCTGGATTTGACAGGAATACCTTCTGGTCAATTTCCAGATCCTCAGCACCGGGAAGCTGGTTGATCTCAACAGTTAAGATATTGTCGGGATCCGGCATGCCGTATGCTTCTTCCGGCATAAGGTGTACATCGATGATATCACCGATCGCCATGCCCTTAACAGCTTCGTCAAATCCCTTGATCATCATGCCCGCACCGCATACAAAGTCGATCGGTTCACCACGGTCATAAGATGAATCAAATTTTGTTCCATCGTTAAATGTTCCTGTATAGTGAACCGTACATTTCTTGCCTTCGTTACTCATAAAAAATTCCTCCGATTTCATTGAATGTCTTATTCTAACATGAAATCAGAGGAATGACTATAAAATGTTCATGAAAACGATATCCTGAAGATCTTAGTAGTAACCAAATTCATCAATGGCATCGTCTACACCGTCCCGATAATCGTCATCTTCATCATATCGATCTTCATCGTAATCTCCCATATTGTCATATACGTCATCATATCCATCATCGTAGGAGTCGTAAACATCCTGAGAATGAGCAGCTTCAGTTGCCGTAGAATAACGGGATGAAGAAGAGGACTGTTTATGATAATTGGATTCAGTCGTTGCCTGCGTTGTAACATTATAGGACTTACGGTGACCGTAATCTTTGTGGTACCAGCAGTAGGTTTCGTTTTTATCCACTTCCCGGTCGCATCCGATATAATAGCAGGTATGCTTTCCACTGTCACTGACAGCACCGATGATGTAACAGATAATAAGAAAAATAATGATGCCTGGGAGGCATCCTCCCGAATTAGAATTTGAATGTGACATATGAATCCCTCCGATCGAAAATGTGGTCAACCTACCGTTTGCCTATAGAGAAAAATAAGAAAAACGGAATTGTGGTTAATGTATACAGGTTTTTGTTATATAGAGAATACAAAAAACGATGTACAAAAAAAGACACATAAATATATTTGCGGTAAATATATTAGCAGAACCTGAAAATTAACTATAGAAGTTATCAGCAAGATGGTTTAAAATAAAAAGGGAAATTGGATTTAAACATAAGTGATATGATGAAAAGAGAAAAGAAATGAACAATAGACAGAAACGAGAAAAGCTGTTTTATAGAAAAAAGAAGAATTATAAAAAAGCCGGCATCTGCATAGGGATGGCGGCTATATTAGCGAGCACGGTTTTTTCCTGGGACAGCCTGTACGATGCCAATAGAACCAGTACAGGACAGACAGATACAACGATTCATACATATGATATGGGTGAGCTTGCTTCGAAAGAACAGCAGGATCATACAGTACAGATCAATGGGAAAGATTATACGGTTGCCGGGCTGAGTGATACGACAGAGCAGACGGATGAAGCGATGGAGATCTGTGATCAGGATATACAGGATGAGAGTGCGGAGAATCGGGATCCGGTAGAATATATTGCCGGGGTTCCGGTGAAGGAAGCGAAAGATGCTTCTGATGTGGTAGAACTGATCAATGATAACTGGGATCAGGACTACACAGTACCGGATACAGAAACAACAGAACCAGGATCCGATGGAAGTACAGACTCCAATGACAAATATCAGTTAAAGCGTCTGATGGTATTGACGGATGGAGCGCAGCTTACAGACAGCTATGGTGCATCCGAGATCCTTCATTATGGAGATTATAATGAATATGTGCTGCAGTTTGATACAACTGCGGATACGGAATATGCTTATTATGAGTTAGCGGATGCTTATGGTACGGATCATTGTTTTATCGATCAGGTGGTAGACAGTGATATTCTTGCAGATGTTCCGGACATTGAAGACCATAATTCCCTGTCCTGGGGCGGCAGCGTGATGGGATTTGGCTATCTGAAAGCAGAATATGATTATTATGTGATCGATCAGGAAGTGACAGTTGCCATTATTGATACAGGTTTGGATGCAACGAATAAGATTTTTAAGGGCAGAATAGATACCAAACATAGTTATTGTTTTCAGGGAAAAGATAAAGTAAGCAAAAACAAAGCATATACGGATGGAAATGGACACGGAACCCATGTAGCCGGTATCATTGCAGATAATACACCGGAAAATGTAAAACTGATGATCCTTAAAACCTTTGATGATGCAGGTAAATCGTCAAATCTTGCAATTCGGAGCGCATTACAATATGCGGTATCCCAAAAGGCAGATGTAGTAAATATGAGCCTTGGATGGACAGGATTATTCTGGAAATATTCTACATTATTAAAGGATGTATTAAAGAAGGCAGAGGCATCTGGAACGGTTGTCTGCTGTGCAGCCGGTAATTATGCAACGGATGTCAGCACAACTTACCCTGCAAACAGAGGGAATGTAATAACTGTAACTGCGATGAACAGCAATGAGAATTTTGCAGCCAGCTATTCCAACTATGGAGATACTGTTGATTTCTGCGCACCGGGAACCAGTGTTGTATCAACATATCTGAAGGGTAAGTATCAGAAGATGTCCGGTACCTCTATGGCAACGCCACATATAACAGCGGCGGTGGCATATGTGAAGATGATCCAGCCATCACTGAACTACAAGGGTGTGAAGAAGGTACTTAAGAAATATGCCGTTGATAAGGGAACCTATGGCTGGGATCCACAATATGGCTGGGGCTATGTTAATCTTCATGATTATTTTGATCAGTCGGGTCTGAAGGTCCAGTATACAGATTATGATGAAAATGGAAATGAAAAGCCGGAATCGCAGACTGCATTTTCCAAGCAGACAGTTACCAGAGAATATGGAAGCAAGGCATATCGGTATAAAGTTACGACCAATTCAGAGGGAAAAGTGACATACCAGTCATCTAATACCAGAATTGCGGAAGCAGATGAAAAAGGCTATATTTCGATAAAGGGTGTGGGAAGCTGCACGATCACTGCAACGGTCGGAGCAGATGCAGCATATAAAACGACATTGGCAAGTTATACACTGACTGTAACACCGAAGGACATATCCGGTCTTACAGCAACACTGTCAAAGAAAGTATATCAGTATGCAGGTAAGAGCTGTAAACCATCCGTGACAGTTGCCGGATTGAATAAAGAAGATTATACGGTAACATACAGAAATGCCAAAAAGGTAGGAAGTGCAACCTGTGTTGTGACCGGAACCGGAAATTATACCGGAAAGATCGAATGTCCATATACGATCCGGCTTGCAGCAGCAGAACTGAAAACGGTAGCAAACCAGAAGAGTGGCTTGTCTTTGACCTGGGACAGCGTACCGGGAGCAGAGGGCTATCGGATCTATCGCAGAACATATAAAGGAAAATGGAAGAGAATAGGAGATGTCAATTCCGGAGACACATTGACTTATGTAGACACATCTGCAAAATCAGGCACATGGTATGCATATAGAATCCGGGCTAGAAAGGGCGCATCTTTTGGTGCTTACAGCGATGCGGTAGTAACCCGGAGACTGACCAGACCGGCAATATCGGTAAAAGAACGCAGCTACGGTGTTGCAGTAAAATGGAAATCGATCAAAGGAGCAAAGAAGTATAAGATATACAGACAGGAAGAAAAAGGCTCCATGAAACAGATTGGAACAACAACGGATCTTTACTGGAAAGATAAGACGGCAAGATCCGGTTATCGCTATGTATATACGGTAAAGGCAGTAAGCGGCAGTGCGCAGAGCTGTGCAGCAAAAAGAGTCACAATTATAAAGAAGTAAAATGTACAGGCATCATTTGAAGTCAGGTGGATTTGATTTTGGATGGTGTCTGTTTTGAAAGGAAAGAAAATGGACAAGAAACAGGTTCAGGAAACATATAGAGAGACAACGCTGGAAGAAGAACAGGAATATTTTGAAGAAGTAGAAAATGAGCTGCAGTGTGATCTTCAGACCACACAGGAGAGCATCGACTATCGGAATCAGGCGATCAAAGCGCAGAAGAAATATATGCGTGACAGCCATGGAGATATGGACGACGAGGAATTCCTGCAGAACATGAACAATGTAAATAACGATACATTTTTTATCGAACATGCGGCAAAGCAGGTAGATGTACTGGCGCACCAGATTGAGAGTCCGTATTTTGGAAAGATCGCATTTGAGTATCATGAGGATGGACAGGTTCTTCCGGTCTATATCGGAACAAACGGCTACTGGTCGATGGATGAACAGGATCAGAAGGTCTATGACTGGCGTGCTCCGATCGCATCGATGTATTATGATTATGAGAAGGGCGAGGCATCCTATCAGGCACCCGATAAAGAATATTTTGGAAAGATCGTAGAGAAGAAGCAATTTGATATCAGTAATGGAAGACTGCATAATGCAGTCGATACCGATGAGAAGATCAATGATATGATCCTGCTTGATGCACTGGGAAAGAACAGCGGCACGAAGATGAAATCCGTAGTTGCAACGATCCAGAAAGAACAGAATGCATTGATCCGTAATAAGACAGCTTATAATCTTATTGTGGATGGACGGGCAGGAAGTGGTAAGACAGTAGTTGCGATGCACAGACTGGCGTGGCTGTTATTCAACAATCGTAAGACGATGTCGGCAGACAATGTTATGATCCTGTCGCCAAATGGAATCTTTGGCGATTATATTGCCGGTGTGCTGCCGGAGGTCGGCGAGGATAATGTACCGGAGAAGGAATTTGATTCTCTGATGGAGGAAATCCTGTTTGTGGACTGTGATTATGAGACAAAGCTGGAACAGGCAGACCGGATCACGACACATCCTGATATGGAAAGTCCGGAGATGAAGAATATTGCATGGAAATCATCGATAGCGTTCTATCAGGCATTTAACAAATATCTGGAAGAGTATACGGCAAATATTAAGTTTAAAGATTTCCATTTTGAGAAAACAGAATTTACAAAGGACCAGATCGAGAAGATGTTCTATAATCGTTTTGCCAGATATCCGGTCTATGAACGTTTTGAGAAGATCGCATATTTTATAGCAGACCGGGTAGAGGATGAACAGGATCAGGCATTTACGGATGAGAAGCATCAGAAGATGGAGAACCAGATCACAAAAGAGATGATCTATCAGTATGCGGAGCGCAACCTGATCGAATTATATCAGGACTTTCTTAACAGTCAGGCTGAACAGCATCCGGGCATCGAACAATACCGGAATGAATATGGCAAGGTATGCTATGAAGATATTCTGGCGGTATTTTATCTGCAGATTTATTTCTATGGCTGCAAGTCCTATGACAATATCAAGCATCTCGTGATCGATGAGATGCAGGATTACAACATATTCCAGTATGCAGTACTGGATCGTATCTTTAAATGTAAAAAGACGATACTGGGAGACAGCCTGCAGGTGCTTTATTATAATCCGGAGGAAACGGTGCTGGATGTACTGCAGACGGTATTTGTGCCGCATGGAGGAACAGGCGGCTGCCAGATCAAGACTCTGGATACTGCCTACCGTTCAACCTGTGAGATCACAGAATTCTGTAACAGGATTCTGGAAGCAGATCGGGCGTCAGACGAGGCGGAAGCTCATCCACTCAACCGCCATGGCATGGAGCCGGTAACAGAGCAGGCGGAGAGTATAGAAGATGCTGCCGGATTTATCGCAGAGAAGCTTGATTATGGAGAACTGGATGATTTTGATAATGTGGCAATTCTCTGTGATGATGAAGAACGTGCATTTGCTATGTATAAAGAACTGGAAGAATATGAACAGGTGACATATCTTACGAACCAGTCGACCGTCTATAATGGCGGTGTGGTCGTTCTTCCGAAGTTTCTTGCAAAGGGTATGGAATTCGATGCAGTATTTGTTATCAATGAACAGGATGTGATGGAAAACCGGATCAGCCGGCACGCATTTTACATTTCCTGTACAAGAGCACTGCACCAGTTATATGTGATCAATGTTACAAATTAAACTTGATTATTTCAAGTTTGAACTGCTATAAATATACATTGTTAAGACAAAATACTTGAAAATATCATTTTGTATGGTGTTTGACTTGAGATATTGACGTATAAATGCAGGAGGATTAGAATGCCTCTTGTCAAAAGGTTTATCCCTTACAGGTAACACCGGATAACTCGTGACAATAAAATATTTGTTAAACGAGGAGATACGAAGATGAGCAGACAGTACGACCCATATGAGAATGTGGTAGCAGTGATGGAAGAAGCCATGAACATTGGTAGAATTGACAAGAGGGTGTTTGAGATCATCAAAAATCCACAGCGTGAGACTAAGGTTTACCTTCCTGTGGAGATGGATGACGGAAGTGTTAAGGTATTTGAAGGATACAGAGTCCAGCATTCAAATATCAGAGGACCGTTCAAAGGAGGTATACGTTATCACAAGGACGTATCGCTTAATGAAGTCAAAGCACTTGCAACATGGATGTCATTAAAATGTGCAGTGGCAAATATACCATTTGGAGGAGCAAAAGGTGGTATCAAAGTAGATCCGGCTACACTTTCCAGACGGGAATTGTGTGCATTGACGAGAAGATATACCTATGCGATCGAGCCGATCATCGGAGCAGATACCGATATACCTGCTCCTGATGTAAATACAAATGCACAGATTATGACATGGGTGTTAGATACATACAGCCAGTTAAAGGGAAAACCTTGTCCCGGAGTTGTGACAGGAAAACCGCTGGAGCTTGGCGGTTCCAAGGGAAGACCATCGGCAACCGGACGTGGAGTTGTGATCAGCACCAAGCTCCTTCTTGCAGAAGATGGCAAGGCGTTAGAGGGTACTAAGGTTGCAATTCAGGGATGCGGTAATGTTGGCGGCAATACAGCCAGAATATTTGGACATAGAGGTGCGGTTGTTGTAGCGATCAGTGATGTGTCGGGTGGAATCTATAAGGAGACCGGATTGGATGCAGATAAGGTAACAGCTTATGTAGAAGCCGGTGGTCTGCTTGCAGACTATCAGGAAGATGGTGTTACCCATATTTCGAATACAGATATTCTTACCTGTGATTGTGATGTGCTGGTTCCCGCAGCGCTTGAAAATCAGATTACAAAAGAGGTTGCGGAGAAATTAAAATGTTCTTATATTGTTGAGGGCGCAAATGGACCGACGGCAGCAGATGCAGATCCGATCCTTGCAGAAAGAGGAATCAAGCTTGTGCCGGATATTTTTGCAAACAGCGGCGGTGTTATTGTTTCTTATTTTGAATGGGTACAGAACATTCAGGAAATGACATGGGAAAAACCGCAGGTAAATGAGATGCTTGAAACGATCATGACGAAAGCATTTGGAGAAATCGTGGAGGAGAGTAAAAAGAGTCATTGTACTTTGCGGATGGCAGCCTATATCATTGCTTTAAAACGATTGATCCATACGGAAGAGATCAAGGGTATATTCCCGTAAAATATACAGATGCAATACTACATGGTATTTTTAGTGCTGGATTTATCCTGTTATTAGTAGTAAAATACAGACAGGATAGATAGAAGTACATTGATATCAGAAATATGAAAGGGATGTCCTTCTCAGATGAAGGATGTCCTTTTTCTATACCAAAGTTTCTATATAAATAAAGGTATTTGGCAGATGAGATGTATAAGAAAATGGAGAGTAAAACTATGCGTGAAGTAAAAGAGACAGCTTACTGTCTGGATGAGGTAGATCAGAAGATTCTGGAACTGTTGGAGAAGGATGCTCGTATGTCTTTAAAGGATATTGCGGAATGTGTTTTTCTGTCATCAACAGCAGTATCTACGAGAATAGAGCGGTTAAAGGAAGCAGGGGTGATCGAGGGCTTTCAGGTACAGATCAATCCGATCGCACTGGGATATTATACAAAAGCATTTATTAATTTAGAGGTAGAGCCGAACGACAAACAGGATTTTTATCCATTTATCAAGAACTGCAAAAATGTTGTGGAATGCAATTGTGTGACCGGTGACTATTCCATGCTGATCGAGGTTATCTTTGAGACAACGATGGCATTGGATCTGTTTATCGGTGAATTGCAGAGATTTGGAAAAACAAAGACTTTGATCGCATTCTCGACCTCTGTAGAACACAGAAATATCTACTGGAAGGAAGAAAATCAGGAGCCGAATACATAAATTTTTTTTCGAAAGCGGATACTAACAATGGGAGGTTGCTTATGAAACAGAACGTAAAGAAAAAAGAGACATATATTCCATCATCCAACGGAAGAGATAAATTACATGTCATTGTCTGGATTCCGCAAGGAGAGATCAAGGCGGTGCTTCAGATCTCTCATGGTATGATAGAGGACATGGAGCGTTATGATCATTTTGCAAGATTTATGGCTGCCAGAGGAATTCTGGTATGTGGAAATGATCATCTGGGGCATGGCCTGACAGCCAGAAATAAATCCGAGATGGGTTATATGTATGCTTATGATGCAAGTAAGACGATGGCAGCAGATGTGCATCGTGTGACCAGATGCATAAAACGGGCATATCCGGATCTTCCGTATTTTCTTATGGGACACAGCATGGGATCATTTATTGCAAGAAGATATATGTGCGAATATGCAAAAGATCCAAAGTACCCTGCAAAGCTGCAGAAAAATGCCAGCATAGATGGTTTTATCTGTATGGGAACGGGCGGACATCCGAAGTGTATGCTGAAGATCGGAGAGGCGGTAGCCGGAGTGGAGAGTATGCTCCGTGGCGAGAAGCATAGAAGCAAATTGTTGCAGGTGCTTGCATTTGGTACTTACCTTTTCGGTATTCCCAGAATGACGATCATGAACGGTGAGAAGCGGAAGCGTACCGTGAAAGACTGGCTGAGCAGAGACTATGTTCAGGTTGACAAATATATGGCAGATCCGATGTATGACTATACTTTTACGGTAAAGGGCTACAAGACGTTATTCAAAACACTGGAATTTATTCAGGATGAGGATAATCTGGCAAATGTGCCAAAGAATATGCCGGTATTGTTCATATCAGGAAGCAAAGATCCGGTCGGACACTATGGCCTGGACGTGAAGCTTTTATACAACAAATACAGCAGATATATCACAGATGATGTCAAATGCATCCTGTACAAGGATGCGCGTCACGAAGTCATAAACGAGATCAACAACATTCAGGCATATTACGATATCTATAACTGGATCGACCTGCACACCATAGGGGTGTAGGGACGGAAACACATTTTAGTAATAAAAACAGGGCATATCTGTAAAATACGCATGACTACCTCCGTATTTTACAGATATGCCCTTGTTTTATATACAAATGTGTTTCCTGTTCGTTTGCGTTACAAGCTGATTTTCTTTTCGAGGAGCACGGAGCTTCCGATATAGCTTGCCACCATTACTACGAAGTAGAGTGCAATCTGTGGGATCATGGCATACATGGCTTCCATAAATGTCGCATTCGGTCTGGGATTGGACAGATGGGGAATCTTAGAAGCAATTACAGACAGGATCACATAGAAGACGATGAACAGTACGAAACTGATAAAACCTTTAATCTTCTTTGTCTGAAGAATGGTGGAGCATACCGATACCGCAAGGTAGGCAAGAGTGATCGTCATAAAGAACTGGATCAGAAATACAAGGATAAATGCCAGTAATCTTAAGATAACGCCGCCCAGGGAATATCCCCCCATTTCAAGAATATTGCTTAGAAAATCATAAAAAGTATCAATGGAGTCATATGTGGAGTATGCCAGGCTGAGATCTAAGGTCAGTAATCCGAATATAACAGCAACGATTATTGCACCTGTCAGCAGGATGGATAACAGTTTGGCGCCGATTACTTTATAGCTGGATATAGGAGCCATAAAGACCAGATATCCCGATTTGTTTTTCAGATCCTGGCTGTAACTGATTATGCCGTAGATCAATACAAACAGGTAACAGCAGAAAGCCGCGAGAATAAGCAGGGAAACAGCAATAACAGAGTGATCTGCATGTTCGGTTAACGTACTAATGAGAAAGTAAAGCTCAATGGCAGCTATGACGATCCCTACGATCAGAAGTGGAAAGATTCCACGGCGAAATTCATATTTTAACATTTTTAACATAATTGAATACCTCCCAGTTTATGCGTAGATTTCTTTATACATATCAACAATGGATTTGCCCTGTGCGATACGAAGTTCTTCTGCATTACCCTGTAATACACAGGTTCCGTTTTTGATGAAGATGGCATGATCAATGATCTTTTCCAGTTCATCCACCAGATGGCTTGACATGATAACGGCAGTGTCATCTGAGATATTAGACACGATTGTATGAATGATCTTCTCGCGGGCAATGATATCGATGCCGTTTAACGGTTCGTCTAACATAATAACTTCCGAATTCCTTGAAAGTGTTGCAACGATCTTCAGCTTTGCCATCATACCGGATGACATCTCACGCACTTTTTGCTTTGGCGACAGATCCATTTCCTGTAACAGTCGCATGTATTTGTCATAATCAAAATCAGCGAAGAAATCACGGTAATATTTTCCGACATCGATGCAGTTCATATAACCGAAGAAATAGGCTTCTGTAGGCATATATGCGATATGCGCTTTGGCTTTGTAATCTAATGGCCGGTTATCCATCGTGATCGTACCGGAAGTCGGTTTTGAAAGCCCGGCGATCATTTTCATAAGGGTGGATTTACCGCTTCCGTTCGGACCGAGTAGCGCATAAATGTTACCGGATATGATATCCAGTGACAGGTCCGAAACAGCGGTCGTACTCATATACTTTTTTACTAAGTGTTCACATTTAATCATAGTATTCATTCCTTTCAATACTTGTTTTTACAGGGAATAGTAGTCCTGCAATAATCGGATGATCTCTTCCGGCGTATATCCCATGCCGGTGAGCTGTTCATCCAGAACTGTAAGGATCTGCTTTAACTGTTCCTGTTTCAGCCGATCAATTACCTGAGGATCTTCTGTTACAAATGTACCAATTCCACGTTTCGTATATGACAGTCCGAGAGATTCCATCTCGTTATAAACCCGGGCCGCGGTGTTTGGGTTGATGTCATATTGGATGGCAAGCTCTCTGGATGATGGGAGCTTGGTACCAAGTGGCAGGGCACCTGTAATAATTTTCTTTTTTATATTATCGATGACCTGAAGGTAGATCGGCAGGTTTGATTTAAATTCCAAATGCTTCCCTCCTAACTACTGTGCTAGTTGGATAGTACACCAATACACTTGGGATGTCAAGCACAAAAATTAAATTTATAACTATTAATTTGGCAGCAAAACTTCCATTTACAGGTGAATTGCCGGATATAGGCTAAAATTAATGAGAATAATTCTTAAAAAGGTATTCAAACCTGACAAAATATGTGTTAGTATAGACTTATCAAAAGTAAGATCGGAATAAATCATTGGAGTGAACAGGTATGGCAGAGAAAAGAAATACAAAACAAAAACAGGTTATATATTCGGTTATAAAAGAATTAAAATGTCATCCGACTGCCCAGCAGCTTCATCAGATTCTTGTGGAGAGGGGATATAATATAGGTGCATCGACTGTATACAGAGTATTGGCGGATGCGGTTGATGACGGCATTATCATGAATGTATTCTCATTTGATAAGAATGAACATTTTGACGGCAATCCGGTTCCGCATTATCATATTATCTGTACCAAATGTGGAAGAATCTTCGACAGCCATGTCCCATATGATCCTGAGATCGATGAGCGAGGCAGACTGGCGGATGAGGACTTTATCATTTCATCCCACAATCTTGAATATGTCGGCATCTGCCCTGAATGTCAGAACGAGCAGGAATAACACCATGCTTTATAACACTATCAGGATTTATATAAGATTGTATAAAATATAGCATACACATACAGCAACACCCATATGGTTGTTCCATTATAACATGACATATACGAGGATTTCGTTGTGAGCTGCACATTGTCAGTAAATACGAGTGCCTGTTTGAGCCGAAGGCGAGTTGGCACAGGAGTATTTACGAATCAGACATGTGCTGCAAACAGAAACCGCAGTAAGTCATTTATAGTGGAATAACCATATGGGTGTTGTTGTATGTGTGTGCTATATTACAATCTTATATAAAACTTGAACAACCCGTCAAAGCATGGTGTTATTCCTGCTCTTTGTTATCTTCATTGTCTTTCTTGTCAAAGACTTCGAATTCGGCGTCATTATTCTGGATGGTGGAGATCACCTTGGCAGATTTTACAGGACGCATCGGATCGGTCATTGGATTCTGGATGAAAGTCTGGTTTGATGATGGCAGGACAACATTCTGACCAAGAATGGATCTGCGGTCACGGATTGCACGGCGTCTGGCACGTTCTTCTGTCGAGAGCTGTTCCTCATCTTCCATATCCTCATCTGCTTCGGGCTCCTCGTCGATGTCTTCCGGTTCATCCATGTCATTATGATCTGTGACAGGCTTATGCTCGGAATTTGACCGGGCTTTTTTGCTGCGCATGTTCAAAAGAGTGCTTATAAAATCGGAATTTTCGAAGCTGTTTTTTTGACCGGACGGTTTATCGGTTTCGTTGGTATCTTCATCATCTTCAAGTTCTTCCATGTCTTCGTCTTCGATTGAAGAATCAGTATTGGAATCTTCGGAATCGGCGCTTTCGTCTGCAGTACCTGCATCAGATTCATCCGAATCGTCTTCTTCCGGTTCTGCATTTCCGAATAATTCATCGAAATAGGACTGTTCGATATGGATATCAAAATCTGCTTCGGCATGTCCGACCTCATCCTTGCAGTCGTTATAAATTTTTGTGTTATACGTTTCCTTAAGCTGTTCAATCAGTTCTTTATCATCATACTGAAGCTGCTCCAAAATACGGGCAACAATGATTCCCTGATATTCGTCGCTCCAGCCATCTTCGAGCTTGATCACGATACCGAGCTTCCGGCTTCGGATCGCCATACAGATCACACCTCTGGAACCGTCCTTCATAAGAAGATCCGGGTTCTTATTTACATAGTAAGATGGTGTAAAGTAATCGTTGATCTTTTCAGGATTCTTGTTAATACAGTCGAAGTTATAGGTGATTGCTTCCCGTATATCATCCGGCAGGTTGAACGGATCTGCAAGTTTTGCATAAGCAAGTGCGATATTACGCATTGGAAGTGCAAATACCGGAACACCACAGCCGTCGATTCCCAGACTGATCCGGTAAGTCGGAGTCTGGCTTAGCATGGATAAGAATGAAATGATCTGCTTCTGGACAGGAGAGTCCGGAAGCTGGTAGCCGGTGACTTTTCCTGTCAGTTCACGCTGCAGCAGCATAAGGCTTAAGTGCTTGCCGGAGCAGCAGTGCTGCAAACGGCTCTTGCCCTCTACAGGATTCAACTTGGAACCAAGTGCAAGCTTGTCCGCAAGCGGTGTTGCAGATGTGGAGATCGTTGGATTCATGATCATATCTTCTTCTTTTAAGCCCGTTTTTTCCATGATGCTCTGAAGTACATAGATGTGATGATTACTGCCCCAGTGAGAGGAATTACAGATCGTTACTTCTTCCTCACTCAGGTTATATTTTTTATGAAGACCTGCGAGCAGGGTAGGAAGCACCTGGATCGGTTTGCTTGCGGAACGCATATAAGTCTGGCGCTCGATATCACCGGTATAAGCAATCGTTTCGCCGGTTGATGAAACAATAGCAATAGATCCATAATGTACATTTTCAACAACATCGCCACGGTATTCTTTTACTAAAATTTCAGCCATAAGTTCTTCTTCCTTTCATCTTCGTATACTCAGGCATTTGTGGGATTATGACAGGTCAAAATCTGTGTAACAGCCTGAAAGTATATCGGTAAAATAATTAATTAGAGTTTATCACAAGTAGAAAACCATTTCTACCCGGAGAATATAGGAAAGAAATTTTTTTAATCAAAAATGCACAGTGAAAATTGTTAAAAGATACATGGAAAATTCATGCAAAATATGTGTTTGTTTTGTAAAAATGTTTAAAATTTCTATATTCTTTCAACTTTTATTGTGAAAATGCAATAAAAAACTTTGCTTATTACAAAAACAGTGGTATAATGCATTTATATTAATACGCACGAAGGGGTGACATTATGATTAAAAAAGAAATGATAGCCATGCTTCTTGCAGGAGGACAGGGAAGCCGTTTAGGCGTTCTGACCTCTAATCTGGCTAAGCCGGCTGTAGCTTTTGGCGGCAAATACAAGATTATCGATTTCCCATTGAGCAACTGTATTAATTCAGGTGTTGATACAGTAGGTGTTCTTACACAGTACAGACCACTGAGGCTTAACCAGCATATTGGAATCGGTATCCCTTGGGATCTGGATCGTAACATAGGAGGCGTGACAGTTCTTCCACCATACGAGAAAAGTGATAACAGCGAATGGTATACAGGTACTGCAAATGCTATTTATCAGAACCTGGAGTTTATAGACTATTATAATCCGGAATATGTTCTGATATTATCTGGTGATCATATCTACAAGATGGACTATGAGAACATGCTGGAATATCACAAATCCTGTGATGCAGATATCACACTTGCAACATATCAGGTACCATGGGAAGAAGCTAGCAGATTTGGCGTTGTAATTACAGATGAGAACAATGTTATTTCAGAATTTGAGGAGAAACCTGCAAATCCTAGAAGTAACAAAGCATCTATGGGTATATATATATTCAGTTGGAAGGTGCTTCGTGAAGCACTTGTAAAGATGAAGGATCAGCCGGAATGTGACTTTGGTAAGCACATCATTCCATACTGCCATTCAAATGGCAAGAAGATCTGTGCATATGACTTCAAGGGTTACTGGAAGGATGTAGGAACACTTGGTTCTTACTGGGAAGCAAATATGGAGTTAGTAGATATTGTTCCTGAATTCAATCTGTATGAGGAGTTCTGGAAGATCTACACCAAGACAGATGCGATCCCACCACAGTACATAGATGCAAGCGGCAGAGTAAGCAGATGTATCATCGGTGAAGGAACAGAGGTATACGGCGATGTTGAGAATTCCGTTATCGGTTCCGGTGTTACGATCGAAAAGGGTGCAGTCATCCGTAATTCGATCATTATGAATAACGCAACGATCGGTGAGAATGCATATATGGACAAGGCTATCATCGCAGAGAATGTTAAGATTGGTAAGGATGCTAAGCTTGGAATCGGAGAAGAAGCTGTCAATGAATTCAAGCCACAGATTTATTCATTTGGACTTGTTACGATCGGAGAGAACTCAGTTATTCCTGATGGTGTAACAATCGGTAAGAATACTGCTATATCTGGTGTGACTACTCCGGAAGATTATCCGGATGGCAACTTAAAGAGTGGCGGAAGTATTATAAAGGCAGGTGAATAGAGATGAGAGCATTAGGTATAATTTTAGCAGGTGGTAATAGCAACAAGATGGGCGAATTATCAGCAAAGAGAGCTGTTGCAGCTATGCCTATTACTGGCGGTTACAGAGCTATTGATTTTGCCCTTTCGAATATGACGAATTCCCATATCCAGAAGGTAGCGGTATTTACACAGTACAATACCAGATCTCTGAATGAACATCTGAATTCCAGCAAATGGTGGGATTTCGGAAGAAAACAGGGTGGTCTCTATATATTCACACCAACCATTACATCAGAGAACAGCTACTGGTATAAAGGTACAGCAGATGCCCTTTATCAGAACATTAATTTCCTGAAGGAAAGTCATGAGCCATATGTAGTTATTGCATCCGGTGATGGTATCTACAAGCTGGATTATGGTAAGGTTCTGGAAGAACACATCAGCAAAGGCGCAGATATTACAGTTGTATGTAAGGACCTTGCACCGGGAGAAGATGATGTGAACCGTTTTGGTGTAGTACAGATGGATGCGGACAACCGTATCATAGATTTCGAGGAGAAGCCACTGGTTGCAGGCAACAATACGATCTCAACCGGTATCTATGTGATCAGAAGAAGACAGCTCATCGAATTACTGGAAACCTGTGCAAATGAAGGCAGAACTGATTTTGTAAGAGATATTCTTGTAAGATATAAGAATGTAAAGAAGATTTATGGATATAAGATGGATACTTACTGGAGAAACATCGGAACCAAGGAGTCTTACTATAAGACAAACATGGATTTCCTGAACAGAGATGTAAGAAACTATTTCTTCAAGCAGCATCCTGACATCTACTCCAAGGTGGAGGATCTTCCACCAGCAAAGTATAATGGGGAAGCGGTTGTGAATAACAGCCTGGTAGCAAGTGGATGTATCATAAATGGTACTGTAGAAAATTCAGTATTATTTAAGAAGGTATACATTGGCAACAACTGTGTGATCAGAAATTCTATCATTCTGAACGATGTACACATTGGGGATAATTGTGTAATTGAAAACTGTATTGTAGAAAGTAGAGATACGATCCGTGCAAATACAGTTCATCAGGGTAGCCCGGATGACATCAAGGTTATCGTGGAGAAGAATTTCAGATACGCATTGTAGCAGATAAGAAAGACAAGGGGGTACACACGATGCAGGTGACCGATATCAGAGTCAGGGGTGTTGAAAAAGAAGGTAAGATGAAAGCCGTCGTTTCGATCACAATTGATAATGAATTTGTAGTTCATGATATCAAAGTGATCCAGGGTGATAAGGGATTGTTTATTGCGATGCCTAGCCGGAAAGCAGCAGATGGTGAGTACAGAGATATCGCACATCCAATCAATACTGAGACAAGAGAACGTCTGCAGCGGATGATACTTGAGAAATATCAGGAATCACTGGAAGCTTAAGACGTGAAACGGAGCCAGCCACTGTAGATGCAGTGGCTGGCTTTTGTGACTTCCTTTCGAAAGCTTTCCGGTGCAGGGCAAAAATAGGAATAGTATTGTTGTATTATAAGTTGATAAAATGATACGTTTATTATGTGGAATCATAAAGGGGGATACAATGTCTAAGATTAATGTCGATACGGCAAAATTGGCAACAGATTTAGCGGCCATTTTGTAGAGCTTACTTTGTAAAGTGTGTTAGATCATTCGGAAAAATGAAGGGATGTTGTATTTGGAAGTATGATTCAAAAGATAGTGGATGTATTAGTGAATAAGCAATCAAAAAATCAAGTAATGACAGATGAGGATGAAAAGATATATAGATATGGATATGTATTGCTGTGTGAAGTTTTTTTTAATATAATTATCGCTTTAGCAATTGGGATAGTATTTTCGAGAACTAAAGAGTTGATTTTTTTCCTTAGTATGTACATTCCGTTAAGAAGCTTTTGCGGTGGGTGGCATGCGAATAAAATTTGGAAATGTACGGTGATATCAAATGCGATATTGTTATTACAAGTGTATGGGTTAGAGAAACTATTGAGTCATCTGTCAATTGGAACAATGCTGTTAATGTTTTTTCTGAATATGATATGTATTTTTTTTATTGCACCAGTAGGAACAGAAATGAAAAGAATCAGTCATCAAGAAAAACATATTTACAGAAGAAAAATAAAATTAATATTTATACTTCATTTAATTATAATGTTAATATTAACATTAGGTAGTGTTTATGAATTAATATATAGCATGATGTTCGTATATATAATACAAAATATAATGTTGTTATTGCAACTAATAAAACATAGAAATGGGATAAAAACATTGAAAAACATTGAAAAACATTGAACAATATAGGGAATATAGTATAATAAATCTTACGACGGTTTGCATTTGCGGAAACCGACATAAGGTGAAAAACATATGAAGCCGACAGGCGACATGGTATAATAATGATTCAAATAAAAATAGAGGGGGGAGATCTATGTATCATATGGCTGTTTGTGACGATGACAAGGTATTTATCTCATATATTAGAAAAATTTTTAGTAAAGCTAATGGGACTAATCAATATCAATATAAAATTTATGAGTTTTATTCAGGAGAGGAATTAATTAGTAGTTTAGATACTAACAAGTATTTTGATTTACTTATTTTAGATATGGAATTAGGTGGTATTGATGGAGATGAAACGGCAAGAAAATTTCGTGAAAAATTCAAAGATACTGTGTTGGTATTTTGTTCAGGAATGCGTGCTCCAACAGTTAAATCATTCAAGGTGACTCCGTATAGATATTTGATGAAATCATATTCAGATAGGCAGTTTGTATGCGAAATGAAGGAAATTTTGTCAGAGGTAGCAAAAAAGTCTAAAGAAGAATATATCATAGGGCATTATAGAAATAATGTAATTCGGGTTAATATTCAGGATATTTTGTATGTAGAAAATGCAAAGAGAGGAAGCAAAATTATTGTGTGCTCAGATTGTGAAGCTGCAAAGTTTGAGGGGCAGATACTGGTAGATGATAAATTGGAGGAATTAGTAACTAAGTATTATGAATTTGCCTTTGCACACAGTAGTTACATAATAAATATTGACCATATTGTAAAAATAGTAGGTAATGAGGTTTATTTGGATAATGATGAACGTTTGTCAGTATCAAGAACATATCAAAAAGAATTTCGTCAAATTTTTACAAAAAATATTGCAGGGAAATATTAATAAAAGGGGGAAAAATAATGGGATGGTTGGATTCGCTTATCCTGTTTTTTTGTTGTGTTATTGAAGTTTTCCTGCTTTATGACTATTTTAATAATTTTTTTGGATTAAAGAGAAAAAGAAAATATATTAAAATAATATGTGCAGGAACAATAGGAATAATTTATCTGGTTAATATGCTACAGAGTAATATTTTGAATTTGATTCTTGTTCCTATAATATTGTGGATTTTTGTAACAGTATTATTTGACTCTAAATTAGGAATTAGATTTATGTATTTTATTGTGGCATATAGTGTCATGATTGGTGTGGAGTTTTTGTACATTATATTGTCAAATACGACGACCGCTTTGTTGGCAAAAACTGGTTTGATTCCGGTGTCAGAATATTTATGGCAATTGTTGCTTATAAAATTTCTGAATTATATTGTGTTTATTCTATTAAAGCAGATGACTGTAAAATCAAAAAAAAGAATGACGAATAAACTATTTCTTATTTACTTGTGCGTACCCGTTTCTACTTTAGGTACTATGCTCATAGTATTTTATTCAGGAATAGATATCGGAAAGAACATAATTTTAAAGATATTAATGACACTGTTTTTTGTATGCATGGTAACTGGAAATATGGTATTATTTTACGCATTCCAAAGGTATACGGAAAATCTAAGTGAAAATTCTAAACAGAAGTTAGAACTTCTTTATCAAAAAGCTGAGGTAGAGAGGTTGACTAAAATTGCTGAGTGGAATGAAAATTATAATGAAATTATACATAATACATCACATTATCTTAAGGTGATAGGGCAATTGGCTTATGAAGGAAGAAATGACGAAATATGTAAAGTGGTAGATGAGTTGAATGGGAAGTTAAACAGGGAAGAAATTTGTGAATACAGCAATCATAAAATGTTAAATATAATCTTATCTGAATATTCTATTAAGGCAGAAAGTGCAGGGGTTGTTTTTGATGCATATGTGGAACCAGGTTGCATTTTGAATCATATTCAGGATGTTGATCTCATTACCATGATAGGTAATTTGCTGGATAATGCCATTTTGGCTGCATCAAAAAAGGAGAAGGATGCTTCTGTTGTTGTAAGAATTTTTATGCAAAAAGACGGAGAACTTTGCGTGATTAAGGTGGTAAATGATTTTGTAGAAGAGTTGAAGGAGGTAGGGGGGAGACTTATAAGCACGAAAAAAGAAGCTGGGATACATGGGATTGGATTGTCAAGTATCTCAAAGATTGCTGAACAATATAATGGGTATTTGGAATATTATATTTCTGATGAAAAATTTAATGCTGTGGTAGTTTTGACGGCTTGATTTACAGATATGTCTAAATAGAATGATATGCTCCTTTTCGGATAGGTAATCAAATATGGATTGCTTGATGCCTGAAAAGGAGCCTTTTATTTTGAAAATTTATGTAATGAAATGTGTTTGTGCAGAATATAGACATAAAATGTCAAAATATGGACATTGTGTTTAAATTTTTTTAAAGTCGGTGTATGATTCTAAAAAAATAAGGGAGGATAAATTCATGGAAGTAAAAAAAATTGGTAAAGGTGTAATGAAATGTTTAAATACTTTAGCGTTATTGTTGGTTATGCAGACTGCAAACTCAGCATGCATATGGGTGGCTCATCAACCTGAATTTCCAGAAGCAGCTAATAAGTTTAAATATTATAAGTGATTTATAAATGGCTAGTATAATATGATATTATATCAACTATGATAAAACCAGTCAGCAATGATTTGAATTTAAAATGGGTCGTTAATGAAGATTCAATTACTTACTAAAACAAAGATATTGGCAAACTTATAGAAATATAAGGACGCAAAGCTAGAAGTCTAAGGCAGATATGCATAGATAGTTCGGTTGCAATGATATGGAAAGTTTCATTGCAATTTTTTTATGTAACACTAAAGGAGTAATATGTTAGAAATTAAAGAAAATCAGAAATTGAATATAATGAATGTCTTTAGTTATAGAGGAAAAGTAAGACAGATAGAAATTGAGAATATAGGAAAAGAAATGGAAGTCTATATTCAGAATGCAGGTGTAAAGCGTGCAGGGAATCCTATAACTGCTACTTATGCCATTGAAGGTGATGTAATTGATCTTGAATTGATTATGCCGATAGATAGGAGTATTGCTTCTACAGATAAATTTGTCTTTAAGAATCAGATAAAAATAGAAAATGCAGTGGTTGCCGCCTATAGAGGTCATCCTATGGGACTGCAAGAGGCATGTAGTCAGTTGAATCAGTACATAATGGAACACAGGTTGCAACCTATAACAGTAGGTTATAATGTTACAAAGAAAATGGACATGATAGCTCCGGAAAACACAGAAATAGATGTATATGTGGGAATTAGCCCAAACATCTTGTAGGGAACGATATAAATCAAGTTTGTCAAAGGCAGACTGCTTTATATAAAAAGAGGACTCTGATAAATTTGAACAACCCTCAGAGCCCCAAACACAAGCACTTTTAAGAAAAGTACCTAGGTAAAGTATATCACTTTTCTTAATAAGTGTAAATAAAAATTAATTAAGGAAAGGAGATTTAATAAATCAATGGAAATGGTTTTAAACAATGGATTCTGTGAGATGTCACAGGATGAAATTATGTTATTAGAAGGGGGAGGTGTTTGGAGACATATCGGTTATGCTGGTGCTACTGTTTGTTGTATTATGGCATGTGTGGCAACAGGAGGATGGGCAGCAGCTGCTGCGGGTGCTGCCGCAGGATGGTATTGGTATGATGCAACCCGTTAATTAATACGGTATTTGGAATTTGCAGTTTGCTATGGATGATGAGGGCATATACATCTCAATATTCATAGCAAATTGTGAATAAATTATCGATTAATAAAGTGGCTGTGAGGCGAAATTCAATAAACGAGTTGTTCATTTAATTTAATTTAATTTGAGAGGAGGTTATATTTGTGAAATGTTTATCATGTGGTAAGGAAGAATTTGATGAATGTACTATCAATGTAGAAGGCAAAATATATGGTTTAGTCACAAAAACTAAAAAAAATAAAAATAAACTAAAAGCAGTAGTATGTAAAAATTGCAAAATGGTTTATTTAAAACAGGATGAAGGCAAGGGTAAATAATGCATAAACATGTAGATGTTATAAAAACAAGATATTCAAAATGGATAATATTAATAGGTTACATTATTATATGTAGTTTTATTCTATTTTCATATTTGAATAGTTTAAATATGAAATATAGCGTAGTGATTTTATTGCTATACTCATTTGTAGTTTCGATTATTAAAAAAGGTTGTAGAAAAAAATGAAATATCATTGTATAAAACAACACGACATAACAGATTGTGGTGCTGCCTGTCTTGCAACTATCTGTAAACAAAATGGTTACAAAATAGGTATTACCCAAATCCGTGAAGTTGCAGGAACAGATAAACAGGGAACAAATGCATATGGTGTAATTAAAGCTGCAGAGCAACTTGGGTTTAGTGCAAAGGGCGTAAAAGGAACGAAGGAAGCATTCTTTTCGGAGTTTCCATTGCCTTGTATTGCTCACGTTATTGTAGATGGACAGTTATTACACTATGTGGTCATACATAAAATTACAAAAAAACAGGTGATTATAGCAGACCCAGGAGTTGGAATCGTAAAGCTTAAACCGGAGGAGTTTTTTGGAGAAGTCCATGAGGAAGGGAAAGTGCCTAAATATCAATGGAGTGGCGTTTTGATTCTGCTTGTAAAAAACGAAACATTTAAGAAGGGCGACGAAACCAAAGGATTGTTTAGTCGCTTTTTTCATTTGCTTTTACCACAGAAAAAGCTTGTTTTACATATCTTTGTAGCATCATTGGTATATACTATTCTTGGAATTGTAGGTGCTTTTTATTTCAAGGAATTAATCGATAGTGTGTTACCGGATGGACTGAGAAAAACACTGATGACTTTGTCTATTGGGGTAATTCTATTGAACATATTTAAGGTTATTCTTAATGCATTCAGGTCGCATTTATTATTATATTTAAGTCAAAAGTTGGATATAGCATTGCTTCTTGGCTACTACCGTCATGTGATTGAACTTCCGATGAATTTCTTTGGAACCAGAAAGGTCGGAGAAATTATTTCAAGGTTTAATGATGCGGGAAAAGTGCGTGATGCAATATCAGGAGCAACATTAACCATTATGATAGATACTCTTATGGCAGTGGCAGGTGCAGTTATTTTGTATCTGCAGAATGCGAAACTATTTGGCGTTACTGTAATAATTGTTGTATTATATGCAATTATTGTTGTGTGTTTTCACAGATGGTATGAAAAGCTGAATCGAAAGCAGATGGAGGATAATGCTCAACTTACATCCTATATGGTAGAGTCATTAAACGGTATCCAAACGGTAAAAGCATATAATGCAGAACGAAAAGCTAACAGGGAGACAGAGATTAAATTTGTCCGTTTATTGAGAAGTATTTTTGATTTAACTTGGGTGAGTAATTTACAGTCTTCTTTAAAGACTTTTGTGGAGCTAGTGGGGGGGATCGTAATTCTCTGGGGAGGCAGTGTCAGCGTCATTAACGGAGAAATGACCATTGGGGCATTGATTACCTTTAATTCATTGCTTGCTTACTTCCTCGATCCAGTAAAGAATTTAATTAATCTGCAACCACAGATGCAGACTGCTGTAGTTGCAGCAGACCGTTTGGGAGAAATATTGGAATTAGAGACTGAGAAAACAGATGCAGAACACCATAAGCTTGCCCCGATAAGCCTGGCAGGTGATATAGAAATCAAGGATTTAAACTTCCGATATGGTACAAGAAGGCTAGTTCTTGAAGATATTAATTTAAAGATAGAGAAAGGAAAAAAAATTGCTTTTGTAGGAGAAAGTGGTTCCGGTAAAACAACACTTTCCAAACTATTACTCCATCTCTATGCACCGGAAACCGGTGATATTATAATTAATGGAAACAACATTGAAGATATTCAGTTAGAAACTTTAAGAGAAAGAATTGCATATATTCCGCAGGAAACATTTCTTTTTAGTGGTTCTATTTTTGAAAATCTAACTCTGGGATTGGATACTGCAACTATGGATGATATCATAGAAGCTTCCAAAATGGCACAGGCACATGACTTTATCAATGAGCTTCCACTTCGCTATGAAACAAGATTGGAAGAAAACGGAACTAATCTTTCAGGTGGTCAAAGACAACGACTTGCAATAGCAAGGGCTATGCTTAAGAAACCGGATATTTTAATTCTTGATGAGGCAACAAGTAACTTGGATGCTATTACAGAACGTGCACTTGACAGAACCATCCATGAGTTTGCAAAAAATATGACAACTATATTTATTGCACACCGTTTAAGCACTATAAAAAATTGTGACAGGATTTATGTGATGGACAAGGGAAAGATTGTGGAACATGGAACACATAGGGAACTGATTGCTATGGGAGGGAAATATGCATATCTCGTAAAACAACAATCCTTAGAAGAAAATAATACCATAATGGAAGGCGGTGATGTTGCATGAAGCCAATTATTGTAGATATGAAGGATATAAGTGACAGTACAGAGGTTTATGAGTCAAAGCCCAACCGTTTTCTAATATATACTATATATCTAATCTTAATTATATTAGTAGTTGCAGTTTTATGGATGCGTTTATTCAAGATAGATGTTGTAGTGAAAAGTAACGGAATATTTAAAGGAAGCAATGCTGTTTATGAAATTAGCAGTGATGTTACAGGAAGTGTAAAGGAAACCAATATACAAGACGGACAGTATGTGAAAGAGGGGGATATTCTTTACGTTCTTACTATAGACGAGCTTTCTGATACTATTTTACGATATCAGAATGAGTTAGAAGCTGCGCAAGCTCGAATTAAAATCTTATCGGCATATGAAAAAAGTCTTGACGGTGACAAGACAGAGTTAGAAACTTTGGATGATAATCCGTATTATGAAGAGTTTGTAAATAGAAGGAAACTGTTGTATGCAAACGTGGACTTAAACGAAAGTGACACAGAAGGACAAGTTACCTTGTATCAGGGAAACGTGGATTCAATATCAGGAACCATTGCAAAATATAATGAAAAGATTGAGAAGCTTAATGTTGTAAAACAGTGCATTACAGCACGAAATAATACTTTTGATGCAAGCGAAGGTATTTATTACAGTATGATAAGTAGCTATCTTGCATCCTATAATTATACTGCATTACAATATGATAATCAGATAAATGAGCATCAAAGGCAAATAGATGAGTATGAGGAGCAAATGAAAAAAGCGGAAGCTGAAGCTTCAATAGAAGATAAAACTGTAACTGAAGAGGAAACGGTAAGCGATAATGGTATATCCACAGAAACTATCTCGGTAGTTGCATCGACTGAAAATACAACTGCCAATATAGAAGAATTGAAAAAACAAAGAGATGCGTTGATTACGGCCCAAGACTCTGCAAAAAAAGAAAAAACACGAGCTTTAAGGAATCTGGAATTACAGCAGATTACAACCATTGAACAACAGATTGCAGGATATAATGACACGATTCTATCTTTGGAAACAAATCTTGCATCTGCAAAATTACAGTTGGAAGCTATAAATAGTGCAGATAATGAGACGAAGGAATCGGTTGCTATTCTTACAGAAAAAGGAAATGTTGCAGCAGAAATATTAAATTATGAAGATAAGGTAAAAGAATGTGAAACCTATTTAAAGAGTTATGATATCCAGAATGATAATTGTGTCATAAAGGCAAATGTTTCAGGATATTTTTACATCGCACAGGATTTGAAAACCGGAAGCTTTGTGCAGGAGGGTACCACAATAGGAACCATCTATCCGGAAACGGAATCAAAGTATTATGCGGAAATATATGTGGAAAATACTGATATAGTTCAAATAAGGGAAGGACAGGATGTAAAATTTGAAATTGCTGCATATCCTTCCAGTGAATATGGATACTTTAAAGGAACTGTAGAAAATATAGCAAAAAATATTTCGGTTGATCAAAGTACCGGATATTCCTACTATCTAGTGAGAGTTAAGTGTGATAATATGACATTAAAGGGAAAAAATGGAGAAGAGGCAACGCTTATGAATGGCATGGCATGTCAGGCGAAAATAGTTATAGATGAGAAAAATGTATTAACCTATTTTGGGGAAAAGATAGACTTATTGGATTAGCATATGAATATACGAAATATTTCCACCATATGGTTGAAAATGAAATAGGGATAAAGTAAAATTAGCTGTAGCAATCTCATATTTTATTTGGAGGTAATTATGCTGAAAGCAATCATCCTTGCAGCAGGCAAGGGAACAAGAATGAAATCTGAAAAGCCAAAGGTTGTGCACGAGGTGCTTGGGAAGCCGATGGTATACTATTCGATAGAAGCGGCAAGAGCTGCCGGATGTGATAAAGTCTGCGTGATCGTTGGATACAAGGCAGAAGAAGTAGAAAAAAGTATCAAAGATACTTATGCGAAGCTTGGTAAGACAGAAGAAATGCAGGATGTAGTAAGTTATGCACTACAGACCGAACAGCTTGGAACCGGTCATGCGGTTAAGTGTGCTTCTGATTTTATCGGCACAGAGGGCGACGTTGTTGTCCTTTGTGGAGATACACCACTTGTAACCGGTAAGACATTAGAGCAGGCGATCAAGAAGCATGTTGCAACAGAAAATGGTGTTACAGTTATCTCAGCGATGCTTTCAGATCCATTTGGATATGGAAGAATTATCCGTGATGAGAAAGGCTTATCAAAGATCGTAGAACAGAAGGATGCAACTGAGGAAGAACAGGCGGTTAAAGAAGTAAATTCCGGTATGTATATTTTCAAATGTGATGCTTTGCTGGCAGCACTTTCACAGATTACAAATGATAATGCACAGGGTGAATATTATCTGCCGGATACCATTGAGATTATCAAGAAAATGGGACTTCCGGTTGATGCGGCAGCCATGGAGGATGCCGACCAGATCAAAGGTGTCAATACACTGGAACAACTTGCAGAAGCAGAAGAGATAATGAGGTCAAGATAAGATGAAACTGATAGTAGGACTTGGAAATCCGGGAACCAAATATGCGGGAACCAGACATAATGTAGGATTTTCCGTAATTGTAGGGCTTGCAGATAAATATAATATAGAATTGAGTGAAAAGAAGCATAAAGCAATCTATGGCAGGGGCATGATAGAAGGGGAGAAAGTGATCCTTGCAATGCCACAGACATTTATGAATCTGAGTGGAGAAAGTGTCCGGGAGCTGGTCGATTATTACAAATGCGATCCATCTGATGTGATCGTTGCTTATGATGATATCGATTTGGCAGTCGGCAAACTTCGGATCCGTGAAAAGGGAAGTGCCGGCGGACATAATGGAATGAAGAATATTATTTCACATCTGGGAACACAGGAATTTGTCCGTGTCCGTGTCGGAATCGGAAAGAAACCGGATCGTATGGATCTTGCAGATTATGTATTATCCAGATTCGGAAAAGACGAACTTCCGGAGATCAAGGCAGGCTGTGATAATGCCTGTGATGCAATCGCGCTGATCTTAAAAGACAGTGCGGCAGCAGCAATGAATAAATATAATTAACCGAAAGGCAAAATGTGTTGATCGGAACCGGTCGTATACAGGGTGTAGCCATGCATACGGTCAGACAGGTATAAATAATCAGAAAATAAAAAAGAAAGGGAGCCAGGCTGTATCAGCCTGGCATTTGGCGTCGATATGAAGGCAATCAATGAGCCTGTAAAACATACCGAAAATTATATACAGATAAAGGACTGGTTAAAGCAGCAGGATGGCATCGTCAATATATCCGGGAATGATGGAACAGACCGGGTATATCTGATGCATGCATTTTCATCCGATGCACATGTAAGACTGGTCGTAACCTACAGTGAACAGAGAATGGAACAGTTATACGAGGATTTCCGTTTCTATGATAAAGCGGTGTATATGTATCCGTCGAAGGATATTTTATTTTACAGCTCAGATATCCATGGAAATTCTATCACCAGACGGCGGATGGATATATTCAGACGACTGATCGAGGGAGAAGCCTGTACGATCATTCTGACAGTGGATGCGTTATTTGATAGGATGCCGGATCTGTCCTACATTAAGAAAAACGTTGTGACGATCCGCGAGGCGGAAGAACTGGATGTTGAAGCGCTTAAGAAACGGCTGGTAGAACTGGGGGATGAAAAGGCGGACAGCGTGGACGGTGTCGGACAGTTTGCGGTGCGTGGTGGTATCATTGATATCTTTCCTTTGACAGAGGAATGCCCATATCGTATCGATATGTGGGATACGGAGGTCGATACGATCCGGAGCTTTGATGTAGAGAGCCAGCGGTCGATCGAACAGGTGCAGGAGATCCAGATTTATCCAGCAAGCGAGATGGTGTTGTCTGATCGCAGGACGGCGCAGGGGATCCACAAGCTGGAGCAGGAATTCAAACCATATTATGAGAAGCTGCGGAAAGAGTTCAAGACAGAGGAAGCTGCCCGCTTAAAGAAGCAGATCGGAGAGATCAAAGAGCAGTTGACGGAGTTTCATGGGATGGCAGGAGTGGACAGTTATGTAGAGTATTTCTACAGTAAGACCGTATCACTCTTAGACTGCTTCCATACAAAAAATACAGTTATTTTATTAGATGAGACTTCGAGAATATCAGATTATGCGGATAACTATATGGCAACCTTCCTTGAGAGCATGGAGAGCCGGCTGGAGGGTGGATATATCCTTCCGGGTATGATGAATATTTTATTTACCTATTCGGCAATCGTGCAGAAAATGCAGGCATTTCAGACGCTCGCATTTTCTATTCTGTATCATGAGGATCGGTATTTTACGATCCGACATGATGTAACTTACGACAGTCGAGTGGTTAATTCTTATAGGAATAATTTTGAAGCGTTAATTGCGGATATCGGAAAATGGAGAGAGAAAAATTATCGGATCATATTTATCTCGCCATCGACGACCAGAGCCAAACGGATGGTTGAGAATCTGACCAGCCATGATGTGGCATGCTTCTATTCGGAGGATACCGACCGTGTTCTTTCCGAGAAAGAGGTTATGGTTACGACAGGAAGACTTCGGGCAGGATTTGAGTTCCCGGAGCTGAAGCTGGTTGTGATAAATGAAGGCGACGTCTTTACTGCACGGAGCAGTACGAAGAAAAAGAAGAACCAGAAGCCACGGTATTCCGGCGAAGTGATCAAAGATTTCTCCGATATCAGTGTGGGTGACTGTGTGATCCATGAACGTTATGGAGTTGGTATCTATGGCGGTATCGAGAAGGTTGAAGTGGACGGTGTCTTAAAAGACTATGTAACGATCAATTATGCAGAGGGCGGAAAGCTCTATGTACTGGCTTCTGAGGTAGACTGTATCCAGAAATACAGTGATAAAGAGGGCAGACGACCGAAGATCAACAAGCTCGGCAGTAAAGACTGGGAGAAGACCAGAAGCCGGGTAAAAGGTCATGTTGCAACGATCGCAAAGGAACTGGTGAACCTGTATGCGAAACGACAGGCATCACAGGGCTTCTGCTATTCGAAGGATACGATCTGGCAGCAGGAATTTGAGGAAATGTTCCCATATGAGGAAACGGATGACCAGAAGAAAGCGATCGCAGAGACGAAGGCAGACATGGAGAGCAGCAAGATCATGGATCGTCTGATCTGTGGTGATGTGGGCTTTGGTAAGACAGAGGTTGCGATCCGTGCGGCATTTAAGGCGGTATACGATGGCAGACAGGTTGCTTATCTTGTGCCGACTACGATTCTTGCACAGCAGCATTATAATACATTCAAAGAACGTATGAAGGAATTTCCGGTTGAGATCCGTCTGTTGTGCCGTTTCTGTACACCGAAGGAGGTTCGGGAGACGATCGCTGATCTGAAGGCCGGCAAGGTGGATATCGTGATCGGAACACATCGTCTGTTATCGAAGGATGTGACATTTAAGCAGCTTGGTCTGCTGATCATAGACGAGGAGCAGCGGTTTGGTGTAACACATAAGGAAAAGATCAAGCAGATGAAGACAAATGTTGATGTCCTGACCTTGACAGCGACTCCTATTCCTCGTACACTTCATATGAGCCTGATCGGTATTCGGGATATGAGTGTTCTGGAAGAAGCGCCGGTTGACAGACGGGCGATCCAGACCTATGTCATGGAGCTTGATCCCGAACTTGTCAAAGAAGCGATCAAGCGTGAGCTGGCGCGGGATGGTCAGGTATATTATGTATATAACCGGGTAAATAATATAGAGATGGTCACATCGGAGATTGCATCCCTTGTACCGGATGCAGTTGTTGAGTATGCGCATGGACAGATGCATGAACGACAGCTGGAGGACATCATGTACCGGTTTATCAATCATGAGATTGATGTGCTGGTCACGACGACGATCATCGAGACGGGACTGGATATTCCAAATGCGAATACCATGATCATTCATGATGCAGATACATTTGGCTTATCCCAGTTGTATCAGCTCCGCGGCCGTGTCGGTCGTTCAGATCGGAATGCATATGCATTTCTGATGTACCGTCGGGATAAACTTATTAAGGAAACTGCGGAAAAGAGACTGAAAGCGATCCGGGAATTTACCGATCTTGGTTCCGGAATCAAGGTGTCCATGAAGGATCTGGAGATCCGCGGCGCGGGAAATATCTTAGGCGAGGATCAGTCCGGTCATATGGAAGCAGTTGGTTATGATCTGTACTGTAAGATGTTAAATGATGCGATCCGTCAGGAGATGGGCGAGAAGGTTGAAGAACGGTTTGAGACAACCGTACAGCTTCCGGTGGATGCTTATATACCGGCTGAATATGTCAAGAATGAATTCATTAAGCTGGATCTGTATAAGAGGATATCTCATATCGCATCGGATGATGATTACGACGATATCATTGACGAATTAAACGACAGATTTGGAGAGATGCCGACAGAGGTTCTGAACCTGCTTGATGTATCTTTATTAAAGGCAAAGGCAAATCGTGCCTATATAACCAGCATTATGCTGGCGGGGGCGGAGCTGCGGTTTTCGATGTTTAAACAGGCGAAGATCGACACAGCAAAGATTGATTCGTTATTAGATAAATATAGAGGAAGCATGAAATTTGTGATCGGCAACAGTCCATCTTTTGTGCTTAAGATGAAGACGATCACAGAGAAAGAAATCTGGAAGCAGGCGAGAGCAGTTGTAGCTGATATTGCGGAGCTTGCAGAAGAATAAAGGATGATCAGCATACCGAAATCTGTAATGTTTGCAGGATGATGCAGATGCCGGAATCGGTGAGCTGGAAGAACAGGAGGTTTGGTGGATGAAACGTAGAATTCTAAAGGCTATTTCTTTGATCTGTACATGTGTGATGTTACTTACACTTGCAGCGTGCGGAGAAGAAAGTCAGGATAATACAGGAAAATATATTGTATTCAAATTCGGAAATGACAACATTTATCTGGACGAGGTGTATATCTATGCACAGACAACCATTGATGAGTACGAAAAGGAATACGGCAACGATATCTGGGGAAAAACGATCGAGACGGATGGTGGCATCGAGATGAACGTCGAGGAAATGGCAAGACGTGAAGTGATCTCCAATATTGTTCAGACCAAGGCGCTGATCGCACAGGCGGATGAATATAAGATCAGTCTGACGGCGGAAGAACAGGCACAGGCAGAACAGGAAGCGGAAGATTTCTATAACAGTCTGACCGATGAGCAGTTGAAAGAAACCGGCATGGAGGCAGATACACCATCCCGTGTCCTTCAGGAGAATGCATTGGCGAAGAAAATCTACGATCATGTCATGAGCGACTCCTCTGCTGAGGTATCCGATGAGCAGGCAAGAATGACGACATTTTATGATATGTTCTTTGAATGTTATTATGAGGATGATTTTGGAAATATTGTAGTGTACAGTAAGGATAAGATCGCAGAACAGAAACAAAAAGCGGACGAGGCTTATACTTCGATCAAACAGCAGTTATCGGACAATCCGAACCTGAATATCACTTTCCTTGGCCATACAAATAACCTGCAATATGCAGGAAGCCATACCATGAGCAAGGATCAGATTCTGGAAAGCTATGGGCAGGAGGTTCTGGATACCTTATATGATATGCAGGATGGAGATATCTCACAGGTTATCGAGACTGAGAATGGCTATCATATCTTCCAGATGACATATCTGACGGATGAGAAGGCAACCGCTACGAATAAAGCGGAGCTGACAAAAGAAGCGAATGATGCCTATTTTAATAACCTTTTAACGAACTGGGTATCAAAGATTGATAAAGATTACACTTATTCCAAGAGCGTAAATACTGACGTGTATAGTATGATTACGTTTAATTAATGGGATAGAATAAAAAGGTCCATGGTACATTTCGTGCCATGGACCTTTTTTGCCTGTTTATTTTCTTCCAGTAGAGCCGAAGCCACCTTCACCGCGTACGGTATCGGATAATTCATCTACAGTATGGAAACATCCGGTAATGTATGGGGTGATAACAAGCTGCGCAATACGTTCGCCGCTTTCAATCGTCTGATCGACATTAGAGTGGTTATGGAGTGCTACCATGATCTCTCCACGGTAATCTGCATCGATAACGCCTACTTTGTTGGCAGGGGCAAGACCACGCTTACAGGCAAGACCGCTTCTTGCATAGACCAGTCCGGCATAGCCGGCCGGAATCTCGATAGCCAGTCCGGTGTGGATGAACTGGGTTTCTCCGGCAACGATCGTTACCGGTTCCTCCATGCAGGCATACAGATCTGCTCCGGCAGCAAATTCAGAACCATAAGAAGGAATTGTCGCATTTTCATTCAGTTTCTTAATGTTAATATCAAATGTGGTCATTAGAAGTACCTTCCTTTCTCGTCCCATAAGACTGCTTTCTTGGCAGCTAATGATTTTGGAACATCCAATATTCTCTGATTTGTAGAACCTCTGAATCGCAGATCCAGAACTTTCTTTTCTTCAACAAATTCTCCGTCGACTAAAACATCCAGATAGGACAGGAATTTGTGAGTGAAATCCCACTGGAAATACATTTTGTCCAGAACGTCTTTTTCAAAATCATAGCCGGTATAGCACCAGATCGTTTTATCCGGATAAGCAGCTTTGAACTGTTCCAGAAGTGGAAGCAGTCCCTGCTGATTGACGAATTCCAATGGTTCGCCGCCAAGCAGGGTAAGCCCTACAATATGATCCGGCTTACAGAGTTCAATGATCGTATCAATTTCTTTTTGAGTAAAAGGCTTACCTGCGTTGAAATCCCAGGTATCCTGATTAAAACAACCCTTACAGTGGTGTGTGCAGCCGGATACGAACAGAGAGGTTCGGACTCCGGTTCCGTTTGCGATATCACACCGTTTGATATCCATATAATTCATAATTGTTATTTCTCCCATACAAAAAGTATGGCCCGCATTGCCCTCTACGACATGCAGACCATACAAATTGAAATTATTAATGCACTTAGTTAAAAATCGGATGTAAACTGTTCATACAAGTAAATACTTTATGCATAGCTTTAATATAAACCAATTTTTTCAATATAGCAAGTGTTTTTATAAAAATTCCGGTATATTCTGATCGTATGTGGTATATATTATTCTGTTTGTGGTACGGATGAACCACATGCATCAGACCTGAATCCTACAGGTGTAATACTCTGGAAGCCATTTCTTTGGTCTTGCCTACGTTCCAGAAGTTTTCACCGAGATAACCACAGGTTCTTCTTGTAACGTTCATCTTTGCGTGGTCTTTGTTGCCACACTGAGGACATTCCCATTCGCCATCTGCATTGATGATGATCTCACCGTCATATCCACATACATGACAGTAGTCTGATTTTGTATTGAACTCAGCGTACTGGATATTCTCATAAATGTAGCGGACCACTTCTGCGAGAGCATCCAGATTGTTACGCATATTTGGTATCTCGACATAGGAGATCGCACCACCGGATGAGATCGTCTGGAACTGACTCTCAAATCTGAACTTGCTGAATGCATCGATCTTCTCACGGACATCAACATGGTAGGAGTTTGTGTAGTAGCCCTTATCAGTAACATCCTTGATCGTACCGAAACGTTCTTTATCAATGCGTGCAAATCTATAACATAAGCTTTCGGCTGGTGTTCCATATAAGCCGAAGCCAAGTCCGGTATCAGCCTTCCATTTATCACAGGCTGCACGCATTCTATTCATAACCTTTAATGCAAATTCTTCACCAACCGGATCCGTATGGCTGACACCCTTCATCAGGATAGAAGTCTCATACAGACCGATGTATCCAAGTGACAGTGTGGAGTAGCCGTTGTGAAGCAGTGGATCGATAACCTCACCCTTCTTTAATCGTGCAATCGCACCATACTGCCAGTGAATTGGGCTGACATCTGAAGTTACGCCTTCCAGTGCTCTGTGACGGCACATCAGCGCATCGTAACATAACTGAAGCCGTTCATCTAGGAGTGACCAGAATTTATTTTCATCACCCTTTGCCAGAATACCGATCTGAGGAAGATTCAGGCTGACAACACCCTGGTTGAAACGACCTTCCCACTTATAGTTGCCATTTTCATCCTTCCAAGGAGAGAGGAAAGAACGGCATCCCATACAGGAGAAGACATTACCTTCATAGTTCTCACGCATCTTCTTAGCGGAGATGTAATCCGGATACATTCTCTTAGCGGAGCACTTGATCGCAAGACGGGTGATGTAATCATATTTGCCGCCCTTTAAGCAGTTGTGCTCATCCAGAACGTAGATCAGCTTTGGAAATGCAGGTGTTACATAGACACCAACTTCGTTTTTAATACCCTCTAAACGCTGACGGAGGATTTCTTCTACGATCATGGCATTCTCTTCAATGTATTCATCAGTTGGATCGAGATTCAGGAATAAGGTAACAAATGGAGACTGACCATTTGTAGTCATCAGAGTGTTGATCTGGTACTGGATCGTCTGAACACCGGAACGGAGCTCGTCGTTCAGTCTTTCTTTTACCAGCTCCTCTAATGTATCGGCATCTAATCTCTCGCCAAATTCTTCCTGATATAATGCTTTGTATTTATTGTAACTCTTACGCAGATATTTTCCAAGGTGACGGATATCAACGGACTGACCACCATACTGGCTGGAGGCAACGGCAGCAATGATCTGTGTAACGATCGTACATGCAACCTGAAAACTCTTAGGGCTCTCGATCAGTTTGCCGTTCATGACAGTGCCATTGTCAAGCATATCTCCGATGTTGATCAGACAACAGTTGAAGATTGGCTGTAAGAAATAATCAGCATCGTGGAAATGGATCGCACCTTCTTCATGTGCTTTTGAAATCTTTTCAGGCAACAGAAGTCGTTTGGTAAGATCCTTTGAAACCTCACCGGCGATCAGATCTCGCTGAGTGGAAGCAACAGTTGCGTTTTTATTTGAATTCTCTTCCATAACATCTTTGTTTCTGTTCTGGATCAGGCTGAGAATGGAATCGTCAGTTGTATTTGCTTTACGGATCAGTTCACGGCTGTATCTATATATAATGTAAGTTTTGGCAAGAACGAATTTCCCTTCTGCCATAATCTTCTGCTCGATGATATCCTGAATGTCCTCGACCAGCATTCTTTTTCTGTTTTTTGCTTCGATACCGTCTATGATCTCTTCGATTTTTTCTTCAGAAATTTTTTCGCAGTCTTCGACTTCGGCATTTGCCTTCTGGATGGCAACGATAATCTTGCTGCGATCATAGGATACGGCTCGACCGTCTCTTTTGATTACCTGCATTTTTACATTCTCCTTCAAAATTGATTATCTAGATATTGAGTGCAATGTTTTCTCAAACCCCAACATATTGCGTCGCGTGTGAAAAAAAGACAAAAAAATGAACGATTTAAAATCTGTGAGACTAAAAAATCGTTTGGAATATTTTGTAACTCTATGTCCCCGACAGTTACACATTATAGCATCACCATTTTGGTTTGTCTATATCAATCAGTACAAAATATTGAGAAAAAATCAAAGAAATAATACTAGATATTGTGTTGCATGGGAAAATGTGATTTACTGTTCGAGTGGCGATTGACATTATGTGAAATTGTCGGAAATTGTATCTGAAAGTATGGATACTGTCGAAGTATTGCAAACAATCAGGCATTTAACAATAACGTTGCATAGTTTGTGACATTTCTATGAATTACTTAAAATAGCTTTATTTTTAATTGGAAATGTGATATAAAGCTATGATAGGTGATACCTAATTTTATAATATATAGAGGTAAGTACAATGAGGAAATTGAAAAAGGGACTTGCGGTTGCTCTTGCAATGGCAATGACATTATCTATGGCTGTGGGATGCGGCGATAAAAAGAATACAACCGGTAAGCTTGACAATGCAACGCAAACGGATGCGACTTCATCAGACAGCAGCACAGAGGCAGCAGAAGATTTGACGATCGATGAGTATATCGAGAAATATGCAGATGGCGTTACGCTTGGAGAGTACAAAGGAATTGAATATGAATATGCACCGGAAGCGGTAACTGCAGATGATATTCAGAGCAAGGTAGATTCTTTTATTTCATCCTGCACTACTTATAATGAAGATAAGACAAGTGCAGCAAAGATGGGTGATATTGTAAATATCGACTTTGTCGGAACTGTAGATGGTAAGGAATTTGAAGGTGGTAATTCTGATGGAAATGGTTATGATCTGACATTGGGAAGCAAATCTTTTATTGATGATTTTGAAGATCAGATCGTAGGTCATAAAGCCGGAGATACATTTGATGTAAATGTAACATTCCCGGAGGATTACAGTACAACAAACACAGAACTGAATGGAAAGGATGCAGTATTTAAGACGACTGTAAACTACATTAAGATTCCGGTTGAACCAGAGTACAACGATGAACTTGTTGCCAATAATACTTCCTATAAAACAGTAGATGAATATGAAGCATCAATCAAAGCAGAACTGGAAGCAAGCAATGAGACTGCAGCACTTACTTCTGCACAGAATGTGGTTATGACAAGTGTTATTAATAAAGCACAGATCGAGAATGTACCGGAAGATGAAGTTGAAAGTCTTGCAAGCGAAATTATTGACAACCTGAAAGCTCAGGCAAGCTCCTATAATTTCGATTATGCAACATTTATCAATTACTACTATGGATACAGTGATGAGGAGTCATTTGCAGAATATGTAAAGCAGATCTGTGAAGAGTCCGTAAAGGAAAAGAAGGCTGTCTGTGCGATTGCAAAAGCAGAGAATATTACGATCGATGCAGATGAAGAAACAGCATATATTAAGAAGCTGGCAGACAATAATTCTACAACAGAGGATCAGATCAGAGAGCAGTATTCTTCTGAAGATTTGATGTATTATACACTTGCAGATAAGGTTATGACTTTCCTGCTTGATAATGGCAAGAAGGTAGAGAGTACAGAAGCTGCAACAGAAGCAACAACGGCTTCTGAAGAAACCACAGAAGTAACAACAGAGACAAACTAAAGCGGATGTTGAAACAGGATCCTTAAAATGAGGATGATAAAATAATAAGATGAAGCCTTGAGGAGAAAGATTATATTATGAAAATGAAGAAGGTAATGACCCTTTGCCTGGCAACCGTTGTCGGCATGGGAGTGCTTAGCGGATGTGGAAGCACAAAGAGTGAATTCAAGCAGTATGCAAAATGTGCAGAGGTAAGTGATTATGATGGCGTTGAATATGTTCCGGCATCCAGAGAGGTAACACAGGATAAGATCGATGAGAAGATTGATTCATTCTGTACAGATAATAATATAGAGACAAAGGATTATGACAGTGCCATTAAAGATGGTGATGATGTCAACATCAATTATGTAGAAACGATCAATGGTCAGGAAAAGAATAAGAATGATGATGAAGCCGGAACCAGTGTTGTTATAGGCAAGGATGCATTAGCACCGGGACTTGATGATCAGATGATCGGATTAAAGCCTGGTACAGAGAAGAAGATCACGATCACATATCCGGATGATTATTCTGATACAACAGTAGCAGGAATGGAAGCTGTATTTGATATAAAGATCAATTATATCAAGATAACGACGACACCGGAATATACAGATGACCTTGTGAAGTCGGCTACGGATGGTAAATATACAACGACGGAGGATTATACCAAGTATCTGACAGATGAGCTTCAGAAGGATACAGACAAAACTGCAGACAGTACAGATCGTGCAAATGTATTAAAGGCAATCAAAGAGAAAACAACATTTAATCAGTATCCGGAAGGCGAAATTGATTCCTATGTCAAGAGTGTTATGGATAATATCGAGTCCAGTGCCTCCCAGTATGGAATCGGCGTACCAACATTCTTACAGTATTTCTATGGATATACAGATGAATCTGCATTTGTTTCCTATCTTCAGAGCACAGTTGAATCTGTAATGCAGGAGAAGATCGTTGTCAGCTCGATCGCGTTAGAAAAAAATCTGGTCGCAAATGATAAAGAGACTGAAGCATATAAGCAGAAGCTGATGGATGATAATGAAGTAGACGAGGATACGATCAACTCCAAATATTCAGCGAGCGATCTGAAATTCTATGCAACAGAGGAAAAGGTTCTTGATTATCTGATGGGTACAGCTGTTCAGGTAGATTCAACAGAAGCAAGTTCAGAAGATGCATCGGAAGATGGTTCCACTGAAGCAGAGAGCACAGAGTCAACAACAGAGGCAGCTTCAGAGGCAGAATAAAAAAATTGACGTTTTTACAAAATTTGTTTTGACAAGAAGCAGATGACGTGCTATATTAAACGAGTGCGTGAGATAAAGCACGTTTTCATGCAGTTGTGGCGGAATTGGCATACGCGCATGATTCAGGTTCATGTCCACTTACGTGGGTGTGGGTTCAAGTCCCATCAACTGCATTGATATTAAGGAAAAGAAGTCTTAGTTTTAAGGCTTCTTTTTTCTATATACAGGTTTGACATTACAGGGAAACTGGAATATAATGTAGGATACTTGTGAGAACTTAACGGAAAACACAGATATTGTTTAGGAGGTAGTCGGCGATGGCTGAAAAGAAACAGGTAGTTACCTATACAGGACTTAAAAAAATTGAAGAAGAACTTCAGGATCTGAAGGTAAATAAACGTAGAGAGATTGCTGCAAAGATCAAGGAAGCAAGAGAGCAGGGAGACTTATCTGAGAATGCTGAGTATGATGCAGCAAAGGACGAGCAGCGTGATATTGAGGCAAGAATCGAGCAGTTAGAGGCTATCCTGAAAAATGTAGAAGTCGTTGACAAGGATGAGGTTGATACAGAGGTTGTCGGTATCGGCCGTACCGTAACAGTATATGATTATGAATTTGACGAGGAAATTGTATTCCACATCGTTGGTTCAACAGAAGCAGATATCATGAAGAATAAGATCTCTGATGAATCGCCGGTTGGTATGGCATTAAAGGGTGCGCGCGTTGGTGAAGAAGTAATAGTAGAAGCACCGGACGGAGAATTCAAATACAGAATATTAGATATCAAGAGAGCAATCTAATAAACAGAATAATCAATATAGTAGAAAGAGATTAAACAAAGATGGCAGAGAATAAGCAGAATAATCAGGCTAAGCCACAGGATGTAAATAAGCTGTTACAGGTTCGTCGTGAGAAGCTGGCAGATTTACAGGCGGCAGGCAAAGATCCATTTGAGATTACAAAGTATGATGTGACTTATCACAGCACAGATGTAAAAGAAGCATATACAGCGCATGAGGCAGAGCTTCTTGCAGGCAGACAGGAGCCGGACGTAGAGGGACTGGATGATGCACAGAAGAAGGAAGTGCTGAACAACGATTATAACGAGAGAAGAGCAATCATGGATGCATCACCGATCCATGTTAGCATTGCAGGACGTATGATGTTCAAGCGTGTTATGGGTAAGGCATCCTTCTGTAATATTCAGGATCTGAAGGGTAACATTCAGGTGTATGTTGCAAGAGATCAGATCGGTGAAGAAGCTTATGCAGATTTCAAGAAATCCGATATCGGGGATATCTATGGTGTAAAGGGATGGGCATTCCGTACAAAGACAGGAGAGCTTTCTATCCATGCAGAAGAAATGACACTTTTAAGCAAGTCGTTACAGATTCTTCCGGAGAAGTTCCATGGCTTAACAGATACAGATGTCAGATATCGTCAGAGATATGTAGACCTTATCATGAATCAGGAGAGCAAGGCAGTATTTATCAAGCGTTCACAGATTTTAAAAGAGATCCGTAACTTCCTTGCAGATCGTGATTTCATGGAGGTTGAGACTCCTATGCTTGTTGCAAATGCAGGTGGTGCGGCAGCAAGACCATTTGAGACACATTACAATGCATTAAATGAGGATGTAAAACTTCGTATTTCTCTGGAATTATATCTGAAGCGTCTGATCGTAGGCGGACTGGAAAGAGTTTACGAGATTGGACGAGTATTCCGTAACGAGGGTGTTGATACAAGACACAATCCTGAATTTACGCTGATGGAATTATATCAGGCATACACAGACTATGAAGGTATGATGGAACTGACAGAGTCCATGTTCCGTTATCTTGCTGAGAAGGTTTGTGGAAGCACAAAGATTTCCTATAATGGAATCGAGATTGATTTCGGTAAGCCGTTTGAGCGTCTGACCATGAATGATGCGATCAAGAAATATACCGGAATCGACTTCGATCAGGTAGAAGATGATGCAGCAGCTAAGAAACTGGCTGATGAACACAATATTGCATATGAAGAACGTCATAAGAAAGGTGATATTATTAACCTGTTCTTTGAGGAGTTCTGTGAAGAAAAGTTGATCCAGCCTACATTTATCATGGATCATCCGATCGAGATCTCACCACTGACCAAGAAGAAACCTTCTGATCCAAGCAAGGTTGAGCGTTTCGAGCTGTTTATAAACACATGGGAGATGTGTAATGCATACTCCGAGCTGAACGATCCGATTGATCAGCGTGAACGTTTTGCAGCACAGGATGCAAATGCAGCAGCCGGTGATGATGAAGCAGAGCATACAGACGAGGATTTCTTAAATGCACTGGAGATCGGTATGCCTCCTACAGGTGGTATCGGTTATGGTATCGACCGTCTGGTTATGCTGTTGACTGATTCACAGGCAATCCGTGATGTGCTCCTCTTCCCGACAATGAAGCCGTTGGACTCTGACAAGAAGGTTTCCAAGGAAGTTTCGGCTCCTGCGGAGGCTACTCAGACGGCTCCCGTTGTGGAAGAAAAAATTGATTTTTCTAATGTTCAGATTGAGCCTTTGTTTGCTGATCAGGTCGATTTTGACACCTTCTCTAAGAGCGATTTCCGTGCCGTAAAGGTCAAGGAATGCGAAGCTGTGAAGAAGTCCAAAAAGCTCTTAAAGTTCGTTTTGGACGACGGAACTGGCGTAGATAGGGTCATTTTGAGTGGTATTCACGACTATTATGAGCCGGAAGAACTGGTTGGAAAGACCTGCATCGCCATCACCAACCTGCCGCCTCGCCCGATGATGGGCATTGATTCCTGCGGTATGCTCATCTCCGCCGTGCATCACGAAAACGGTGAAGAAAAGTTGCATTTGCTGATGGTCGATCCTCACATTCCGGCAGGCGCAAAGCTCTATTGATTGCCCCTAAATTGTCGGTGCTTACGCCACAACTTACGCCAATTTACTCCGAGCTTACGCCAAAAATGCGTTTGAAATTCTGCGATTTCAGACAAGTTCCGATAGCATACGATAAGTTCATATGATTTAAGCCCGCTGATTTCGGTCAGCGGGCTTTTTCTATTTCTGCCCCTATTACATCCTCGTGATGTGATAGGGGCTTTTTTTGTCCCTGAAAGGCGGTCAGAAAAATTTTTTTGAAAAAATCCAAATTTGGTTCGTTCAAATCGAAAAAAATTTCCCAGTTGGTTAGTGAGGGCGAAAACCTCACGAACCTTGAAAATCGAATACACATTCAATAGGTACATTCCTGATCGGGGGTGAAAGCCCCAGCCGGATGAAGGTGCGCCACGAACTTCCTGCCCACAAGGGTTATCACGGAAAGCAAGGTTGGTAGCGATTCCGAACCATTCTGAAATATCCGCTTGCTACGGATAAGGCGATGAAACGATTCAGGGACAATGATACTTCCCTATGGGGCTGGCGGAGTACCCGGCAGAGGTGAGATTCCTATGAGTTCGGTCAGCAGCCGAACGCCTGTTGATTTCCTTTTACGCATTTGGGGGATGAGATCGAGTTAAATGCGACCACCAAAGCACAGGACTCCGCTTCCTGTGTTTTGGTGGATCAAGCGATCCAAATCTAACAAGAAGGAGGAAAAGCGAAATGCCAAACTGTAAAACCATTGCTATCTGCAATCAGAAAGGCGGCACAGGCAAAACGACCACAACGGTCAATTTGGGTGTCGGTCTTGCACGACTCGGTAAGAAGGTACTCCTTGTAGATGCCGACCCGCAGGGCGATCTCACGACTTGCCTTGGATGGCGAGATAATGACAGCCTTACGACGACCATTACCGATAAGCTATCCGGGGTTATCCGTGAGGATCATTCAGACCCGCAAAGCGGTATTCTGCGTCACGAGGAAAATGTCGATCTGCTCCCTGCCAACATCGAGCTGTCCGCTATGGAAATGATGCTTGTCACCGCAATGAGCCGTGAAACCATTCTGAGAAGCTATCTGAGCAAGGTCAAAGACAATTATGACTATGTACTGATTGATTGTATGCCTTCGCTCGGTATGGTAACTTTGAATGCTTTGGCGGCGGCAGATAGCGTAATCATTCCCGTGCAGGCGCAATATCTTCCGGCAAAGGGAATGACCCAACTGATGCAGACCATTGGAAAGGTCAGGCAGTACATCAATCCGAGCCTGCGAATCGACGGTATCCTATTGAACATCGTAGATAACCGCACCAACCTCGCCAAAAGCACTGCCGACGCACTGCGAAAGAACTTTGGGAGCGTTATTAAGATATACCGTTCCTCCATTCCTATGGCAGTGAAAGCCGCAGAGGTTGCTTCCAAGGGCGTAAGCATCTACAAGTATGAGCCGAGCAGTCCTGTTGCAAAGGCTTATGCTGAGTTCGCAAAGGAGGTGTCTGCCGATGGCAGGAAGAAAGAGCGACTTCACTCTGCCGACGCTCGATGACCTGTTTTCTACACAGGAGCTTCGGGACGATGCCAAGCTCAGTAAAATCCGAGATATTCCCCTTGAGCTGATCGACGATTTTCCAGACCACCCATTTAAGGTGCGGGACGACGAGGATATGATACAGCTTGTGGAGAGTGTCAAGGAGCGAGGAGTCATTACTCCGGCTACCGTCCGTCAAAAAGAGGACGGCAGATACGAGCTGATTTCCGGTCACAGGCGAAAACGGGCTTGTGAACTTGCCGGATTTGAAGCACTTCGCTGCGAGGTCGTAGACCTTGACCGTGACGCCGCCACCGTCCTTATGGTGGAAAGCAATTACCAGCGGTCGCAGATACTTCCCTCAGAAAAGGCATTTGCCTATAAAATGCGGCTGGAAGCGATGAAGCGGCAAGGACAGCGTTCAGATTTAACTTCGTCCCCAGTGGGGACAAAGTTTGATAGAAGTTCTGAAGCCATAACAGAAGAAACCGGCGATAGCAGAAATCAAATTCATCGCTATATCCGTCTGACAAACCTTGTGCCTGAACTGCTCGACCTTGTGGACGAAGGCAAAATTAAAATGCGTCCTGCGGTGGAGCTTTCCTATTTGGACGAGGACAGCCAGCGGGCGGTGGTTGATGAAATCGACCTGAACCAATGCACCCCGTCCCACGATCAGACCATTCGTATGCGGAAGTTCTTCACAGATGGAAAGCTCACGCCGGAGGTGGTGTCCGCCATTATGGGCGAGGAAAAGCCAAACCAGCGTGAGAAGATCGTCCTGCGTGGGGACAAGGTGCGAAGCCTGATCCCGAAAAATATCCCCGTAAGCCAAACGGAGGATTATGTGGTCAAAGCACTGGAGCATTACAGTCGCTTTCTTCGTCAGCGGGCAGAGCGTGACAGCCGATAGGTACACGGAGTATGTTTCCTGCTGTCCCCTTCCTCACACTCCATCCCCTGAGAACTACCAGACTAACCGAAATAAACTATCTCCTGATTTATCTCTATCTCTCTAAGCTAAATCAATCTAAGAGCAAACGGAGTTCGCACAATTCGGAAAACTGCGTTTTGGCGGTATGATGAAAAGTTACGATTCAAAACGCACCTTTGTCGGAGCAGTTCTCATCGGGTAGAATGTTGTCGAAGGGAGTGAAGCGTATGAAATCCAAAATCGCAGTTATTATGCTCGCCGTATTTCTGTGTCTGACTACGGGATGCAACAACTCCTCGCATATTGCAGAAACGCCTGACCCCATTTCTTCTTCGGACAGTAACATCGTCCCCAGCGAATCAGAAACGGCTCAGGCAGAAAAGAAAACGGAGGTTGACCGTCCCCAAAGCACAGAATCGCAAACGGATAGCCGTGCCGCAGAGTTCCCGGCAAGCGTATCGGAAAGTGCCACCCAACCAACAGAGGTTCCCGATCAGGCTGACCACAGTACGGCAGTGCTGCCACAGCCGAGCGAACCTGAAAAGAAAACAGACGAGTCCGAACGCCGACCGGAAACCGCTGCCCCGACAGAAAAAGAACAGCCCACACCTCCGGCAACTGAGGAATCGACGCCACCGGAACCACCGAAAGAAGAACCTACTGAGCCGGTCTTTGACATTGACTACTGGATCAGCTTTGCCAAGAGCTACGCTGAGAGCATCGGACTTGCGCTTGACAGAGGAGCCGTGTATTGCTGGGATAACCCCATCGCAGCAGGTGAAAAATGCAAATACACCGAACGGGATATTCGTGGCTATCTCGACCGATATGCCAAGGACGACGAAATCACCGATGTGTGGATTTGGTATGAGCAGACCGGAAGTGGCTCTTATGAAATCTATATCGGCTACGCATAACAACAAAACACATTTCACCCGAAACGCATCGTCATTGCACGGTGCGTTTTTTATTTCCAAGGAGGTAACAAACAAAATGAAAAAGAACTTTTTCAAGCGAGGGATGGCGGGACTGCTTTCCCTCGTGATGTGCCTGACAGCCCTTGTGGGGATCGGCACAACTACTGCCTATGCCGCAGGAGAGAGAGCAGAGGTCTACCTTGTTTCTTTTCCGAGAAGCGGCGATGCTAATATTGATTACAGCGGTACTTGGGGGCATCCCAATCTCCGGTATATGAACGGCTGGCATTCCGGTGAGTCCAAGTACACTACCATTCGAGCAATGCACTCGTATGACGGTAACATCTGTTACTGCATTGAGCCGGGAGTACAGCAGGATACCGGCGACACTTATACCAGTAAGGACGAAACCTTTTGGGACAACCTGCCCTCAGACATCAACAGCACCATTTCTCCCTACGATATAAAGCTATTCATCGGGCGTATTATGCAATACGGTTACACGGGACCCATCAGCACCTCGTGGCGTTCACAGAACCCTGCTGATGCCGCAACGCTGGCGGAAGCTATGGCAACACAGGTTCTCATTTGGGAAACCGTTGTCGGTGAGCGTGACGAGGACTTCGATTATGTAAGCCCCGGTAGCTACGATGCTGTTAAGGGCGTTATCAGCACTGCCCATCCGCTGTATGACCTGTTTTGCGATTACTATGACAGTATTGAAGCAAGCGTTCAGCGTCACTCTGCCATCCCCAGCTTTATGTCAAAAAACCCGAACAGAGCGCAGAGCGTGGAGTTGGAATGGGACGGTAGCAGTTACACCGCTACCCTGACAGACCACAACCGAGTGCTTTCCGATTACAGCTTTTCCGCTAATGAGGATGGCATTTCTTTCAGCGTCAACGGAAACCAGCTCATTATCACAGCAACGGATGCTCCTTCTGACAGCGTAAGAATTACCGCCAATAAGGTCGGTTCAACCCGCCGAGGTATCATTACTTGGACGGATGGGAGATACGCTCCCGGAGGCGGTATTCAGGATGTTGTCAGCTATGCTCAAGAGGTTAATGACCCGGTGCAGGCATTCCTCAATCTGAAGGTGTCCTACGGCGCTGCTAAGATCGTCAAGACTTCGGAGGACGGCAAGGTGGATAACCTCACCTTTACCGTCACCGGTAACGGCATCAATCAGACAGTCAAGACCAACTCCAGTGGCGAAATTCAGATCGACAACCTAATGCCCGGCGTTTACACCGTGACCGAGATGGATTACGACAAGTATGAGCCGCAGGAGTCTCGCCGTGTGACGGTGGTTTCCGGTCAGGTTTCTACCGTAAACTTCAACAACAAGCTCAAGCGTGGAGATTTGCAGATCGTGAAGTCTTCGGAGGACAATCTCAACGAGGGTGTGACCTTCCACCTTTACGGAACTTCACTCTCCGGCATTGCCGTGGACGAGTATGCCGTAACCGATGCAAACGGCGTGGCGACCTTTGAAGATGTCCTCATTTCCGGTTCCATCCCCTATACCGTGGAGGAAGTGGACACTGCCGTTCGCTATGTTGTTCCCGAAGCGCAGTCTGCGCCTATCAACTGGAACGAAGTCACGAACCGCAGCTTCCTCAATATTTTGAAGAAGTTTTCCGTGACCGTTACCAAGAGCGACGCTGAAAACGGCACGGCGCAGGGTGATGCTTCTCTTGCCGGGGCTGTTTATGGCATCTATAAGGGCGAAACCCTTGTTGATACCTACACCACCGACAAAAACGGGCAGTTCGTAACCAAGGAGTATATCTGCGATAACGACTGGACGGTGCGAGAAATCACACCCTCCGAGGGTTATCTGCTTGATACCACCGTTCATAAGGTCGGTGCAGAGCCGCAGCTTTATACCGTGGAGCATAATCAGACGGCAAATGATGTGACCGAGCAGGTCGCAAAGGGCAATATCGCCATCATCAAGCACACCGATAACGGCGAAACGCAGATCGAAACACCCGAAAGCGGTGCAGAGTTTGCTGTGTACCTGAAAGCCGCAGGCAGCTACGAGGTTGCCGAGGACACCGAGCGTGATTATCTTACCTGTGATGAAATCGGCTTTGCTCAGACAAAGGATATGCCTTACGGCATCTACACCGTCCATCAGGTATCCGGCTGGGAGGGCAGCGAACTGATGCCCGACTTTGATGTGTTCATTTCTCAGAATGGGGCGACTTATCGCTACCTTATCAACAATGCACCTTTTAACAGCTTCATCAAGATCGTGAAGCAGGACGCAGAAACCGGCAAGACCATCCCTTACGCCGGTGCAGGCTTCAAGATTTATGACCCGGACGGCAACCCCGTAACAATGACCTTCACTTACCCGACGCCCACCACCATTGATGTGTTCTACACCAATGCAGAAGGTTCTCTTGTTACGCCGGAAAAGCTGCCCTTTGGAAAGGGGTACTCTATTGTCGAGGTACAGGCTCCCTACGGCTATGTCCTCGACGAAACGCCTGTGTACTTCGATGTCACGGAGGACAATTCCACAGAAGAAAGCGGGGTTACGGTAGTAAAAGTGGATAAGCCCAATATGGCACAGAAAGGCACCATCACCGTGGAAAAAACCGGCGAGGTGTTCTTCGGCGTTTCCGTCATCGGCGGCGTAGATGAAAGCGGAAACGAACTGCCCGCCATCTATCAGCCGCAGTATGAAAAGCGTGGACTCCCCGGTGCGGTCTATGAGATCATCGCCGCAGAGGATATTATCACGCCGGACGGCACTGTCCGAAATCAGAAGGGCAATGTTGTAGACACCGTTACAACCGATGGAAACGGTACAGCCGTGAGCCGTGAACTCTATCTCGGTAAATACGAGGTGCGTGAGATTACTGCACCCCACGGGATGGTGCTAAACCCGGAACCCCACTGTGTCGAGCTTGTTTACGCCGGTCAGAATGTTGCCGTAACGGAAACGGCAACTTCGTTCGAGAACGAGCGTCAGAAGGTGGAAATCAGCCTTGTAAAGTCCATCGAGCAGAATGAGCGCTTCGGCATTGGCACAAACGGTGAAATGAAGAATATCTCCTTTGGACTGTTCGCCGCCGAGGAAATCGTATCTGCAAGCGGCACTTCCATTCCCGCAAATGGTCTTGTTGAGATCATCTCTCTGAATGAGGACGGAACGGCGAAAATCAAGACTGACCTTCCTTTTGGAAGCTACTATGTGCAGGAACTTGCTACCGACAGCCACTACAAGCTCTCCGATACCAAGTATCCCGTAACTTTTGGGTATGCCAGTCAGGATACAGCGGTGATGAAAATCGCTGTCAATGGTGGGAATGCTGTTGAAAACAAGCTGATCTACGGTTCTGTTTCCGGTAAGAAGATCGATGAAAACGGCGATTCCCTCGGCGGTGCGCTGATCGGACTGTTCCGCACGGATGACGGCGAGTTTACAAAGGAAAATGCTCTGATGACTACCGCTTCTGCTGAAGATGGTAGTTTTTCTTTTGAGAGCATCCCTTACGGCACTTGGTATGTCCGTGAGATCGAACAGCCCGCCGGCTTCGTGCTGGATGACACCATCTATCCCGTGACCATCGGCGCAGACGGGCAGGTCGTGGAGATCGAAATCGTCAACAGGTATGTCCGTGGAAACATCCATCTGACCAAGGTGGATTCCGAATATCCTGACAATAAACTGACCGGAGCGACCTTTGAGGTCTATAAGGACAGTAACGCAACCGGCAATCTGGACGACGGTGATGAACTGCTCGGCACACTGACCGAAAAGGAAATCGGAGAATACAGTATGAACGACTTGTTCTACGGTCGCTACTTCGTCAAGGAAACCAAAGCACCGGAGGGGTTTGTCCTTGATACCGGCGTGTATGAAGTGATGATCGACACCAACGGCAAGACCTACAAGGTGGAGAACAAGGCAGGCGTCGGCTTCGTCAATGATGCAATGCGTGGCAACCTGAAAATTATCAAGACCTCCTCTGACGGGAAGGTCAAGGGCTTCGCTTTCCGAATTACCGGAGCAAATGGCTATGACATTATCCTTGAAACCAACGACAAGGGTGAGATCTTCATTGACGGGCTTCGCATCGGGGACTACACCATTTCCGAGGTGAGCAACTCGGCTTCTTCGATGTATGTCATCCCTGCTGATAAGAAGGCAACGGTCAAGATCGGCTCCACTACCATTGTGGAGATGCACAATGTTCTGCGTGATACGCCCAAGACCGGCGACACAACCAATCTGCCGCTGCTCTATGCCCTTGCAGGACTGTCCGCAGTGGGCATTGCGGTGTGCGGCGTTATCGGCTTCAAGAAAAAGAAGAAGGAGGATCGTAACTAATGGAACCTAAAACCATCGTGGCTATCGTACTGGTAGCCTTTATCATCGGCGGCTTTATCTTCTTGCAGATTAGATCGAAAAACAAGAAGTGAGCTGATTATCCAAGGGGCGGAGCAAAAACTCCGCCCCTTTTCTATATCACAAGGAGGTACGCAATGAACCATCTCAAAAAGATTGAGGATAGGGTTATTTCCATTCTCAAAACCAATGTTGACGCACGAAGCGACGATATGATGTTGTATCTTCTCGTGTGTAACAGCTTTTACAGCAATGAAAACTCGGTTGGAAAAATGCCTTTTGAGGTCGTGATGAAGAACTACAAGGAACTCGAACTACCCCATTTTGAAAGTGTCCGTAGGACGAGAGCAAAAATCCAGTCTGAACACCCAGAATTGGCTTGTTCTCCCGAATGCCGAAAAGCACGAAAGAGGATGCAGCATCTTTATTCCAACTATGTTATGAACTAAGGACGGTGATTTCTATGGAAAATGAAAAGAGAAAGGTCGGTGATTACACCGTCCTCTGCGCCGTGAATATCGGTTCCCGTGAAATCATCCTTGCCGAGAATGAGCAGAGTACCAACGGAGAACGCTTCCTCTGCTGCTACGGAGAGCGCAACGACATATTTGAGAAGTTTACCGAATGCGCTGTTGGCGGCGATTATATTGATGCTACCCTGTTCTTTGCAGAACGCATCAAGCAAGACGCCGAAAAGTTCCGAGCAGAGGTTGAAAAGCTGGATATTCCCGTGACGGTTATCACCCAAGCGGACTGCATCCCCGACCACTATAAGAACGACATCAACGGCAAAATCATTGCCATTAACCCGGCAATCCTCAAGCCGGAGTACCAACGAGCTGACCGGCAACTCTATTATGTGACCGGCGGCTTCGGCGCTTCGGCAAACAGCCGTGGCAGTGCGGTGTTTTGCAAGAACCTTTATGACGGCAAGAATACCCGTTATGAGCGTATGGATGTGCTGGGTGAAGTAAAGCCGGAGTGTATGCCCGATTGGGCAGAAAAGAAAGCAATTCTTTTTCGGCATACGCAAAGCAGTAAGCTGATGTTTGAGTATGGTGGCAGGATGTTCAGCCCATATCGCTTGTTCACAAAAGCTGAAAATACGCTTGATTTCATATCACTTCATACCGCAAGAGATTTTGAACTTGGCTTTATGAGCAAAGACTGCCCTGAAAGCAAAACCTCATATAGCTATGCGGAGTTCTACAAGAAGTCGAGTATAAAGAACTGTGATCTGTTTGTGTGTGCAGACAACGGCAAACTCTACTGTCCGGGAGAAAATGAACTATTCGAGTGGCAAGGTGAGGTCGGGAAAAGTGATTTCGACAGAAAGCTACATACGAAACCTCAGAAGGAGCACGAACGATAAGGAGGTGGATTTCTATGGCAACAAAGAAAACCGCAGCCGAGCAGGGCTTGCAGCAGAAAGTGAAGGTGCTGACAAAGCTCTTTGACGCAGGCTGTAAAACCGAAAAAGACTTGAAGGCGCTGACCTTGCCGACGATTCTGAAAATCCCCGATGTGACCGTGCCGGATATGACGGTCATCACCGAGCTTCAGGAGCAGGTCGCAAAGAATCGTCTTTTCTCATACTTGGGAGGTGGAACAGATGAGCCAAGCGACACGACCGAATGACCGCCACATCATTTGGAGCAACCAAAACCTTGATGTGGACGACTGGCGAGAGGACTACAAGGAGTTCCTTGAAGCGAATGAACTGGACGACGACCCGAATGATGAGCAGGCACTCTATGAGTGGATGGAGGAAACGAATTACGACTACCTCTCCGATGAGCGAGTCAACCTGAATGTTCAGCTTTCCCAGCCAATCATTGTCATTGGCGACATTGGCAGATGGAACGGCAGAGTGATGGGCTACAAGGACATCCCCTCCGGCAACATCCGAGATTGTCTGTATGCCGACACCGACTATACCGAATGGTATGTAGATAAGTATGGCGATCTTCGTGCCGATGCTACTCACCACGACGGCACAAATCACTATCTCTACCGTGTGTTCAAAGACGGCGTTTCCGAAACGCAGATGGAGAACCTGAGAGATAAAATCTATCACGGCAAAGCCACACGAGCCGATATTACCCGGCTGACCCGGCGACTTGGGGATGAGATCGCCGCCGTTTACGGCTTTGACATCCCGAAACAAAGAGTATCTCAAGAGAGGAGTGAACGATAATGACAGATTTCACACTGCGACCGCTGACCGTTCCCGAACGCAAATACACCTACGCTCAAAGCTCGCAGCTTCAAGGGCAGACAGGCAATATCGGTTATCTGCGTGGGGACTTCGGCTCAAGCGGCAATCAGTTTTATACCACTTGGTTTGATACCCGACCGCAATGGAAAAGCGATGAGTTCAAGCGGGACTTGGATGATGTAATCAACGCCCTGCGCTCCGAGGAGTACGGACTGCTTCAAAGCCGTTCTCAGATGGTGCGTTATGGGCGTGAGAACAAGGAAAGCGAAATGCAGGGTGCTTATACCACTGAGTTCGGCTTCCGAGCAGATACCGAGAAATATGCGTTCGTGCTTCGCTGTAATCCAACGAGGGGCGACTATAACTTCTACTGCCTCTGCTATGTAAAGGAATGGCTGGACAAGCACATCGAAGAAGCCAACCGGGATATTCGCTTTATTGACAGTCACTATAAAGAGCTGTTCCGTATCCCGGACGGAGAGCGCATCATTGTGACCGACCGTGACGGTAAGACGGAAAGCTATCCCTGCCGCTATATTGACAACTATCACACAGAGGTCGGACGCAATCTCTTTCACATTTGCGAGTTTGCCGAGCGTATGGAGCAAGGCGGCTGTACCTACGCACCAATGGAGCCGCCCTTGCCTCCGATGTGCTATTCCATACTCCCGTCTACCGGCGAAGTCGTTCAAATCGACCGCTGGCAAAAGGGCTATACCGCCACAAGTTTTAACGACGGGAATCGTGCGGAGAACGAAGCGATTAAGGATAAGTTCAATGAAAAGCTGGGTGTCAGCAAGGCGCAGGAGCAGGCAATGCTCGCCGGTTCTATGATCCGGTGGGACTCCATTGCCGCCAAGCCCAAGAGCTATGACGAGAACGGCAAAGCCATCAAACCCAAAGACTATGAACGATAAGGAGGTGTCTGCCGATGGCACGAAAATACGACTTCATCTCGGAGCTGTATAACCGAACCTGTAAAACGGTCGTTGCAAATCCCGCAAGCTGGGAAGCGTTTCTGCGCTCTGCCTGCTACAACTACCGTCTGCGTTTTGATGAGCAACTTTTGGTTCACGCACAGCGACCGGACGCCACCGCTGTTCTTCAGATCGACGACTGGAACCAGAAGTTCGGGCGTTGGGTCAATCGTGGAGCACACGGCATTGCCGTTTTTGAGGATGCCGACCAACGCCGCCAGCGGCTTGTCCACTACTTCGATATTTCCGACACGCATCCCAGCCGCTTTTCCCGCAGAGTTCCCATTTGGCAAATGCGGGACGAATACACGGCAGAGGTGATCGATACGCTGGAAAGCACCTTCGGAGAGTTGAACGACAAGGAAACCCTCGCCGTTGCCATCGAGTCGGCGGCAAGAAATGCCGTAGAGGACAACATCCCCGACTATCTTACCGACCTTCTTTACAGCGTGAAGGACAGCTTCTTAGACGGCGTATCCGAAGAAGAAATCACCCACATTTTCAAAACAGCGGTGCGAAACAGCGTCGCCTATATGACGATGACCCGCCTGGGCATTGAAGCCGGAGAATACTTTGAACCCGATGATCTTCGGGATGTGGTGAATTTTACGACGCCTGCCACGCTGAACGCCCTCGGCTATGCCACCAGCGATATTGCGGAGATGGGACTTGCGGAGATTTCCCGCACCATTCTTGCCCTCGACCGTCAAAATCGCATAATTGCAGAGAAAACCAAAGCCGATTACAATGTAGGCAAAGAAAAAACCGAAAGGAGTCCTGATGATGAACGAGATCACTTACACGATGCAGGGGGATTATCTGCTCCCCGATCTGACAATGCCGGAGCAGCCGGAGCTGTCGATGGGCAGGTACGCCCGGATGCGGAAGAAGTTCCTGAAGGAGCATCACAAGGTACGCTACTACAACCTGCTGACGAGCTGCGCCCTGAACGAGCATCTGAACGACACGGAGCGCAGAGCGAACGAGATGGAACAGATGCTGACGGAGCAGATGGCAGCGTCGGAGGGCGTGACGGAGAATCTGAAAGCGACGGATATGATGAGCTGGGTTCGGAAGATGAACAGTATCCGGAGCCGGGTTCAGGAGATCGTGATGGCGGAGGTAATCTTCGCTTAGACTATTACGACCGAAGTCACGAGGATAAAAGCCTGCCGTTCTTTGGCGGCGACGACACCGTTCGTGAAATCCTCGGCACCACGCCGCACCTGAAAGCAAGCAAAGACGAGATACGGGCATTCTTTGAAGCTACCGCTGATGAGAACGCCCGTATTTCTTATATCAAGCGCATTTTCAACAACGACTACACCGAGGTCATTCTGAGAGATGGACGGCGTGTGGGCTACAAGACATATCAGAATGTGTTGCAGCTTTGGGAGGGCAGTTATCTCTCCCGCACGGCGCAGAGCTTCTATGATTGGGGCGTGATCGCCCAGCATTTTGAAGCGATGTGGCTGCTTGGGGAGTTGCAGGACACGATGAAGCCATTGCCGTCCATCGACGGGCAGTTGAGCTTGATGACAGCAGGAGCAGAGGAACGAAAGCCCTCTGCTTTTACTTTCTCTCAGGAGATAATCGACGCTGTTCTCACCCGTGGCAGCGGCATCTCTGAGGGGAAAATGCGAATCTATGAGCAGTTCCAAAAGAGCCTGTCTGCAAAGGAAAATGCCGACTTTCTGAAAAATGAATACGGCTGGGGCGGTGCTTATCCCGTAATCGTCGGAGCCGGTATTGATGAGCAGCACGACGGTAAGGGTATCCGTATTTCTAAAGGCATCGGAAGCGATAAACCTCATATCGACCTGAAATGGAGTCAGGTGGAGAAGCGTATTGCCGAGCTGATAAAACTCGACCGTTACTTGAACCCCAAGGAAAAGGCACAGTACCCTGAGTGGCTGCAAAGGCAGGAGGAACGCCGTGCAGCACTTGCCGAGGAACGAAGGAACAGAGAAATCTTGTCTACCGCACCTTCCGAAAAGGCAGAGCCGAAAAATGAGCGATATGAGTACCACCTCGGCAGCACCGTCTATCTCGGCGCAAACGAGTATGAAATCCTGTCCTTTGATGATGAGCGTGTGATGCTCTATGATACGCAGTTTCCGCTTTTCAACAAGGAAATGACGAGAGCTGAATTCGACAGCAAGGTGCAGGAGAACCCGCTGAATGACCATTTGAAGGTCGCTAAAAAACAGCCCGAAGAAAAGGCGGTCGAGTATGACATCGGGATGGGCTATCTCGGCAACGGACTGACCGTTTGGAACCGTGCCGTGGAGGTCAATGGGGACTATCAGAACATTGCTCATATCTCCCCCGAAGGTGAGATCACCTTCTATGTGCAGGACTTGCCGCAAAGTGTTGTGGAGCGTATCGAGCAGGCGGCAGAAAGAGAAAAGCCATTGGATGCTGCTTTGCCGGAGTTCTATCAGGCGTATCTTAAAACCAAAGCAGACAATCCGAGTAGCCTTTTGCTGTATCAGGTGGGCGACTTCTTTGAAGCCTATGCCGATGACGCAGAGGTCGTCGGGACTGCTCTTGAGCTGACACAGACTACTCGTGCCAGTGGTCATAACACCCGTGTCCCTATGGTGGGATTTCCGCAGCACCGCTTGGAAACCTACCTTACAATGCTGACCGACAGAGGGTACGATGTAGAGGTCAACGCTTTGGAGGATGGCGAACGCATTACCCGCACCGTGGTTTCCACCACAAAGGAAGCTCCAGTCGAGTCCAAACCTATCGGCAGGATCGACTATCTCGGCACGGACGGCAAGGTCGGTGAAAGCATCGAGTACACCAGTCCTTATCAGTTTGAGAAAGACATCAAGGAGGAAAACTACTACGGTGTGCCGATGAGTATTGTTCTGTATAAGGACAAGGACGGCAGTACCATTCCGCACGGGTTTATCACCCAGCTTGACCCACCGCCCAAGGGCTTTGAGATCATCGACAGCCCGTATCTTACGGAACGATTTGCCGTCATTGAAACAGAAAACGGCTATGCGGTCTGGGATGAAACCCGCAGCGCAATCTATGTAGACGAAGAGGGCGTCAGTGAGGAGTTTGCCAGCGAATGGCAGGCAAACGACTATCTGAAACAGCTTCAAGGGATTCCTCCCATTGAGCGTACCGAAGCCTCCCTTGATACGGCGAAGCATCTCATTGATGATTTTTGCCGTGAGGAGTATCAGCGTGAGGATGGTGCGGACTACACCGATCTTACCAATGTAGGTATTGCCTACACCACCACAGAGGATGACAAGCACGAAATACAGGCAAGGGTCAACCTTGTGGATTTCCGCATCGAAACTCTTGCAGATGGCAAGGTCGTCCGCAGTGTGCAGTATGCGTCTCTTGAAGAACTGACCGAAAAAGGACTGCAAGCACTGTCCTTTGACGACCTTGTTTATCTCTCCGAGGAAGAACTTGCACAGGTGGAAGCACCTCTTACCCCTGTTTGGGAGCATCCGAAGAAAAGCCGGGTGCAGACCTTTGATATTCACCCCGAAATCCCAATGGCAGACCGCCATACCTTTGACCTTGCTTCTCACGAGGTCGAGGAGGTCAACAAGAAAGAACGCTTCCACCGCAACTATGCGGCGATCACCGTTCTGAAAAGGTGTCAGGAAGAAAACCGCTTCGCAACACCGGACGAGCAGATCATTCTTTCCAAGTATGTTGGCTGGGGCGGTATTCCCGAAGCCTTTGATGAGCGAGCCGGTTCTTGGCAGACAGAGTTTGGGATGCTGAAAAACATCCTGACACCGGAGGAATACGCTTCCGCAAGAGAAAGCACTCTGACCGCTTTCTACACGCCGCCAACGGTTATCAATGCCGTGTATAAGGTGATGAAACAGCTTGGCTTCCGTGAGGGCAACATCTTGGAACCGTCCTGCGGCATCGGGCATTTTATCGGTATGCTTCCCGAAGAAATGAAGGAAAGCAAGATCTACGGTGTAGAACTGGACACAGTTTCTGCCGGCATCGCACAGCAGTTATATCAAAAGTCCTCTATCGCCGCACAGGGCTTTGAGGAAACCAACCTCCCCGACAGCTTCTTTGATGCCGTTGTGGGGAATGTACCCTTCGGGGATTTCAAGGTTCCTGACAAGCGTTACGACAAGCACAAGTTCCTCATTCACGACTACTTCTTCGCCAAATCCTTGGACAAGCTCCGTCCGGGCGGCGTAATGGCTCTCATCACCAGCAAGGGTACGATGGATAAGGAAAACTCCGCTGTCCGAAAGTATATTGCTCAGCGAGCCGACCTGCTTGGTGCTATCCGTTTGCCGAACAACACCTTTAAGGGTAACGCCGGAACGGAGGTCGTTTCGGACATTCTTATTCTGCAAAAGCGTGACCGCATTGTGGATATAGAGCCGGATTGGGTACAGCTCGGCACGGATGAAAACGGTATCCTGATGAACAGGTACTTTGTTGAGCATCCCGAAATGATACTCGGAGAGATGAAAATGGTGTCGGGGCGTTTCGGTCCCGAAGCCACCTGCGCCCCTTACGAGGGGGCAGACCTTGCCGAGCAACTCGGCGAAGCCGTTTCCAATATTCACGGTGAGCTGATCGCATATGAGGTGGAGGATGAGCTTGCAGAGGAGGACAATTCCATTCCCGCAGATCCCACCGTTCGCAACTTCTCCTATACGGTGCTGGACGATAGAATCTACTTCCGAGAAAACAGCCGTATGGCTCCGGTGGAGGTATCCGCTACCGCAGAGAACCGCATAAAGGGTATGATCCGCATCCGTGATTCGGTCAGAAAGCTGATCGAATTGCAGACGGAGGATTACCCCGACTCGGAAATTAAAGCGGAGCAGGAGCGATTAAATGCTCTTTATGATGCCTTTTCCAAGCAGTACGGACTTATCAACAGCCGTGCCAACATCTCCGCATTTTCACAGGACAGCTCCTTTTCTCTGCTCTCGGCGCTTGAGGTCTTGGGCGATGAAGGGCAGCTTGAACGCAAGGCGGATATATTCTACAAGCGAACCATCAAGCCACACACCCCGGTCACTTCCGTAGATACCTCCAGCGAAGCACTTGCCGTTTCTATGGGCGAAAAAGCCCGTGTGGATATGGATTATATGTGCGAGCTGACCGGCAAGACCGAGGAAGAAATCTTTGCGGACTTGAAGGGCGTTATCTTCCTGAATCCGATGCACGGGTACGGCAATTCCACGCAGGCAAAGTACCTGATGGCAGACGAATACCTCTCCGGCAATGTCCGTGAAAAGCTGGCACTCGCCCGAAAGTCAGCGGAGCTTTACCCCGAAGAATACACAGTCAATGTGGAAGCACTGGAACGAGTGCAGCCCAAAGACCTGACCGCCAGCGAGATTGCCGTTCGGCTTGGTGCTACTTGGCTGCCGACCGAAATTGTCGAACAGTTTATGTTTGAGTTCTTGGGAACACCAAGGTACGCACAGTGGAACATCAAGGTTCACTTCTCTGCCTACACCGGCGAGTGGAATATTGAGGGCAAGTCCTATGACCGCAGCAATGTGAAGGCATACAGCACCTACGGTACGGGGCGCATCAACGCCTACAAGATAATCGAGGAAACACTGAACCTTAAAGATGTCCGCATCTTCGACTATGTAGAGGACGCAGACGGCAAAAAGAAAGCCATTCTGAACAAGAAGGAAACGGCAATCGCACAGGCAAAGCAGGAGCTGATCAAGCAGGGCTTTCAGGATTGGGTCTGGTCTGACCCTGAGCGCAGAGAACGGCTCTGCCGCCTTTACAACGATAAATTCAATAGCCTGCGTCCCCGTGAGTACGATGGAAGCCACATCGTTTTCAGTGGTATGAACCCGGAAATCGAGCTTCGGGAACACCAAAGAAATGCGGTGGCGCACATCCTATACGGCGGGAATACGCTGCTTGCACACGCCGTGGGCGCAGGGAAAACCTTCGAGATGGTTTCGGCGGCGATGGAGTCTAAACGGCTCGGATTGTGCAGTAAATCCCTGTTTGTCGTACCCAACCACCTCACTGAGCAGTGGGCATCGGAGTTCTTACAGCTCTATCCCTCAGCCAACATTTTGGTGGCAACGAAGAAAGACTTTGAAACCAAGAACCGCAAAAAGTTCTGCGGCAGAATTGCCACCGGCGATTACGATGCCATCATTATCGGGCATTCGCAGTTCGAGAAAATACCGATGTCCATTGAACGGCAGCGGGCGATCCTCGAACAGCAGCTTGATGAAGTTACGGAGGGCATTACGGAACTGAAAAAGAACCGTGGAGATAACTTCTCCGTAAAACAACTGGAACGCACAAAGAAATCTGTCAAGCAGAAGCTCGATAAGCTCAACGACCAATCCAAAAAGGATGATACAGTGACCTTTGAGGAGTTGGGTGTGGACAGACTTTTCATTGATGAGAGTCACTACTACAAGAACCTGTTTCTTTTTACAAAAATGAGGAATGTAGGCGGCATTGCTCAAACCGAAGCAATGAAGTCCAGTGACCTTTTTATGAAATGCAGGTATTTGGACGAACTGACCGGTGGGCGTGGGACAGTGTTTGCGACAGGAACGCCGATCTCCAATTCGATGGTCGAACTTTACACCATTCAGCGATACTTGCAGTACAATACCCTTGTTCAGAACAACTTGCAGCACTTCGATGCCTGGGCTTCTACTTTCGGAGAAACCATTACGGCAGTAGAACTTACACCCGAAGGAACGGGATACCGAGCTAAAACACGCTTTGCCCGTTTCTACAATTTACCGGAGCTGATGGCGATGTTTAAGGAAATCGCAGACATCAAAACAGCGGATATGCTTGACCTGCCAGTGCCGAAAGCGGTCTTTCACAATATCTCGGTGAAGCCCTCTGAAATCCAAAAGCAGATGGTAGCCGAGCTTGCGGAGAGAGCCGAAAGGGTACGAAACGGTATGGTTGATGCCAAGGAAGATAATATGCTCAAGATCACCAACGACGGCAGAAAGCTGGCTCTTGATCAGCGGCTTATCAATCCGTTGCTCCCTGATTTTGAGGACAGCAAGCTCAACGCCTGCGTGGACGCTATGTTTGAAACTTGGGAGCGTGGCAGCGAGAGGCGGTTGACCCAGCTATTTTTCTGCGACCTGTCTACGCCGAAAAACGACGGCTCCTTCAATGTCTATGACGACATCCGACAGAAGCTGATTGCCCGTGGCGTACCCGCCGATGAGATAAAGTTCATCCACGAAGCAGATACCGAAGCAAAGAAGCTGGAGCTGTTCAAGAAGGTACGCCGAGGGGATGTCCGCATCCTGATGGGCAGTACGCAGAAGATGGGAGCCGGTACGAATGTGCAGAACAAACTTGCCGCATCCTCCGATCTCGATTGCCCGTGGCGTCCCTCTGACTTGGAACAGCGGCTCGGCAGAAGTATCCGGCAAGGCAACGAAAATGCAGAGGTTCACATCTACCGTTTCGTGACGGAAGAAACCTTTGATGTAATTCTTGTTTGTTTCTTCATCTCTGAACTCATGTGAAGCAACAAGCGTTGCATAGTTCAAAGGGATTCGATTCCATTCTGCATCGGTCAATTCATATTCTTTTGGATTCCGCATCAGAGCTTTATCCTGCATTGCCAGAATTTCTTGTGCCTCTTCCGGAGAATAGATTTGCGAAGCAGTGGCATTTGAAGCGTCAACGCTTGTTTTCGTCCACATACTCGTCTTTTTGTCCTTTCTTATTGCTTAATCAAAGTCAGATTCGATTTCATCATATTCCGGATTATCGTATGATTCATAAGCTTTTTCAAAAATTTTGTCCACGTCATCTGACCTGTCAGCAGTGATTTCTGCGTTTGCATCAGGATAACCAAGGTCTGCCATTGCCTTATCAATGATACCTTCTAAATCACGTTCTTCGTGAATCAGGTCATCAGCATCAGGCGGCTGATAATAGTCCCCATCAAACTCAGCGAACTTCACCGTGCCTTCATCTTCAAATTGAATGTTGACGTTGAATGTAGCAACCTCGTCTACTTTATCGTAGTAATCCAAGTCTACAGTTACAGTCGCTTCAACGTCCTCATTCTCTTTGATTTTGCTTTGAAGCTTATCCTTCAAATCAGCTTCAATGTCCATTGCTTTATCTACAGAAGCGGTTTCTACGCTTGCCTGCAAATCTGCGTCATAGTTGATTGTAACGCCCATAGAGCCATGTCTGTTGCCCATAAAATATCACTCCTTGTCAAAATCAAATTCCAACTGTACAAATTCTTTCTCGTTATCTTCCTTCGGCAGTTCTGGTTCAGCTTTGTCCAGAATTGCAATTTTTTCAGATAACGCATGGCATTCTTCTTTGTAAAGCGGAATTTCTACATCAATATCCGGATTTATCAGCTGTAACCGCATGGAAATGCCATCGTCAATATCCGGATTCATCTCGCCATAAACCATATATGGTTCATCTGCTTCAATTACTGACTTTTCCGGCACACCATTTTCAACAAAGAAGTTTTGAAGGTCTTCGGAAACGTCTGCTGCCCGATTCAAGGCTTCCACAACTGTCTCAATGGACAGCTCAAATTCATAGAAGCCATCATCAGCTCTTGTGATGTCAGCAATATCACAATCAATTGCAACAGATTCTGAATGTTCTGGAGCAGGCTGTTCAGCATTTTTCTGCGTTTCTTGCTCTGTGTGAGCTGTCTTTTCCGCATCAGGTTCAGAAAGCCGTTCAATGTCGGCTGTGATTGATGCGATAGCCTGTTCAATTGCTGTGATTGCCTGCGGATTCAGTACATCTCTGCTGACTTCCAGCGTTTTCATCATGCTGTCAAGAGCAGTCTTTTGTGCTTCTAAAGCAGAAAGTCTTGCTTCATCAGCAATCCGGTTTGTTTCAGATTCTTGTTCTGAAACAGCAGGAGAGGGTGGTTCAGTTTTTTCAGCCTCTTTTTCCGGAATCATTTGCTGTGCATATTGATTGATGTCTTCCTGTGTCAGCCATTCTGGTTTTTCAGGGAGCATATCATAAAGCTCCTGCATTTTTTCAATCTGAGCTTCCGGATTACCAGCCCACAGATGATTGTTTTCTGCGGTTTCGCCTGTACCAAGGAAGTATTCACAGTCCGAACGCAAACGGTCAAGAAGCATATACTCATACGAATGGTCGTTTGTTGCTGACTGAGCATCTGCCTGTTCTGTGTTCTGAACATTTTCTTTCGGTTCAGTTGCTTCCGGAGCAGGCTCTGCTTGTTCCTGTGCCGTTTCCTGTTTCTGTGCCATCTGCTCTGCAAGCTGTTGCTCTTTTGTCTGAATCACATCGAAGCCCTGTGCGGCGAGTTTTTTTGTCCACGGTTCGTCCGGCGTAGAAAAACAAGAACTGATACCATTCATTTTTGTGCATTCTTCATCAGAATATGTTTTGAAACTGATAGAAGATTCACTAACAGAATCCACTTTTGCATATGTTGGTGGCAATTCGGTAGGTTTCATGGTTCGGGAATCTATGGCGGTATCTCCATAAAGGCGAACGATGTCCCCTTCTTTCAAATTTTCCGCATCGACTATCATCTTTGCTTTCTGCATTGCATTTTCAACAAGCTGTTGCAAGGTCTGTTTGGCTTCTGTGCTTGTCTTTTGGCTTTCAGAGGCAGGAGATATAGCAGGAGATTCTGGAGCAGGAGAGGACTGAATCTGTTCTTCCTGAGCATTTTTTTGTGCAGTATTCGTTCGCTCTTTTGGTAGCTCTCTGTCGCTGTCATGAAGAATCTCCAGTTCTTTCAGCCGTTCAAAAAGCTTATCAAAAGCATCGTTAATGCGTTCTTTTTCTTTACCCTGTGGAGAAATGGAAACTGTGGTTTCTGTCCCATCTTTTTTAGTGATGGGGTAATTGCCTTCCGAATGACCTACCAGATAATCAGATTCGCCCAATTTGTCATGTACATAAGATGCAAAAGCACGAGCAAACATTTCTGCTTCGCTCGACCAGTACAGCCCTTTTTTATTGCTGCCTTTCTGGTTTCCTGTTGTGCTGTAAGCACCGTCCAGTGCCTTAGCATCACGATAAAACTGCGTTCTGCCAGTATCACTATTGTCATACTTCATTGTGTTCAGCAGATTTACCATTGGATTATCTACGCCGTAAATGTGGTCTATCGAAGCACCTTCTGATGCGTACATCTCATGAGAACCAATTTGCTTGGCAATATAATTGTCGAGAGCGTGTCCCCATTCATGTCCCAGAGAGCCAGCACCTCTCATTTTTGTGAGGTTAATAACATTTTCTGCTGGTTCGTAGTGAGCAACTGCTCCACTGTGACCTCTTGCACCATATGCAATTGCCAGCTGTCCACCGAGGGTAACGTCTTCATCGTGAATATGCAGAGCTTTGGCAAGGTCTTTGAAAGCATCAAACGACATATTCAGATTTTCCTGTCTGTCATTCTGGTTTGTCCAGTTGCCAAACTGTACGCCACGGAACGGAAAAGTAGCAGTAGAGCTATCTTTCATAAAATCGTCTTCAACTACGGGCTTACCCTGTCTGTAATCTTCTGTGGTCGGTCGGATATGCTGTAATTGCGGTGGTTTCAACGCTTTCTTACCAGCTTTTTTTGCTGTCTCTGTCTGTGGCTTTTCCTGCTCTATCGCAACAAGCTTTTCTTCTAAGGCTTCTCTTGACGTAATGTTCATTGCAATCAAGTCTACTTTGCCTTTAGCAATTGCAAAGTATGTGTCCTGCTTCCAGTTGTCATGGTTCGCCTCAGTTTCATTATTAGCAAGAAATATTCGCTTACCATACCCGAACGACACGTTCATGTAATCTTTGTGATAAGCTTTAGAAAGCTGCTCGTCACGTTTGACGTTCTTCCCATCATATTTGTAAATTTCATAATTACTCAGCATTTTTTCCTTGTCGGAAAAGCAGAATTTATTTTTTTCAAGTTTGCTCTGAAATCTTTGATAAGTGTATTCTCCCCATCTACCGTCAAAATCCAGAACTTTCTTTGCATCTTTTAGGATTTTATCGCTCTTAGGAAGTTTGGCAGCAGACACTTCATTAAAGAACTTTTTGAAATCCTCTGGCTTTTCCAACTGCATCGCTTTTTGATACACATAGGAAACAGTCGTCAGATAATCTTCCTGAGCCTGCCTTTTCGCTTCTGGAAGCTGTTCTGGCGTATAAAGACTTTTTAAGGGATAAAGTGGCTGTGTAGGCAACTTGTCACGAAGCGTTTTAATGAAATACAAAACTTCTCTGTCTTTGCCGTCTGCATACTCTTTCTTGTAGTCAACTTTCGGGAATGCAGTATTCTTCGTTACATTTTGTTCTCTTTCAGCATCTGTCCAATCGCCGATGTCTGTAGCACGAAGCTCACGATTTAATTGAGCAAGATGTTTTCTTGCACCGAATATTTCTTCGCCGAAATCTTCGATTTTCTTCTTTGCCATGTGGTACTCCTTCCTTAATCTTTACAAACGAAAGTGTATGTGCCGTCACTTGTTTCAAAGCTATATTTAGTCTCATCATTTTCTGCTACAGGAGAAATGGTGAAGCCAATTACATCGAAGCTATAAACAATGTTGCAATCTCTTGCTCTGAAAGAGAAGTGTAGAAAACCGTCATTGTTATCCACGTCAAGCAACAGTCGTCCGTAAATCGGAATATCAGCTGTTTCAATGACTTCCTGAATTGCATCATCAGGGCAATCTGTAAGAATTGCATTTTCAATTTTTTTTACATTGAACTTTTCCATATAAACAATGCCTTTCTATTTACTCTGCGAAATATCCGTTATTTATGGCGAAATAAAATAGCAGGAGAGTGCCTGCACTTATCTATCCATGTCATAATCGGAGTTGTCTTGTTCTTGCTGTTCCTGTTCTTCTTCGGAGAGAACACCCTGAGCCTCTTCAATTGTTCCGAGGTCATCAACTTCTTCCAATTCGATATTACCGCCAACTTCGGATAAATCATTGGTGGTGTATCTGGGTGGTTCGTTGTGAACAACTTCATTTCCATTTTCAATTTTACTGGAAACCTCGTGATAATTCTCAGCAGTGATTTCTTCGGAAGTATTCATAACATAGCCATCACTGCTTTCCACAATAACAACTTCATCATCACCGTTATGCTCTTTGTCTTCTGAATGCTCTGCTTCATGCTCATATCGTTCTTCGGAAAGCATATTTGCTTTGTCAAACTCAATATTCAGCTGAATCTCGTCCATCGTATCTTTCAGAACACTGTCTTCTCGAATATCGTATTCAGAAAAAAGCTGGTTGGTGTAGTCGATTACAGCGACCATTTCACCAACAGTAAGTACATCAGCTTCTTTATCCGGAAGTTTCTTATCAATCATCTGCGAGATTTCTGGATTGTTCAGCGGAGCGTTTGCAATGGAATTGAATTGCCCCACAGGAATTTCCAGCTCTTTGTACACTGGGGTCTCTCGTGTGGATTCCATTGCTTCTGATAGTCTGTCATCAAATCCGGCAGTCAGCGTTGTTACAGCTTCACTGTACTCGTCAGCATCTTTGTACAGAGACTGTACCTGCGTATTGCCTTCTCGTGCATCTCCAGTGACAATATTCACAGTGGACGCTCTGGTAAAGTCCAGAGCATTCCGTGCGTGATTCAAAAAGTCACGATTTTGTTCGTAGTCGTCCAAAAGTTGTGACTGTTTCTCTGTAAGTTCTTCTTTTGGAACATCAGAGGGAAGAAGAGCAACTTCTTCTTTTAGCTTGTCATAATCGTCAAGCATTTCCTGAATGGTACGTTCATCATTCAGTGTGAACATATCTTCGTTCATCGTTCTACCTCACTTTGAATTACTTTTTCGTTTGAAGTAAGGGCTTTTATTCCTGCCTCATACTCTCTTACGAAATATTTTCCAATTTCTTCGCTGCCAAGTGTAGCGTATTTTTGGTGAAATATCTTGTCATTTAACAGCTTTGACGCAAATTCTTTTGTGTTTACTGCGGATAAATTGACATCGACAACAGTGCCAACAAAATTATCCAACATATATATGCCGCTGATAGGAACATCTTTTCTTACAAAATCAAATTTCGCATATTTCAATTCAAATTCTTCCTTGTTTTTCAAAGGATTTGTAAGAGTGAAGAACAGATGCAAATTATATCGCTGAACAGGATTGCTCCCATTCATATACAGCATATCATTTTTTAATGCAGGAACACCTACGCCTAACGCTTGTCTATTCTGGCTTAAAAAAGGAAACATCGTATAGTCTGTGATTCTCTTATCCGGCTGTAAATCAACAAACATTCCGCATTCACCTGTTGCTGTATTATAAAAAGGCATCACGTCAGAGACTTTACTCCAATGGAAATCGCTTTTGATTGCATCATCAACCATACGCTCTATTCCAGAGAGCAGGCGGTCAACGCCTTTCAGCTTTGGGACACGATAATATTTCTTGTTGAAGCTTTCATATTTCATGCCTTGCTCCAAGTCGTCAATCATATCCAGCAAGCGATTACCTTCATCAATCATATTGCCAGCATCATAAAATGGCAAATCGCCAATTTTTTTGAGTTCATCATAAACGAATCCTCTCGCAAAGGTGTAATTCGCAACATAGCATGAGTGAGAGCAGAAGAGGGCAGGCTGTCCCTGATAAGTATGATGCTTCATCGGGTGAACACCACCTTCCATCGCATCATCTGACATCATGTTTTCTACTATCGGTATCAGTCGTTCAGAAATAGCATCTTCTACAATGCGATAAGTAGCCTTTTCATTTTCGCAAGCAGTTAAATAGCGTCTTAGCTGCTGGTCAACATTATCTACAGAAACTTTAATAGTATGGTTCTTAAAAAAAGAAGTGTCACTCATATGTATTCCCCTTTCACACGATTTTGTTCTTTGAGTGTACCATGTTTGAAACGCAGTGGCAACTTGCAAAGGGAATCTGTTGAGCTTGCTTAATCCAATCCAAAATCGTCTTCCTTGTCATCTTTGATTACATCGTCTTTCTCAGGCTCGAAGTTGTTCAGCTTCTCGTATGTTTCCTTCATGTTTTCCTGTACTAAAGTCGGAGCTTTATCTGTAATTCCTTTGTATGAATCCTGCCACTGAGTACCTACAAAGCCATAGGTATCATCAACAGAATATCCAATGTTATCCTTTGAACTTACAACATCACTTCTTCCAGAGGATTCCATTTGAACAATTTGAACCATTGCAGTCGGAATCACCATATCTTCTTCCAATTGAATTTCAAAGTCAGAACCTGCACCGTTCATACGGTCATACAGACCGATTACAGTATCAGTTCCAAGAACAATATTATCCTTGCCCTCTGCAACCTTGTCTAGCATCTCCACAAGGTTGTTACCATTGATGCTTATGAGAGCAGTGAGCTGTTCATTATAGTCAGAATATGTGCCGTCCAGTTCATTGACAACGCTTTCAATAAATTCTGATGTATCGTAGTTGCTTTCAGCGATTCTTGCCTGTACTGTGTGCATCATTTCTTCAACGGTATACCCCTGCTGATGTACAAGGTAGGAAAGGGCATTGTCAGAATACGTTTCAAGCTGGTCGGCAGCAGTGACTGTCTTATCATGAAAATCATTATAGTCCTTCAATGTCAGCTTGCCGTCTTCGCCTATGATGCCGTGTGCCATTCTGGAAATAGAAGTATTGTCGTAATTGAGTTCCTGTTCCGTTGCCAGAAGGAGATTTACCTTATAATCGTGGTCAAGGAACTCTGACATATCTACAGTTGCTCCTTCATAGCCGAACTGTTCCAGTAACTCATAAGGCATGCAATAACTTCTTCTTTGGAAACCGTCTGTTCCTGCTCCGGAGCTTCCATTTCAGCAACGATGCCATGCAATGCTTCGGCTAAATCTTCTACGCTCATTGTGTCAACGTCCAGTTCTGCAAATGCTGCGATTTTTTCCAGTTCCTCTTTGTCTAAGGAAATGGTAACTTCCGCAGATTCACGAGTGTGTTCTTTTCTTTCTGCATTATTGTCCCAAGCCATAGTTTAATTCCTTTCTCAGCAAATAAAAAACAGGTACAGTGAGCTACACCATACCTGTAAAATCGTTCGTTTCTATTCCCTTTTTCATTTCCTGCTATATCACAAGCAGGTTGTAAAAGCATAAAAACGGATTTTCCTTGAAAAATGATAAGGTGCTACCGCATAATTATGTTGCTACCTGCAACAAAGGGATTCTCTGCTTTTTATTATATCATTTATATCAATATAGGTCAATGTTTATTCTGTTAAATATCCGTTATTATGTTAAAGGAAAAAGATTTAGCTGGAGTACGAATCCGACTACCAGCACCAGCACTACGTTCAACCAAGTAAAAATCACGCTTTCTCGACTGCCGGACGGTATTTTCATCAGGTGCAAATGCTTCACACCGAATAAGAATGGCACACCTGCCGGATTGAACATATCCAAAAATAAATGCGATAAGCAACCGATAAAAAAGCCGATGAGTGGAGTGAAGTGTTGGCAACAGAGAAACAGTCCTACAAGATAGACAAGAGGGTCATGCAAAATACCTCTGTGATTTGCTCCTGCTTTACCAGATGTCGTTCCCAACACACCAAACAGCTTGCTTAATGGAGAAGATAGCTTTCCGACATAGCTGGTAGGATTGTCAAGGTCAGGAAAAATACCGCCTATCAAGCCACCAAAGATAAACAATGTGATGTTTTCAGGAGAAACGGCAAGGGTGGGAATGATTGCAGATAGCTTATCCATATTCATGGACAGGGCAGTGGCTACGGAAGCACCATAAACGAAGTGGCAGTTACCGTTCATAGCTTATCACCGCCGTTATTCAGTCCAAAATTCTTGAAACTTTGGGTATATGAAGTCTTCCAGTAAGCATAAGTCAACATGAGCCATTGTGTCCAGCCTTTCTGTGTCAATTTGACACGTCAATATTTATATGGTCGATGATTGGGCTTTTCTTTAGATGTTCAGACAGCGTATTGGCAGCAGACAAAAAGTCAACCTTCATTTCGCAAGGGCGAAGCAGAACGTGATAATGTTCCGGTTTGGCTTCTTCTGATTTTCCAATAAGTTGATTGAAATGCGATACCATGAAGAACAGATACAGGTCTGTTCCCCACAGTGCATTTTCAAGAAACTGCCGAATCTCTTGAAAAGCTCCAGCAGTGTCGTACTCTGTATTTGGCTTCACAAATCGAAAGTCATACGACAGGTACATGGAAATGTAGCTTTTGGTTTGCAACTCACGCAAAATTGTAAGCATGGCATTTGCTCTGTCGCCGTAATAATCTCCGAGAGTGAGCGTTGCTCCGTTTGCAAAGAAAGGAGAGCAGAAGCTGTCATCTTCCAGAGATTCTTCTGGTCGTTTGAAAGTGCGAAAATAATTGTGAAATTCTCGGATTGGCTTTCTTGTTGGAAACAGCTTTATTTCTGCTTGAAGACGAATGTATTCCAAGTGGTTGAGATGTGTAGCCACAATCATTCTCCTTTCAAATAAATTTGATTTTTGATATGTCATACCGCTGGAGACTTTCGCTCAGTTTGGCATGAGTGCTTTCCTGCTCCGGCGTGTTTTCAGGCATCATATCAGAACAAAGAAAACGCTTATGCTGATTTTCTGCATTGATACACTGCCATGCGATATTGTCCAGTTCTTTTAATCCTTTGGCTGTTCTGTGCAAATCGTATTCTTCTTTTGTGATGGAGTAATAACGAGTATACCGCCAAAGAGCAAGTACATTGACCGCCAGTACATAAGTGTCCAAAGTGTAACTGTAGCCGATGTCATACATACCGCAGATTCTATGCTTGATTCTTCGTAACATGGTCTATCAGTTCCTTTGCTTCGTCTCCGGACATTGTTTTTACTTCCAAAAGATGCTGTGCCAGAACTTCTACAGCATTGTAATTTTCAAAAAGAAGATGCAGTGCTTTTTCATAGAACTTGTTTGAAAGCTCCGAAACACGCTTCCGCACATCGTCACCGTATGACGTTGACTGGAATGCTTCCATATCAACCAGACCATACTCACTGTCGAAACCGAACTTTGCAACATAAGCAATCAGCGTTTTGGTTGCCTGAGAAATATCGTTGCAAGCTCCTTGCGTGATGTTATCAGAACCAAAGTGAATTTGTTCAGAAGCTCTGCCTGCATAGGCAATCATCACATGACTTTCGTATTCGTGTTTTGTTTCAAAGAAACGGTCACTGTCAGATTGAAAGACTGCACCGCCAACGCCACTTGTCATACCCATGATGGAAATTCTGGACACTTCTTTACCGCAGAGAAGTGTCATGACAGCGTGTCCTGCCTCATGGTAGGCAACAATGGCAAGGTCATCTTCATGCTGCTTGTCGTCAGAACGATTCCCTTTGAAGACTTTTTTGTCGATTGCTTCTTCCAAAAAGTCAGGCGTGATAGTTTTGCTGTCCTCACGGAATGCAATCATTTTTGCTTCACGGCATACAGCAGCAATATCAGCCCCAGAAAAGCCGACTGTCTGTTTTGCCAGCGTATCAATCGAAGATTCTTCTATAGGATTTCCTTTCAGGTACAGCTGGAAAAGTTCTTTTCGGGTTTCCCATTTCTTCGGAATATCAATTTTAATTTGACGGTCAAAACGTCCGGAACGGAGCAGGGCAGGGTCAAGCGTGTCTGCTCGGTTGGTTGCTGCAATTACCAGAATATCGCCTCTGGCATCAAAGCCGTCCAGTTCTGTCAGCATAGCATTGATAGTCTGGTCATTCTCACGATTGCTTCTCTGAGAACCACGTTCTGCACCAACAGCATCAATCTCATCGAAGAACAGAACGCAAGGTGCAAGCTTTCTTGCCATCTTGAACAGGTCACGGACACGTTTTGCACCAAGACCAACATACATTTCGATAAATTCACTGGAGTTTGCAGAAATAAAATTGACACCTGCCTCATGAGCAATTGCTTTTGCAAGCATCGTTTTACCTGTGCCAGCACCGCCTTCAAACAAAACACCGTGAGACAAGTCTTTGGCAGCAGCACCGTTTTTCAGTTGCTTTACCAGCAGTTTGAGGTCGTCTTTGATTTCATCATGTCCAATTACATCGTCAAAAGACACATCAATATCTTTGGCGTTGATGATATGAGCAAAGTCTTTGCTGGAAGAAGGAGAGTTCTTAGAAATTATCCAGAACATCAAAATGGCAAGGAGAAAAAACAGAGTAATATCACCATAGCGGTCTAAATATTCTGATGCCTTGCTATTTGATTTTCTTACCAAAACACCTTGTTTCAGCAAATCGACCTTAAAGTCATCATTATCCGGATAGATTACCTCTCGAAGATAATCGTTATCATTGTATTTGTACTTCTCTCGTTCTTCGACAGTCATTTTTCTGGTTTTATCAGAAAAAAGGGCAACTGTCATATACTCATTGTTCTCGTTGTAGAACACGGTATCAACATCGCCCTTTTTCACTAAATCCATGTATTCTGTGTAAGTGATTTTCTCAATATCATTGCTACTGCTCTGACTGTGGACAAACCACGCCGAACCACTTACAAGGACTGTGCCAATCACAAGAGCAAGCAGAGCTTTTCTTTTCTTAGTTGGCTTTTTCATATATCAATCCTTTTTTGAGTGAGTTTTCTTAAAAAATATCGCTTGTACTTACCGTTTCAGCAGCGTCATCACCAGCGGTGTCTTCGGAATCGCTTGCAGACTTTTCGGAAGATTCCATTGATTCCTGAATTGCATACAAGTCGTTGTTTGCAACTGCGTTGAGCAGGTCGTCTACAGAAATGCCCTTGTCATTCATCATAGTGCTGATAGCTTCCAGCTTCTCAGCCTTTTCCTGCTTGCGGAGTTCAGCAATAACCGCTTTCTGCTCTTTGATGTCCTCATTCATGCTGTCCAGCTTCGCCTGAACATTGGCATTGTATTCATTACGCTTGGCAACCAAAGTGTCAAGCTTTTTCTGCTCCTTTGCAATTTTTGCAATTGTCTTTTCAGCAACATTCATTTTATATTCCTGCTTTCTTGTTATTTTGTTTTTTATATACTTACATATTGTTAAAGGCTTTAACTCCTTATAGCTTACATCTGCTTACGTCTCGCATATACGCACAGACTGCAACTGTTTAACCAGTGTTATCCTGCTGATGTGAGCCGTACTTACACCTTGCACATACGCACAGACTGCAACAAATCAACATATGATTTATCGCCATACCAGACAGCTTACACCTTGCACATACGCACAAACTGTAACAGCGAAGATGCACATATTTACAAGATGCCTGCACGGATTTTGTGTGCAGGATTTCAAACTGCATCTTGCAGTTTACCTTGCCGAGAGTGAATGCTACTCTCCAGAGAGAGGATTACGCACACTATCTCGGCTCAAAGACGTTAAGTCGCCTTAGTTTGAACTGCGAACGTCCCAGCATTTTTCTGGAACTTCCGGTTCGCACTTACTTTCTTTTCTTGTAAATGATTGCACCAACAGTGCCGATAATGGCTAAAACGCCAGTTGTAATTATAATTGCCTTTTTCATGTTTTTACCTTCCTTTTTGTGTGCTGTTGTTTCTTTGGCTTCTGGGTTTTTTAGTTCGGAGATAGTTTCCATTATGTCAGATAGGTATTCCGGTTCGTGAATTACCGCATTATCTGTATCAGGAACATTCCATACAACTGGAATCGGAACATTGTAGAACCATTCGCCTTCATCATTCTGGAAAACCGGAATGCAGTCAGCTTCCTGCATAATAGCGTCCTTAATCAGAGCTAAATCATCAAAACTCTTATCACTGAGTTCTTTGTCTTCTTCACTGGACAGGCATCTTTTCTCCCAGTTCAGGTGTGAATCAGACACCGATAAGAACTCGTCAGCAGTCATATTGATATACGCATGAGAAGTAGAATCTTTGATGTCATGAAGCATTTCTCTTACAAAAGTCGCCAGTTTCTCCAGCAGTTCCTGCCGAATCGGGACACAGTTTAATTTATAATTATTCATCACGATAAATCCTTTCATTTTTCAGCTGCTGCCATATCGCAGAGAGCTTGGTACTCTTCATCGGAATATCCATCAATGGAATCGACAATTATATCGACCTTGTAATATTCCGCACGTTCACGCTGATATGCAAGGAACTTTCTGATGCACTCTGCATAAACACTTTCCATCGTAGAGCTGACCGCAGGATTGGCTTCAAGGAAATCTTCCACAAGGGAATCGTCCATTGTTCTCTGCTTCACGATTTCCACAATATCTACCTTGTCTTTATCAGCCTGTTTGAGATAACCGTATTTATAAATATCAGGGGACAAACACATATCACAACTTCCTTTCTTTGTAAAATCTCCAAGAACCATTCGCTTTACCAACGGACGGCTTCAACGTGTTCTCACTTGCTATATGTAAGGTTTAAGGGAAAAACGGATTTACACCACGAGCATCTTTTTACAACGCAGGAAGTTCGAGACAATCCAAAAGTTGTTCAGAACGTCCACAGGCGGTCTGTAACGCTTTCTGTAGTGTTTGTGATGAATTTTAGCAGATAGCTTTCAGAAGCCCCCAGAATGGCTCTGAGAAGCTTTAGAAACGACATACACAAACAGTGCTATTTATAAACAATCACATAACGATGATATGAAATAACATAGGTATATATCAAAAAGAACAGCTTTCCTCATAGAAATCTATATAGAATGCTATATAGCAAGTGAAATAATAGAAAGCTAATAGAAATCTATATAGATATTTATATATAGAAATCTATATAGAAAATAAGATATAGAAGTCTAATAGAAAGCTATATAGTTATCTATTAGAAGTCTAATAGAAGTCTAAATCATAGAATACATAGTCTAGTTAGAAGTCTATATAGAATGCTACTTAGAAGTCTAGTTTAGATAATAATAATTACTCATAGACATTCGTAATTATTATTATCTAGCTGTCTTAATTTATTTCGTGTATTCTGTGATTTACTTCGTGTATTCTATGGTGCAGTCTATGAACCAGCATTCTCCGGTGTCACGAAGTCTAAGGGTGTCTATGGTGCAGTCTATGAGATTAACAGCAATGTGCAAGTCTACTGAAAGTTATGTCTATGGTGCTGTCTGTGAGATAAGAAAGCGATTTCGCTTTCAGCGACAAGGGAGTAGCCCTTGACCCCTGCTCTTTGAGAGAGGGAGTGCTGTGTCATTGACTTCTATTCCTGTCCCAAAGACTGCAACCTCATTTGACATCGTAAACCATAGACAGAAGGGACACCTGCCTCACAGACAAACAGTCGCTGAGCCGGAAGGCGAAGCACGAAGCGTAGCTTCGTTTGAGAAGTCTATGGTATAGAAGTCGCTAGAAGTCTATATCATAGATTTCTAGTAGAAGTCGAACATTCGATGTCTATATAGCAGGTAAATATAGAAATCTATATAGAATGCTATATAGCAAGCGAAAAGACAGAATGCTATGTAGATGTCTATTGAAATGCGATATGTTTGACAGCGAAATAGAAGTCTATGAAATCTGCAAAGCAACCGGACAATAAAGCTGACAGGAGAGAGCTGGAAAGTCCGGCTATGATATAGAAGTCTATAGATATAAGAGGGCGTTTTTGAAGAATGGCGAAATTGCGTTGTTTTCGGGAAAGCGAGTAGTCATACTGTGACTACTAACGTGTTCATACTGTGACTACTTACTTGTGGGTGTAGCAATTTTTCCAGAAAAGTCAATAGTCATAGTATACAAAAATGGATTCATCAATGATAACGGATATTATACAGATTAACAGTTGACAAATGTACACTGCTATGCTATAATAATATCAGAGGTGAACAGATGTTTGTCATCTCTGACATATAGATACAAGGGAGAAATGGCATGGCAGAAGAAATCGCAGTCGGAAAGACAAAGGATTTTGACATGACTTTCGAGCAACGAGAACGGTATCTGAGAGAAACTGAAAAGGAAGAAATGCGAAAAAGAAAGCAAGCTGAAAAGTCTGCATACAGCAGGTTTGCACAGCAGAACATTGACAGGCTTGATGTTCTGATGAAGATTGCAGATTCTCCGTTGGCAACAAGAATTTATCTTTTGATTGTGAAGAAGATGAATCAGAAAAACGCACTGGTCACTTCTTATCAGTTTTTCATGGAATACTTTGGTGTTTCCAAGTCTTCGGTAAGGAGAGCAATCTCTTTGCTAGAATCAGAAAATATTCTGCAAATTAAGAGAAGCGGCGGTGCAAGCGTGTACTTGCTCAATCCTGATGTGGTATGGAAAGGCAAAGGAAATCAGGTACAGTATTGTGAGTTTGAAGGAAACATTATCCTTACAAAGAAAGAATGGGGTGATAACGATGAAAAATAATCGGATATTGCTTCCAGATGGGACATTTCAGGAACGGCAGTACGAGAATGCTCTTATCATGGAGCATGGTTATCAGGAACGCTATGAAGAGTTGCTGATGAATGACACAAGGGAAGGCATGGTACTGGCATTCATTATTTCCAAAATGGACGATGAAAACGAGCTTGTATGCAGTCTTGACACGATTGCACAGGCACTGCATTACTCAAAAGCTTCTGTAGCACGAGCAATTCGGTTGTTCCGAGAGCGATACACCGACCTTGTGACAATCGGAAAAGTTGGGAACACAAGCCGTTTCACCATCGACCGCAACAGATGCTTCAAAGCATAAGGAGAGATGTAAATGTTGACAATTACAGAAAAAGACGGAGCAACAATTATCACAATTGAGAATCCGTCTGCATCAGAGCAGGACATCATAAAGAAAGCGAAAAACGCCCAGCGTGTTTCAGCGTGGGTAAATGGAGCGAGCAAGGCACAGCCTGCAAAAGCTTCAACGCCTTCAACAACTTCTGCACCAGCTGCTGAAAAGCCTTCCAGCTGGGGAAAGCCGAAACAAACAAATGCGGTTTCCGGTTGGAAGCCAGTTGCACAAAGCCCTGCGAAAAACAATCAGCTTACGGAACAGCAGCTTTCCGAACTTGGAAACCTTGGGGATTTTGAAGAAATCATCTCAGAGGGAGAGCTTCCGTTTTAAGCGTAGAAAGGAGAGAAAAAGTTGTTTTTTGATAATCCTATCGAAAACAGAAATCGGTATAAGCCAAAAACAGTTCGTTCTTCCAGCAATTTGAAACAGGCAATTCTGTATGGCATTATTGGCGTACTTTGTTTGTTGAGAATCCGACAACTTTGGCTGTTCGCAATCATTTTCTTTGCCTGTATGGGTGTTTCTATCTGGCTGTATATCAGACACAAAAGAAAAGAAGAAAAGCTTGACGACATTATCAACGGTTTTGCAGAAGAAGATGATGACACAGACCGGAACGAATTGCTCCAGAGAGCTGATATGACAAAAATGTCATCAAAAGACCGTAAGCAGAGAAAGCAGGAGTACGGACAGTTTCTGGAAAATCTGGAACACGAACTCGGCGACTTCGATGAATATGAAGAGTATGACGAAGACGAGGTGGACGAATGAGCAGAAAAACATATCCAACGATGATTCTGTTTGGTGTCAAAGGACACAAGAAATGCCTTGTCGGGTATCATAACAAAATGCTTGGCGGTATCAGCGTGGCGATTTGTGAATATGCCGGAGCAGAAGAAGACGATGCAAAAATTGACTTAGCAGATATTGAAGGGCAATGGTCAACACTGCATTTCTGCAACAAAGAAGCACTGGATAAGTTCGTGCATTTCTTTGAAAATGTGCAGGAAAAGTGGGACGTGCTTTCCAAAGATACGCCGACAGAAAAGAAACCGGAAGTTCAGAAAAAACAACACAAGCCATACTTGGACTGTGTTGCTGAACTTGAAAAAATCGCAGAAAGGAATACGGAAGAATGAAAACGATTTTTATTACGGAAAAGCCGTCTGTTGCTCAGGAATATCGTAAAGTGTTACAGATTCAGAGCCACGAGAAAACGGACGGTTATATCGAAGGCTATTCCCCTGTTCTGAAAAAAGATGTCATTATCACATGGGCGGTTGGTCACTTGATTGGCATTTCTTCTCCGGAAGAGCAAAATCCGGAATGGGGTGGCAGATGGAGTACAGATAAACTGCCGATGATTCCTCAGCAGTTCAAGTATGAACCACAGAAATCTACATACAAGCAGTTCAAGATTGTAAAGTCACTGTACACCAGAAAAGATGTTGGTGCAATTTACTACGCAGGTGATAGCGGACGAGAAGGAATCTACATTCAGGCTCTTATCCGAAATCAGATTTTTAAGACTGCACCGAAGCTTGATGAACGTGTTGTTTGGATTGACAGTTACACAGAAGAATCAATTCTGGGTGGAATCCGAGATGCAAAGCCATACAACAGCTATCAGCATATGGTTGACAGCGGTTACGCACGAGCAATGTCAGACTGGCTGATTGGAATGAACTTCACAGAAGCGTTTACATTGACCAGTGGCAAGACACTCAATACAGGTCGTGTTATGACACCAACGCTGGCAATGATTGTGCAGCGTCAGAGAGAAATTGAAAATTTCACGAAGACCTACTACTATGGAATCAAGGCTGGAGAAAATATCTTCTGGAAAGCAGAAAAGAGAAGTCGCTTTTTTGAGAGTGACGATTTGTACAATGAAAACGGTTTTCTGAAAAAGGAAAAAGCAGATGCTCTGGTTACTGAACTGATGCAAGACCAGAAGCTGACAGTCGAAGATGTAAAGGTGCAGCAGAAGACAGAGTATGCACCGTATCTGTTCAACCTTGCAGACTTGCAGGCGTATTGTTCAAAGACTTACAAAATTTCTCCGGCAAACGCACTGTCGATTGCTCAGAGCCTTTACGAGAAAAAGTTTACAACCTATCCCCGAACAGATTGCCGTTTCCTTTCATCTGCGGTTGCTGTTGAACTGAAATCAAAGGGGTACAATGTTCCTCAGAGATACATTGATGACAGCAAAGTGACAGACCACTATGCTATCATTCCGACCTTTCACGGAAACGCTTCGATGCTGTCCGGACTGGAAGAAAAAGTGTATCAGGCAGTTCTTAAACGCTTCATGGACACGATGAAGCCACCGTTTGTCTATGATGCAGTTTCTATCACATATCTGCATTCCAACAAAGAACGATTCTTCGATTCATTCCGAAAAATCAAGCAGACTGGATTCAAGGAATCTGTCAATGAAGAAGATGTGGCAGACAGAGAAGTTCCGTCAAAAGGCAACACGATTCCGGCAATATTTACACTCAGAAATCTGGAAACAAAACCACCTGTTGCTTACACGACTGGTACACTTGTCATGGCAATGGAAAAAGCCGGAAAGCTGATTGAAGATGAAGAACTTCGAGAGCAGATTAAGACCTGTGGCATTGGCACATCGGCAACCAGAGCTGCCATCATCGAGAAGCTACAGGACAAAGGCTTTATTGATGTTGACAAGAAGCAGAAAGTTTCTCCAACTGAGTTCGGTAAGGCAGTCATTCCGATTGTAGAACGATACGATGAAGCTCTTATCAGTCCTTTGAAAACGGCAGACATGGAAGCAAAACTGAATGCAGTTGCATCTGGAGAGCTTGCGTTTCCGGAGTACATGGAAATCGTCAATCAGTATGTGGCTGACACGACCAAGAAAATTATTTCCGGCAACAAAGAAAATCTTGCCGGATTTGGCAAGAGTGGTTCGAGCAACACATACGATTGCCCTGCTTGTGGCAAGCAGTTGAAGTTCGGAAGATACGGTTGGTATTGTGACTGTAAGTTCTCATTCGGGCTGGAAATCTGCGGACACAAAATGAAAGAAACTGACCTTGCAGATTTGATTGCCAAAGGCAAAACCAAAGCGTACACTTTCAAGTCTAAGGCAGGAAAAAGTTTCAAGGCAAGACTGCTTTTGGATAAGCAAAATCACAAAACAACCTTTGAGTTTGTGGACACGCCTCAGAAGAAAACTGCTGCCGGAAAATCTTCCGGAAAAGCAAAGAGTTCTGGAAACAGCTGGGGCAATTCCAAACCGTCAGGCGGTTCTTCCGGCTGGGGAAAATCATCTGGCTGGGGTAAAAAGTAAACGTAATAACTGCCACAAAAAAATTATCGTGGCTCTTATAAATTATAATTTTCATGAAGGAGTTTTTCAAAATGAACAAGAAAGAAATGATTCGCAAGGTAGCAGAGAAGAACAACATGACTAAGGTTCAGACCGAGGCTGTCATCAATACTTTTCTGGAAGAAATTGAAGAGTGTGTCGCCAGTGGTGACAAGATTACTTTTGTTGGCTTCGGCACATTCGCACCTGTCAAGAGAGCAGCACGAACTGCTACCAATATGTATACCAATGAAAAGATTGAAGTTCCGGAAAAGATTGTTCCGAAGTTTAATGCTGGGACTATTTTCAAGGAAAAGGTTGCATCTCACAACGCCTAACCACAACTGCATAAAAAAAATAACAAAGTGAAAGAGCAGGGCGTTGCAGAATCAAAGCGATGCCCTGTTTTCTTTATGTGAAATCTGAAAGGAGACATTCATGTCACTGCACGATTTTTTGATTGTGATTTGTGTGTATGGAATCCCTCTCGGCATCTTTGTTTGGTATAAATTTTTTCGGGCAGAAAAAGAATATCCGCCACTTGATTTTGTTCAGGCAATGAGTATCATTGAACGACTGAATCTGAATCAGAATCGTTTGAAAAGCATCGAAGATTTACTCACATCATCTCAGTTGTGCGATGATGAACACGAACAAAACATCAAGTGTGTTTGGAGCAGTGCCGAGAACAAAGAAGGGTACACATTCACACTGAATGAAACAGCAAATCACTTTACTGATATGGCTGTTGAGGAACGAGAAAAGCTTCGCTCGGAGATTGTTTCTGACATCGACCTTTTGTGCGATTTAAGACGTAACGGCATAACGGAAACAGTAACGCAAAGGGAAGAAGAACCGCCAGATTCAGAAGAAATTAAAACGGAAGGGGAGTGCGAAGATGAGCCAGTTGAAGCAGTACCCAGACAATGGATATGAGATTGATTACGACTTCAACAATCCTGCTCTTTGCAAAGTCAACGGTGTCATTTACAGCTACTGTACACAGTGCGGAACGTACATCGGCTGTGAAACAGATACCAACTGGTATAAGCTGATAAAGCAGGAGTGTTGTCCGAGCTGTCGAGAGAAAATTATTCGGGAGCAAACAGCAATCCGGCAGAAGAATTTTCGGAAAAGAAATCGTGAAGAAAAGCGTCTGGTCAAACAGCAGAACACGTTGCTGAAACAAGAAAATAAGTTGCTAAGAGAAGCAGTCATGGCTCTGCGTGATGACGTGGAACGGCTGAAAGCACATCAGGAACGAGCTTGCTGAATACGAAATACAGTCCGACAGAAAGAGGGAACAGGAAAAATTCACCTGTTCTCTTTTTTTGTGCTTTCTTTTCTCCGAGGATAGCCTGAAAGCATCTTTAAGTATACCTTGCTATACCTGTACCTATGTAGAAACCACCAAAAACATTCCATTTTACATACCCATTTCATGTCAAGATACATACATATTAAAAATATAGGGCAGTACGATGCTGTTTTTCCCTTAAACCTTACATATAGAGGGTAGAGGGTATAGATATATACCTGCGGAAAGGCGGTAAGCAGACCGAATGGCACAATTCAGTAAATACTCGCCTGCCAGCATTGGACGACTGTTCTTACACAACAACCGTATGCAAAATGACGGCGTTGTACACAGCAATGAATCCATCGACAATGAACGAACTTACCAAAACTATCACTTCAAAAAAGGGACACCGGAAGATGTCAAGGAGCGATTGTCAGAAGTGTTTATCGCAAAAAAACGAAACAACACAACTGTGGTTGGAGAGTTCGTTGTGACACTCCCGAAAGATGTCAAAGACGAAGATGAAAGAGATTTTTTTCAAGCTGTTTATGATTTTTATTGCAATGACCTTGGAGAAGAAAACATTGTCAATGCAGTTGTTCACAAAGATGAAACGACACCGCATATGCACTTGGATTTTGTTCCAGTGTTGAAAGGTGAGCAGCCACAGTTCACAAGCAATGAATGCTTGAAGTCGCTGGAAGATTGGAAGGCAAACCACGGCGGTGAAATGCCGACCGAAAGAATCTGCTGCAAGGATTTGATTTCCCGAAAATATCTTTCAACGATGCACCAGCGACTGAGTGATTATGTTCAAAGCTATCTGGGATATAAGACAGAAATTTTGAACGGTGCAACGAACGGTGGCAACAAAACTGTTCTCCAGATGAAAGTCGAAAGTCTGAAAAAACAAATCGGACAAATGGAAGAGCAGAAGGAACATCTGGCAAAAGAATTGAACTCTATGCTGACAGTTGCAAAGAATTATGGAATTGAAAAAAACGACATCGGAATTTATCCGTTGCTGCAAAGAATTGCAGACCTTGAAAATCAGAATGACGTTCTGAAAAGTCTGATTACCAGACAAGGGTACTCGTGGAAAAAAGACGAACTTGTTGCAATGCAGGCAAAGAAGTATGTACCTGCAAAAGCAACTCCAGTGAATTTCTACAGCGGTTCACTTGTGGACGCTGAGATAGAAGATGATGCAATCGTCATCATCGAACTTCCGAATCAAACTCCACGTCCTTCGCCTCAGCAAAAGTTTTTGGACGAAGACATGGATTCGGAAAGACAAGCATCGTTTGCACGTTCCTCGTCCAGACCTATCACGGTTCGACCGTCCAGAACCAGCAAAAGAAGTTTGGTTTTCATTAAGACAGATAGTCCAAAGGAAACGATGGAAAATCTGATTCTGCTGGAACACCAACTGAAAGCTATGGACTGCAAAGGTCGCCGTGTTTACATGGACAAAATGGAAACCGATGAATACGACCTTGCTCGTGCAATTCTGGAAAAGAATCACATTGAAGCATCTTACTTCATTCATCTGGAAGATGAAAAGGAAAAAGCAAACGATTCACAGGAACAAGCACAGGAAAAAGCATAACCGAAAGGAGAAACTGCAATGGCATTTATGAAGAAAGCCCCTGCAAAGAAGAATACCAAAGGTGGAGAAAGCACACCTGCAAAGGCAAGAAAAAAGCCGATGAAAATTGCTCGCACTGCACAGGAGATTATCGACTTCGATTACATCACCGAAGACGGTATCATTATTTCCGGCAACTACTACAGCAAGCTTTATAAACTGGTAGACAGTAACTTCGTTACTGAACCGGAAGATAAACAGGTTGATTATCTGGTCAACTACACAAAGCTGATGAACCGCTTCCCTGATAATGTGGATATTTCCGTTATCATTATCAATGAACGTAACACAAAGGAAGACATCACAGCGGCTTATCATCTGAAAGAAGCTGGCGATGGTCTGGACGAATATCGTACTGACTATAACCATATCATCGACAAGAAAATCGAAGAGGGTCACAACGAAATCAGCAAGGAAAAATACATCATGCTTACCATTCGTACTGCCAACGGTTTGGCTCAGGCAGAGATGGAATTTAACTCCGCAGATGTTTCCTTACAGGAAGCTGTAAAGACCATCAACAAGGTCGGCGTGAAACAGCTGGACGCAATCGACCGTCTGGCAGTAATGCAGAAGATTCTTCGTGGCTCTGACTGCGTTCCGTTCCACAAGGAATATGAGCGTTACTTCGCAAAGCACAAAGACGATGAAGGTAACGAAAAGTTGTCCCTCGATTTGCCTGCTCTTAGAAAATCCGGCGTGTCTGTCAAGGACTTGATTGCACCGCAGGTAATTGCAAAGACAAGACAGTGCATTCAGCTTGACGATGAAAGATACTGCAAGAGCTATGCTTATGCAAACCTGCCTCAGCAGCTGGACACTTCATTCCTTACCAACGTAACCAATCTTCCTTATGAGATGGTAACGGTAATTCAGTTCAAGCCTGTTCCTCGTAAGAAGGCTCTCCAGCTTGTAAAGATGCAGAACACTTCTGTAAAGGCTGACGTTATCAAAGCTTCTCAGCAGGCGTATAAGAGTGGTTATTCCACCGACCTTATCAATGAGGATTTGATTCAGGCAAGAGAAGATGCTGGTAAGCTTCGTCATGATGTTGTAAACGAAGGCAAGAAGTTGTTCTTTGCTACAATGGTTGTTTCTATCTTCGGCAAGGACGATGACGAAATCAAGAACATCACAGCTCAGTACACAGCGAAGTGTGCAGACTATTCTGTTACTCCTTCTTATCTGATTGGACAGCAGGTCGCAGGTCTGAACACAGCAATCCTTTGCGGCAACAGCAAAGTGATTATCGACCGTATGCTGACATCAGATAACGCCTGTGCATTGTTCCCATTCAACATTCAGGAGCTGACAGATAAGAAGGGACACTTCTACGGCTCGAACGCAATCTCCAAGAACATGGTTATGTACGACCGTAAGCGTTCTCGTCTGGCGAACGGACTTATCTTTGGTCAGTCTGGTTCTGGTAAGTCCTTCATCACAAAGGGCGAGATTATCCCGAACCTGCTCGATGGTAACGATGACATGATTATCCTCGACCCTGAGAACGAATACCATGTTGTTGCAGAACACTTTGGTGGCAGAACCATCGACCTTGAATTGAAGTCTCAGTATCACATCAATCCTTGCGATATGGCAATGGAATGGGACGACCCGAAGGCTACTCCGCTGGCTGAAAAGTGCGACTACATGGTAGGTCTGGTTGAATCTATTCTGGGTAAAGGCAGAGAGTGCAACATCTATGAGACAAATGCAATTCATCGTGCCTGCACTCGTATGTATGAAGACTACATTGAAGAGATGACACGCCGCCACAGAGATGGCTGTGAAGAAGGACAGTCTGACGAACTGGACACTGAAATTTGTCCGACACTGGTTGAGTTCTACAATGAACTGATGGCTGACGGTACACAGGAAGGCACTAAGGTTGCACTGGCTGTTGAGCAGTATTGCATTGGTAACTACAACGTATTTGCTCATCACACCAACATTGAAGGACACAGCAGACTGACAATTTACAACCTGCTCTATCTGCCGGAAAAAATGACAGAGATGGCAATGAAGGTGTGCCTGTCGAACATCTGGACAAAGATTGTCAAGAACCGTGAAGAAAACGAAAAGTATCACACTGGTAAGGCTATCTGGGTGTACCTCGATGAGTTCCACCATTTCTTCAAAACAGAAAGCTCTGCTTCTACGGTAATGGCTTACTACAAGCGTGTTCGTAAGTACGGCGGTATCATGACAGGTATCACACAGGACGTTGCCGACTTGCTGTCCACCAGACAGGGTACTGCAATGTTCAACAACACAGGTTTCTTCATTTTCCTGAACCAGTCTCCTATCGGCAGACAGCAGCTCCAGAACCTGTACGGCATCTCTGATGCACTGATTGATTACATCAAGGATAAGCCTTCTGGTACTGGTCTGATTTACAACAACTCGGTAATTATTCCGATTGACTATAAGCTTCCGACTGATAGTGAACTGTATCACATCATGTCCACAAACCCGAACGATGAAGCAAGAAAAACAGCTATCAAACGCAAGGCAAATGAAGAGTTTGATGGTGAAAAAGAAGACGAAGAATAAGTGCTGATTTGTAAGCAAGACACAGCCTATTGGAAGAAATTGGCAGTGTTTATTTGAACTGATATACCCCTTGTAAACCCTTGAATGTGTTATAATTTATGATGTACTCGTTCCCTGATTCCTTATGCGGAACAATGATATATCGTGGCACATTTAAGGGCTTTGCAATAACTAGAGATTGCAAGGACGATGTGCGTTTCTTATAGCCTAATCTGGCGTGTTTTCCAGAAACACCATCGGAACTGAATAAGGAGAGTGATTAGATGAAGCTTAACAAAGATGAAATGGAAGCGTTCCTCAATGATGTTCCCTTTTACAAAAACAATGAATGTTTTTGTCTCGGCAAAACGCTTGAAGACGCAGGAAAGATTTTGAAGCAGTTAGCAGATGAAAACGAGAGAAGAAAGGGTGACACCAATGTGGCAATGGATACTAGAAACTTTGACGAGAGCTGTAAGGTCGATTCCTCTAACAAAGGACATAGCGAGCATTGAAAAGGACGATGTAATATCCAATGTTTGTCTGTACTTATGTGAGCATCAGGACGTTGCAAAAGACATTTACGAAGGCAAGAAAGCTTCAAGCCTGTATCAGCTTGCGAAATTTGAAATTTACGAGCTGAGAAGTAAGATGTTTTTCAACAATAAAGCTGAACTATCACAGTATCAGAGAATAATGGCGGTTTGTGAGCAATATCGCATCGACCCAATTCCAAAAAATGCTTATAAGATTGCAGCGATATTAAATGACCGAAATTTCAGTATTTCTGGAGTGGCAGCACTTCTTTCCAACGACACGCCTTTGCATAAAGGCTATAGCAGATGGGAAGAAAGTCTTGATGCCCTTAGAGATAAAGAGATTGAAGATAAGAACCAGAAATAATCAATAAAAGGTGATAAAACAAATGGAAAACAGATACATTGACTATACTGGTGAAGCAATGATTACAGTCCCGAAGCGGAAGCTCTATACAGACAGCGAAGGCTTTCCGAATGAGAATGCTTTTCGTGATTTTGCAGAGCATCTTACGGCTGAATACTATCTTGCTTGCATCAGCGTAGACGTGACCAGAAGCAATGAGAAAAAAGGGTATGGATTTGGTTCTCGTGTGTTAAGAAAAGCATTTCTTCAATTGAGAGACAATTTTTATATTTTCCGAATCAGTGGCAATAAATTCAATTTGTTTGTCACGGAGAATGAGTTCTTAAAGTTGAAGAATATGCTGGAATCAGGAAACGAGGATTTTTTTACAGTCTACTATGGAATTGTAGAAGACACCTATGTAACCAAAGAAAACTACATGAAGCTCTGCGAACGTGGCAAAGAAATGATGTACCACTATAAAGCAGAGAAAATTGGAAAGGCATATACAGATGCCAGAGATGATGTGATTGTCGGAAACAAAGGTAACACCCCAGCTGACTTGCAGGAAACAGATACCTGTAAGTACAGAGAAACAATGTGGTATGCCACAGTACATCTGGAAGAGACTGAGCCAGCTGCCAGAACGGTGACAGCATATGTGTTCCCGACTGAATATAAAGAAAGTCTTGCATCTCTGAATATGGTCGTTGTTGTTGATGACTTCGTAAAAACACGAATCTACAGCGGCACAAGTGTCAGCTTCGGATTTGATGGTATGAAATTTATGATTTCTTCCAGATTCGACAATGAAGGACATATGAATGTGTCCTGCTTCGGAGAGCGAGAGAACAAAGGACAGTGTGACATCACGATTGATGTGCATGAAGGAAACTGTATTCCTGCTTCCTTCGGAAAACGTGTCAAGCGTGGCGTTTCTCTGTTCCCTGTAAAGCCAAACACCAGAGGCACATATGAATATGCCCTTTGGAATGATAATGAAAAAACAGCCGAATATCAGGAATCCGGACTGATTGCCATAGATGGAGCAGACTACGAAGTTCATGCGGATAAAGTTGCAATCAATCTGGTTCACCAGTGAAAGGAGTATACATGAGAAAGTTGACAGAACTATCTACAGACAGCGATTTTGAAGAGTTTTCAACCATCTTGTCCAAGCTTCATGATTCTCACGCAGTAATTACCATGAAGCAGGCAGTACAGCGAAAAGATGGTGAATACAACTATGTAGACTTACAGCAGACCGTAACAGAAAACCGGACTACCGTGCAGATTAACGGACAGTTCGTATTCATTACACTGCACAACTCCAGAAGAAAGAGTTCTCAGAAGGCAAGAACTATGTGGAACACTGTTTTGCAGAGAGGCACGAACCAGTTCAAGAAAGGCGAAGCAAACGATTATATCTTCGTACTGGATATGTGTCGTTCTGAACTGGATAAAGGAACTGCTTACTGTTTGTCTGCGTTCCAGCCGATTTTCATGTCTGGAGAAGGTGATTCCGACCTGTCATTTGTCTTTTCGTTGGAAAGCGTTGCTTGCGGAATCGAAAGTGTGTCAATGTATGACATTGAATACGAGCTGGAAAATGAAGAAGAAAGCAGCATCAACACCGATGCAGACGAAGGCGATTATTCTGATGAGCCGGACGATGCAGACGAAAACTACGATGCAAATGATGATTTCCTGAATACAGATATGTTTACCAATCCACAGTAACAGTAACGTATGAAAGGAGCGTGAAATTGCGTGGCAATCGAATTTTTTAACTTTGGTGTGAATGCTACATCAGAGGTTGCAAGCAAATTGCAGAAGATTGCAAACAACGAAGTCCAAAAAGAAACTGACGAGATGTTCGGCAGACTTCATGAGGACTATATAAAAGAGCAGGAAAGAGAAGACGCTGCAAAGAAAAAAGCTGATTACAACCCTTACGAAGATGAGGAACGTCAGCAGGAACAAAAACAGCGTGGCGGTTACAATCCGGACGACTATGAGCGTGTTGCTTTCTCCGGAGCTGTCGGTGCAAAGAATCAGGCTTTATACTTTGCACAGTACATGAAAGACCAAGGCGTAAATGATGTCGTGGTATCTCCGGTCAAAATCAACGGCGAATACATGGTGGAAATTCCGAAAACTGCTATGATTCGTGAAAAGATTGAACCGAAGCAGGAACAGCCTACGGTAACAAAGCTGAATCATGATGAGCAGGATTTCCTTCGCAGACAACTGGAGAATGTTGCTGCACAGGAAGAGGCAAAAAAGCCGAAGCCAGCTGAACCGGAAATGACGGAAGTTGTTACAGATGTTACCACAGAACCACAGCAGGCAGCAGCCCAACCTGTTCCGGACGCAGAACCTGCCTATAGCGAGCCGAACACTTACGAAAGTTCTTATACGGAGCATACTGATACAGCAGAGCCTGTATATGACCAGAATATTCCGGCAGCAGACCCGATGCAGGCAGAAACTACAGAAAATGCTCAGGTTGAGGCAGAATCCGTTGCACCTGCTCCGGAAAACAGCTATAGCAGCTCATTCGGCATGGAAAGTACGTCTTCTACAGAACCTTTTTCTGCATATGGAGATGTTCAACCAGATGAAGCTATTGATTATGGTTCGACACAGCACAATGATAACACAGGGTACATTCCCAAAGGCTTAGAGCCAGATTTCACATCACAGCAGACAACGGTTGCAGATAAAGCTACAGCAGAGCCACAGGAAGCAAAAACGAATCCGTTTTCCAATGAGCCTGTTTCTATGCCGAGTACAGCTCCAGAGCCTGTACATACAGACAGTCAGTCTCAACCATCTCCTTCTTATTCTGGGTACACTTCAAGTTTTGAAGAAACATCAGCAGAATCGCAGAATACAGCACCAACATCACAGAATACAGCATCAACTACTCCGTACAGTGATTTTTTGAGTAATTACGACAACATGAAAACGCTGGAAAGAATCGTAGAAACTGGTGAAGTAAGAAATGATAATGACCGCAGAATCATGCAAGAGTTTGTGGCTTTGACAAATAATTCTTTTGGCGATGCGGTTTCTGCTGCTGAAAGTGTCAATTTGACACAGCAAAAAGAGCCTGAGATGACATCGGTTCGACTGAACGAAAATGAGAAATCGTTTGTTCAGAAGAGCATGGATTCTACGCTTATGGGGCAGTTTCTGGAAGACCGCCCTGACGTTGCAGAAGCAATGGAAACGATTCAGGAAAAAGGAAAAATCACCACTCCGCATGAACGGCAGATGTTTCTGGACTATCAGAATGCTATGCACGATATTGCGACTGAATTTCATGCGAAGACTGGTACAGAGTGGGATTCTAACGGCGGCTTAGAAGCAAAGAGCTTGGCAAGCAAGGCAAGCTTTATGAGAACGGAAAGTGCTGTTCAGTCACTGAATCAAAAGTTTCAGGCTGATGACAAGCATGGCACTTCTGCAAAACCGCAGGAACATTATCGAAATGTAGCAAAATCTGCGGAACAGTTGATTGCAGACTTTACAGAAAAGACAGATATAGATGTCAAGCAAGCTGGCGTTCATGGACAGTCTGATAAGAGCAAGGAAATACAGGAACTTCGTGATGAACAGGAACAGGGTGGACTGCGAGCTGCCGAAAGTGAAGAACAGAAGCTGTTCACATATACGTTTGGACAGATGGGACTGTTCGGCAAAACAGTCAATAAGAGCATCAATGTTGTAAACGACCTTGCAAAGTACAGTGCTGTAGCGACCAACAAGCGAATCTTTGAAGAAGCTACACTTCGACAGGAAACATTTGAAAAGAGCAGTTCTTCAATGCGACTGGGTGCGGCTCAGAAAAATCGTGGCATTGGCAAGGCAATTGTCTTTGGCAATGATATGGTTGTAATCAACGGCGAAATTGTTACTGATGAAAAAATCAGGGGCAAGGTGCTGGCTGAACATCATAAGCGTGTTGCACAGTCGGCACAGATTTTGCAGGAATCTGCTCAAAGAAAAGAAAGGGTAAAAGAAAAACAAGGGGAATACGATGATGCGTACAAAATAAAGAAAGACAAATATTATGCTACACATCAAGATGAACTTGCTGACTTTGCAAAGCAGGAGAAGAAACGTAAGGACGCTTTCGACAAGAAAGAAGACAAGCGATATGCCGACTTTATCAAAAGCGGCAGAAATCCGGACGAATTTATTCGCCGTGAGTATCAGGCAAGAGGCTTCTATAAAAAGAAGAAGAAAATTGCTACAGAACATATCAGCGAGAAGCAGGAGAGAATGGTTCGTAATGCACAGACCATTCAAAACAACCTGTATCGGCAGGAATATGCTGCTCCAGTCATTACGAAGTCCGGCTTCCGAGATGGTGGTTCTCTGGACGAGATTAAAAACACCATCAACACAGGTGCAATTGCACTGGGAGCATCTGTAACAATTGCATTGTCACAGCCGGAGCTTGACTTTATCCGGAAGAATAAGTCTTCGTTTACCGCCGAACAGAGAAAAGTGCTGGAAAAGGTGATGAGAGGCGAAAGTATCTCGGTATATCACCAGAAAAAAGTGCTGTCTGAATGGTCAGAAACTATGAAACACGCTGCGGAAACAGGCAAAATCAAATTGTCTGATGATGATGCGGAAGTGCTGAAATCCCTTGGCAATAAGGTGAAGCTGTCTGACGGTGAAAAAGCTATTTTCGCAAGATATGACAAGTTTGCTCAGAACTTGAAGAAAGACCTTAACCTTGATTTTATTGCAGGTGGCATTACAAGAGCTGATGCCCTGAAAATCAATGAGGCGTTCCTGAAAAGAGCAGAGAGCAAAGGCTATCAGTTTATCACTGCTACAGGCAAGTTTGACGTGGCAGCACTGGGTAATCTTACAACGAAGCAACTGAAAGAACTGGGAATCAGCAACAGCACCAGAAACGCACTGATGCAGTTAAATAATCCGAAAGCATGGGGAGCGTTGGATATTGGTGTTGCCGCAAAGCTGGCTCAGAAAGGTATGTCTGGAGCTACAAAGCTTGCTGGCAATGATGAAGATATGCGAGCTATGATAAGCGGTGGTACAAAGACTTACAGATATGCGAGAAAGACTACTGACGGCGTAAAGAATACCGTCAAGGCGATTCAGAAGCATCAAGATGCAATGAAAGCAAAGTTTGCCAATGTGAAAAAGACAAACAAACTGAAAAATGTAGATTCTGTAAAACCACCGAAAAAGAAGCCGACAACAAAGAAAGCCGCAAAACCGAATCCGAAGCGTAACGAAAGATTTCTTGCAAAGCAGGAAAAAAAGTTGGCTCGACTGCAACGCTCTGAAAATAGCGTGTTTGGTAAAGCAAGAGGCAAAATTAACGGTATCAAAGCAAAGTTTATGAACAGCAAAGTCGGTATGCTGGTGCAGAAAGTACAGGCAGGCGTTTCAAAGGCGATGCTGGTAATCGGTAAATATGTAGCAATCGGCATTTTGTTTGTTGCGACAGCCTTGACCCTGTTCGTTGTTGTGATGACTGTTATTGAATCTTTCACCAACTTTCTTGCAGCAAAGACTTACAAAGATACTGTATGCTATAAGCTGTATGAATCGCTGGAAGAACAGGAAACCTCATGGAAAGACACAATTGTCGATTATGAAGGACTGTGGGACGACAAGGCAAATGTTTCTTACGGTACTAAGGACATGAGCTATTCGGACTATCTGAAACGGTTCGATAATTTGATTGAAAACGGCACTCAAATCGTCATCAATCCATGGCATCAAAAAGATGCTGTGGCATCGCTGTCAAACAACACGCAGTATATTACTTATCTTGATGCTTACAATGGCGAAAAAGAGCTGAGAATGACAGCAAATGCAAATTTGTACGGAAAGCTCAGTCCCAGTGCTGATGAAGCGATATACTATTCTTCAACAGAAAGCGGACACACCAGCAATATCAAAGATATTATCTCTATGACAGATGTAATGTACCAGTTTGAAACAGATGCAAATTCTGATGAAGAATTAGGTGACGTTCTGGGAATGTCTCCTGCGGAATTGAACTGGGAAAACTTCAAAAACAGATTCACCGGATTTTTCAAGATGTTGGGAAATAACGTCAGCGAGTTTTTCAAAAATTTGTTTGGTGGCAAAGAAGATACTGAGCCGAATTACATCACATGGGCAGATGCTTCTGGAACAACCTTTAGTTACAAAACATTGCAGAACTATACTGCAACGCTGTTTTCTGCATCACATCAGCAGACGTGGGATTATACGGTGAAGTATTGCAGTCGCTTGGATAATCCTACCGTAAAGGTGAACGGTTCAATTGAAACGATTGATAAGCTGTCTGAGAGTGAAGCAGCAGAGCTTGGTTATTGCATCAATCCGAAAGTAGAAGACTTCTATGTGGGAATTGAAAGCAGTTCCAATGATAGTCCTGAGCCTTACATTATTGGCTCTGATGGTAAACGCTACTACACAAACCATGTAAACACATTTGATATTACCGTTAGCACAGATAAAAATCTTAATGGTAATGAATCGGATTTGTGCTTAAAGTCTGGCATGAAAGGCGATAAACCTACTTTTGATTGGATTGTCGAATGGATTAGCAATCATAGCGGTCGTTGTTGGACAAGTAACACAGTCAGACCGAGTGATGCAAGATTAAAAAACGGTAAAGGCGTATTTACGTTTGAATTGCCGAACACTGGCGGTGCTTGGTATGATTCTGCTTCTGATGCAGAAGCAGATATGAAAAAGAAACTCAACAACTATCGTAGCCATTATGGATTGCCAACCGATACTTATAGGATTTATAGAGATGAGGGCGATTATTCTGTAACAAGAATGACCAGAGATTTTGCCACAAAAAGTACATCACCAGCTGATGCTGGACATCAAAATATACGAACTGTAGGTAACGGAACGAGTAATGAAACAAGGAATGTTTATCTTAATGCAAAAAATATGCCAACAACTATAAGTTCTGATGGATATTATCTTACAACGAATAAAAACCAGCTTGCTGTAGATAATGTTAATCATAGTTGGTCTTCACGACCTGCCGAACAACAGAAACAGGAAAAAATAAATTATCAAGCAGGAAAAGTATATAAATTCACTGGCGGTGCTATTGGATATGGACAAATTGAGTTTTATACAACATATGCTGGAACTGGTAGTTATTTTGGTTATACAGGAACTGTTGCATGGGACGGTATGTCATGGAATGTAACATGGAGTAATAATCAGTTCATGAATTTGTTATTTGAGTATGCTTACGCAAGAACAAGTGATGCTCAAATAAGAAATGCTTTGTTGTGGTTAAGACAAGAAAATTGGAGCATAAAAGCGGCAAAAAATAAAGGAATGACAGATGAGGAGTTTGCAAAACTCCGGCAAAGTCAAACTTGGAATATTTTAACAGCCACTTTGACAGGGCAAGAGTACAAGGAAACCACTAAAATAAGTCAATATAAGAAACAATACCGTTATGAAAATGGTCGTATTGACGTATATCAAGATAATACAACAACTCTTACAAGAAGTTGCAAGGGACACTCCTACAAGTATTGTGGCGGTCATCTTGGTGTTATCTCCAGAGGCAATGTGTTCTCCATGACAAACGAACAGCTTGCACTTGCAGGCACATACAATGAAGATTATCAGTTCCCTGTTCAGATGGATTGGTCTGATGACAGGTATGATGAAATTCGTGGCAAGGTGATTACGGATAAAGTGAACTACAGTGGCACTGTTTCTGATGCGGCTTGGTCTGGTGGCAGTGAAACACCAGCATCTGATGTACAAGGAAGTTATATGGGACACAGCTATGGACTGAACTTGTATGTGGAAGGTGGCAATTGGAAAGAAGGCTTCCATGTTGTTGGTGAATCCGACAGTGAAGAAAATAAGCAGTATCTATGCCGAGACATCTTTGACGTTGATGAAATGGTTTTGAAGGGTTCAAACTGCTTTGGCACAAAGGACTGGGACGATTACGAAGGCTGGAATGGTGACAACATGACACTTGCGGTTTTGAGACAGACGATGGATTGGCAAGACGTATATGAATTTGACATTCCGACCGAACTCGGTGCAAAAGTCTTATGTCAGGAAGACATTGATAAAATCGTAGATGCTTTGAAAAAGAAGTATGGTTCAAGCTTTAATGACAGCAGGGAGCAGGCGGTAAGAATTGCTCTTAGCTGGGTCGGCAAGGCTCATTACAATGATGAAGATGGACATAATCATGGTCTGGTTCAGAGCTATTGTGTAGCTGCTGACAGAAACTTTAATGCAAACTGTACTGCCGGAACAGCATGGGATTTCATTCGTATGTATTCTTCATGGACAGGACAGACAGCAACTCAGAGCAACACGATTGATAACTCGAAGGCAATCAAGTTTCCGAGTACAAGTTTGTATCTGCCAGCGGACATTATCCGTCATGTCAGAAGCGTTGGTGCTGGAGCATTGGTGAGCAGCGATAATGTAAACATTGATGCAGATGATGTGAATGAAATCAACAATTCTGGTTCAAACGAAGCACTGCTGATGATGAAGAGAGATTTGGCAGTTGTTTACATTGGTGAACTGAACGAAGATTTGGAATTGTCTGATGGTACAACCATTAAAGCAGGACAGTCTTTGACGGTAGACCTTAGCCCGAACAAAGACATTGGCACGATTTATCTGCGTAGAACCGATGCAACGTCACTTTGTAATATCGGTAAAACAAAAACATACTACTATGTGAAGAATCCTGATGACAAGACTTGGCTTTATCGTTTTGATTGTGACAAGTACAAGGCATTTGAGGAAGCTCGCAAAGGAAAATAAGCAATAATGCTACAAAGGCAGTCCTTGTGGAATCATTCCACAGGGGCTGTTTTGTTTTTCCCTTAAACCTTACATATAAAGGGTAGAGGCATCGTTATGCCTGTTTACAGAAAGAGGTGCTTCTTATGGCAGAAGAAATGTTCAATAAATACCGCAGGCAAGACAACAAAGAGCGAATCTTACTGCTGTATCTTATCCTAAACAAATACAACTTGGACAAGGTGGAATGTGCAGTAGAAACTGTACAAAACAAAATGTTTGGCGTAGAACTCAGGAAAATTTATGGTGTAACCAGTGAATTTGTGGACGTTCAGCGAATCGAAGCAGAACTGGCAGAAATCCATACGCCAGTAATTTGCTCGATGCAGTCTTATGAGTTGTATTCCAACACAGAGGTAATTCATACCTATATGCCGAAGGAATCCAACAAACCATTGTATATCAATGACATGGGCGTAATTTCTCAGCTGATGGTAATTACAGAACAGTGTGTTGTTTCCAGCAATCTGGCTGAACCAGTGGAGAGTGCGAAGGACATCGGCTTTATGTATTTTGTGGACTATGTACTTCATGGCGAATGCAAAATCGGAGCATGGGAAATTTCTTATAAAGACAAAGAATTTTCCGTCTTTTACACTTCAAAAGGTTCTGATGAACAGATGCACAAAGAATTGCTGTATCGTGCATTGGAACTTGACCAGACATCGACATTTAAGCTGGTGCTTTACATCATCAAAAAGGCGGCAGAGAGCATCGAAGAAGTTCTACCTGACAACTTCACAGAAGAAACTTGGAAATTGGAGAAAAATCAATGAGCGAAAAAAAGTTTAGCAACTTCACAGAAGATTATGAAGACATATTCGCCACTGGTTCTTTGCCGGAGCAACAGCCTGCTGCCTCAAATGACGAGGACGAAGATTACGAAACAATCGGCAATATTTGTGATACTTCTGTCATGACCAACATGGAAAAGAAGGGATTCTTTTCACAGGAACAGGCGAAACATATGGACACGGTTGCAAATTTACAGAAGTCTGTGGATTCTCAATCACAGACAAATGCAGTACAGAATGTCCTTGATGAATCTGTAAAAGCAGAAGACGTTGTTCACGAGGACGAAGTGCGATATGCAACGGCAGAAGATTTGCAGAATGAAAAATTGCAAAAAGAATCAGAAGACAATAAGCAGGCTCTTGAAATTGAGGGAAAACGAATTGCTCTCGATGCGTTAAAGGGAGCAACAGAGGAACTGGAGCGAACTTCTCCGAAAGACCCTCATGCTCGGCAGTACAAAAATTCAGCTGTGATGCCGAAAGTGTCTTTTGCAAAGCCATCAACGCAAGGCAGCGGCTTGAAAAAGCTGTTCCTGTTTTTGATAGCCTGCTGTGCAGTCGGAATTTTCTTTGGCGTGGAAGCAAATTCTTATTACAACTATAAAGGTGGCAAGACAAATGGTGTTATGTCATGCACATTTAGCTGGCTTACAGTAGAGAATCTGCCGATTTCAGTAACACCACTTGACACGGCAACATTCTTTGGAGCGTTTGCAATCGGAGCAGGAATCCTTGGCGTAATCGGCTTGTTTATCTGGCTGGATTCTGATGCGAAGAAAAAATCTCGTGTTGGACATGAGCATGGTTCTTCTCACCTTGGCACTTCAAAGGATTTTAAGGTGTACAAGAATAAGTTCATGGAAAAATAAAGAGAAAAGAGGATAAGTTTTGGCAAAAAGTAAAGTACAAGACAGCTCTTATATCGACAACAATATGCTGTTTGGCGTATACAAAGGCGAATATTTGGGGCTGTCGTTAAATAACAAGAAAGTCAACCGTTCAGCGAATGTGCTGGTTATCGGTGGTACTGGTACAGGTAAGACGTTCAAATATATCAAACCGAACATCTTGCAGGAAAACTGCTCTATGGTGGTCACAGACCCTTCCGGAGATATTTTCCGTTCGTTTGCACCATATCTGCTTTCCAAAGGATATAACGTATTCCTGTTCAATGCCTCAGACTTTACGCTGTCTAACAATTATAATCCGCTGGAGAATGTGTTTGACAGCTATGGCAACATCTCAGAAACGCAGGTCAACATTCTGGTAGACCTTTACATGAAAAATGCGAAGGCTGGCAAGGAAGCTGGCGGTGGAGACCCCTTCTGGGACAAGTCAGAAAAAGCATTCATGACAGCACTGATTTATTATGTTCTGGAAGAAGATGAAGACCTGCTCCTTGATGGATTCCCTTGTGAAGGCATCGAAGGTGGCAGAACACAGCGATTGAACGGTGGAAGATGCTTTTCTACAATTTTGAAATTGGTTCAGGAAGCAAAGGTAAGCGATGATGGAAAGACAAAATCGCCTCTTACTTGTCGGCTGGACGATTTCTTCAAGCGTTTCCCGAACAATAAAACAAAGCTGTATTATGATACGTTCCAGATAGCTCCGCAGAAGACAGCAAATACCATCTTGATTACTACAGCGGTCGATTTGCAGATATTCTCCACTTATGAAGTGGACATGATTACTCGTACCAATAAGAAGTACAAGAACATGAATATCAACATTGACAAGATGGCAACCCAGCAGTCGTATCTGTTTCTTGGTATTCCGCAGTCGCATCAGGCGTTCAACTTCTTGATTGCGATGCTGTATTCGCAGCTGTATGGACGGCTTTATGAACTGGGAGAGCGAAAACTTCGGGGAAAATGGCATATCGGGTACAGAGTGGGAACTCCGGTGTTCGATTACTTCGATTCCGAAGAAGAAGCAAAGATGTTTTATGAGACTGTGACAGAGGACAATATTGTTGAGGAAGCCTATGTGAATAACACTTCTATTTATCACATTGCTTTCAATTCACCGGAAAAAGATGCTTCCGGCAAACGAAAAGGAATGAAGTATTACAAGTCCAGCGTTCTTCGAGAACCGCTTGAAACACTTATCAAAGATATGGATAAGATGTACATATGGGCTGGAGATGAGTTTGCTGGTGGCGACCCTTCGCTTCCTATTCATATCAACTTCTTGCTGGACGAGTTTAAGAATATCGGTGAAATCCCGAACTTCTTAACGATTTTGTCAACAAGCCGTAAGTACCGCATCGGCTCTCATGTAGTAATTCAGGATATTGGACAGTTAAAAACAATGTACAAGGACGGAGAACACGAAACCGTGCTTGCCAACGTAGATACAACAATTTTCCTCGGTTCTATCTTAAAGGAAGATAAAGAACAGATTCAGAAAATGCTTGGCAAGACTACGATTCGCCAGAAGTCAACCTCGTCCAGTCAATCAGGAGTATCAACGTCATACACGCCGACCGAAGTAGACCTCATGAGCATTGATGAAATCGGTGCTATCAATGACCCTGCGAAAAATCGTGATGATGAGATTGTCATTATTCGTGATGTTACTCCTTACGTTTGCAGAAAACTTCTCTTGACAGAGCATCGCCGTTGGAAAGATGTGCAGGCAGTCAAAAAGAAGAAAATCAATGCAGAACTGTATTACAGGAATCTGAATACAGATGAAGAAAAAGATGTTACAGGCATAGTGCCTACAACATAATTCAACGAAAGGAGCAAAAACATATGAAAAAAGCGGTTGAGTGGGTGTTGAACTTGGTGACAACAGTAATTGCACAAGCGTGTAGCCTTGATGCAAAGTATGTCACAATTCGAGGCGGTGGAGACTGGAGCAAAATGACCTCTATTGTCAAAGAAATATATGATTATTTGGCTATTGCAGGCATTGCTTTTACTTTGGTCTATTTTCTGATGGAAATGAACGAAAAGCTTGCCTTGGAAGGCAGAGATTTGACAATGAAAAGCTTTTTTGCACCATTTTTGAAATTGATGGTTGCAATTGCGGTTATATCACAAAGCGGAAAAATTGTTTCGAGCATTATCATGTTCAATGATACATTCATCACAAAAATTTCCAATCTTGCGAAAGCAGGCGATACAACACAAGCTGACCTTGCAGAAGTTATGACAAAGCTGATGGAGATGTTTGGCAAACTTGGATTCTTTATTTTGCTTGTTGTGCTGATTATCCTAATGCTTACAGCGATTATCGGATTGGTATTAAAATTGGTATGGTGGTACAAGGGCATGATGTATAAGTTGGAACTGCTGTTCAGACTTTCTGTTTTGCCGATTGCAGTGGCTGACATTTATGGTGGCAGACACTCCAATGCAATTCGCTATATCAAAGGATTCCTCGCACTTGGACTTTATGGCGTGGCACTGGTTGCGTTGCCTCGGATTGCTTTAACACTTGCGACTGCGATGACAACAGAACAGTTGGCGGCTCTTACAGGTGCTGGTGGCGACCCTGACATCGTGGCAGGATTGAGCTGTTTGCTGATGTATCTGGTAGCACCATTTGCAGCAATTGCAGCATCTAATGTTGCAAAACAAGCGAGCAAAGAAGCACTTGGAGCATAAAAAGAAAAAAGTTCACAAAATAATTTTCAGAAACGGAGCAGAAACGCTCCGTTTTTCCTTTAATTCTTACATATATATAGTGAAAGGAGTGAAAGGCAATGGAAATTCTGATTGGACAAGACATCAGAAAGTACAAGACGAAGGATATTGGCAATTTCTCCTTCAAAGAGGCGGCGTTTCTTGCTGCTGGAGCTGCTGTAGGTTTTTTAGTCTACAAGCTAACAGGAAACATAGAAATTGCAATACCGCCTGCCGGACTGATTTTGTTTTTCGGCTTTTTCAAGCCGTATGGAATGCCTGCATGGGACTTCATACGAACGGTTGGAAGGGAACGGCTTAGTACACAATGCTATATCAACGAAACTGATTTTGTGTATGACCCAGAGGAAATCAAAAAAGAATACGGCGAAGAGTATGTTATCCCTGCTGATGAGTGGAATGTTATTCAAACAGCACCGCCAGCTAAGATAAATAAGCAGGACAAAGAACGGTTAATTTCATAAAGCCGAGATTGTCCCAACACACATTTTTTTATACAGAAAGGAATTGTTTGAAATGAAGAGTACAGCAATGACAGCTACAAAGAAAAAGAAGTGCGGTCTGTTCCGCAAGATTATGGCTGGTGCAGGCATCATGTCCGCTATGGCAAGCATGAGTGCTGTGACAGCTTTTGCAAGCTTTAAGGACAGCGTTACGGTAAAATCTGGCGACCTTGATGCGTCTGATATGATGGGTAAAATCATCGGAATTTTGCTGACTATCACTCGCTTTGTCGGCGTTGCACTGGTTGTTTACGGCGTTTACGAGGTCGTAATGTCCTTTATGCAGAACCAGCCGGAAGCAAAGACCAAGGGTATCATCATGGCTCTGGCAGGCATTGTCATGACTGCATTGAAGTCTGTTCTGAAATCTCTCGGCGTAATTTCGTAAGCGGCGTTTCGTAAGACACCACTTTTATTCTTTATACAAAAGAAAGCCCAATGCGACTGGGTGAATAAGTGATACTTCACAAACGGAAGGGGCTAATTGGAAAAGTTAGCCCCTTTCTTATTAAACAGAAACGAGGAAATTATATGAACAAATGGAATAAACGAATTGCTTCTGCTGTTTTGGCAGCAGGTCTGACATTTTCTCTTGTTGGTTGTGGCTCTGGCAGTGCAGGCACTCAGACATCGAATACTACAGACAAAACAGGTCAGGAATTACAGCAGAACGACTATCGTGGTGGCGTGATTCGTACATTAACATTAAAGGATAGTGTTTTGAATGTTATGGAGCAAATGAAATCCAACAATACAACTATCCGAGAAACCAGTCCAAACTCATATTGGACAGCAGACGGCTATCAGGATTTTGTGTCCACTTTTTTGGACACACCAATCATCACAGACACACAGTGGTTCAATGAGGAAGAAACAGACTGGGACACAGTTATTTCTCAAATGGCAAGTGAAGCAAGTTCTTTTTCCGCAGGTGGAGATGAGGGACTTACTGCAACGGTCACAAGAAATGAGAAAGACGATTATAGTGT
>ENA-OOXA01000022-OOXA01000022.1-human-gut-metagenome-genome-assembly--contig:-NODE-22-length-114378-cov-12.530934_pt1 | contig 114378 bp, 94 predicted proteins | sample MGYA00241581_ERZ501331 | MGnify/ENA primary metagenome ERZ501331 (study PRJEB25962, sample SAMEA2042982) | human gut metagenome | biome: human gut; feature: human-associated habitat; material: faeces...
CGAGAGCATAAGCGTAATCGGAAACCACTTCCACCAGATTGAGCGCATCTTCCGATGTCAGTGCTTCCTGTACCTTGACTGTACGGCCTAAAACCGTTACCAATTGCTTCAACTCAGTATAACGCTGTTCGGTCAGAGCCTTGTTGACGGCATAGCCTTTCACCAGATATTCTTTCAGCACTCTATTAGCCCAGCGGCGAAAGTCCACACCCTTTTTTGATTTGACCCGATAACCAACAGAAATGATGACATCAAGGTTATAGAAACGTACATCATGTGTCTGGCTTTTACCTTCTATCGCACCATGTTCTGTGGTTGTCGCAAAATTTGCGACAACCACTTCGCCTGCCAGTTCTTCTTTTATGGCATTCGCTATATGCTTACGGATTGTTTTTGAATCGCGCCCAAATAGTTCGGCTATCTGATAGGCATTCAACCATACCGTATCTTGGTCTATTCTGACCTCAAGCTGTGTTTCTCCATCTTCCGAACGATAGATTACTATTTTGTCATTCAATTCCATACCCCAATTTCCTAAACAGATTCAACAAGTCCTTTTTGCTCTCTTCTTCCTGTTTCAGTAGTTCCCTCATTTCTGCCTGAAGCTCTTTCATCTTGGAATCAAAGTCTATACCCTCATCACGGCTCTTGAACTCAATGTATTTGCTGGGAACAAGCGACCAGCCTTTGGCTTCAATTTCTTCAAGTGTAGCCGAATAACAATATTCCGGCACGTTCCGGTAAGTCTGTTCGTAACCTTCTCGCTGCCAGTGATGGAAGTTTTCGGCAATCTGTGAGATCTGCTCTTGTGTGAACTGGATGTATTTCTTCTCGAAAGGTTCGCCCCATTGGCGTAAGTCAATGAACAGCACCTCATTTTCACGGTTACGGTATTTCACCAGTTCACCGTTCTGTTCTACGGTACGGGCCTTGCGGTTGCCGGCCAGAATCCAGAGCGTCACACTGATGTCGGTAGAGTAGAACATATTGCGAGGAAGAATGACGATGGCTTCCACCAGATGATTCTTGAGCAACTGGCGACGGATATTCAGCTCCGTGCCATCGCCACTCAACGCACCGTTAGCCAGCAGGAACCCCGCCATACCATTGGCTGACAATTTGGAAACGATGTTCAGTATCCAACCGTAATTAGCGTTACTCGTAGGCGGGACATCGTAACCGTGCCAGCGTGGGTCGGCGGTCAGCTCATTTTCGGCACGCCATGCTTTCTGGTTGAATGGAGGGTTGGCCATGATAAAATCGGCCTTCAAGTCCTTGTGCTGGTCATTGTGGAAAGTATCGGCTGCCTTCTCGCCTAAGTTACATGCGATACCTCGAATAGCCAGATTCATTTTCGCCAGTTTATAAGTGGTGTTGGTGTATTCTTGTCCGTATACAGAAATATCTTTCTTGTTTCCGTGATGGGCTTCGATAAATTTCATGCTCTGTACGAACATACCACCCGAACCGCAACAAGGGTCATAGATCTTTCCACGGTATGGCTGAATCATCTCGGCTATCAGATTGACGATGGTCTTTGGCGTGTAATATTCACCTTTTCCTTTGCCCTCGGCGATAGCAAATTTTCCCAAGAAATATTCATAAACTCGTCCGATCAAATCGTGCTCCTTGTCCTTTTGAGTATCGATTTTGCCGATTACATCCAGCAGACTGGCCAATTTGGTACGATCAAGTCCCAAACCGGAATAATAATTACTGGGCAATGCTCCTTTCAATGTCGGATTATCCTTTTCCACCTGCGCCAAAGCGGCATCTATCTTAATGGCAATGTCATTCTGCTTCGCATTCTCCATTAAATAGTCCCAACGGCTTATTTCGTTTAGGTAGAAAACATTTTTTGCATTATAAAACACTGGTTGTTCAATAAACGCTTCTTTGTCATCCGCTATCAGTTCGTTCCGACGTTCCACAAAGCGGTCGTAAGCGTATTTCAGGAATATCAGACTCAATACCACATGTTTATATTCCGAAGGCTCAACTGACCCACGTAATTTATTTGCCGAATCCCAAAGGGTTTCTTCTATACTTTTTTCTTTCTGCTGTTTCTTTGCCATGACCTTATTTTTCAGTTCCGTTGTTAATCAATTTTCTTGTTGCCGGTTTTACCTTGTTCCACTAAGATGACTTTAGTCTTATTTATCTTTCTGTTTCCATATTGAATGTATTATAATTAGAGATAAAGCATTACACTTTATTGGCAAATATAGTGATTAAAAAAGGAAAATGAAGATAGAATTTAAAGTAATCTTATACTTTGCCATTAATCAATTTAAGCTTCAGCATATCCTTCAATGCCATCGTATTTGGATTCTACTTGTTCGAAAGTAAATCTATATCTGTTTTGATATTTATTGGGATAAATGTCTTTCCGCTTCTCTTCTATGTCCTTGATTCCTGAAACGTATGTCCTTCCCATGAAGAATGTTTGTCCTGCATGGGGAGGACGTCTGTTTTTCGCTTGACGGACGTAAACCTGCAGCGGTTCGGAGCATATTGTGAACTGTGTATTCACAAGAATCCATACACCAATCGGTTTTTCCGGGCTTTCGGCGAATGTGGGCGGAACATGTTCCTGATGGTGTGAGAAAAGAAGAAACGGTGCAGGGACGGAGGGAAAATGATGCTTGAAGCGTTCCGGAAAGAGTAGGAGCATGCTGTTTTCATATACAGAATTGCTAACTTTGCAGCGCATGTTCGAAGCGGGGGAAACATCGTGGGTAGAGCCCGATGTGACGAAACATACGGAACGGAATACTTGAGAAAGGTTGTTTTTCCGTTTTTAAAGGGTATTTAAATGCTATTTCAACGTTCAACATCGAAAACATGATACAGATAGACAATGCGGACATAAAATCCATAGCTTTACATAAGGTGGGCAATAAATACAAGGATGAGCCTTTGGTGTTGTCCAGAAATTTCATCAGTCCCGATGAGGCGACTAAGGAAATACTTTCAAGATACTTTCTGTCCAAATTCGGTTTTACCGAGTTTTATTCGTTTTTTCATCAGGTAGACATTGAATACAATGAGGTATACGATCTGATTAGCGGAATCTTTGCAAAGGGAACTGTCAGTATGGCCGATACCGTGAAGCTGGCAAAACACCTGTATGAACAGAGCATACATCCTAAGACAAAAGGAGGGGAATTTTACATCGTATGTTTTGAAAACTGCATGGTTGATGGAGTAAAGACGGATGCCATTGGCCTGTTCAAGTCGGAAAATAAAGACATCTTTCTGAAAGTGTATCCCAAAGAAGGGGTTTTCGAAATAGAAAGCGAAACCGGTATCAATATCAATAAGCTGGATAAGGGATGTCTGGTTTTCAATACGGAAGAAAAGGATGGATATTTGGTTGCTATTGTCGACAATACCAATAAAGGTGCCGAAGCGAAATACTGGACGGAAGATTTCCTGCAGGTACGTCCGCGGAAAGACAGTTTCAGCCAGACGCAGAATATGCTGTCACTCTGTAAGAGCTTTGTAGCCCAAATGCCCGATGAGCATGGAAAGCTGGAGAAGGTTACATACATGAACCGGAGTGTCGAGGCATTAAAGGGAGAGGCGGTCAGCGTAGATGATTTTGCGACGCAGGTATTCGAGAATCCGAAACTGGTGTCGGAGTTCAAGCAATACAGGGAAACTTACCAGCGTGAGCGTGACATAGAAATTGACGATTCATTTGCTACGGATTCCAATGCCGTAAAGCGGAGGGCCATGGGAACCATGACAACGATCAGACTCGATAAAAACTTTGATATTAATATTCATGGAGGCGAACAGTATATCGTACGTGGATATGACGAAGAAAGAAAAATGTACTACTATCAGTTGTTTTTCAAAGAAGAAAAATAGGTCTTGTGGAGGCCGAATTTCCAGAACAGGATTTATTGCGGTTCCCGGCTATCTGCTAATTTTGCTGTCTGACCTAAAATTTTCTTTTTCTTTTTGTCCATTATCTGGTAGGTAAGGAATCCAATGTAGCTGTGATGTATGAGAATTTACGTTTATTGGTAGTCAATACGCATATGCCAGTCAGAAAGGCCTGACGGGTATGAATCTTTTAATGGTAAGGGGTATAACTGTCGGTTAATGGAAAGAATATTTATTTCGTTTCAAAGAATCCCAGTATCGCTTTCATGACGTGAGCACGTTCGGCAGCTCCCCGGATGCTCTCGAAGGGGAAGCCGAGGGCAAATGTCCGATAATTTCCCCGATAGGCAGTACCAGCCGCATAATTCCCATCATCGTAGGCAAAGGCCGCAAAAGAACCGCCGGCAGGCAGGAGGCATTCCGGAGTCGGTACAGCGTAGCTTTCCGCATTGGCCGAACGGGGAATGGAGAAGCGGATGCCTGTACCGGTCAGGCTACCGGAACCTCCGGCCGGAAGACTGCCTCCAGGAGCGAACTTCAGCAGATTACGCAGGTCGGCGCTACTTTCGGAGGTACCGCTGGAAGTGTTCGAAATCAGGTATGAACCGCTGATGAGTATTCTTCCGCCGTGTGCGCAGTAATCAGTCAGTTTCCGGCTGACGGCAGCAGGGATGGACTTGTTGTCGCCTCCGTATATCAGGTCAATCATGAAGTAGTCGTCCGGATTCACCGCATTGCTTTCGAAGGCTTCGTCGCTGCAGGATACGAACGAATACCGTCCGGCGGCCTGGATGGCTTTGCCGTGAACAAAGGGGTAATCGAAGGTATTGCCGGCTATCAGCATTCCTTCCAGGCTGGCATCGGTGTAGCCCAGCCCCTCGGCAGTCTCTTTGCCGGCTTTCGTGCGGTCGAAGTTCTGCTGGTAACCGCAGAAGGCAGGCGACTGGATATAAGGGATACCCGGGTGTTGCCGGAGGTCGAATCCCTGTTGGGTTGACGTGTTGACGGTAGCAGGTCCGCAGGTGCGGTCGAAGGCGTTTACCAGAAGGATGGTGCCTTTGCTCCGTTTGGCCTGGTAAGCCGCCAGAATTTCGGAAGGGAAGCTTTCACCGCCGCGGTTGACGGCAGTAACCTTGAAGCTGTACACCAGCCCCGGCTCTACATCTTCTACGGTATAGTTGGGTCGTTTCACATACACGCCGTTGTCCCAGCCACCATAGCCGATGCGGGTGTAGACGATATAGCCTTGTGGGGTAGCGGTAGGCTCCAGGGCGTCCTCTACGGGCAGCCAACTTAGTTCGAAGGTATGCTTTTTTTTGCCTTCGCGGATGGCGAAGTGGTTAACTGGCAATGGTTGTACGGTATAGTCCGTGCCGTGCATGTTGGCCAGGTATTTCAGGATGGACTTATAGACGGAGCGGCCTACCGTAAACTGGAAGGTCGGGTCGAAGCCCAGCGTAAGGTCCGCAAAATTCTGGTGGGAGAGGGATTCGATGATGACGGACGGGATGGCGGGCAGGCGGGTTTCGCTGTAGTTCCGGTTCCACAGGCTCCGGCGTGCCCAAGGGATACCGAAACGGGCGCTGATGTCCTGACGCAATCCGGTCAGTACCATGTCTGCCAGGTCGCGTGAAGCATAGCGGGAGATACCGCTGTTCAGCTTTCCGTCGTTCGTGTCGGTGGTATAGATACCCAGGGTGCCTACCAAAGCATTGTCGTCCTTGTAGCCGGCATCGCTGTGCAGGGCCAGGGCCAGTTCGAACGGTACTTTCAGTCCGGGTTCGTAGGGATTGTATACGGAACCGCCACTCAGGTAGTTGGTCATGAGCGAGCGGGTGTTGATGTCGTCGTTGTAGTCATTGGTTCCGTTGCTCTTGCTGTAGACCGAGTACGGCATGCCTGCCCATTGTGCCCAGTAGCGGGCTCCTTCCAGGTAGCGGGGCAGGCCGCTGGTGCCGTTTCCGCGCACAATGTTGCCCATACCACCGCCGAAACGGACCGCGTCGGCACAGACCACGCCTTTCTGTTTGCTTTCGTTGCTCAATACGACCATGCCGTAGTCATTGGCGCCTTTGTCAAATTCGAAGGTGCCCAGGTAGACCCATGTACCGCCTCCTATCTGCTGGTTGACTTTGAATTCGGTGACTCCACCGTTGTGGAAGACCAGGTATTTGGCATCGGTTACGCTTTCCGGAAGGGTCTGGTAGCTGACATATACGGCGTAGCGGCCTTTTTCGGGGATATTCGGAATCCATTCGGCAAAGGCTTTTTCCGGTTTGGGCTGTGTCGGGATAAAACGGGCGGTCCCGTCGGTGAACGGATTGTTTCCGTCCCGATAGATCAGGTATTTTTGGGCGAATCCCGGCTTGTCCGTCGGTTGCCACTTGTCTTTCTTGTAGTTGATTTCCAGATATTTGCTTCCCGGAGTGCAGGTGTTGTTGTCGACGATGACTTCCTGCCGTTGCCAGTCCCTTTCGCGGGGTGTGAACACTACGGCGCCGGCATTCTCCAGCATCGGAATCAGGTAGGGTACTACGATGGATTGGGTAAAGAGGTCTTCGGCGGTTCCGAACAGGCGCGGTCGCTGCCAGACCCATTGCTTCTTGTCGTTCTTGTAATAACGGCCGTGGCTCTGCCAGACGGCCAGGTGACGGTTCTGAAGTCCTCTTGTAATCTCAAAAGGACGGGAAGTGTTGGCTACCCACGGATCTCCTTTGTAGTCGATTTTCCCGTATTGGCGGCTTTTGTCTTCCTTCTTGGAGCGGAAGGCGTTCGGTACCAGGTTCTCGATGGGCTGTCCGTCGGCATAGACGGTCAGGTCGTAATAGTTGACCGGTCCCGGAAGGAGCTGTTTCAGGCTGCGGTAGATGGCGGTAGTGTTTTCTTCAGTGAACGGCTGGTAGCCGAAATTCTTGTTGGCGTATATATCCAGCCGTTTCTTGTCGTGGTCCACGACGAATTTGTCCAGTCTGGATTTTCCGATGTTGGCGTAACTTGTCTCGTAGTTCGTGAAGAATTCCCGGAGTCTGTCTTCAATATTTTTCTCGAGGCTCTGTGCCTGCAGGATGCCTATTGCCCAAGACAGGCAGATGAATAGTGTCAAGTAAAGTCGTTTCATGGATGAGTGGATAATGATGATGAAAAGATACGGCCGTTATCACAACTCGGATAACAGCCGTATCTCAGGTCACAGGTCTCCCAGAACAAATTTTTCCGGGTGTTTTCCTTTGAAGTCCTTGAAGTACAGCTTTATTTCCCGCATATCCTTGTCGATGTCTCCTGTAGGGCGAAGGTACTTGGTAGCGGTGATGCATTTCTTCTGATAGTCGATACCGATGAGGACTATCGGAAGTTCAGCTCCTAAAGCAATGTAGTAGAACCCTTTTTTCCAGTCCGGATTGGCCGAGCGTGTCCCCTCCGGGGTAATGGCCAGGTGGAACTCCTCTGCCTGTTTGGCCTTTTCGATGAGCTGGTCTACCATGGAGGTACGTTTGCTCCGGTAGACGGGAATACCTCCCATGGCACGGAAGATAGGTCCCAACGGGAAAAAGAACCATTCCTTCTTCATCAGGAAACCGGACTTTCGTCCGACGGCATTGATGAAGAGCTTTCCTAAAAAGAGGTCCCAGTTACTGGTGTGAGGAGCCGCGCAGATGATGCATTTCTTGAAATCGGGTACAGTGACCTCTTCTTTCCAGCCTAGTATCCGGTGGTAAATGAAGCGGCAGACCGACTGTATCATCCCTTAATCAGCGTTTCTAACTGGTTGCATATTGCCTCTGTACCGTTGTTGAAGTCTTCTCTCAGCTTCTTGTAGAACAGCTTGACACTGCCCGGTTCGGTATGGCTGATGCGTCGCAGCGCTTCTCTGCGTACGTTATGTGCCTGCCGGATGAGCTGGTCGATGGTTTCTCTTGTTCCTTTTTTCTCGAGACCGGTCATGATACACAGTCCGACAGTGAAGTCGGAGATATAATTGATGTCTTTTTTCAAACTTCTTCTACTTGCCATAATCGTTTGTTTTAAAGGTTAATAAAATAGAATTTCGGGTAAAGATACGATTTTTATGGAAATAATCTGCATTTTGTGGCAGATAATCCTTTTCTCTTTTGGTTTATTTGGATTTTGCGGGTGAGAATCGGAAGAATTGTCCGGGAGTATTGAATTTTTATGAGCTTAGGTTTTCATATTTCCGAAAAAAGAACGAAATTTGCATCAGCGAGATTTATTATAACACCTTATATAATTAATTTATCATGACTAAAAGTTCATTACAAATTGCAAGAGCTGCTTATCAGCCGAAACTGCCTAAAGCATTGAAAGGTGCTGTTGTAGCTAAAATGGGTGAAGCTACTCAGTCTGTAGCCGACCAGGAAGCTATCCAGAAATTGTTCCCGAATACCTATGGTATGCCGTTGATTCAGTTCGTAGAAGGCGAAGCTAAGGAATTCGCTCCTATGAATGTGGGTGTCATCTTGTCTGGTGGTCAGGCTCCGGGCGGACACAATGTAATCTCTGGTCTGTTTGACGGTATCAAGAAATTGAACCCGGCTAACAAGCTGTACGGATTCATCCTGGGTCCTGGTGGTTTGGTTGATCACAATTATAAAGAACTGACAGCCGACATCATCGATGAATACCGTAACACTGGTGGTTTCGATATCATCGGTTCTGGCCGTACAAAACTGGAAAAGGAAGACCAGTTCGAAAAAGGTTATGAAATCTTGAAGGAATTGGGCATCAAGGCATTGGTTATCATCGGTGGTGATGACTCTAATACCAACGCCTGTGTATTGGCCGAATACTATGCTGCCAAGAACTACGGTATCCAGGTAATCGGTTGCCCGAAGACAATCGACGGTGACTTGAAGAACGACATGATTGAAACTTCATTCGGTTTCGATACTGCCTGCAAGACTTATTCAGAAGTTATCGGTAACATCGAACGTGACTGTAACTCTGCCCGTAAATACTGGCACTTCATCAAACTGATGGGACGTTCTGCTTCTCACATCGCTTTGGAATGTGCTTTGCAGACTCAGCCGAACGTATGTATCATCTCGGAAGAAGTAGAAGCTAAGAATATGTCTTTGGACGATGTAGTGACTTACATCGCTCAGGTAGTAGCTGACCGTGCTGCTGACGGTAACAACTTCGGTACTGTATTGATTCCGGAAGGTCTGATTGAATTCATCCCGGCTATGAAACGTCTGATTGCCGAACTGAACGACTTCTTGGCTGCAAACGGTGAAGAATTCAACGCTATCCCGGCTAACGAACAGCGTGCATACATCATCAGCAAGCTGTCTGCTGAAAATTCTGCTATCTACGCTTCTCTGCCGGAAGGTGTAGCCCGTCAGTTGTCTTTGGACCGCGACCCACACGGAAACGTACAGGTTTCTCTGATTGAAACTGAAAAACTGTTGTCTGAAATGGTAGGCAAGAAGTTGGCTGCATGGAAGAAGGAAGGCAAGTATAACGGTAAGTTCTCTGCTCAGCACCATTTCTTCGGTTATGAAGGACGCTGCGCCGCTCCGTCTAACTTCGATGCTGACTACTGCTACTCTTTGGGTTATACTGCTTCGATGCTGATTGCCAACGGTAAGACCGGTTACATGTCATCTGTACGTAACACAACAGCTCCGGCTGCTGAATGGATTGCCGGTGGTGTGCCTATCACAATGATGATGAACATGGAACGTCGTCACGGCGAAATGAAACCGGTTATCCAGAAAGCACTGGTGAAATTGGACGGTGCTCCGTTCAAGGCTTTCGCTGCTCAGCGTGCTGCTTGGGCGAAGGAAACTGCCTACGTTTATCCGGGTCCTATCCAGTACTTTGGTCCTACTGAAGTATGCGACGAACCGACTAAGACTTTGCAGCTGGAACAGGCTAAATGATTGAACAGAAGTTATTTCTTCTGATAACCTGATTTTACAATTCACCACAGATTGCTCCGACAGGGGAAACTCTGTGGTGAATTTCTTTTGAACTTTTGACTCTATAAACCGAACGCTATGGCAAAAGAACCGCCCATCCTGGTGGTAAACAAAACTGATAAACCGACCGCTGCATCCAGACGGAAACGTACTGCTTCTGCCAGTTCTGCTCCTCGCAAGAACCGGAAACCTTCCGGTAAGAAGCGGAAAAGTGAACGCCGTCTTCCGGGGTGGCTCCTGTGGATTCTAGGTGGACTGTCGGCTATCGTTTTTCTTTCGGCATTCTATTACTTCTTTATCCGTCCTTATGCGTATCGTTGGAAACCTTGTTCCGGGCTGAAGGCTTATGGAGTTTGTCTTCCCTACGGTTTCAAGGTACATGGTTTCGATATATCCCATCATCAGGGAAAAATCAACTGGGATGAACTGTCAAAAGCACAATATACCCCTTTCCCGGTTCGTTTCGTATTCATGAAAGCCTCCGAGGGCGGAGATTTCAGTGATACGACTTTTATCCATAACTTTGCCGAGGCCCGTAAACACGGTTTCATCCGGGGGGCCTATCATTTCTATAACCCGAAAACGGATGCCAACCGTCAGGCCGATTTCTTTATCCGCTCAGTGGAGCTGGAACCGGGTGATTTACCTCCTGTGCTCGATATCGAGACCCGGAGTGATGACATGGATAAACTACGCAAGGATTTACTTATCTGGTTGCATCGGATAGAAGCGTTCTATCGGGTGAAGCCTATTCTTTATACCTCTTATAAATACAAGACCCGTTTCCTGAATGATTCGATATTCAATACGTATCCGTATTGGATTGCTCATTATTATGTAGACTCGGTGGAGTATCAGGGACCTTGGAAATTCTGGCAACATACGGATGTGGGTACATTGCCTGGCATTCAGGAACGGGTGGATTTGAATGTGTTCAATGGAACACTGGAGGAATTGCAGCAGATGACGATTCCTGCTGAGGGGAAAGAGTAGTTTTTTCCCACTTGTTTTCTCTCTGTTCATTTTGTTAACTGTTTGGCCCGTTTTGTCTGGAAGCTTAAGAGGCAAGTTTACCTGCCGAAGTATCACATTTTATGTAACAGATTCTGGGTTTTCTGTATTTTATTGTGAATAAATACCTATATTTGAAAAATGATTGGTATATCTGTCGTTTGATTGATATATTTTTAGGTATCTTTACTGTAAAAACCGAAATATTTTCGGGCTGTAAAGAAATATAGATAGATTATCCACTAAAATAAAGAACACATGAAAAACGTATCGAATTATGTAGCAGCTTGTATGATGATGGCTTTACCGTTTACTGGCATGGCCCAACAGAATGCAGACCGTTATGTGAAACATGTCGTTTTCCCGGAGGGAGCGACTTTAGATGAGAAGGTATCTATGGCAGCCAGGTTGGTGCCTACCCCACAACAGTTGGAATGGCAGAAGATGGAATTGACCGCTTTTCTACATTTTGGTATCAATACCTTTACAGACAGGGAATGGGGCGATGGAACTGAAGATCCGAAACTATTTAATCCTACAAATCTGGATGCGGACCAATGGGTACGTACGTTGAAGGAGGCCGGTTTCCAGATGGTGATTCTGACAGCTAAGCACCATGATGGTTTCTGCTTGTGGCCAAGCCGTTATACCACCCATTCTGTAGCTTCTTCCAACTGGAAAGAAGGTAAAGGAGACGTGGTGCGTGAAGTGCGTGATGCCTGTACCAAGTATGGAATGAAGTTCGGTGTATATCTTTCTCCATGGGATCGTAATGCTCCTTGTTACGGAGATTCTCCGAAATATAACCAGTATTTCATTGACCAGCTGACTGAATTGCTGACCAACTATGGCGAAGTGCATGAGGTATGGTTCGACGGGGCCAACGGAGAAGGACCGAACGGAAAGAAACAGGAATATGACTGGGACCGTTTCTATGAAACCATCCAGCGTCTGCAACCAAAGGCAGTAATGGCTATCATGGGCGATGATGTACGTTGGGTTGGTAATGAGAAAGGATTGGGACGTGAAACCGAGTGGAGTGCTACAGTTTTGACTCCGGGTATTTATGGACGTTCGGAAGCCAACAACGGTCAGTTGGGGATTTCGAACATGTCGGCCGACTTAGGAAGCCGTGCCATGTTGGAAAAGGCCAGTGAGTTGTTCTGGTATCCTTCGGAGGTAGATGTCTCTATCCGTCCGGGATGGTTCTATCATACCTATGAAGACAGCAAAGTGAAGAGCGTCAAGCAGCTGATGGATATCTATTGCCAATCTGTAGGATATAATTCCGTATTGTTGTTGAATATTCCTCCTGATAGGGAAGGGCGTATCAATGCGGCAGATGCCCAACGTCTGAAAGAATTTGCTGAATTCCGGAAGAAGGCGTTTGCTGACAACCGGGTAGTTGCGGGTGATACTCCGTGGAATACTGCAACTGTTTCCAGTCGTTCGTATGCCTTGAAGCCGGCTTCTACTGTTAACCTGGTGATGGTTCAGGAAGACATCGCTCAGGGACAACGCATCGAGAAATTTACGATAGATGCCTATACTCAAGGGGTATGGAAGACTATGGGTGAAGGTACTACTGTAGGATATAAACGTATGTTACGTTTCCCGGATATACAGGCTGATTCATTGCGCTTGACCATCAATGAATCTCGTCTGGACGGAAATGTCATCCAGCTGGCAGCTTATCATGTTCCGGAAGTGGAGGAAACGGCTACCCAAGGTTCCTGGAATGATTTGGACCGTTCTACTTGGAAATTGGTTAAGGAAAATCCGGTGACGGTTGATTTGGGAAAGACGGTTTCCTTGAAAGCGTTTACTTATGCTCCGTTGAATGGTGAAACCAAACCGACACTGGCCTTCCGTTACGATTTCTATGTCAGCAAGGACGGTAAGAAATGGAAGAAAGTCATCACAAAAGGTGAATTCAGTAACATTGTGAACAACCCGTTACCGCAGACTAAGCAGCTTCCTGCAACAGAAGAGGCACGTTATATCCGTCTGCAGGCTACGACTGTAGATGGGAAATCGGCTCAGGTGGTATTGGAGGAACTGGGAGTCAGTCTGGCTAAATAAATGGGTATATAACGAACTTTTCATTTTATGAAGAAATATTTCATGATGTTCTTGTGCTGCATAGCCGGTATGCTGCAGACTTTGCAGGCACAGGTCCATTTCGAAGCAGATGTGTTGTATACGGTTTCTCCGGCAGCACATGGAAAGCAGGTTATCGGCTTTACCGAGGGGGCTACATCAGCTTCCTTGGTAAGCCGACAGGCTTCCGACAAGTTACAGCAATGGCGGATTTCGCATCTTTCAGGGAGTTTCCGCCTGGTCAATCCGTTTGAGGATAAATCTCTACATGCCCGTGCGGACAAAGTGTTGGGAGTGACAGAGACCAACGGTTCGGATGAATCACAGCTTTGGCTGGTGAGAAAAATCGGGAAATTCGTACAGCTTGTTCCGGCTAATATGCCGGATTTGATACTACGGTGTACATCTGATGGAAAACTGGTGCTGGCCGACCTCAAAACTGCCGGAAAAAGTGCTGAGACTCATTTCCTGATTCAGAAGAGTGATATGGAGCTTCCGCCTGAACTGAAGAATGCGGGGGCAGAACGTCCGAAAGTGTATTGGGAAGATGAAACCCGGTTTGAAGAAAACAAAGAACCGGGACATGCTACTTACATGCCATACGCTTCGGAAAAAGAGATGACGGCCGATGCGAAGTTTTACGCCAAACCTTGGAACGACTCACACAGTTCTTTGCAGTGTTCGCTGAATGGTGACTGGGCTTTCAATCTGGTATCAGAACCTTCACAGCGTCCGGTAGACTTCTATAAAGAAGACTTCGATGTTTCCGGTTGGAAAACCATTCCGGTTCCTTCTAACTGGGAAATGCAGGGGTATGACCATCCTATTTATGCCAACGTGGAATATCCGCACGCCAATACGCCTCCTTACATCAATCCGCGTAAGGGATTCAACGATGGTGGAAAAAATTATGGTATCAATCCGGTGGGTTCGTATGTACGGTTCTTCGATTTGCCGCAAGGATGGGAGAAACAGCGTACATTCATTCACTTCGGTGGTATCTACAGTGCCGCCTTGGTATATCTGAACGGAAAGTATGTAGGCTATTCGCAGGGAGCGAACAATGTAGCCGAGTTTGATCTGACACCCTATTTGCGGACCGGAAAGAACCGGCTGGCTGTGCAGGTATTCCGCTGGAGTGACGGTTCTTACCTGGAATGTCAGGACATGTTCCGTATGAGCGGTATATTCCGCGATGTGTATCTCTATAATGTGCCGACGGTCAGTGTGAGAGACCATTATCTGGTTGCTATACTGGATCCGGCAGTAGGGTATAAGGATGGAATCTTGAATGTTTCGCTTACACTGGATAACCGTGACCGGGAAGAGGGGGTGAAAGAGCTGATTGTAAGGTTACTGGATCCGCAAGGGAATGCCGTGACAGAAAGTATGCAACAGGTTTCTTACCGGTCGGTACAGACACAGTGTGAACTGAATGTTTCTTTTGACCTGAAAAATCTGCAGTTGTGGACGGCCGAGACTCCGACGCTGTATACACTTCATGTGGTACAACGGGAGAACGGTAAGGAGGAGATGGCCTTTTCTACCAAGTACGGATTCCGGGATATTGCTATAAAGAATGCACTGGTCTATATCAACGGGCAACGTGTTTTCTTCAAGGGAACCAACCGGCATGATACACATCCACTGTATGGACGTGCCGTACCGGTGGAATCAATGTTGCGGGATGTGCTGCTGATGAAGCAGAACAACATCAATACCATCCGTACATCACATTATCCGAATTCGGAACGTATGTACGCCATGTTCGATTATTACGGACTGTATACCATGGATGAGGCCGACCTGGAAGACCATGCCAACCAGTCTATCAGTGACATGCCTTCGTGGATTCCAGCCTTCGTCGACCGGATTGACCGGATGGTACTCCGCGACCGGAATCATCCGAGTGTCATCTTCTGGAGCTTGGGAAATGAGGCCGGCGGCGGCAGCAATTTCCAGGCATGTTACGATGCGGCCCGCAAGCTGGATACACGTCCTATCCATTACGAAGGTACCCGCGACGGAAAACCATACGGGGGTAACCGTTTCAGCGACCTGTATTCCAAGATGTATCCGGGTATGAAATGGATGGATACGTATGTCAGCTCGTTTGACAAACCGATGTTCATCTGTGAGTATGCCCATGCCATGGGAAATGCCATCGGTAACCTGAAAGAATACTGGAACAGCATCGAAAGCAGTACTTCTACCATCGGCGGAGCTATCTGGGACTGGGTAGATCAAGCCATCTATGATCCGCAGGAGATCAAGCAGGGTATTTACCGGCTGCATACCGGATACGATTATCCGGGCCCGCATCAGGGTAATTTCTGTTCGAATGGTATCATTCCTCCAAGTCGTAACGAATCGCCCAAACTGAAAGAGGTGAAGGCGGCGTATCAGTATATAGCCTTCCGGTTAGGGGAAAATGGAGGTAAGTCCGATCAGGTGACTGTTTCTGTGAGAAACAAGTATGCGTTCCTCCCGCTGTCTGATTTCGACCTGCTGTGGCAGGTGGTACAGAACGGCAGTGTGGTTTCTACCGACAGTATGCAACTGGCTACCGTTGTACCGGGAGACTCTGTAGCGCTTACATTGCCGCTGAAGCATGTACGTCTGGACAAGGCTGCCAAGGCCGGTGATGAAATTCTGTTGAATCTCTTTGTCCGTCTGAGAGAGAACCAGCCATGGGCTGAGGCCGGTCATCCGGTGGCTCAGCAGCAGTTCGAACTGGTGAAACGAGGACCGCTTCCGGAACGGAAAGCCGGCAAATCCGGTGGTAAGCTGAAAGTTACCCAGGCTGATGGCAAGCTGACTGTACAGAACGAGGTCTTGACGGCTGTCTTCACTCAGTCAACCGGACAGTTGGATGAACTTGTATTGAATGGCCGACAAGTCATTGTTCCGGGGCAAGGTTTCCTATATGACAACCACCGTTGGATAGAGAACGATACTTTCCGGAAAACCGAAAACGGTCTGGAAGAGACAGGTACTTGTGAGGTGACCGAAGAAAAAGGTAAGAAGGTGACTGTGTGCACCTCACGCGACGGTTCGTTGTGTGGCACTACGTTGGTCTATACGTTTACAGCCGACGGCGTTGTTACCTTGAAGGCCGATTTCCAGCCTAAGACAGCCGATCTCCGTCGCTGCGGATTGGTCTGCGGAATTGAACCCGGCCTGAATCAAGTGGATTATTATGCCTACGGACCGTGGGAAAACTACAATGACCGGAAAGACGGTTGTATGGTAGGACGTTATTCTGCAACCGTAAAGGACATGGCGGAAGAATATGTGAAACCTCAGTCGATGGGTAACCGGGAAGGATTGCGTAACTTGCGCCTGACCGATGCATCCGGCAAAGGGATTGAGATAGAGACGGAAGGTACTGTATCTTTCTCGTTGCAGCCGTATACAGACGAAGATCTGATGTTGGCCAAACATACGTGGGAGCTGCAGGAACGGCCGTATCTGGTGTTGCACCTGGATGCTTCTCTTCGAGGGGTAGGAAATGCCAGTTGCGGAAGTGATGTGGATACATTGCCGATATATCGGGTTCCTCAGCAGCCGATGAGCTATACCTTGCGTATCACGGCTGTAGAATAAATTGTTATCTGCAAGGTTCCACTTTCAGGAACCTTGCAGATAATCTTAATATGCTTTTGTATTGTCTGTACGGAAGGCTTTCCATTGATTGTTGGGCTGGTTGGGAAGGTGTAACAGACATTGTACCGTAGGGGTTGGCCGGTTTTTGTAGAAGAAGTTAAAAGATTTTTATCCTGCGCGCAAACTGATTACATTCGTCTATGTATGTTTTGCCTTGCCTGTTGTCAGGTTGTTTTGCATGAATAGTCCCATAAAAATGATGTTTTTCGTTGAATTATCCTTTCAATTTTCGTAGATTGTTTTGCTGTATAATAGCTAAATACATATATTTGCCTAGAGTTTTTGTGTGTATGAATTTCAGGAACGTATCAATGCAGAGACTTATGCATACCAAATGTCCAAGAGTGCAAACGCTTTGTTTTTATTCATGGTAGTCTGGCTATTTATATAAACACATTCATAGGCCGTAATGTTCATTCATGCGCTGATTATTTGTTCAAGAACAACTTGAGTAGATTTATCTCTACGGTTCAGAGTGTACTCCCCTTGTTATTATATGCCAGAGAAATTGACTCCTGCCATGTATGGACAGAAAGTCTGTATTGTAGGAGGAACGCTGGAGAATTACGAAGGTTGTCTGCTGGCTGTCGGTATAGAAATCAGTCCTGAATACATCCAGTTATTGTAACTAACATAGTAACACCTATTTTTATTATGCTCGACACATTAAAGAACATAGCAAACTCTTATACTGAGGGGTATGTAACAATGCCATCTATCCTGTGCATTTGTCTATAGAGGCTTTACATAAGGAAGTAGGATTGGTGTATTTCACGAAGATGTATGTGATGGTTTACAAGGGAAAAGGGATGTCTGTCAACAATCGGCTGATAGGTGATTCCTGTTACATGTACAAAGATGAGTTTAAGGAGGGTGATAAGATTGTTGTGAAATCGTATAGGGAATACAGATCTTGTCTATAAAGAGGATCCGGTCCTGTAAGGTCGGTATATGATTTCAAGTAATAAACTGAAGTAAGATGAAAATCTATAGATGTATATTTTTATACCTTTTCGGTATTTGGGGAATTGTCGGGAATATATACGGACAATCCGAGCGTATTGTCTTTACCCCACAATGGACTCCTCAGAGTCAGTTCGCTGGATATTACGTGGCCCAGGCGAAAGGCTTCTATCAGGAGGAAGGACTGGAGGTGGTGTTCGACCATCCGTCGGCCTCATCTTCTGCATTGAACCGGCTGGAAGAAGGAAGCAGCCATATCATCGGTTTACAGCTCATACAGGCCATCAAGTTGATAGGCGATGGAGTACCTCTGGTAAATATTCTGCAGACTTCGCAGCGTAACTCGCTGATGATTGTACCGCGGTACAATGACATCCGTTCGCTGGAGGATTTGCGTGGAAAGAAGGTCGGAGTCTGGAAAGCCGGGTTTTGCGAATTGGCCTATATGTTAGACCGGAGAGAGAAACTGAACATCGAGTGGATTCCTTTCATCAACTATGTAAACCTGTTCGTTTCAGGGGCCATCGATGCGACCGTTGCCATGAGCTTTAATGAGTATCTGCAGATTCTGGCATGCGGCATCCAGCCCCAGCATGTCTTTTATTTTTCGGACTTTGGCTATGATATTCCTGAAGACGGGTTGTATGTTACCGCCGATTACTACCGTACACATCAGAAGGCAGTACAGGCATTTGCAAGGGCTTCGGTGAAGGGATGGAAATGGGCTGCCCAGCATCCGCAGGAAACCCTTGATATTGTGATGCGCCTGGTCCGTAAATACCATGTGGCTACCAATCGCCTGCAACAGCAACGGATGTTGGAGAACGTGCTGGAGTTACAATGCGAACGCCATACTACTACCAGACCTTTCAGACTACAGCCTGAACATGTAGAGAAAGCGTCTGCCTTATTGTTGGACGATGGATATATCCATCGTCCTGTAACTTATCAGGAAATTACCGGTGCCTTATGAAATTCACTGTTACCCGTTCTTTTTCTACCCGGATAAGTATCTATATCCTTCTGGTTACAGGGGCTATTTTATGTGCTACTTTTCTGGTTTTTTACCGTTCTGCGCGTAAACAGGTGCAGATAGAGGCGGAAACCCGTGCTTCTGTCAGTCTGGACAATACCGTTTTACGTATTGATGAAGTATTGCATTCGGTCGAGGTGGCTCTGACCAATAATGCGTGGCAAGTCGACCGGTATATCCATTGCCCGGATTCCATGTTTAGCATTGCGCGCAGGTTATTGGAAAGCAATTCCATCATTATAGGCAGTGCCATTGCTTTCGAACCGGATTATTATCCCGAGAAAGGTCATTTCTTCTCTCCTTATGCTTACCGGAACGGTGACAGTATCGCTTGTAAACAGTTGGGAGTAGAAAGCTATGATTATCATTACATGGATTGGTATCAGATACCTAAACTGCTCGACAGACCTTATTGGAGTGAGCCTTATTTTGATACCGGCGGTGGGGAGAAAATCATGACTACTTACTCTTTACCGCTTCATGACGGCAATGGTAAGTTGTATGCCGTTTTTACGGCCGATTTGTCTTTGGAGTGGCTGGCACAGAAGGTGGGCTCTCTGAAACTGTATCCGGATTCTTACAACCTGGTTATCGGTCGAAGCGGAACGTATCTGGTACATCCTTATCCGGAACGGATTCTTACGGAAACCATCTTTACAGCTACTTATGACATGAAGGATACCACTGTAGTCGGAATCGGTCACCGCATGATAGCCGGTGAAAAGGGATTCGCTACGATACAGAATGACAGCCTTTCCACATCGTATATCTTTTATGCTCCGGTAGAGCGTACCGGTTGGTCGGTAGCCGTCGCTTGTACGTATGACGATATTTTTGCAGGGGTCGACCGTATCCGTAACCGCATTGTTATCATAGCTGCGGCAGGACTGCTGCTTTTGTTGGTCTTTTGCTTGTGTACCATCCGCCAACTGGTGCATCCGTTGACCCGTCTGGCTAATTCTATCCGTAACATAGCTCAAGGAGACTTGATGACTCCGCTTCCTCCATTAGGGAAAAGGCATGATGAAATGGGGATGCTTTATGACTCGTTCGGATTTATGCAGCATTCGTTGTCGGAGTACATGAAGGAACTTGCCGCTACGACGGCCAATAAGGAGCGTATCGAAAGCGAACTGCGTATCGCCAGTGAAATCCAGATGGAGATGATTCCCAAGATTTTCCCTCCTTTCCCGGAACGGAAGGACATCGACCTTTTTGCTACGATTCTTCCAGCCAAGGCAGTAGGAGGGGACTTGTACGATTTCTTTGTAGAGAATGATTGTCTGTTCTTTACGGTGGCCGATGTTTCCGGTAAAGGAATACCTGCTTCTTTGCTGATGGTTGTTACCCGCAGTCTTTTCCGTACCATGGCTTCGCACCTGAAGACACCGGCAGCTATCCTGTCTGCGTTGAATGATGCGCTTTCGGAATCCAATGAGTCGGGTATGTTTGTGACAATGTTCTTGGGAGTACTTCATTTGAAGACGGGTGTCCTGGCCTATTGCAATGCCGGTCATAATCCTCCGGTCTTTTTTACGAAACAGGAACAGGCGCATTTCCTTCAGGTTACTCCCAACATTCCGCTCGGATTGTTTCATGGCTTCAGCTATACGGAACAGGAACTGACTCTCAAGGCCGATGCTTCGCTCTTCCTTTATACCGATGGGGTGACCGAGGCAGAGAGCCCCGACAAGCAGCTCTTTTCTGAAGAGCGGTTGCTGAAGGAACTGGACCGTTTGTCCGATGGTACTCCGACTTTTATCGTGAATCAGATGATGGAGGCTATACACAGACATGCGGCAGGAGCCGAGCAGAGTGACGATATTACCATGCTTTGTTTACATTATTTACCTCAATGAATATGAAAGAAATAAAGACTGAATTGATGCTTCAGAATGATATTTCTGAAATTTCCAAGCTCGAGCCTTTCATCGGTAACATCGGTGAAGAACTGGAACTTCCGCCCGATGTAGTTTATAATCTGAATCTGGCGCTTGAAGAGGCTGTATCGAACATTGTGCTTTATGCTTATCCAGGAAAGATCGGGCAGGATATCAGGATACAGGCTCATACTGAAGGGCATAGTCTGTTGCTGACACTGACGGATTCCGGTATTCCTTTTGACCCTACGAAAGTGAAAAGCGCGGATGTAACTCTTCCGGCAGAAGAACGTCCGATTGGCGGACTGGGTATTTTTCTGATAAAGAGTCTGATGACTGAAATGAGGTATCAGTACAAAGAGGGGAAAAATATCCTTACACTCGTGAAGACCATCGGTTAATTTCCCGGGGAGATAAGGGATTGGATTCAAAATGACGGAAAACTAATAATAGACAGTATATGGAAATCAAGATTGAAAACACTGGCGACAGAATTGTCGTATCTCTGATAGGTCGGCTGGATACAATCACGGTCGGCGAGTTGGAACAACAGGTCTTGCCTTTGCTGAAGGCAGGAACGGATATGCTTTTCGACTGTAACGGGTTGGAATACATCAGTAGTTCGGGCTTGCGTCTCATCCTGCTGGCGCATAAGAAGCTGAGTGCTTCAGAGGGTCGTCTGGCCTTGTCGAATGTAGCACCGTCTATCAAATCTATTTTTGATATGACCGGGTTTACTTCATTGTTGAACTTTGAATGAAACAGTACTGAGGAGAATCTTGCGAAAGACAGATTCTCCCGGTGATATCCTGTCTGTCGGTTAGACAGCAACGGATAAGATCAGTCCCGGCTTGGAGCTTTCTTCAGGCCGGGACTAATCTTATATTTCAGGGACATTGATGGGGAAGGTTTGCATCAAGCCTTATTCCATCACCAGCTTTACGGCTGCCCAGTTGTGCTTCTCGCGGTGGTGTACAAAGCGCATCCCCAGACTTTCACCTTTTTCGCGGATGGCGGGAATATCTTCTACGTAAAATCCGCTCATATAGATTTCCGAACCGCTGTGCATACAGGCGGCATAAGCGGGGAGGTCGTTCAGCAGAATGTTCCGGTTGATGTTGGCAATGATGACATCAAACGGTTTCCGTCCTTCCAGCAGTGAGGCATCGCCCAACTCTACGGTAATGTTGTCGATGTGGTTGAGGGCGATGTTGTCGCGTGAATTGTTTACACACCAGTCATCGATGTCGATGGCTGTTACCGGGTCGGCTCCCCGCATGCTGGCCAGAATAGCCAGAATGGATGTTCCACATCCCATGTCGAGTACCGATTTACCTTTCAGGTCGGCATCCAGCAGCTCGCCCAGGATGGAACTGGTGGTTTCATGGTGACCGGTTCCGAAGGCCATCTGCGGATTGATGACAATGTCGTATTCGGCTTTCGGATAGTCTTTGTGGAAGGTACTGTGGATGACGCAACGGTCATCGATGACAATCGGTTGGAAAAAGTTCTTCTCCCATTCCTCGTTCCAGTCTTTGTCTTCCGGTTCTGCCAGGGTGTATGTGATGGCTATGTCCGGTAACGGGAAATCAGCCAGAACCGCCTTCAAAGCCTCTTCATCGAACTGTGACTGTTGGATGTAGGCCTGCATGCCTCCTTCAACGGGGACAAAACTTTCGAAACCGATTTCGGCAGTCAATGCTGCCAGCACATCTGTTACAATTTCTGTGCATGGCCGTGCAGTAAATGTTACTTCAACATATTTCATAGATACAAGGGTTTGATTTCGGAGACAAAGATAATACCTGCCGTTTGTTTTACCCAATTTTCAGGAGCAAAATCCAGCCATGTGGAAAACAAACGTCCGTCTTGTATAAAACGTCCGTTCGTTTGAGTCGGAATCTGCTCGCCTTTTCGTGAAAACGAACGGACGTTTCTATCAAAAGGCGGGCAGGTTTTCATGCGAAACGAATGTTTGTTCGGACAGTGTGGTTTAGAATTCGTTAACGGATTATATTTCATTATGTTTAGGAATGTGTGTAACATTACTGACAATTACCTGAATGCAGTCTGAAGTCCGGCGGCTTGCGGTAAAGAGTGAAATGGAATACTATGATTATAATGGAATACTATGATTATAAATTTTTTGGCATGAAGAAGTTAATGTTAGGCCTGCTTTTTTTGCTGGTGGCAGCAGGCGCAGGGGGACAGAATGTAAAGAAGTTTACTGTGTTGCAGTGGAACGTCTGGCAGGAAGGTACTGTCGTTCCAGGCGGTTATGAAGCCATTGTGAACGAGATAGCGCGTCTGGAACCGGATTTCGTGACATTCAGTGAAGTGCGCAATTACAACGGTACCCGTTTCTGTGACCGTATTGTTTCTTCCCTGAAGGGAAAGGGGAAATGTTATTATTCCTTTTACAGCTATGATTCAGGTCTGTTGAGCAAGTATCCTATCAAGGATTCGTTGACGGTCTTTCCGGAGAAGGGTGACCATGGCAGCATCTATAAGCTGGTTGCCGATTTCGAAGGGATAGAGGTGGCTGTGTATACCGCTCATCTGGATTACCAGAACGATGCCTATTACAATGTGCGTGGTTACGACGGCTCTACTTGGAAGGAGATAGATGTGCCGCAGACCGTAAGCGAAGTGCTGGAGGTGAACGACCGTTCGCTGCGTGACGATGCCATCCGGTGTCTTGTAGCCGAGGCCCGGAAAGACCTGGAGGCTGGGAGGCTGGTATTGTTGGGAGGCGATTTCAACGAACCTTCCCATCTGGACTGGATTCGGGAAACGAAAGATTTGTATGACCATAACGGGCTGATTGTTCCGTGGACTGTTACATTGATGCTGGATAATGCCGGGTTCATGGATGCTTACCGGGAGTTTTATCCCGATGTCCTGGATTATCCCGGTTTTACGTTTCCGGCAGACAACCCGTTGATACCGACGGAGAAACTGACATGGGCACCGAAATCGGACGAACGGGAGCGTATCGATTATATCTTCTACCATCCGTATCCCGGTCTGGAGCTGACCGATGTCGTGATTTTCGGACCGCAGGGAAGCATCCTGAAAAATCAGCGGGTCGAGGAGCAGACATCCGATAAGTTTCTGCTTCCGCTAGGTGTGTGGCCTACCGACCATAAAGGTGTTCTGGCCACCTTCTGTCTGAAATTCTGAGAATGGTGAAATAGGGAAATCCCTACCGGGAAATAGGGAATTTCTACTTGCAGGGTAAAAAAGAGTCGTTACATTTGTAACGTAAATAACTAGGTACAATAACTTCAAACAAGTAAAGTCATGATAAAGAGTAAAGTATTTGCTTCGTTGCTGTTGGCTTGTCTGCCAGGACTCTCAATGGCTCAGAGTGGGGATGACCTCTACTTCGTTCCGAAAAAGGAACAGAAGAAAGAGGTGGTAAAGGTTGTTCCGGAGCAGACTACGACTACAACTGTCCATACGGCTCCGGAAGCGGCAGCTATCGTGGTGAAAGATGTCAAGGGAAATGTACGCGATGTGGATGAATATAACCGTCGGTATACTTCGCGTGAGAATACTTTCTCCATGCAGAATGATACCTTGTACATCGAGGAAAAGCCATACGGTGAACGAGGAGAATGGGTAAACGGTTTTGAAGGCTCTCAAAGTGATTACGAATATGCCATGCGTATCGTACGTTTCCGCAGTCCGGGTTATGCTATTCCGATAAGCAGTCCGCTGTATTGGGATGTGGTGTATGGCGCATTGCCGTCATGGGACTGGAATGTATTCGATGACGGAATGTATGCCTATGTCTTCCCGACTTCTACCAATCCGGTATGGTGGAACTGGCGTTTCTCATGGGGAACATTCGGGCCTCGTTTCGGTTGGAGTTTCGGATATCCTTGGTATTATAATCCTTGGTACAGCGGTTTCTCTCCCTACTGGTACGGTGGTTACTATGCCGGCTATTGGGGTGGTTACTGGGGAGGCTATTGGGGCGGTTATTGGGGCCCCGGATGGTATCCGTATTACGGACATTGGGCTCCTAGAAACTGGGGACACACCGATATACGTCCGGGACGCTATCAGGCTTCACACGGTGGAACTACCCGTCCTTCTGTAGGAATCGGTTCAGGAAGTTCATATACACGGGCTTCAGCTGAACGGATTGCCCAGGACCGCGGAAATACGGCTGTCCGTCGCTCCAGCATCGGTCGGGTAGTAGAAGGCAGCGGATCACGTGGAAACAGCCAGTCGGTTCTTCCGGGAAGAACGGCTGTACGTACAGGTGGAACTTCCGGTGTTACGGGTACCCGTACAAATACTCGTACGCAAGGAGTCTATACACGTCCTACTACCGGTGCCGACCGTAGCGGTTCTTCTTATAACCGTCCGAGCAGTACCCGACGCAGTGTCAACTACAACCGTGAAGGTTATAATTCAAACACCCGTAACAGTAATTCTACTTATCAGCGTTCCAACTCTTCTGGCAGCTATAACCGTAGCAGTAGCGGCAGCAGCTTCAACCGAAGCAGTGGTAGCAGTTACAACCGTAATTCCGGTAGTGGTGTCAGCCGTGGCGGAGGTGGCCGTAGAAGATAAGGCTAAAACGGGTATGAGTTATTTTTAAAGTGATTAGAACATGAAAAAAAGATTATTCTCTATAGGTATGTTGGCTATGGCAGCTGTGGGGCTGCCGTAGCTCAGACTCAATACGATGCTGCCCGTTTCTCAGGCAGCGAGTTGAACGGTACAGCCCGTTTTGTCGGAATGGGAGGAGCCATGAGTGCATTGGGCGCCGATATTTCGGTAATCGGAACGAATCCGGCGGGTATCGGACTGTTCCGTAGCCATGACCTTTCTTTATCTTTTGGCTTCAACAAAAATGTTACAAACAGTAATTTGGGCGGTACAGAGGTAAAGGATGAACGTACACGTGCTTCTTTTGATCAGCTGGGTTTTGTGTACAGTACTAAAATCGGCAACAAAACCGATCTCCGTTATTTCAATATCGGCTTCAACTATCACAAGATGGCAAACTTCAACCGCCAGTTCTCATCCAGAGGAAACCTGAACGGATCTTCCTTGAGTTGGCAGATGCAGGATATGATGTTAGGTACAGGAGCTTATCAGAACCAGGCCAGTTACGACGCTTTGCTGGATGCGGAGAATCCGTATACTTCTTCGGCCTATTACGGTACTCCTTTCTTAGGCTCTATGGGAGTCCGTACAGGGCTGGTTGACGATGTAACCGGAAATGACGGCTCATTCGGTATGATGGGATGGAACGGTGCCAGCGGCGATTATTATAGCCGGGAAGAAGGGGGTATCAATGCTTATGACTTCAATCTTTCGTTCAATGTACAGGACCGTTTCTATTTCGGTGCTACCTTGGGAGTATATGATGTTAATTATAGCCGCTATTCTTCGTATTACGAAACGGTTTTGGATGATAAAGGAAACGATAACGGAAGTTTTCAATTGAACAACTGGTTTACTACCGATGGAGCCGGTCTGGATTTGAAACTGGGAGTTATTGTCCGTCCGATGGAGTACTCTCCGTTCCGTATCGGATTCGCTGTACATACACCTATCTGGTATTCACTGAACGACCGTTATACGGCCACACTGGGTACGGATATTCTGGCTTTCCCAGAGAAATATACAGAAAACCTGTCTGATTATTATGCGCCGGATGCCAGCTATCTGCTGGAATACCAGTTGGCTACTCCGTGGAAATTCAATGTCAGCATGGGAACCACTTTCAGCAATGTACTGGCAGTGGATGCCGAGTATGAATTTGCCAACTATGCCAAGGCCAGATACAAGGATGCCGGCGGATATGATTTGGCTGCAGCCAATGGGGCAGTAGACAAGTATCTGAAGAATGTGCATACTTTCCGCATCGGTATGGAAGCAAAATTCACTCCGCAGTTCAGTTTCCGTGCTGGATACAACTATGTAACTTCTCCGATTGCAGACAATTCGGCCCGTTACGTTCCTAATCTTTCGACCAATAAGGCGGATTATATCTGGTTTGACGAGACTCGGACTGACCCGGAATACCATAACCTGAAGGCCCGTAACACGTTGACGTTAGGATTGGGATATCGGGGAAAATTCATGTATGCAGATGTTGCCTATAAGTATGATTTCTACAAATCGGATTTTTATATGTTCGATGATTACCGCTTTTCTAACGACGGTAACAGTATTGTAAGTAGAAATTCTGCGGCTGCTGTCAACCATGACCGCCATCAGTTACTCCTGACATTGGGAGTTAAGTTCTAGCTCATTGTATATAGTTTTTAAGATAAACCCTGAAGGTGTAGTTGTCCGTTAAGGCTTCTGCACCTTTTTTTATTTGCTTTGTTGGTAGCGGTATTCTTTCTTTTTCCAGAAATTGAAGCCTGCGTATACACGGAGGCTGCCGAATGAGTTGGTCATCGAGAAATTGTCTTTCCTGTAGTCATAGGTATGGAGTACAAGCGATGCTCCCACGTAATACTTCCCGTTGTTCCAGGTAAGTCCGGCACGGGTTATCAGGTCGAAATTGATATCTTTTACCCACCCCAGCCAGTTGTTTTGGTTATTGGGAAGGGCATCGTCGATACGTGCTTTTTTGTATGCGATGGCTGGAAGAAGAGATAGATTGAGCAAACAATTTCTGGCAAAGACCCAGTTATACCCGTATCCTACACTTAGGTTATAATCGTTGTATGTTACTTTTTCAAAGGTGAGCGAAGGACGTAGTTGTTCCTGGATTTCGGGGGGAAGTAAAGTATGGTCGAAACTGATGTTATGCTGGGAATATGAGAAGCCAGCCAATACAGAGCCACAGCTTTTGCGCTGGTTGGTGGACTGACTATAGGCTGCCGGATAGGAAAATCGTTTGTAGTTGAATATCCAATAGGCGTTCAGACCTTTAATGTTACTCTGTAGTCCATTGAATTTAATTCCTTCATAGTTGTTTTGGGTAATGATGTTGGTGTATGAACTTAGCTTGAAGTTACTGCCGGTTTTACGGTAGTATAAGTCTACTCCAAAGCGTGAACTGTAAAGGTTGAATACGATTTCTTTTCGTGGAGCCTGGTCTTTGGCTTTTCCCAACAGTTTTTTGATGTCGAATGAGAGTCCTAGAAATATCCAGCGCCATCCGAAATAAATTCCGATTTTTGTATTGGCGGTAGGGGCGAAATTCAGACTTTGACTTCCATCGTTCCCATTGCTTCCTAACCGGTAATGCTCGAACCATGTGCTCTGTTCAAGCATGAACGCTAAGTTGTATTGATTAGGAGAAATGTATGTGGTATCTATGTCATTCAGCTTTCTTCCTACCTTAGTCAGTTCCCGCTTGGAAATCTGGTAAGCGCTCCGGACGCCGCTGGCCAACAAATGCAGCGGAGTCCGTTCTTCTGTGACAGGTACCGGCGCAACGGAGAGACTATCCTGTGTTTCCGTTTGTGCATGTATGGAGGTAAGCGGTAACCCTGAGATAGTAACGAATAGTCCATATAGAATGTTTCGTCGGTATGCCATAAGAGATGGCTTAAAGTTTGTTTAAAATACGGTCCATAACCCAATTGGTGGGAGTTGCACTGATACCGTCGCATGTACAGATGGCTTTTCCTTGCAGATGTTCTACTACGGTCTGGATGAGTGGAAGCTGTACATGTGGTGGATTGGGTGGCAGGATTTCTTCTCTTCCCCGTTCGGTATGCAGGCCGATAGGTTCGTAGGTGAATACGGAGAAGCAGATCATTCCTTTGTCACCGATGATTTCGATACGGTCTTCTTTGGCCGATTCGTGGGCCACGAAACACCATGAGCCTGAGCCGGGCAGCCCGGATTCGAATTTGAAACAGGCACTGATGGTGTCTTCGGCTTCGTAAAGTCCGCCCCGGTTGCTTTTATATCCTTCGGCTTCGAGGATACAGCCGAACATATCCTGGAGCAAATCCAGCTGATGAGGAGCCAGGTCATAGAAATAGCCGCCTCCTGCAATGTCGGGTTGCACGCGCCAGGGCAGGTTCTTGCTGTTATAGTCCAGGTTACGTGGAGGTTGTGCAAAACGTATCTGTACGTTGATGACATTTCCGATTTCTCCTTCTTCCACCAGTTGGCGTACTTTCTGGAAATACGGTAAATACCGACGGTAGTAAGCCACAAAACAGGGCACTCCGGTTTCCTGTGAAATACGGTTAATGCGGGCACAGTCCTCGTAACTGGCGGCCATCGGTTTTTCGATATAAACCGGTTTCCCGGCTTTCATGGCCATAATGGCAAAAGTTGCGTGTGAAGAGGGAGGGGTAGCGATGTAAATGGCATTTACGTTTTCATCGCCGATAAGCTCTTGGGCATCAGTATACCAGTTCGGTATGTTATGACGGATAGCATACGATTTGACTTTTTCTTCGTCACGGCTCATGACGGCTACTACCTTGGAGCCTTCAATCATATTGAAGGCGGGACCACTTTTTTTCTCGGTGACTTCACCGCAACCGATGAATCCCCACCGTACTTCTTTCAGTTTCATCATCGTTCAGGGATTATTTAGTTGAAATATTTTTTATAGAGTTTCTGATAGCTTTTGGTTTTCAGGTATTGCTCCAACCATACATTCAAGGTATCGCGTAAGTCTGGAGAGTGCTTGCCGATACCCCACGCATAGAATTGCGTAAAGCTGATGCTTTTGCTGATGTCAAGGTTGGGATAATCTTTCACAGAGGCTTTGGCCAGGCTCTCATCGCAGACGGCATAGTCTATCTCGCCTTCAGATACCATGGCTAACAGTTGTTCTGGACCGTATTTGTCGATTTCACGGACATAAATGGTGTCGGCTATCTCGTTGATGAGGTTGTGGATACGGATTAGCGCCGGCGAATGACTGACCAGGTGGAGGGTCTTATGAGCCAGTTCCAGCTGGTTGCCGATGTACAGGCTGTCTTTCCCTTCTTCCTTTTTCCGCTGTACCAATACTTGTTTGCTGAGTAGCAGCGGGTGGGTGAAAAGCAGTGAGTCTTTCAGGCTGCTGGTTACAACGGTACCCGTGGCTATCAGGTCGTAGCGGCCTTCCTGCAATCCTTTTATTCTTTTTTCATAGCTCATTTCGGGGGTGACTTCCAGCTTCAACCCCTTTTCTTGTGCGAATTTCTGGAGGAGTTCCAAATCGAATCCTGTCAGTGTATCTTTCCCTGCATGAAAGCTGAGCCGGTTGTATTCGGTTACCGCACGCAGGGTTCCTGACTCCCGGATTTCGGTGTAATCGCGGGGGGTAAAGGAAGGAGAAACAACTGTAGGTCCTCGATGGGTGTTGACTCCGATCAGAATCGCTACAAGGGCAATACTTCCCAACAAATAATGAAATCTTTTCCGTTTCATGACTTTAATCAAAGAAATTCCAGGAGATTCCGAGCTTCAGGATACGTGGGTTTAACGGATAGTGTGGAGCCAGGAAGTAGCTCTTTTCTCCGGTCCCTTGAATCAGGTTATACATCTGTACAAAGATGCGGGTACGTTTCAGATGCAGGTTGATGTAACCGTTCACAAGCGGATAGCCTCCCAGTTTATAGCGTGTCTCCGGATTCTGTACATAGAATTGTCCGATGGCCGGAGCATAGTCGGGAGCATAGTATTGGGTGAAATAACGTACGTCAGCACCCATCTCGATGTTCAAGACTTTTTTAGCCAGCGCAAACTCCAGATAAAGGTTATGATACAGTACCAGCTCCGGTAGGGGGAGTACGTTATTGTCACTCGATTTCTGGTAAGTCACTTCATTGTCCAGATGCAGGATGCCCAGTTTGAAATCCTGTTTCAGTGTAGCGCTGAATACCTGAATATTATCCGATTGTTGTCTGACTACTACATTGTTCTTATAGGTAGCAGGTGTTGTCTCCGTCGCTTCTGTAGCTATTACAGAGGCATTGTCGAGGTATGTGTAGTTCTTGATGTTTTCTACCCCGGCAGATAATTGGGTTTTCCAACGGTCGATGGTCAGTTTTCCTTGTACGCGGGTTCGCATAATCTTGGAAAGGTCGTTGTTGTCCCACCAATAGTGTTTCGAATGGAAATGGCGGAAATAGAATATCGGCTGTTCATTCTTGATATAGGCGTTTGCATCCAGTCGGACGGTATCATTGAACAGGCGGAAGTTGAGGTCGCCTTTTCCTTCTATCGTGAACTGGCCGATGTCTTCACCTACCAAAGCTATTTCTCCCAATACGTTATAGTGCAACATACGTCCTTGTTCCTTGATGAGTTGTCCTCCTACGGAAAGTACGTTTTCCTTGTAGTCAATCGGCATCCGTGCTTCCGGTTGACCGGGAACGGTGTCTGTCAGTGTAAAACGTCTGTGTTCGAACGTAGCAAAAGCGGTCAGACCGGCTTTGGCCCATTTGTTGAATCCCTCTCTCAATGAAATACCTACAGTATTTTTGATGGACAGGTATTGGGTAACATCCGTCGAATCGGTCCCTAAATAATTGTTGAGAAAATAGTCTTGGTTTTGGGCGTCATCATACGAAATGTATTTTCTGCGGTTGTGGTCAATTTTGATGGTATGGATGAAACTGGTTACAGGGACGAAAACTTTCTTGCTGATGGTATCGTTTTCTTCCTGTACGTCTTCATAGAATCCTAAGTTGTATCGTTGGGTCAGGAACGCATGATAACCCGTATTGTGATTCCAGATATCACTCAAGTTGGTCGGCATGTCGTAGGTATTGTATGATTTCTTGCCTTCGTTCATATCCAATGGGTGGGTTACATAACGGTCATCGGACAGACCACCGTTTTCGGCTACTTTCAGGTTGTCGTTAATGAAGTTAAAGTACATGTTATACTTGTCTCCCTGATAATAGGCGAACAGATTGCCGTTGAACAGGGCTGTGGACTGGTTGGCGTACTTTCCACGGCCATACGTATAGTCGATGTCGAAGCCGAAACCTAAGCGTTTGTTCACATTTACGGCGAAATAGGCCTTAAAACGTTCTTCTCCATATCGTCCGTCGCCTTGTTTGTAATACGTCAGGTTGGTAAAAGGAGATTTGGTGTTGGTATATACTACGTCACTGGCACCTTTTACTGTAAAGTCGTACGGGTCGGTGAAGAACTCTTGTGAAGCACTTTTACGCTCGAAGAATACATGCGAAATACGTGGGGCACCCAAGTTACCCAGATAGGTGTAATGTCCTGTCGGTCCTCCGGTATCGTTGGTGTTCTGGAACGCATGTGTAATGGTATCGATTGGGGTCTCAGTGATGTTTCCCAATCGCTCGTCTACTTTCCAAGAATACAATCCGATGGGAATTGTACTTGCATCGTTTACGGCCGTTGTGTCTATCGGATTCCCGTTCCGGTCGTAACGGTTGGAGTCTGCTCCGGAAGCAGAAGTCCCGAATTGGCTTATCGTGTTCTGTCCGAATGTATGGTTGCACAGAACTATCAGTAGAGTCAGTATAAAAATCTTTCGTATCATGGAAGCAAAGATACAACAATAAACGAGACGAAATGCAGATTGGGAAAAGAATGTTGCAGATTAATGGCTTCAGACGGCCGGTAACCCCTTCACATAGAGGGGATGAGTGTAAAATAAATCCCGACAGGAAAGTTTCCTGCCGGGATGAAAAAGTGAGTTGGAAGTCTGTATCAGATTTCTTTGATGATTTCCATACCGATTTTGATGGCTTCTTCGTTCATCGGAATCAGGTGATGATGGCGTTCCGGTAAAGTCTTGCGCAATGCCTTGACAACGCTTTCAATGGAAACGATGGGACGAATCTTCAAAAGACCACCTAATACAATCATATTGAAGGTCTTGGCCATTTTCCGTTCGTTGGCTTCGTCCATGGCATCGATACGGTATATCTTGATGTCTGTCCGGGTAGGCGGATTGATGATACCGTATCCGTCGTATATCAGGACACCTCCTGGCTTGATTTTACTCTCGAATTTAGCCAGTGAAGGTTGGTTCAGGATGATGGCGGTATCGTATTTGCTCAGAATCGGAGAAGAGATGCGTTCATCACTTACGATGACAGTCACATTGGCTGTACCGCCGCGCTGTTCCGGTCCGTATGCTGGCATCCAGGTCACTTCTTTTCCTTCCATCAGTCCGGAATACGCCAGAATCTTACCCATAGACAGGACTCCTTGTCCGCCGAATCCGGCTATAATAATTTCTTCTTTCATACGCTATAGGAGTTAGGTTGCTTATTTGATGTCTGTTGTGTCCTTCAAATCGCCCAACGGGTAGAAAGGAAACATGTTTTCTTCCATCCATTTGTTCGCCTTTTCCGGGGTCATTTTCCATCCGGAGCTACAGGTGGAAACGATTTCTACCAGGCTGGAGCCTTTTTGCTGCATGGAACATTCGAAAGCTTTGCGGATGGCTTTCTTGGCCTTGCGGATAGAAGCTACGTTCTGTACAGACTGACGGGTAACGTAGCAGGTGCCCTGCAGGGTAGCGGCGATTTCGGTCATTTTCAGCGGATATCCGTGGATTTCCGGAATACGTCCGTACGGACAGGTCGCGGTTTTCATGCCCAGTAGGGTGGTAGGGGCCATCTGTCCACCGGTCATACCGTAAATGGCATTGTTGATGAAGATGATGGTGATGTTTTCTCCGCGGTTCAAGGCATGGATGGATTCGGCTGTACCGATACAAGCCAAGTCTCCGTCACCTTGGTAAGTGAATACCAACCGGTCCGGCCACAGACGTTTGATGGCTGATGCCAAGGCAGGAGCACGTCCGTGTGCTGCTTCCTGGCAGTCAATATCCAGGTAGTTGTACATGAATACGGCACATCCTACCGGACTGATACCGATAGCTTTCTCGGTCAGACCCATTTCATCGATGACTTCGGCTATCAGTTTGTGCACCACGCCGTGACTGCATCCCGGACAGTAGTGCATCGAATTATCGTTCATAAGGCGAGGTTTCTGGTATACCAGATTCTCGGGCTTCATGATATCTTCTTTCGTCATAAATTATTTCCTCCTGTTTTAACGTATAAAGAAGCGGAAGACAAATTCCATCATTTTCAGAAAAAGTGAGGCACCACATACATAGAAAAAGAGGGTTTTGTCATCGCCTACCGTAAAATAAAGAATCACGGAAATGAAGGCCCCAATCATGAACAGTACGTTCAGGACGGTTCTTATGCGGTCTATCTGGTCCATGGTTCCGGTTTATTTAATCAGTTTCTCCTTGATGGCTTCGATCACTTCATCCGGATCGGGTACGATTCCTCCCAGACGTCCGAAGTGCTCTACCGGAATCTGACAGTTGACAGCCAGACGGACATCTTCAATCATTTGTCCGCTGTTCAATTCTACGGTGAGGATACCTTTCACTTGTGAAGCACGTTCCTTTAAGGCTTTCGACGGGAACGGCCAAAGGGTAATCGGGCGGAAAAGTCCCACCTTGATACCTTCTTCGCGGGCATGTTCCATGGCTTTCTGTGAAATACGTGCACAGGAACCGAAAGCTACAATCAGGTATTCGGCATCTTCGCAGCACAGTTCTTCGTAACGGCATTCCTTTTCCTGGATTTCTGCGTATTTCTGTTGCAGATGGATGTTACGTTGTTCCATGATGCTCGGATCGAGTTCCAGCGATGTGATGACATTCGGCTTACGTCCTTTCCGGCCGGTAGCGGCCCATGGACATTGTGCAATGATTTCTTCTTCCGTACGGCGCGGACGGGGAGCCGGCAATACTACTTTTTCCATCATCTGTCCAATGACACCGTCTGCCAGAATGATGGCCGGATTTCTGTATTTGAAGGCCAGTTGGAATCCCAGGTCTACAAAGTCTGCCATTTCCTGTACGGAAGCGGGAGCCAATGCTATCAGGTGATAGTCACCGTGTCCGCCGCCTTTGGTTGTCTGGAAATAATCGGCCTGACTGGGCTGGATAGTTCCCAGACCAGGACCTCCACGCATGACATTTACAATCAGACAGGGGAGTTCTGCTCCTGCGATGTACGAAATACCTTCCTGTTTCAGGCTGACACCCGGGCTGGAAGAGGAGGTCATGACCATTTTACCGGTACCTGCACCTCCATATACCATATTAATTGCTGCAACTTCGCTTTCGGCCTGAAGCACCACCATACCGGTAGTCTCCCATGGCTTCTGTTCGGCAAGCGTTTCCAATACTTCAGATTGGGGAGTGATAGGATAACCGAAATAACCGTCTACACCGATACGGATAGCCGTATGGGCAATGGCTTCGTTACCTTTCATTAGAACGACTTCTTCTGCCATAGTTTGTCTATTTATAGCTGTTAAGCATTTGTTTTTATTCTTCACATTTTGCTCTGTACACGGTCAGACATGCATCCGGGCACACAATGGCGCACGATGTACATCCATTGCACGTATCTTCTACGACCTGCTGTACATAGTTATATCCTTTCTGGTTTACTTTCGGGGTAAGAGCCAATACGTGTAGCGGACAAGCTACTACGCATAAGTTGCAACCTTTGCACCGCTCTGTATTCACTACAACCACACCTTTCATTTTAGCCATAGTCCTTATATTTTCTTTATTGATTAAACATGTCTTTGTTATAAAAATTGAGGATATCCATTACCATCCGGTAGGCTTCGTGAGCGGGGCTTTCAGGGTTCAGGCAGATTGCTTCCTGATAATTGTTGAGTGCATACTGCCAGTTACCTTCCTTGCGGTACGCATTGCCGAGCAGATAATAGGCTTCGGCGGCTGTATCTGGGTCCAAAGAAATTAGTTTATTTAATTGGAGGATAGCTTCTTGAGTATGTCCTTCCTTTATTAAATCTCTGACTGCCTCAAATCTATTGTTCATGGGTATAGGTATCTCGTTTCTATCATTGCAAAGATACTTTTTATTTCATACCAAAATCTTTTTTTTCGGATAAATAGCAATTTGAAAACGAAAATAATTTTTCTTTACATTTATAATACTTTGTATGACAACTTGTTATCTATAGAATTGTATTGTTTCATTTGAAAACGTTGTTTTTGCAATTATTTGCTGTTTTAGAGAAGCCGACAGGTCTTGAACCGGTAAAGATAGGGAGGCTGTCAGGACAATAAGATAAGGTAAGCTGCTTTTTGTTTTGCATTTGAGTGAATTTATTCTACCTTTGCCGAATTAACGGAATGAAAATGATTGTTAAATAGAGAGAATAACTAACTATCGTGATAGAAAATGAATAAAATTATTTCAAAAGAACATTTTTCAGAGAAGGTTTTCAAACTGGTCATTGAAGCTCCTCTGATTGCCAAATCGCGCAAAGCGGGACATTTCGTTATTGTGCGTGTAGGCGAGAAAGGTGAACGTATGCCGCTCACTATTGCTGCGGCAGACCCTGTTAAGGGAACTATTACATTGGTAGTGCAGGAAGTGGGACTTTCATCTACCCGCTTGTGTGAGTTGAACGAAGGCGATTACATTACTGATGTGGTCGGTCCGTTGGGTAAAGCTACCCATATTGAGAATTTCGGAACGGTAGTTTGTGCCGGTGGGGGTGTAGGTGTAGCTCCGATGCTTCCTATCGTACAGGCGTTGAAGGCTGCCGGTAACCGGGTGATTACCGTATTGGCCGGCCGTACCAAGGACCTGATTATCCTTGAAAAGGAAATGCGTGAAAGTTCGGATGAAGTAATTATCATGACCGATGACGGTTCTTACGGTAAGAAGGGGTTGGTGACAGAAGGTGTCGAAGAGGTAATCAAGCGTGAGAAGGTGGATAAATGTTTTGCCATCGGTCCGGCTATCATGATGAAGTTCGTTTGCCTGCTGACCAAGAAATATGAAATTCCGACTGATGTTTCATTGAATACCATTATGGTGGACGGTACCGGTATGTGTGGTGCTTGCCGTATTACAGTAGGCGGTAAGACTCGTTTCGTATGTGTGGACGGACCGGAGTTCGACGGCCATCAGGTAGATTTCGATGAGATGTTGAAGCGTATGGGAGCTTTCAAGGATATCGAACGTGAAGAGATACATAAACTGGATGAGAAACCGGATACATGCGAGGCTGTCAAGACATCCGATGACCGTAATGCGGCTTGGCGTGAAGAATTGCGCAAGAGCATGAAGGCGAAGGAACGTACGGCCATTCCGCGTGTAAAGATGAATGAACTGGATCCGGAATACCGTTCACACAGCCGTAAGGAAGAAGTGAATCTGGGACTCAACGAGGAACAGGCGTTGACGGAAGCCAAGCGCTGTCTGGACTGTGCCAATCCTTCTTGTATGGAAGGTTGTCCGGTAGGTATCCATATCCCTACTTTCATCAAAAATATCGAACGTGGCGAGTTCCTCGAAGCAGCCAGAGTCTTGAAGCAGACCAGTGCGTTGCCCGCTGTCTGTGGTCGTGTCTGCCCGCAGGAAAAGCAGTGTGAATCGAAATGTATTCACCTGAAGATGGGTCACGAAGCAGTGGCAATCGGGTATCTGGAGCGTTTTGCTGCCGACTACGAACGTGAAAGCGGACAGATTTCTGTTCCGGAAATAGCAGAAAAGAACGGTATCAAGGTAGCTGTTGTAGGTTCAGGTCCTGCAGGACTTTCGTTTGCCGGCGATATGGCTAAATTGGGATATAGCGTGACTGTTTTCGAAGCTTTGCATGAAATCGGTGGTGTATTGAAATATGGTATTCCTGAATTCCGTCTACCCAACAAGATTGTAGATGTAGAAATTGAAAATCTTTCGAAGATGGGCGTGGAGTTTGTGAAGGACTGTATTATCGGAAAGACCATCAGCGTAGACGATTTGAAAGCGGAAGGCTATCAGGGTATTTTCGTTGCGTCGGGTGCCGGTCTGCCTAACTTCATGAACATTCCGGGTGAGAACTCCATCAACATCATGTCTTCCAACGAATATCTGACTCGTGTGAACCTGATGGATGCTGCCAGTGAAGATTCGGATACACCGGTAACTTTCGGTAAGCGTGTGGCTGTCATCGGTGGTGGTAATACAGCGATGGACTCTGTCCGTACTGCCCGCCGTCTGGGCGCTGAAAAGGCGATGATCATCTACCGCCGTTCAGAAGCAGAAATGCCTGCCCGTCTGGAAGAAGTGAAACATGCCAAGGAGGAAGGTATCGAATTCCTGACATTGCACAACCCGATTGAATATATTGCCGATGAGAAAGGTCGCGTAAAACAGGTGGTGTTGCAGAAAATGGAACTGGGTGAGCCTGATGCTTCAGGCCGTCGTAGTCCGGTACCTATTCCGGGAGCTATCGAAACCATTGATATCGATATGGCGATTGTCAGTGTAGGCGTTTCGCCGAATCCGATTGTTCCGCATTCTATCGAAGGGCTGGAATTGGGACGTAAGGGTACGATTGCCGTGAATGATGACATGCAGTCGTCTATTCCGACCATTTATGCCGGTGGTGATATCGTACGTGGTGGTGCTACGGTGATTCTGGCTATGGGCGACGGTCGTCGGGCTGCCGCTGCCATGGACAAGCAGTTGCGTGGATAAAATGCTGGATTGATTTCAGATGTTACTATACAGGGCTGCTTCCTTTTGACGGGAAGTAGCCCTTTTATTTGTGGGTTTGCCTTGTTCCGATGAAGGGGATAAAAAAAGAACCCATGCTTCTGAAGCATAGGTTCTTTTTCTTTCATATTCGTTGATTCTGTTTTTATCTCATCTGAATCCGGAGGATTTCGCCGATATACAAGGTGTAGTTCTTTGATGAATCAGCCGATTGGTTCAGTGTTTTCAGTTCTTCGGCAGTCATCTTCTGGGCAGTTACTTTCTTGCATTCGATGACAACGATTGGTTGGGTCTGTCCTTTCGGATAGAATGAAATGGTATAGTTGTCTGAATGTTCCATAGCGGCGTTGACAGCTATACGGGACTGGTCTACCAGCGTATACGCTACATCTTTCGTCAGCAGTTTGCCGAAGCCTCCCCAGTTATCTGCCTTCATGTCTATTTCTTCGTCGTTGACTTTGACGGTGATTCGTCCGGCAGCTGCCAGTTCACTCAGATTTGCCGGAAGTTTTTCAATCGTCACGGTCTGCAGTTCTTTCGGGGTTGTCGAAGGCACGGATTCTATGGCAACTGTTGAAGCCGGTACAAGCGTCGTGGCGGGTGTTTGTGCCGTACGTGTGGTGCCTATTACCTGTGCTGCATCTTCAAACAGTTTATCTTTCAAGTCAATGGTTCCTCTCCGGAACTTTCCGCAGATAGGAGCCAGTTTAGTCTTCTTTTTATTCAGAGCCATTTTATCGGTAATCCATTCTTCGGCGTTGTAGCGTTCTCCTCCGTCTCGGTTTTCATCGTACCAATATCGGATGCGTGACATGGTGAGGTCGCAACGACCGTCTTCGGTCTTGATGAAGAACTGGTAATAGATACGTGTCCGGTCAAGCGATAGGGCACTGGAAGAAAATACGATGTATTCTTCGGCTATTGCGGCTATTTCACCTTCTTGCGGATTCGTATAAACAACTCTGTTTTGTTCCAGTTTCTCATTCGACGGTTTGAAGCGTTCGTTTGCCCAGTTCAGAAACAGGTCATACAGTTCCTCTTTCGAAAGCGACGGGGCCTCTAAAGTCTGTTGGAATGTTACTTTTCCGTCTACCAGGGTAATGGCATTCTCCAGGTATTTCGGATCTGTATTATCCTTGGTTTCGTTGGCGGCCAATGCTAGTGGAAAGCATAGTAATAAGATGGCTAAAAATCTGTTCATGGTTTTTCTGTTATGTTTTTCCCGACAAATATAAACTAAAAAAGAGAAGTTTTACTTCAAAACTTCTCTTTTTATTGTTCAGGTAATTTATTTTACGGGAATTTTATCGATGCGTTTCTGGTGGCGTCCTCCTTCAAATTCCGTATTGAAGAACTCGGTCATGATTTTGTCCGCCATATCGGTATCGATATACCGACCTGGCATTACCAGTACATTCGCATCATTGTGTAACCTCGACATGTGTGCTATTTCCGGCATCCAGCAGAGGGCTGCACGTATGCCTTGGTGTTTGTTCAAGGTCATTCCGATACCTTCTCCGCTTCCGCAGATAGCGATTCCCGGATAACATTCTCCGTTTTCTACGGCTACTGCCAACGGGTGTGCATAATCCGGATAATCACAGCTGTCTGTGGTGTATGTGCCGAAATCCTTGTATTCCCATCCTTTAGCTTCCAGCCATTTCTTTACATACTGTTTCAATTCAAATCCTGCATGGTCGGACGCTATTCCTATTATTTTCATTCGAACATTGATTTTACTTGGTTATAGACATTTTCTGCTGTGAATCCCAATTTCTCATCCAGTACTTTGTATGGAGCCGAGAAACCGAAGGATTCCAGTCCCCAGATTTTACCGTGGGTTCCTACGAGCCCCAACAGGTTGATAGGAAGTCCGGCTGTCAGACCGAATTTCTTGATACCGGCCGGAACGACGCTGTCCTGATATTCTCTGCTCTGGTTGCGGAACAGGCCTTCGGAAGGAATTGATACTACACGGGTCTTAATACCGTCTTTCTTCAAGAGTTCGGCACCTGCAACCAGGGTAGAAACTTCAGAACCGTTTGCTACAAGGATGACATCCGGATTTTCCTGAGAACCGGCTACAATATATCCGCCTTTTTCAGCCTGGCTATAGTCGGTTCCTTCAGGCAGCATATTGACATTCTGGCGTGACAGAATCAAGGCGGTAGGAGTATCGGTGTTTTCCATGGCCATCTTCCAGCAGACGGTTGTTTCTTCTACATCGGCCGGACGCAAAACGAGCATTGAGTTCTTTCCGTGATGATTCTTCAGTTTTTCCATCAGTCGGATTTGTGCTTCCTGTTCTACCGGTTCGTGTGTAGGTCCGTCTTCTCCTACGCGGAACGCATCGTGCGACCAGATGAATTTCACCGGAAGTTCCATCAGGGCTGCCATACGGATAGCCGGTTTCATGTAGTCGGAGAATACGAAGAAGGTTCCACATGCAGTGATGACACCGCCGTGTAATGCCATACCGATGCTGCAGCAAGCCATGGTCAATTCCGCAACACCGGCCTGGAAGAATGCACCGCTGAAGTCTCCGTTCGTAAAGGCATGTGTCTTTTTCAGGAATCCGTCGGTCTTGTCCGAATTTGACAAGTCGGCCGATGCGCAGACCATGTTCGGAACCTGTTCTGCCAGGACTCCCAGTACTGTAGCCGATGCGTTACGGGTCGGTTCATTGGCTTTCTGTTGGATGGAAGACCAGTCAATCTTCGGAGCTGCACCGCTGAACCATTCATCCTGCATGGCTGCCTTTTCCGGATTGGCTTCTGCCCAGGCTTTTTCTTCGGCGTAACGGGCGGCTACGATGTCTTTCAGTTCTTCGGCACGTTTGGCATAGATTTCTTTCACGTCGTCGAAGATGGTGAACGGATCGTTCTGATCGGCTCCCAAGTTAATCATTGTATTCTTGTAGGCCTCTGCACCTAACGGAGCCCCGTGGGTTTTACAGCTGTGTTCGTAAGAAGTGTTGTCTCCCTTACGTGCTCCTTTACCCATGATACATTTACCGATAATCAGGGTCGGACGCTTGTCTTCAGCTTTGGCGGCGGTCAGTGCCTCACGGATCTGGTCGCAGTCGTTACCGTCGATTTCGATGACTTTCCATCCCCATGCACGGTATTTCATGGCTGTATCTTCCGAAATTACATCTTTGGTTTCAGTAGAAAGCTGGATGTCATTCGAGTCGAAGAACATGATCAGGTTGTTCAGTCCCAGATGACCTGCTACACGGCCTGCACCCTGAGAGATTTCTTCCTGGATGCCGCCGTCTGAAATATAAGTATAGATAGTTTCTTTGTCGAAGGTAGGGTTACCTGTGCGGGCTGCAAGGAACTTGGCAGCCATGGCGGCACCTACAGCATATACATGTCCTTGTCCGAGCGGGCCTGAGCTGTTTTCGATACCACGCATAACGTCTACTTCCGGATGTCCCGGAGTAGGTGAACCCCATTGGCGCAATTGTTTCAATTCATCGATAGAGAATTTGCCGATCAGAGCCAGCTGTGCGTACAGCATCGGAGCCATGTGTCCCGGATCCAGGAAGAAACGGTCACGGCCTACCCATTTCGGGTTCTGCGGGTCGTACTGCAGGAATTCAGAGTACAGAACGTTGATGAAGTCAGCTCCACCCATGGCACCACCCGGATGTCCTGATTTCGCTTTTTCTACCATTGAAGCAGCCAGAATACGGATATTGTCGGCTGCATGATTCATTGCTTGTTTGCTGTTCATGTTAAGTAAGAATTGGTTTGAATGCAACAAAAGCAGGTCGTCTGCTAGCGTTAGTTTTTAAATTATTGGCAAAATTACTCTTTTATACGTAATTTTCCATATACTTAGCGCTCTTTTCTTGTTTTTTCTCGGTGGGTTTCAATAAAAAAGTAGTGTATATGAGGTTTTCCCGGTTTGTTTTGAAGTTTATAGCAGTATTCCTGAAAATCCTTCCGTATGCAGGGAATATGATGGGGTGGAAGCTTGTAGGGTAGTAGGGGCTGGTAGTTGTATAACAGAAACGGAGAGATACAAATATACCTCTCCGTCAGCTTTTTTCATCCTGAAAACATCATTTCCTTTTTTGTGCACTCTTCAACAGTTCCCGATGGAATTTCATTTCGGCCTTCTGTATCTGATAAATTTTCTTGGCCGAGAGGAATTGTTTGTATTTGCGGGCATATTCCAGTTCCAGCTGGTCGATGGTGATGCGTGTCTGGAGTACGTCTTCTATGATTCTGTCGTATTCAGCTTCTGTAGTACCGGCTTCTTTCCCTTTTCTGAGTTTCTGCCATGCTTCTTTGTTGTAGGAACGTTTCTTGTCTTGCAGTTCGAAATAGAGGGGGAAGAAGTTCTTGGCTTCTTCTGGTGTCAGTCCGGCGCGTTCGGTCAGGAACATCTGTTGCTGTTTCCGGAACTCTTCCTGGCTCATCATCTTTTTCTGTGCCTGTATGGGAGTCATGCAGAAACAGATTATCAGGGTCAAAAAACAAATGATTCTTTTCATGTACATATTTTTATTTATAGATTTCCATATCGGCATCTGTCAGATACTGATACAGGGTATAGTCATCCATCATGGTCTGGTCTACTATCGGGTCGATGTATTCGTCCGGTAAAGTGGAACTGAACAGCTGCAGGCTTGAAGCAGATTCTTCTTGAGTGGTTTCTGTATCGTGCAGGAACAGACGTGCGCCGAACATGAGTCCGCAGAACATGGCAGCCATATACATCCATGGGCGTATGCGGTGCCAGAGTGTCGTTTCCGGAACAGCTTGGATTTCTTTTTCAGGAAGTTGTTCCATGATATTCCGCGTAAAGTTCTCGAAGTATCCTTCCGGAGTCTTGAAAGGATTTTCCTTGCCGCATTTTTCTATCAGATATTTTTCTTCCTTCATACTTCATTGATTTTATTCATTTGACAAAATAACCGGCGAATGGTTTAATCGGTTTCTTCAAAAAAAGCCGCGATTTTTTTGACCGCATGGTGATAGGATGCTTTCAGGGCTCCTACGCTGGTTCCCAGAATCTCGGAGATGTTTTCGTACTTCATTTCCTTGAAATATTTCAGGTTGAAGATGATCCGCTGCTTTTCGGGTAATTGCAGCAGCGCTTTTTGGAATTCCTTCTGGATTTCATCGCCGTCGAAGTAGGGGTCGCTTTCCAGTTTCCCCAAGAGTGTGGTATCTACATCGTCCAGTGAAAGCTGGTTCTGTGCCCGTTGCTTGTTCAGGAAGTTCAGGCATTCGTTCAGGGCAATGCGGTACAGCCAGGTAGAGAGTTTGGCTTCACCGCGGAAGTATTCCAGGTTGCTCCAGGCCTTGATGAACGTATTCTGCAGGATGTCGTTGGCATCTTCGTGCGAAAGTACCATGCGCCGGATTTGCCAGTATAGCTGTTGGCTGTATTGCTTCACCACTTCTTCGAACGCTTTCCGTTGCGTCGTCGGGTCTTGCAGCTGCTGGGTTATTTCGTCTTCGTTATAATTCTCCATGGCATTCTTGTCATTCGTAGCTTTTTCTAAGACTGTTTCGGGTGTCGTGAGGTTTAAGTAGGTTGATTATTTTTAACAACTAAAGTTCTATTTTCAGGTTTTCCTGAGCCAAGGTGGTGTTCGGGAAAACAGCCGAGGCTTCCTCCAGCAGGATGCTTTCGTCCTCGTAACGGGCCGAGTAATGTCCGATGACCAGACGTTTCACTTCCGCGTCCTTGGCTATCTGGGCGGCTTGGCTGGCCGTAGAATGCATGGTCTCCTTGGCACGGGCAGCTTCGGTCTGTGCGAAGGTAGCTTCGTGGAAAAGCAGATCCACTCCTTTTATCTGTTCGACGATGCGGGGCAGGTAGGCCGTATCCGAGCAATAGGCGTAGGCACGTGGAGGCTCTGCGGGAGTTGTCAGCCGTTCGTTGGGAACGACGGTTCCGTCCTCGGTCACGAAGTCTTCACCGTTCTTGATGCGGTTTATCAGGTAGACGGGTACTTCGTAGAAATCTATCATATCCCGCAGGATGTGGTTGGGCAGCGGTTTCTCACGGAAGAGGAAGCCGCAGGTAGGGAGCCGGTGTTTCAACGGGATGGTCTCTACGGTGATGGAACGGTCGTCGTAGATGATGGCCCGCTCCTTCGGGTCGAACGGATGGAAAACTACCTGGAAAGGCATCCCTTTGCAGAAGAAAGCCAGTTGGGGTTCCATCAGCCGTTGCAGTTCCGGGTGGCTGTAGATGTGGAGGTCGGCGGTCCGGTTGGTCATGGCAAAGGTGGAAATCAGTCCGATGAGGCCGAAACAATGGTCTCCGTGCAGGTGAGAGATAAAGATATGGTTCAGCCGGCTGAACTTCAAGCGCGACCGGCGCAACTGTATCTGTGTGCCCTCTCCGCAATCTATCATGAAGAGTTTCTCACGGATGTTCAGAACCTGTGAGGTAGCCAGATGCCGGGTGGTAGGTAAGGCCGAACCGCATCCCAGAATATGTATATCGAAGTTTCCCATATAGGGCAAAGGTACAAAAAAATATGAAACCGTTGTAACGGTTACAGAGAGATTGATGGAAAATCTCTTGCTTTTGTGCTTTGTGAAAGGAGGAGTTACGTTTTGTCATTTTGATAATCGGGAGGGGTGAGGTTCGCAATTTTCCGGCCTCTGTCAAAGGCGAAAGTGAAAATGCGATTCTCAGAAGAAGTGTTGTTGTCGAAAAGATTCTCAAATTTGTTTGTTTCGGTCATTTGGTTGTTGTTTCGTTTGTGTTGATTTGCTTCTGTTATGAGAGGCTTGTTGTCTCTTTCTTTTTGTTGGACTGAAATCTGCCTGTTCTTGTATCAACTGGCATTTGCAGGCCTTGAAAAAGGCGTTTCTACAGGCACTTTTTAAGATGACCGGTCATCTTCCTTCACTTTCCTAGGCGTTTTCATCGGTTTGACTAGGCGAAACTATTTTTTATCCTCACGTTTTTGCTGTTTTTCCGGTTTCCGAACAGGCGGTTTTTAGGGGAGTTTTGCATGACAGTTGTATGTATATGCATAAATACCTGTTTGTTTTGCTCCGGATTCATGGAAATTCAGAATGGTGTAGTTCGTGTTTTATCGATAATCCGTTCAAAATGATAGTTGAATTGCGTGATACGTGTTATTTTGATATGGGTGGGTTCTTGTGGTTGTTTATGTTTACAGGATATAGAATATAAAAAGTCTGGTTGCAGGATGGCTTTTTCATATATTATCAGTATATTTGCTATATACGCCAATAAAAGGATATACGATGAAAGATATAAATAGAATCAAAATTGTTTTAGTGGAACAAAAGATAACCGGAAAATGGCTTGCAGAACAGTTGGGTAAAGATCCTTCAACTGTATCTAAATGGTGTTCCAACAAGATGCAACCTTCTTTAGGCTAAGACAATATATCGTGATGTGGAATTAGTTGAATCTTTAGGCTCCGGAATACCTCGTATATTAAGAGCGTATGGGGAAGATTGTTTTAAGTTTACTGATAATTTTATCCGTATTACTTTTCCAATAAGTGTTCATGATACCGACCATGATAACAATGAAATTTCTAAATTTATTAGAATCTTGGTTTCAAATTTAGAAGGTGAAGTAGATAGGGAAACTCTGCAATCTAAAATAGGGATAAAACACAGACAACATTTCAGAAACGCATATCTCAAACCATCTCTTGATGAAGGCTATATAGAGTTTACTTTACCTAATGAGAAGCAAAGTAAGTTGCAAAAATATCGCCTTACGGCAAAAGGTTTGGCATTGAAGGAGAATTTAAAGAATAGCAAATAAAGATTCAGATAATAAAAATGAATGAAGAAAACAAAATAATCCTATATCAGGACGATAACGAAATAACTCGTGTATCGGTTCGCTTTGCTGACGAAGATTTATGGCTGACACAGAGCCAGCTAGCAGAGATATACCAAACTAGTAAATCAAATGTAAGCGAACATATTAAGCATATATTTGAAGATGGAGAGCTTGATAAAAATGTGGTTGTTCGGAATTTCCGAATAACCACTCAACATGGAGCAATAGAAGGGAAGACACAATCACGAGATGTTGCTCATTACAACCTCGATATGGTCATAGCTTTGGGATATCGTGTCCAGTCTCAAATAGCCACACGTTTCCGGCGTTGGGCGACACAACGTTTGCATGAATATATTCAGAAAGGTTTTGCGATGGATGATGAACGGCTGAAACAGGGAGGAAACCGCTATTTCCGAGAATTATTGCAACGTATCAGGGATATTCGTAGTAGCGAACGAAATTTTTACCAGCAGGTTACGGACATATATGCTACAGCTACGGATTATGATCCTCGCAGTGAAATGACTAAAACTTTTTTCGCCACCGTGCAGAATAAACTGCATTATGCGGTTCATGAGAATACAGCTGCTGAGGTAATATACAACCGTGTTGCCAATGAAAAGCCGTTTGTCGGAATGACTAATTTCAAAGGTAATTACGTAACCAAAGATGATGTAAAAATAGCGAAAAACTATTTGTCAGAAATAGAGTTGCAACGACTGAATCTGTTAGTTTCAGGATTTCTCGATTTTGCAGAATTCCAGGCATTGGAAATGAACCCTATGTCTATGAAGGACTGGATAGAAGCTCTTGACAATCAGATTATAGCTCACAAACGAAAAATCTTGGTCGGCAAAGGCAATATTTCACATAAACAAGCCATAGAAAAAGCTGAAAAGGAATTTGAAATATACCGCAAGCGAGAAATGGATATGCTTGAAAGTGACTTCGACAAAGAGGTTAAAAGATTAAACAAAAAATAAAGTGACTAAAGTTTTGCAAGGTAAACATTCAACCCCGAGAGATAGAGCAGTAGACCCATACAGTCTTTTTTGACACAAAACAACTTTTAATTCAGATTAAATTGATAGCTTTGTTGGATAAACCCCTATTCAGTTATTATGAAAAAGAGACATTATCACAAATCATTAATGGTAGGAGCGATATGCGCACTGGCATGCGGCAACCTCTTCGCTCAAGAAACTGAGTTCGATTTATCGTCACAGAGACTGGAAATCCAACAAGTATTGCCTGTTCCCGGAAAGAAAATAGACCACCATGGAATTATTATCAATCCGACTCCTCACGAATTGACCGTCAACGGAAACGGGGTGCTGGATATTACAGGCGGAGTGGTCCTGAAGGACAAACAGCATAAGTTTTCGGAGAACCTGGACTTTCTCACATTGGCGAAGAAAGGGGTAAAGCTGACCCTTGACTTTGGAAAGAAAGCCGCACGCAAGCAAGGCATAAAGGAAGTTTCCGGAGCTTATGCCATGCACATTGATAAAGCAGGAATATCCATCGTGGGTTACGATGAACGAGGAGCCTTTTATGGCATCCAGACATTACGCCAGCTTTTGGAAAGTCCCGTTGCTCAGAACGGGGAATTGCCTTATCTGGATATTAACGATTATCCGGACTTGCCCAATCGGGGTGTAGTAGAGGGCTTTTACGGTACACCGTGGTCGCATCAGGTGCGTATGTCGCTGATCGATTTCTATGGGAAATTCAAAATGAACACTTACCTGTACGGTCCCAAAGACGACCCGTACCACAGTTGTCCGAACTGGAGGCTGCCGTATCCCGAGAAAGAAGCCCAAAACATCAGGGAACTGGTGCAGGCCTGCAAACGGAACCGGGTGGATTTTGTATGGGCCATTCATCCGGGACAGGACATCAAATGGAACGAAGAAGACTATCAGAACCTGGTCAACAAATTCAACTGGATGTACGACCTGGGGGTAAGGGATTTCGCCATCTTCTTCGATGATATTTCCGGCGAAGGCACCAATCCGCTGAAACAGACGGAACTCTTGAACCGGCTGACGGATGATTTTGTGAAGGCCAAAGGAGATGTGTCTCCGTTGACTGTCTGTCCTACCGACTATTCCAAGCTTTGGGCAAATCCTACTCCGCAAGGAAGTCTGGCTATTTATGGAAATAGTCTGAATCCGGATATTAAAGTGTTCTGGACTGGAGATGTGGTATGTAGTGACATGACTCCCGAAACCATGGAATGGATAAATTCACGCATCAAAAGACCTGCATATTACTGGTGGAATTATCCGGTAACCGATTATGTCCGTAACTTCATTCTACAGGGGCCTGTATATGGTCTGGATACCTCGCTTACACAAAATGAGGTTTGTGGCGTCATCAGCAATCCCATGGAACACGGTGAGGCATCTAAACTTGCCTTGTATGGTGTTGCGGACTATGCATGGAACATCGCCAACTATAACCCTATCGACAACTGGGAAAGAGGATTGGTGGAACTGGCTCCCAAAGCCAAAGATGCTTACCGTACGTTTGCGATACATTCCAGCGATACGGAAAACGGTTACCGTCGCGATGAATCCTGGGAGACCAAGACTTTCCGGATGGCGGATTGGAACGACGATGAGGTCCGGTTGCTCAAAGCTGAATTTGAGAAGGTGGAAAAGGTTCCGGCTGAAATGGAAAAGTCCTGTGAGAATAAGGCCTTGCTACAGGAGCTTCGTCCGTGGCTGATTGAGTTCGGCAAACTGGGTACGAGGGGAAAGCGTGCCATAGAGCTGGCTCAAATCTATCGTGCCGGGAACAATGATGCTGATTTCTGGAGCAAGTATATACAGAACCTGATGAGCAAGGAAGACCGCAAGAATTATGAGGCTCATAAGTCGGGGACGCTGAAATTGCAGCCTTTCTACGAAAACGCAATGGATGACATGGCGCACGGATTCCTGAAAAAGTTACTTGGCACGACACCTAAAGACTATAAAGGAATCGGTTCTTTCGGAAGCTCGGGAACAATCCTTACCAAACTGATGTTCGACAATGATTCGACGACGTTTTATACTTCCGGTATCGGACAAAAGGACGGCGATTGGATTGGAGTGGACTTGAGGGATGTTCGTGATGTAACGGAAGTTTCCATTCTGCAAGGAAGAAACTCTGTGGATGATGTAGACTATTTCGACCATGCGGCTTTGGAATGTTCTGTCGACGGCCGGACATGGGTTCCTCTGATTGGAGAACTGACCAAGCAGTATGTTATCCATTGGCAGGGAGAACCTGTAAAGGCACGTTATGTACGCCTGAAAAGACTTGAATCCGACCGCAAGAACTATGCTTCCGTCCGTACCTTCGATGTCAATCCGGTTCGCATCGATAACTTGGGATTCAAACTGGAGATGGAACAACCGCAACAGGGAGTTTATGCTTTCGATCAGAATCCGGGAACATCCTGCCGGGTGACTCAGAGCCTGTCTTTTGAGGTTCCTCAAGGTGTCAAGGGGTATACGCTTCTGATGGGAGAACTTTCCGCTCCTTTGACGTTCAAACAGTTCGGCAAAAAAGGTGAGCTGGTTTCAGAGACGAGCATTTCTTCCTCCTTCTTTAAAACGGAACTGGCAAACGATGAGGTCAGTAAAGTGACTATTGAAGGAGATGCCGAAATCTTTGAAATTATTGCCCAACCGATGTCCGTCACCGGCGGAAAATGACGAATAGAGGAGCCGCTTCGAGTCCTTCCCGTTGAGTTGATTTTATCCATCCCGCCAGCCTCCTGGAAAATTCAGGAGTTTGGCGGGATTTACAGAAGGGTGTGATACGTAGGAATCAGGAAGCTTTTTCCTGCGTTTCCTTCGCCTTCCGGTATTCTGTAGGAGTCATCTTGTATTCTTCCTTGAAATAGTGGGTGAATATTTTGGGGGAATTGAATCCTACCTTGTAAGCTACTTCGGCTACGGTCATTTGGGTACCTTGCAGGTATTTGACACTTTTCTTCAGCCTTAACAGACGTATGAATTCGCTGGGGGCTTTTCCGGTAATGGACATGAGCTTGTTATACAGGTTGCTCCGGCTCATGCCGACGATGCTGCTGAGCTCTTCCACAGAGAATTGTGGATTTTCGATATTGTCTTCTACCGCTTTGATGGCTTTTTCCATGAAGGATTCGTCCAACGAACTGGAAGTGATGTCACTGGTAGGAATGTCTGCTATTGCAAATTTCCGGTAACATTCTTGCTTCCATTTCAATATCCGGCGCATTCTCAGTTTCAGGATATCCAGGTTGAACGGTTTCTGAATATAATCGTCTGCACCTTCAACGAAGCCTTGTGTAACATGTTCGATGTCGTTTTTGGCCGTCAGCATGATGATAGGGATGTGTGAAATCTTGATGTTGCTTTTCACGGCCCGGCATAATTCGATTCCGTCCATGTTCGGCATCATGACATCCGTAACTATCAGGTCAATGTGTTCCTTCTTCAGAATAGACAATGCGTGCAGGCCGTCGACGGCAGCATAGACCGTATATTCCTTCTTGAGCGAGTCCGTCAGGAAATTCCTTAAATCCTGATAATCTTCTACTACCAGGACTGCTGTCTTTCCCGGATTTTCCGTTTCAGGGAGTTCTTGTGCTTCTTCTGTCAAAGGGTTGGCAATGTTTTCATCTTCAGGGAGATCCGTAATCTCTGTTTCCTGTGTAGCGGAAATGATGGGGATGTAGAAGATAAATCGGGTACCGTTCGGCTCGTTGTCTTCCGCATAAATGTCACCGCCATGGGCTTTCAGCAAATCTTTGACGATGTGGAGACCTATTCCGCTGCCATATAATGCCTTGCTGTTGGGTATCTGGAAGAACGGGTCGAAAATCTTCGATTTGTTGGCATCGTCTATCCCCGGTCCGTTGTCTGCAATGCTTGTATAGACCTTATCCTTTTCAGTCCATATCTTGATGGTCACTTTTCCAGGATTTCCGGCATATTTGACCGCATTCGACAACAAGTTCATGAATATCTTATGCATTTTATCCTTGTCGAACATTATCGGGAGGCTGTCAGTCTGTTTTTCGAGTGTTAGTGACAGGTGGTTGGTTTCCGCATAAACCGAAAAGCTCTTGATGATTTCATTGGCGAACTGGACATAATCTCCACAACTTGTTTGGATTTCCGTGTTTTTCTGCATTTCCAGTTTCCTGAAATCCAATATCTGGTTAACCAGGTTCAAAAGTGTCATGGCATTCTTGTAGATGATGTTCAGCATGCCTTTCATTTCACTGTCTTGTTTCAACAGCTCCTCCAACGGGGTGATAATAAGTGACAACGGAGTGCGGAAATCGTGGCTGAGATTGGTGAAAAAGTTGATTCTGATTTCATCGATTTCGTGCTGCTTCTGGGCTTCCAGCTCTATTTCCTTGTATTTCATTCTTCGCTTGTGTTTCTGGTCGTTCAGAAACCATGCGTAAAGAATGATGGCTATGAATATGAGAACATAGAGTGTTATGAACCAGTTGCTTAACCAGATAGGAGGCTCTATGACAATGATGAGTGACGATGGTTGGCTCCATAATCCGTCGGAGTTTGTAGCACGAACTTCCAGGGTATAGGTACCTGTAGCCATGTTGTTGAAAGAAATCTGATTGTCTTTCAACATAGTCCAGTTCTCGTTGGTTTCTTTCAGGCGGAAAGAGAATTGCAGATTGTGCGTTCTGATGTATTCCAGCGTGGAGAATTCCAGACTGAATGTACTTTGGCTGTTTTTCAGGACAATCTTATCGGTCAGTTCGATATTCTTGTGCAGAATAACGTGTCCGTCGTATAGGGAATCAGCTTCGATGGGCTGATTGAAAACTTTCAATCGGGTAAATATGACCGGCATCGCCCTTCGGCTGCTATGTAGCATATCAGGGTTGGTGCTATAATATCCTCCGTTTCCGCCTATCATGATATTTCCGTTGTGGGCGCGATAGATGGAATTATGTACAAAGTCCGAAGATTGCAGCCCGTCGTTCTTGGAGTAAGGATGGCAGGTGAACTGGTAGCTGTTCCGATGATTATCAGTGGATATCTGGATCTTTGTGATTCCGTCGGTGGTGACTACCCAAATGTTTTGCCGGTTGTCTTCTGTAATGCCTCTTACAAGACTTCCTTTCAGTTTACTGTTGTTGTCATTTATGTAGTAGAGTGTATCAAGTCTGGTGTCAAACACCGTAAGACCTTCTCTTCCACCTATCCAAATGAGTCCTCTGCTGTCTACATAGATGTTGTTCTGGACGGAATCTTTGATAGCTTGTGTATGTTTCTTATTGCTCCGTATGCTGCTTATCTCCTTGGTTCGGGTATCGATAATGTTCATGCCATTACACGTAGCCATATAGACGGATTGTTTCCCATCGAAGTATACAGACATGACATGGGCATTACCCAGTTTGGAATTCTGGGGTAAATAGGTATGGAATTCTGCTTTATCGGGATTATACATGTGCAGGCCGTCATTTAGATTTCCTAACCAGAGGTTACCTTCGCGGTCTTCTGTCATGCTCCAGATGCTATTGTTTATCGGGTTCCGGGGAAAAATATCCGAAAAAGGGTATTGGTGGAATTTCCCATCCTGATAAAACCCGAATCCGTCCAGGTAAGTTCCTACCCAGATTCTTCCTTTGGAATCACAGTATAGGCATACTATCTTATCGCTGAACGAGTTCCCTTTTTCCTTGCTGAAATGAGTGCTTTCTCCGTTGCGATCTATCCGGTATATGCCTCCTCCATCTGTTCCGTACCACAGGTTGTTGTCTTTATCTTCCGTCAAACAGGAGATGTCGTGCTTGACAGGTTGGACGGTTTTGGTAAACGGTGAGAAATCTTTGTTGTAATAGGATATTCCGTTTCGCATGGTACCTACCCACATGGTATTCTCCTTGTCACAATAGAAACACCATACTTTGTTGCTTCCCAATGAATGTGTGTCGTTGGTTTGCGAAATGTGTCTGTGGGCCTTTTCTTTCTTGTCATAGACGCTGATTCCGTCATATTCCATTCCTATCCAGATCCGGCGGTCGTAATCTTCACAAATGCTGATGACTTTGTTGCTCAACAGGTAGGATATGTGTTGAATGGTTGTGAGTTCCCAGGAGTTTCCGCTTCCTTTGGACAGCAACCAGAGCCCTTGGGTATTTGAACTGTAAATCCAGATATCCAGATCGCTGTCTACGTAGAATTTGTAGTCCAGGTACTTTTCCTTGTCGAACAGTTGGTTCAAGGAAACGTGATAGAAGCTTTTCTTATTGAATGTATCGGTAATGAACAGGTCGTTTTCCGCATCGATATAAAACAAGTAATGCTGTTTGACATACATGAACTTTATATAATCTGGCAGATTTTCTATGGTATAGGTGATGTCATCCTTGAAATTATAGTATTTCATGATGTGTCCGTTGTAGGACCAGAGGTTTTTCTGGTCATCGATGAAGATTTGTTGCGGATACGTGTTGTTATGAAGCTGGTATTTGTCCAATAAAGGCTGGGCATCGATAAACTGGTCTTTTTCTCTGTCGTAAATGAAATAGTGTCCGTATCGGTTTATCCAGATATCACCGTTGTAGTCCATCTGTATCTGCTCGATGGAAGCGGACAGGCTTAAACCGTTTGATGTATTGGGGTATTGTTTGACATTATATCCGTCATACCGGTTGATAGCTGTATTGGTAGAGCACCAAAGGAAACCATTGTTGTCTTTCAGGATACATTTCACTTCATTGTCGGCTAGTCCGTCATGTACGGTCAAGTGTTTGAACATGATATTCTCTTGCGCAGGAACTGCATAAGAGAGTAGAGACAATAAAAGGATAACCAGTGTTCTCATAGTCTTCTCATTGTTAAGAGATGATAATAAACTTAATTCGTACAGCCGCGAAGCGTTGAAAAATTTTTCGTAAAAGTACGTTTTTTTATGGACTTATTTTCCTTTTCCAAGAGAAAAATAGGCTCTGTAGGGGGCTTGAATGTCGAAAAATAGGGTATGAAATGTTGATTGTACATTTCGTGACGTTGTGTAGCACATACCAGTTCCATCTGTTAATTACGTATTCATAATTTTGCACTCGTAAACATTAAATCCTAAAGCCTATGAAGCATGATTGAAGCCAGATTAATATTTGTGCACGCAGATAGAACGTGTGCAAAAGATGTCTTTTTCAAAAAACTTTTGTTTTCCACTTTTAATTTCTGTTTCAGGTAATCAGAATTCATTAATATAATTAATCAAATCTATGAACACAAGTTATAGAAGATCATTGTTCTGTGGGACTTTGTCATTCTGCCTGATAGGTGGAATCCCCCAGATGCAGTCTGTTGCCGCCTCGGAATCTTTGGCGGTGGTACAGCAATCAGAAAAAATATCGGGAGTCGTGAAAGATGCTACCGGGCCGATTATCGGAGCTTCCATTGTAGAAAAAGGAACGACCAACGGTACCATCACCGATTTGGACGGACGTTTTACCCTCGATGTAAAAAAAGGAGCCGTTCTGGTCATCAGTTATGTAGGCTATACTTCTAAGGAAGTGAAAGCTACCAAAGGTGTCATGGACATTACGTTGGAAGAAGACAACCAAGTGCTGAGTGAGGTTGTGGTTACAGCTTTGGGTATCAAAAGAGAGCGTAAGGCTTTGGGTTATGGAGTTGCTGAAGTGAAAGGTGAAGCGCTGACCAAGGCCAAGGAAACCAATGTTATCAACTCTATGGCAGGACGTGTGCCTGGTCTGGTCGTAAGCCAGACTGCCAGTGGTCCTTCCGGTTCTACCCGTGTTATCCTGCGCGGTAGTACAGAAATGACCGGAAATAACCAACCGCTTTATGTCATCGATGGTGTACCTTTGGATAATACGAACTACGGTAGTGCCGGTACTAACGGTGGATATGACTTGGGTGATGGAATTTCCAGCATTAACCCGGATGATATAGAGAATATATCGGTATTGAAAGGCCCTGCAGCATCCGCCTTGTATGGTAGCCGTGCCAGCCATGGGGTTATCTTGATTACGACCAAGAAGGCTGACGGTAAAGAAAAATTCAGTGTAGAATATAACGGAACGCTGACAATCGATACTCAGTTGTCTAAATGGAATGATATCCAGCAGATATATGGTATGGGTAGTAATGGTACTTACAGTATCGATGCCGTTTCGAATACAAACACCAGTTGGGGACCGAAGGCTGACGGCAGTAACATGCTGAAATATTTTGATGGGGTGGAACGTCCGTATCTGATTATACCGGACAATACGTCGGGCTTTTTCCGTACGGGTCTGACCGCTACCAATACAGCAGTCATCAGTTCAAGTAATGGAAAGACCGGTGTCCGTTTCTCATACACCGATATGCGGAACAAGGATATCGTTCCGAAAACCAACATGAGCCGTAACAATTTCTCATTACGTGCCAATACGTCTTTGGCAAAAGTTGATTTGGATTTCAGTGCGAATTATACCCGTGAAGATGTTAACAACCGTCCGGCGATGGGTGACAGTAAGGCCAACATCGGTAAGAACCTGATGACTCTGGCTACTACTTATGACCAGGAATGGCTGAAGACCTATCAGGATGAGAACGGGGAGTACAGTAACTGGAACGGTATGGACCCGTATAACGTCAATCCTTACTGGGGAGTATATAAGAACAGTAACGTCTCACAGAAAGACCAGTTCCGTCTGAATGGTAAGGCCATTTGGAATATCAATGACCATCTGAAGATTCAGGGTACATTAGGTACTGAAATGAACTGGTTTACTTTCGAAGACTACCAGGCACCGACTACTCCGGGATTTGAAGCCGGTCGTCTGCAGATCAGTTCTTTTGAGAACCGTATGTATAACTTCGAATTGCTGGCCTTGTATAACAATACATGGGGGGATTTTGATTTCAACGCGACTTTGGGAGGCAACCTGTTCAAGGTGGACAATCTGACAACGGTCACTACTGCTCAGGATATGCAGATTCGTGATGTCGTGGCTTTGCTCAGCTTCAATGAAATCAGTGTGGAACAGAATACTTACCGCAAACAGATTAATTCTGTATACGGCGCGGTCAACTTGGGATGGAAACACATGTTGTATTTTGACGCGACTCTACGTGCCGACCAGTCATCCACACTTCCGTTGAACAACAATACTTATGTATATCCTTCTTTCTCGGGTAGCTTTATCTTCTCCGAAATTCTGAACAAGAAGAATATATTGCCTTATGGTAAAATCCGTATGTCGTGGGCACAGGTAGGTAGTGATACGAATCCGTATCAGTTGGGATTGGTATATACCAAATCAAAATATACCTATCCCGGCTATACCATCGGATACATCAACAACAATACAGTACCTAACAAAGACTTGAAACCGACCAGAACCAATTCATTCGAAGTCGGTCTGGAAACAAAGTTCCTGAACAACCGTATCGGTTTGGACTTCACTTACTATTCTCAGGTCAGTCGGGATCAGATTATGGGAATGGCCAGTTCCTGGAGTTCCGGATATAACTATCGTCTGATTAATGCCGGTGAGATTGAAAACAAGGGTATTGAAATCGCTCTTAATACCCGGGTGATACAGACAAAGGACTTCTCTTGGGATTTGAACCTGAACTTCTCGAAAAACCAGAATAAAGTGAAGGAACTAGTGGATGATATGGATATGTTCGAGCTGGAAAAAGCTTCATGGCTGGATGTACAGGTGGCTGCCAAGGTGGGCGAGAACTATGGGTCTATCATCGGTCCTGACTTCAAACGCAATGAGAACGGAGATGTACTGATTGACCCGGCTACCGGTTTGCCGATGTACGACAAGAGTGCGCACGTGTTAGGTAATGCTTCCTGGGACTGGACCGGTGGCGTAGTAACGACATTGGCCTACAAGAATCTGTCGCTTTCTGCCGTGTTCGATGTAAAGGTAGGTGCTGACCTTTATTCTATGTCTGCCCGTTCGGCTTATGAATCCGGGAAGAGTCTGGCTACTTTGGAGGGACGTGAAGAATGGTACCGTTCTGAAGAACAGCGTAAAGCTGCCGGTTTGCCTAAAGGCTCTCCGGACTGGACACCGACAGGCGGTTTCGTAGCTCCGGGTGTCATTGATAACGGTGACGGTACTTACCGTGAAAATGATATCTACATCAATCCGGAAGATTATTGGATGAGTGTCTGTAGAAATGCACCTTCCATGTTCATCTATGACAATTCTTATGTGAAATGTCGTGAAATAACCTTGACATACCAGATTCCTAAGAAGATATTCAAAGGTGTCATAGATAACATGACGGTTTCCTTTGTAGCCCGAAACCCGTTCATCCTTTACAAGAACATTCCGAACATTGACCCGGATTCCAACTACAACAATACAACTGGTATGGGATTGGAGTATGGTTCTCTTCCTTCACGCAGAAGTTATGGATTCAATGTTAACATCAAATTCTAATATCAATTATGAAGTACAATAAATCAATTATAGCAATCATGCTTACTGCCTGCACTTCGTTTCTGGGAGCCTGCAGTGACAGTTACCTGGAGGACATGAATACGGACCCTTCCAAAGCAGATGTCATCGACCCGAATGCACAGCTTACTACCGCACAGTTGCAGACCTATGGACGGTTGGATATGGTGGATATCTATAGAAACTACCTTTCTGCATTCAACCAGCAGTTCATGGGTTGCTGGAATACTACTTTCCATGGTGGACGTCATTTTATTGATAACAATATCATGGGATATGGATGGACCTTGGGATATACCGGTGCTGTAGCTAACCTGGTGGATGCCGAATACCGAACCAAGGACGATCCTGCCAAGGTGAATATCAATGCAGCCTTGAATATCTATCGGGTATACATCATGTCTGTCATTACCGACCTGTACGGTGATGTCCCTTATAGCGAGGCCGGCAAAGGTTACTTGGAGAGTCTCTTTACTCCCCGTTATGATGAACAGAAAGATATTTACGATGATTTCTTTAAGGTGCTGGCTGCAGCAGTCGATCAGTTTGACGCTACAAAAGATGAGCTTACCAGTGATGTCATCTATGATGGAGACATTCAGAAGTGGAAGAAATTCGCTAATTCACTCCGTCTGCGTTTTGCCATGAGAATCTCGAATGTAGATCCGGAGAGAGCCCGTCAGGAATTTGAGGCTGCGTTGGCTGCTGACGGTGGAGTTTTTACCAGTTCAGCTGATGATGCGTTGATTCATTACATGGAAATCTCCTATAGCTTCGGTTCTGAATCGTATTCAGACTATCGGGGAAATGCTTATTCCAAAGTCTTGTATGGAAACGACCCGGCTAACAATCCGACTTATCTGTGCTCTACTTTCTTTAACCAGTTGTATGATACCAAGGACCCGCGTACATTCAGAATTGCCCGTTGCTATTATGATGGGCTGATGAGTACCTCCAGTCCCGATAACCGTATTGATCTGACTGAAGAAATGATAGAGAAAGGCATCGAGTTTCAGCCTTGTGTGCCGGGAGCATTTTCTTGGGAACCGTGGCCTACCGGTTATGACAGTGATATCTTGAAGGAAATGGCTGAAACCAATCCTAGTATCGTTTATTCGGTTTCACGTGAAGTTGAGCCTAAATTGGCCACTACTTTCCTGATGAGTGATAATCCCGGAGTTGTCATGACATATTCAGAAGTGATGTTCCTGATGGCTGAAGCTGCTTTGAAAGGGTGGAGCGTAGGTTCGATGTCTGTGGAAGAATATTACAAGACAGGAGTACGGGCTGCCATGACTTTCCTTTCAGATAATTATGATTGTGAAGAAATTACTGATGAAGAATTCGATGAATATTATAGCAATAACCCGATTGGATATACAGATGAGCAGAAAGTTCGTTCTATCAATACACAAGCCTGGATCCTGCATTTCCTGAATCCTGCTGAATGTTGGGCGAACGTGAGACGTTCCGGTTATCCGGTACTGAAGTCTCCGGCTGAATATGGATTCGAACAATATCTGACAGACGGTAAAGATATTCCGGTTCGCTTCTGTTATCCGATTCTGGAATCTTCCTATAACAAGCAAAGTTACGATGAGGCCTTACAAAGAATGGGTGGTCAGGATAGTTGGTATACTCACGTATGGTGGGATTCTGTAAACTAATTTTTAAAAACAATGGGTATGAACAAGATATATTTAAAACTGATGGCTGTACTGATGGTTATGGGTATGGCATGTGTTTCATGTAGCGAGGAGGAACCATTCTCTACAATTACTCCGGATGATTATCCGCAGATTCTGGATCCTGTATTTCCTGATTGGAGTAATGGTGAACCAGCAGTCATTTCACAGATTAGCCGTGATGCAAATTTTAAGATGAAGCTGACAGTAACACCTTCCGATTATACTGAAGTGACTTGGATGATTGATGGTGTAGAAGTGCAGAAAGGGGATACTATCAATATTTCCTTGGAAGCCGGGACATATCGTTTGAAAGTGGTGGCTACTACAACTGCAGGTGCTTCTACTTCCAGAGAAGCACAGATTGTGGTCAGTCCGCTTCAAGGTGAGCCTTGGTCGGAAGCTGTAGGGTTGGAACGGATTGTGGCAACAGGGACTACTTCCCGTTTGTATGGGACGAATCTTAGCTTGGTCAAAAGCATTAAAATCGGTGATATGACCGCTGATGTTACTGCATCCGGAAGTTCGGAATTAGGTGATTATATAGAATATGTAGTTCCAACCGATTTGACAGATGGCCAATACCGCATTAGTCTGGTGGATGTGGATGGAAACAGATTCGGCGCAAACCTTTTGACAGTGACAAGTTCTTCGCTTATTACCGGTGGATTTGAACACATCGCTGCAAACAGTGAATGGGTAATGACAGGATTGAATATGGACAAAATCACCAGTCTTGATGTCAATGGTACGGTAGTAACCGATTTCCTTAGAAAGAATGCTACAGAAATAGCGTTTACCTGTCCGGCTATGGCTGATGGAGAATACCTGTTGAAGGGTACTTCCAGCAACGGTCAGGAAGTGAAATTCTATGCTGGTGGTGAACTGGTAACCGAAGTTTCGTTTGCTGTTGTTTCTGAAACGATTCTTTGGGAGGGACACCATTATGTATCGTGGGATTATGAAGATGGCAACCCGAACAAGACATTCAGCTTGATACCGTTGGACGCATTCAACTCCATCATTGCCGGTAGTACCTTGAGTATCTATTATTCTGTGGAACCCGAGGCTGACTATCATCAGATTCGTACTACTACTGTTGCCTGGAATGATTTGCCGGGTACGTCAGTCGTCGAATTCCAGGAAGATGGAATGCTGGAAGTCGTGTTGACGCAAGAAGCACTGGATAAGATTAAGACCGAAGGAGGATTCTTGTGTGTAGGACATGGTTACTATGTAGATAGAGTATCAGTTAAATAGTTTATATACATTCCGTGGGTATAGTCGGCTTGAATTATATCCACGGATATGTAGTTTATGTACTGCTTTCTTGGAAAAGAAGGTATAAAATCATTTTGTATATGATAAGAAGATTATTTATAATTGTTTCTTTGTTGGTACTTGGGACAGCAAGCTATGCTTCTAACGGAGAATCTTTTGCGATAAGGCGAGGTGTTAATCTGAGCCATTGGTTGTCACAAAGGGTTGAAAACGGTCCAGCCATCAAGGACGGTATGCATGAAATCGATTTCAGAAAGATAGCTCGCGACGGGTTTGACCATGTTCGTCTTCCGATTGATGAGGAAGTGATGTGGAACGAACAGGGACAGAAGAATGAGGAGGCTTTTCATTTTCTTCATCAAGGGATTCGTTGGGCCATGCAGAATGATTTGCGGGTGATTGTAGACCTGCATATCATCAGATCTCATTATTTCAATGCGGGAAATGAAGGTAAACAGAACCGTTTGTGGAATGATGTCAACGAACAGAATCATTTTTTGGATTTATGGAAAGAGTTGGTGACTGAACTTAAAGTATATCCTACTTCTGCGGTTGCTTACGAAATTATGAATGAGCCTACTGCTCCTGACCACAGTGACTGGAATAAGTTACTGGCCAAAGCTTATCAGGTAATCCGTAGTGTAGAGAAGGACCGGGTTTTGGTTTTGGGCTCTAACATGTGGCAAGGAGTAGGGACATTCCAGTATCTGGAGGTGCCTCAAGGTGATCCGAATATTTTGCTTAGCTGTCATTTTTATGAACCGTTTCTGCTAAGTCACTATAAGGCCGAATGGACTGAATTTGGAAATTATCAGGGGAATGTACATTATCCGGGATATCTGGTGACCGATGATGAGTTCAATCGTTTATCGGAAACAGACAAGAAACTGGTAGGACGATGGAAGACACCTTGGAATCGCGAAACGTTGGTCTCTTTCTTGATGAAGGCCAAACAGGTGGCTGATGAAAAGGGATTGCACTTGTATTGTGGTGAATTCGGTATGTATGAAAAAGCACCTGTCGCCGATGCGTTGAGATGGTATAAGGATGTCATCAGTGTATTCGATAGCTTGGACATTGCATGGGCTAAATGGGATTACCAAGGCGGGTTCGGTATTTATACAGTCAAGAATCAACCGAAGACGGAACTGATCCAGACCATCCTGTCCGGCAAGAGTAAACCGATTATTGTAGGTGGTGTTCTGGCATACCTGAATGATAATCTTCCGATAGAAGAACGGGTGAAGGATGCTCTAAGTCGGATGACATTGGAAGAAAAGACACGTTTGAGCTATGCTGACGGTCGTTTTAGCACACCGGGGTGTGCGCGGTTGGGAATTCCGGGATTGATGTATTCGGACGGTCCTCATGGCGTACGTGCGGAAATCTGTTGGAACAGTTGGGATTATGCCGGATGGACAAACGACAGTTGTACGGCTTTTCCGGCACTTACGTGTCTGGCTTCTACCTGGAATCCTGTTTTGTCCAAGGCGTATGGAGTTGCCATCGGCGAAGAAGCACTTTTCCGTAACAAGAGTGTACTGTTGGGTCCCGGCGTAAATATTTACCGCACTCCCCTGAACGGACGAAATTTTGAGTATTTGGGTGAAGATCCTTATTTGGCAGCACGTATGTGTGTTCCTTATATTCAAGGAGTACAGGAAAACGGTGTAGCGGCTTGCGTGAAACATTATGCACTGAATAATCAAGAGCTATGGAGAAACCACATCGATGTACAGGTCAGTGACCGGGCGCTGTATGAAATCTATCTCCCGGCTTTCAAGGCTGCTGTCATGGAAGGAAAAACATGGACTATCATGGGAGCCTACAACAAGGTGAGAGGTACACATGCAGCTCATAACAAGTTATTGAACAATGACATCCTAAAAGGTGAGTGGGGATTCGACGGATGTGTAGTGACCGACTGGGGAGCCGCTCATGATACTTATGAAGCTGCCATGTATGGATTGGACCTGGAGCTGGGTACTTATACCAACGGATTGACCTCCAATTCTGATTTGGGTTACAACGATTATTATTTGGGAGATGCTTATCTGCGGATGATCAAAGATGGTAAAATACCGATGGAAGTTGTAGAAGAAAAGGCTGCACGTGTACTTCGGTTGATTTTCAGAACTTCCATGAATCGGAACAAAGGATTTGGAGCCATGGCGAATGAAAACCATGAAGAGACAGCTTATCGGATTGCAACAGAAGGTATTGTATTATTGAAAAATGAGTCTAGGTTTGATAAGAAACCTCTGTTGCCTATTCAGAAGGGAGCGTACAAACGTATCCTTGTCGTAGGTGACAATGCTATACGTAATCTGATGATGGGAGGAGGGTCTTCCGAGCTGAAGCCCAAGAAGGTAATTACCCCATTGGATGCATTGAAGGAGGAATTCGGCGATTGCATTACTTTCTCACAAGGGTACGTCGCAGGTCGGCCGATGTTTGATCGGGCGGATGTCATTCCTCAATCGGTTATCGATTCTCTTTATTCTGCTGCAATCGAAGAGGCCAAACAGGCTGATTTAGTGATTTTCCTGGGTGGATTGAATAAAAACTACCAACAGGATTGTGAAGGAGACGACCGGAAGACTTTCGAACTGCCTTTTGAACAGAACCGGCTCATTAAAGGTATTTTGGATGTCAACCAGAAGATGGTCCTTGTATTGACTAGTGGTAATGCTGTGGATATGCCGTGGATAGAAAAAGTTCCTTCTTTGATTCAGTCTTGGTATTTGGGTTCCATCGGTGGAAAAGCGTTGGCCGATGTATTGATTGGCGAAATTAATCCAAGCGGTAAACTGCCTTTCTCTTATCCGGTAAGATTGGAAGATTGTCCCGCTCATTTTTATGGAGAAATCAGTTATCCTGGAGACAGTATCCGTCAGGAGTATAAGGAAGATATTCTGGTGGGATACCGTTGGTACGATACAAAGAAAATCAAGCCTTTGTTTCCATTCGGTTATGGTTTAAGCTATACCGAATTCCAGTATGGCAAGCCTGTTGTATCAGCTACAGAATTGAAGGCAGGCGAATCTCTTGAAGTGAAAGTAACCGTGAAGAATACGGGCAAGGTAGCCGGTAAGGAAATCGTACAATTGTACATCGGCGATGAAAAATGCAGTGTTTTGCGTCCGGTTAAGGAACTGAAAGACTTTTATAAGGTGGAGCTCCAACCGGGAGAGGAGCAAGAGGTGGCCTTCACTGTAGAACGGGATGATTTGACATTTTTTGATGACGAGCGTCATGAGTGGATAGCAGAACCGGGTCGGTTCAAGATTTATATCGGACGTTCTTCGGAAGATATTGAGGGAACGGCAACGTTCATGTACTGTGATTGATTTTGTATATAGTAAAGAAATAAACGATAAAGACTTATAGTATGAAACAAATAAGAAATGTAGTAGGAGCCTTACTGTTGGGCGCTAATTTTTGTGCTTGTGGTAATGTCGAAAATAAAGTAGCGCCGGCTATTCCTGCTGATCCGGAAATAGAAGCCAATATCCAACAATGGCTGGAACGAATGACTTTGGAAGAGAAAATCGGTCAGATGTGTGAAATCACGATTGATGTCGTAACGGATTTCGGGGCTAGCAAGGAGAAAGGTTTTACCTTGAGTACGGCGATGCTTGATACCGTTATCGGTAAATATAAGGTAGGTTCCCTGTTGAATGTTCCTTTAAGTGTGGCGCAGGAGAAAGAAAAATGGGCAGAGGCCATCAAAATAATTCAGGATGTTTCCATGAAGGAGATTGGAATCCCCTGCATTTATGGAGTAGACCAAATCCATGGAACAACGTATACGTTGGGGGGAACCATGTTTCCCCAAGGTGTCAATATGGGAGCCACTTTCAATCGGGAATTGACACGGAAAGGAGCGGAAGTTTCTGCGTATGAAACCAAGGCCAGTTGTATTCCTTGGACTTACGCGCCGGTTGTTGATTTGGGACGAGACCCGCGTTGGTCGCGTATGTGGGAGAATTATGGAGAGGATTGTTATGTGAATGCTGAAATGGGTAAGGCCGCTGTTTCTGGTTTTCAGGGCAATGATCCGAATCATATCGGAGCATATAATGTAGCTGCCTGTATGAAGCATTATATGGGTTATGGTGTACCTGTATCCGGAAAGGACCGTACTCCTTCTTCCATTTCCCGCAGTGATATGAGGGAAAAGCATTTTGCTCCTTTCCTGGCTGCTGTTCGTAACGGTGCACTTAGTGTAATGGTCAATTCCGGGGTTGACAATGGTTTGCCCTTCCATGCCAACCGGGAGTTTCTGACCGAATGGTTGAAAGAAGACCTTAACTGGGATGGAATGGTAGTAACAGACTGGGCGGACATCAATAATCTGTGTACGCGTGACCATATCGCTGCTACCAAGAAAGAAGCTATCAAAATAGCCATCAATGCCGGTATCGATATGTCCATGGTTCCTTATGAAGTAAGTTTCTGTACGTATCTGAAGGAATTGGTGGAAGAGGGGGAAGTGCCGATGAGCCGTATTGACGATGCGGTAGCTCGTGTCTTGCGCCTGAAGTACCGTCTTGGGTTGTTCGACAATCCGTACTGGGATATCCGGAAATATGATAAGTTCGGTTCCAAAGAGTTTGCCGATATTGCATTGCAGGCTGCAGAGGAGTCGGAAGTCCTGCTTAAAAATGAAGGTGAGGTACTGCCTATTGTAAAAGGTAAACGCATCCTCCTGACCGGTCCGAATGCCAATTCTATGCGGTGTCTGAACGGAGGTTGGTCTTATAGTTGGCAGGGACATTTGGCTGATGAATGTGCGGGTGCATACAACACCATTTATGAATCACTCTGCAACAAATATGGCAAAGAAAACGTTATTTACGAACCGGGAGTAACATACGCATCTTATAAGAACGACAACTGGTGGGAGGAGAATACTCCTGAAATCGGCAAGGCGGTTGCAGCTGCTTCACGTGCCGATGTGATTGTGGCTTGTATCGGTGAAAATTCTTATTGCGAGACTCCGGGTAATCTGACCGATCTGACTCTTTCGGAGAATCAGCGTAATTTGGTCAAAGCATTGGCCAAGACGGGGAAACCGATTGTATTGGTCTTGAACGAAGGGCGTCCGCGACTTATCAATGATATCGAGCCTTTGGCACAAGGAGTTATCAATGTCATGTTGCCGAGCAATTATGGTGGTGACGCCTTGGCTAACCTGATGGCTGGCGATGCTAATTTTAGTGCGAAATTGCCTTTTACTTATCCGAAGTATATCAATGCACTTGCTACTTACGATTATAAACCGTGTGAGAATCTGGGACAAATGGGAGGTAATTACAATTATGATTCAGTCATGGATGTACAGTGGCCGTTCGGTTACGGTTTGAGTTATACTACTTATAAGTACAGTAACCTGAGAGCAGACAAGGCTTTGTTTAGCGCTGACGATGAGATTGTAGTGACGGTGGATGTGACCAATACCGGTAAGGTGGCAGGAAAAGAAGCAGTTCTGTTATTTTCCAAAGACCTGGTGGCAAGCAGTACACCGGATAATATCCGTTTGCGTAATTTTGAAAAGATTGCTTTGAATCCGGGTGAAACAAAGACTGTAAAAATGATAATCAACGGTAGTGACCTTGCCTTTGTTGGATATGATGGCAAGTGGCGTCTGGAAGCCGGAGACTTCAAGCTGAAGTGCGGTGACCAGTGGGTTGATTTGAAATGCGCTGAAACAAAAGTTTGGGAAACCCCTAACAAATAAGGAGAAGGAAAAGAACCTGCCGGATGAATCAGATGTATATCGGTTTGTCTGGCAGGGAATCTTTTTTATGTGTTTTCGGTGTGATTATGAATCTATCTCATATCTTTGTATGGTAATTGTATTCGATTCAAATACTTAAATTAAATCTGTTACTTATGAGTATGAATAAACACCTTTTCCCGCTGCTTTTGATAAGCTGTTTTTGTATATTCCCCCTATATGCCGGAATAGAGAGGTATGCGGATGATATGTTTCCGGATACAGATAATGAAGCCCTTACAGCTGAAAATGCTCGGGTGGCGTCTGATTTTAGAGATACTTCCTTGTCTCCCGAGGAAAGAGCCGAATTATTGTTGAAGGAACTGACGCTTCCGGAAAAGATTTCTTTGATGATGGATGTTTCCAAGCCGGTGGAACGTTTAGGTATCAAACCTTATAACTGGTGGAATGAGGCTCTTCATGGTGTGGCGCGTGCTGGTCTTGCCACTGTTTTTCCTCAGCCCATCGGAATGGCTGCTTCGTTCGATGATTCCCTCGTTTATCAGGTGTTTACTGCCGTTTCTGATGAGGCCCGTGCTAAAAATACCCATTATGTATCGATGGGTAGTCGGGAAAGGTATCAGGGATTGACGATGTGGACTCCTACCGTGAACATTTATCGGGATCCTCGCTGGGGACGTGGTATCGAGACTTATGGTGAAGATCCGTATCTGACCAGCCGGATGGGTGTGCAGGTAGTGAAAGGACTGCAGGGAACGAATGACGGCAAATATGATAAGCTGTATGCGTGTGCCAAACATTTTGCTGTGCACTCCGGACCGGAATGGAACCGGCATTCGTTTGATGTGGAGAATCTGACTCCCCGTGAACTCTATGAAACCTATTTGCCTGCCTTCAAGTCGTTGGTACAAGAGGCCGATGTAAAGGAAGTGATGTGTGCTTATAACCGTTTTGAAGGTGAACCCTGCTGTGGCAATAAGCGTCTGCTTACACAGATTTTGCGGGAGGAATGGGGATTTGACGGCATTGTGTTGAGTGACTGCTGGGCCATCAATGATTTTTTCAGTGAAAACGGACACAAGACTCACAAGGATTCGGCTTCTGCGGCTTCTGCGGCTGTCTTGAGCGGAACTGATCTGGAATGTGGAGCGACTTTCGAATCCTTGACAGAGGCTGCCCGCAAAAATCTGATTGATGAAGAGGCGGTAGACCGTTCCTTGAAACGGCTGTTGAAAGCGCGCTTTGCTTTGGGAGAGATGGATGATCCTGGTGAGGTTTCGTGGACTAAGATTCCGTATTCTGTAGTGGCTTCGCCGGCACACGATTCATTGGCCTTGAAAATGGCGAGAGAATCCATGACACTGTTACTTAACAAGGATGGAATATTGCCGCTGAAACGTGGAGGCTTACAGGTGGCTGTTATGGGACCCAATGCCAAGGACTCGGTGATGATGTGGGGAAACTACAACGGAATGCCTGCCCGGACAGTGACTATTCTGGAGGGAATTCAATCGGCTTTGGGTAAAGGTGACAGACTGATATATGAACAGGGATGTCCGTGGGTAGGAGAGACTTTGTTGGAAAGTGTATTCAGTAAATGTCGCTCTGAAAAGGGGCCTGGGTTTACTGCTCAATATTGGAATAATGTCAATCACGAAGGAGTGGCCGATGTAGAGAATCAGGTGCTTACTCCGTTTAATTTCTGTACGTCAGGAGCAACGGTTTTTGCTCCTGGAGTAAATCTGACAGACTTTTCTGCTACCTACCGTAGCAGTTACATTCCGGAAGTATCCGGTGAAATCGTTTTTGACCTGTATTCGTTCGGTAAAGGCAGGCTGACGGTCAATGGGAAGGAGTTGTTGGCATTCCATAACCACCATGGAGGAAACAGGCAGTCTTGTTCCATGCAGGTAGTGGCCGGAAAGAAATACGATATTACACTGGATTTCGAATATCTACAGAGCGATGCACAGCTTAATTTTGATATGGGATTCAAGCGAAAGGTAGACATAGCCAGGTCTGTGGATGCCGTGAAGGAGGCGGATGTCGTAATTTTTGTCGGTGGTATTTCTCCAAGTCTGGAAGGAGAAGAGATGGGCGTTGACTTGCCTGGCTTCCGGAAAGGAGACCGTTTAAGTATCGAATTGCCGGATGTACAGCGAAAACTACTTGCGGCGTTGCATGATGCCGGGAAGAAAGTGATTCTGGTGAATTGTTCCGGTTCTCCCATTGGACTTGTGCCTGAAACGGTTACCTGTGATGCCATTCTGCAGGCTTGGTATCCCGGACAGCAGGGAGGAACTGCTGTAGCCGATGTATTGTTCGGTGATTATAATCCGGCGGGTCGGCTTCCGGTAACGTTCTATCGGGATGTCAACCAATTGCCCGATTTTGAAGATTATAGCATGGCGGGGCGGACGTATCGTTTTATGACGGACAAACCACTTTTCCCGTTTGGATATGGTCTGAGTTATACCACTTTCCGGTATGGAACCGTTAAGTTGGATAAGACAACCGTAGCTGATGGAGAAAAGTTACAGGTTACCGTACCTGTTTCGAACGTTGGAAACCGGGATGGAGAAGAAGTTGTTCAGCTTTATCTGCATAAGCAGAACGATGAGCAAGGACCGGTCAAGACGCTTCGTTCCTTCAAGCGGGTATCTATTCCTCAAGGACAAACGGTCGATGTCCAATTCGAATTGTCAGGCAAGGAATTGGAGTGGTGGGACGACCGGTCGAATACCGTGAAGTTGTCTCCTGGAACTTACAAGTTGGGAGTAGGAGGCAGTTCGGAGGTAGAAATGTATTCGTCATTTACAGTCCTTGAATAGTTTCAGATATTTTTGCTAGAGATTGGTTAGGGTCGGTCAGGTATTTGGTTAAATCCAAAAGCTTTGTGCCGACCCTTTTTTAGTTGAACCGATAAGGTTACAAAAAAAGGAAGTACTGATTATCAGCACTTCCTTCTGGAGCCGAAAGCGGGACTCGAACCCGCGACTTACTCATTACGAATGAGTTACTCTACCAACTGAGTTATTTCGGCAACTCTTTTGAGCATTCCTTTTCAAAAGCGATGCAAATTTACGGCTTTCTTTGAATACACAAAACAAAATCCCTAAAAAAGTGAGAAAAAAATGAAGGAAGGCGGATGGATGAAAAAAAATCGAAACATTGAATCAGAAACTTGTCTTTTCGTTAGATTGTTTTTTCAAAAGTCACTATATTTGCAACTCGAATTGTGATGTGACATAAATTCGTTGGATGAATAGATTGAAAGATTATTATAAGGAGAAATTCATTGGATATTCGAACGCAGGGTCGGATGATTTTAATTTCGGGACAAATGGAAATGAAGCTGTCAGTCTGAAGCTGTTTCCCTTTGCTTATTTTTTCTTTTACATGCAACGGCAGATAGCTTTCACATCGTTTTTTTTCTTCCATTGTTTTTTCATATCGTTTTGTTTAATACTACGACACCCGGAATTGCTTTTCGGCATATCCGGGCGTTGTTGCATTTGTACGTAACCGAAAGGTGAAGAAAAAGGCATGGAGCAGAACAGCAGATACAGATACAAAAAACTTTTATAGCTAGATATGGAACCACTAAAACATGAATGCGGTGTCGCAATGATCCGGTTGCTTAAACCGTTGGAATATTATCAGGAAAAATATGGTACCTGGATGTACGGGCTGAACAAACTCTACCTGCTGATGGAAAAGCAGCATAACAGAGGGCAGGAAGCCGCAGGACTGGCATGTGTGAAACTACAGGCCAATCCGGGTGAGGAATACATGTTCCGTGAACGTGGCCTCGGTTCGGGTGCCATTACAGAAATATTCAGTACGGTTCACGGTTGTTTCAAGGATCTGACACAGGAGCAGCTTCACGATGCCGAATATGCCAAGCAGTGTCTGCCGTTTGCCGGAGAACTGTATATGGGACATTTGCGTTACTCTACTACTGGCAAAAGTGGTATCTCTTATGTGCACCCGTTTCTCCGTCGTAATAATTGGCGGGCCAAGAATCTGGCTTTGTGCGGGAATTTCAACCTGACGAATGTTGATGAAATTTTTGCAGATATTACGGCAGACGGTCAGCATCCCCGGAAATATGCCGATACTTACATCATGTTGGAGCAGGTGGGACACCGTTTGGACAGAGAAGTGGAACGTCTTTATAACGAATGCAGTTCCGAAGGGCTGGTGGGTATGGACATTACGCATGCCATCGAAGACCGGATTGACTTGACTAATGTACTGAAGACTTCAAGTCCGAAATGGGACGGAGGATATGTCATCTGCGGGTTGACCGGTAGCGGAGAATGTTTTGCCGTGCGCGACCCTTGGGGCATCCGTCCGGGCTTTTGGTACATGGATGATGAAATCATGGTCTTGGCTTCGGAACGTCCGGTTATCCAGACTGCCCTGAATGTTCCGGCAGACAGTATTCAGGAACTGGAACCGGGACAAGCCATTTTAGTGAATAAGAAAGGTGAGATGCGTCTGGCGCAGATTAATGAGCCGAAACAGAAGAAGGCCTGTTCGTTTGAACGTATCTATTTCAGCCGTGGCAGTGATATTGATATTTATCGTGAACGCAAGTTATTGGGTGAAAAACTGGTCAATCCGATTCTGAAGGCTATTGACAACGACGTGGTACATACGGTGTTCTCTTTCATTCCGAATACGGCAGAGGTGGCTTTTTACGGTATGCTGGAAGGTTTTGACAATTACCTGAACCAACTGAAGATTAAGCGTATCGAAGCTTTGGGTCACAAGCCGAGCCATAGCGAATTGGAACAGATTCTTTCACAACGTATCCGGAGTGAGAAGGTGGCCATTAAGGACATCAAACTCCGTACCTTCATCGCCGAAGGAAATACCCGTAACGACTTGGCTGCCCATGTGTATGATATAACTTACGGAAGCCTGATTCCGTATGAGGATAATCTGGTCATCATCGATGACAGTATTGTGCGTGGAACGACGCTGAAACAGAGTATTATCAGTATTCTGGACCGTCTGCATCCGAAGAAGATTGTCATCGTGTCTTCCTCTCCGCAAGTGCGTTATCCTGATTATTACGGTATCGATATGGCAAGTATGGAACAGTTCATCGCCTTTAAGGCAGCCGTTGCATTGCTGGTGGATCGGGGCATGGTGGATGTTATCCGCGAAGCCTACCGGAAATCGAAGGAACAGGCAGGACTGCCGAAAGAACAGATGGTGAACTATGTGAAGGAAATCTATGCGCCGTTCACGGACGAAGAGGTTTCCGCCAAGATGGTGGAACTGCTGACACCGGCCGGTACCCAGGCCAAGGTAGAGATTGTCTATCAGACACTGGAAGGCCTGCACGAAGCATGTCCGGCACATGAGGGAGACTGGTACTTCAGCGGCGATTATCCTACTCCGGGGGGTGTGAAACTGGTGAACCAGGCGTTCATCGATTACGTGGAACAGAATTTCAATTTTTAATAGAAACGACAATACATATAAATAAAGGTAATGAGAAATGTAACATTGATCCTCGACGACGGGAGCCGCTTCCATGGCAAGTCGTTCGGCTATGAGAAACCGGTAGCCGGTGAAGTGGTGTTCAACACAGCAATGACCGGCTATCCTGAGAGCTTGACCGACCCTTCGTATGCCGGTCAGCTGATGACGCTGACTTACCCGCTGGTAGGTAACTATGGGGTACCTCCGTTTACTATCGAAGCAAACGGTATACCTACATTCATGGAGAGTGAGAAAATCCATGCCGAAGCGATTATCGTAAGCGATTACAGCGAGAACTACAGCCATTGGAATGCTGTGGAAAGCCTTGCCGAATGGCTGAAGCGTGAACAGATTCCGGGAATCACTGGCATCGACACCCGTGAGCTGACTAAAGTGTTGCGTGAGCACGGGGTGATGATGGGAAAAATCGTATTCGACGACGAGCCGGATAACATTCCGGAGGCTACTTATGCCGGCGTGAATTACGTGGACAAGGTTTCCTGCAAGGAAGTTATCCGTTATAACGAAGGTGAAGGTAAGAAAAAGGTGGTACTGGTAGATTGCGGTGTGAAATCGAACATCATCCGTTGTCTGCTGAAACGTGATGTAGAAGTCATCCGTGTACCTTGGAACTACGATTTCAATGCGTTGGAATTCGATGGTCTCTTCATCTCGAACGGTCCGGGTGACCCTGATACCTGCGATGCTGCCGTACAGAACATCCGTAAGGCCATGCAGAACGAGAAGCTGCCTATCTTCGGTATCTGTATGGGTAACCAGTTGCTTTCCAAAGCCGGAGGCGCTAAAATCTACAAGCTGAAATACGGACACCGCAGCCACAACCAGCCGGTACGTATGGTAGGTACAGAGAAATGTTTCATTACCTCACAGAACCACGGTTATGCGGTAGACAACAATACATTGGGAACCGATTGGGAACCGCTCTTCATCAACATGAACGACGGTTCGAACGAAGGTATCCGTCACAAGAAGAATCCTTGGTTCTCGGCACAGTTCCATCCGGAAGCTGCCAGCGGTCCGACCGATACGGAATTCCTGTTCGATGAATTTGTAAAGTTGCTGTAATCCATTAAAAGAAGAAAGAAATGAAAGAAAATATAAAGAAAGTATTGCTGTTAGGTTCCGGAGCCTTGAAAATCGGTGAAGCCGGTGAATTCGACTATTCAGGTTCGCAGGCCCTGAAGGCGCTGAAGGAAGAAGGTATCGAAACTGTCCTCATCAACCCGAACATCGCGACCGTGCAGACCTCTGAGGGGGTTGCCGACAAGATTTATTTCCTTCCGGTGACTCCGTATTTCGTAGAAAAGGTGATTGCCAAGGAACGTCCGGACGGTGTGCTCCTGTCTTTCGGTGGACAGACGGCATTGAACTGTGGTGTGGCTCTGTATAAGGCAGGTATCTTCGAAAAATATGATACACGCGTGCTGGGTACACCGGTACAGGCCATCATGGATACGGAAGACCGTGAGCTTTTCGTGAAGAAGCTGGATGAAATCAATGTGAAGACAATCAAGAGTGAAGCGGTAGAGAATATCGAGGATGCACGCCGTGCCGCCAAGGAATTGGGTTATCCGGTCATCATCCGTGCCGCATACGCACTGGGAGGTCTGGGCTCTGGTTTCTGCGACAACGAAGAAGAACTGAACGTACTGGCCGAGAAAGCTTTCTCTTTCTCTCCGCAGGTGTTGGTGGAAAAGAGTCTGAAAGGCTGGAAGGAAGTGGAATACGAAGTGGTGCGCGACCGTTTCGACAACTGTATCACCGTATGTAACATGGAAAACTTCGACCCGCTGGGTATCCATACCGGTGAGTCTATCGTTATCGCTCCTTCGCAGACTTTGACTAACAGCGAATATCATAAGCTGCGTGAACTCGCTATCCGCATCATCCGTCACGTAGGTATCATCGGTGAATGTAACGTACAGTATGCTTTCGACCCTGAATCGGAAGATTACCGTGTCATCGAGGTGAATGCCCGTCTGAGCCGTTCTTCAGCCTTGGCTTCCAAGGCTACCGGTTATCCGTTGGCTTTTGTTGCCGCTAAGTTGGGCTTGGGTTACGGTCTGTTCGACCTGAAGAACTCGGTTACCAAGACCACTTCTGCTTTCTTCGAACCTGCGTTGGACTATGTGGTATGTAAGATTCCTCGCTGGGATTTGGGTAAGTTCCACGGCGTAGACCGCGAACTGGGCTCATCCATGAAATCGGTAGGTGAAGTCATGGCCATCGGACGTACCTTTGAAGAAGCTATCCAGAAAGGCTTGCGTATGATTGGTCAGGGCATGCACGGTTTCGTGGAAAACAAGGAACTGCAGATTGCCGATGTCGACAAGGCGTTACGTGAACCGACCGACAAGCGTATCTTCGTTATCTCGAAGGCAATGCGTGCCGGTTATACAGTCGACCAGATTCATGAACTGACGAAGATTGACAAGTGGTTCCTTGACAAGCTGATGAATATCATGCAGACTTCCATGGAACTCCAACAATGGGGAAATAACCATACACAGCTTTCACAGTTGCCGAACGAACTGTTGATGAAGGCGAAACGTCAGGGATTCTCTGACTTCCAGGTAGCCCGTGCCATCGGTTATCAGGGTGATATGGAAGACGGTAGCCTGGCTATCCGTAATCACCGTAAACAGCAGGGCATCGTGCCGGTAGTGAAACAGATTGATACCTTGGCAGCCGAATATCCGGCACAGACCAACTACCTGTACCTGACCTACAGCGGTGTAGCCAACGATGTACATTATCTGGGCGACCATAAATCGATCGTCGTACTCGGTTCGGGCGCTTACCGTATCGGTTCATCGGTAGAATTCGACTGGTGTGGTGTACAGGCCTTGAATACCATCCGTCAGGAAGGTTACCGTTCGGTAATGATTAACTATAACCCGGAAACCGTATCTACCGATTATGATATGTGCGACCGTCTGTATTTCGACGAGTTGACATTCGAACGTGTCATGGATATTCTGGAACTGGAAAATCCGCACGGAGTCATCGTTTCTACCGGTGGACAGATTCCGAATAACCTGGCCATGCGTCTGGACGCACAGCATGTAAACATCCTCGGTACTTCTGCCAAGAGCATTGACAATGCCGAAGACCGTGACAAGTTCTCGGCTATGCTGGACCGTATCGGTGTGGACCAGCCGGAATGGAGTGCATTGACTTCTATGGAAGACATCAATGCCTTCATCGAGAAAGTTGGATTCCCGGTACTGGTACGTCCGTCATATGTACTTTCAGGAGCTGCCATGAACGTATGTTCCAACCAGGAAGAATTGGAGCGCTTCCTGAAACTGGCTGCCAATGTTTCCAAGAAACATCCGGTGGTAGTAAGCCAGTTCATCGAACATGCTAAGGAAGTGGAAATGGATGCTGTTGCTCAGAACGGTGAAATCATCTGCTATGCTATCAGTGAACACATCGAATTTGCAGGTGTGCATTCAGGTGATGCTACTATCCAGTTCCCGCCTCAGAAACTGTATGTAGAGACTGTACGCCGTATCAAACGTATTTCCCGTCAGATTGCAAAAGAGCTGAACATTTCAGGTCCGTTCAACATCCAGTTCCTGGCACGTGAGAACGATATCAAAGTAATCGAATGTAACCTGCGTGCCAGCCGTTCGTTCCCGTTCGTCAGCAAGGTGCTGAAGCTGAATTTCATCGAACTGGCTACCAAGGTGATGTTGGGATTGCCGGTAGAAAAACCGGAAAAGAACCTGTTCGACCTGGATTACGTGGGTATCAAAGCCAGCCAGTTCTCGTTCAACCGTCTGCAGAAAGCCGACCCGGTATTGGGCGTGGATATGGCTTCTACAGGTGAAGTAGGTTGCATCGGTGATGATACTTCATGTGCGGTACTGAAAGCTATGTTGTCTGTCGGTTATCGTATTCCGGAAAAGAATGTCCTGATGTCTACCGGTACCTTGAAACAGAAGGTTGATTTGCTTCAGGCTGCCCGTGAACTCAAGGCCAAAGGATATAACATTTTTGCTACCGGAGGTTCATCGAAGTTCCTGACCGAAAACGGTGTAGAGAATACCCGTGTGTACTGGCCAAGTGAAGAAGGTCAGCCACAGGCGCTTGAGATGCTTCATAAGAAAGAAATCGATATGGTAGTGAATATTCCGCGTGACCTGACAGCTACAGAGTTGGAGAACGGATACAAGATTCGCCGTGCTTCTATAGACCTGAATATTCCTTTGATTACGAATGCCCGTTTGGCCAGTGCCTTTATCCATGCCTTCTGTACCATGGACATTGAAGACATTGCCATCAAGAGCTGGGACGAATATAAATAAATCCGGTTGATTAGGAAATTGTTTAAATGCCGCCTGGAAGAGATGACTTCCGGGCGGCGTTTCTTTATCTGAAAAATGTCCGTTCGTTTCAATCAAAACGAACGGACATTTTCTGTAAAAGGCGAGTTCGTTTTGATTCAAACGAACGTTCGAAATGATACATGGGTTGATGGCTGTGCGGATAACCCTCACGCAGTAGCAGTCAGGCGGATTTCTCGGTTTACTTTATTTTTCTTCTGTTCAGTTCCTGTTGGTATTTTCTGGCATTCGCCAGATGTTGCGTAAAGGTGGCCGCAAAGTTATGAGTACCTGAAAAATCTTCTTTGGCGCACATGTAAAGATAGTCATGGCGGGTATAGTTCAGGACACTTTCGATTCCTTGGATGGAAGGGATGCGGATGGGACCCGGAGGCAATCCTGTATGTTTATACGTATTATAGGGGCTTTCCGTTTCCAGATGAGCATGAAGGATACGTCGTAATCCGAAATCCTGTAAGGCAAATTTTACAGTCGGGTCTGCCTGCAATGGCATTTCGGCATGCAGACGGTTCATGTAGAGACCGGCTACCATCGGTTTTTCAGCATTGTTGGCTGTCTCTTCTTCTACGATGGAGGCTAGTGTCACCACCTCCTCCGGAGTCAGTCCGATACTTTGTGCTTTCGCTTTCCGTTCTTTGTTCCAGAAACGGTCGTGCTCTTTCTGCATCCGTTTGACAAAAGCTTCCGGTGTCATGGTCCAATAGACTTCGTAAGTATTCGGAATAAACAGGCAGGGGAGTGTTTCTGTGCTGTAACCTATCTGGGCACAATATGTGCTGTCCATCAATAGCCGGGCCAGGTTGGAGGAGTCTGTCATCAGCTGATGAGATACAGTTTTCAACAGTTTTCCTACAGTGCGTACGCTCGGCAATGTCAGGTTGACGGGAGTTTGGGCTCCTGATTTCAAACGCCTGTAGACAGTCAGGCAATTGTCCGATTGACTGAACCGATAGGCTCCCGGATGAATCGGATCCAGTCCTCCTACTGTTGTCAGAAGCTTGAATCCTTTCAGACTCGACGCCTGTAATTGGGTCGTCAGCTTATGACAGATTGAATCGGTATTGTCATCGGCATCTATATAGAGGTAGGTGTTCTTTTCAATTCTGAACGGATGGTTCATTACGGTTATTATTCCGGTAATTCCTGTTGCAACGACTACAAGAATGATACCTACGATAAGGAAAATGTATTTTTTTCTCATGGATATTATTCATTGACGCTGCAAATATACTCTAAATATCCTGAATCTGATGGAATGCCTGAAAGAAACTGTTATTGTAGCTGTAGTTAGTTGGCTTTTATAGCAATGGTAGAATAAGAACGGCAATGTCTGGATTTCCGCTTCTTCAGAAAATAAAGGGCTGTCTCAGTCAGAAGTGAGGCAGCCCTTGTATGCGAATATGTGTCGGGTTATTTTTCATCATTCTTCCGGATTTCGACCCGGCGTATCTTGCCGCTGATGGTTTTCGGAAGTTCGTCTACGAACTCAATGACACGAGGATATTTGTAAGGAGCGGTCACTTTCTTTACGTGGTTCTGAAGTTCTTTGATGAGAGCGTCTCCTGCTTTATCCTTGTAGTCTTTCGATAGTACGATGGTGGCTTTTACTACTTGTCCACGGATTTCATCCGGTACACCGGTAATAGCACATTCTACTACAGCCGGATGTGTCATCAATGCACTTTCCACTTCGAACGGGCCGATGCGGTAACCGGAACTCTTGATGACATCATCGGCACGGCCTACAAACCAAAGGTAGCCGTCTTCATCTTTCCAGGCTACATCGCCTGTGTAATAAACTCCGTCATGCCATGCTTCGCGGGTGCGTTCCGCATCGCGGTAGTATTCCTTGAAAAGACCGAGTGGTTTTCCTTTATCTGTGCGGATGACAATCTGTCCCTGTTCACCGGCTTCAACCGAACGTCCGTCGTTATCGATCAGGTCTACATCATATTGAGGATTCGGGAGTCCCATACTGCCTGGTTTCGGTTCCATCCAAGGCATGGTAGCCACGGTCAGGGTGGTTTCTGTCTGTCCGAAACCTTCCATCAGTTTGATTCCGGTCAGTTTCTTGAACGTCTCGAATACGGCCGGGTTCAACGCTTCACCTGCGATGGTACAGTACTGCAGGTGTGAAAGGTCGTACTTCGTCAGGTCTTCGTGGATGAGGAAGCGGAAGATGGTAGGAGGCGCGCAAAGTGAGGTGACATGATAATCCTGTATCTTTTGCAGAATGTCGGCCGGAGTGAATTTCTCGTGGTCGTATACGAATACGTTGGCGCCGGCAATCCATTGTCCATACAGCTTTCCCCATACGGCTTTTCCCCAGCCGGTATCGGCAATGGTCAGATGCAGGCTGTCCGGCTTCAGGTTGTGCCAGATATATCCGGTAACGATGTGTCCCAACGGATAAGTGAAATCGTGTGCAACCATTTTGGGCTCGCCGGTTGTACCGCTGGTGAAATACATCAGTGAGATGTCATCGTTGCTGTTCGGATGTTCGGGCTTGACGAATGGAGCGGCGTTCTCGATTCCTTGATGGAAATCTTCGAAGCCTTCGGGAATTTCCGGGCCTACGCTGACCAGACGCTGTACGCTGGGAGATTCAGGCATGGCAGCCGTGATATGGTCGGTGATGACAGCTTCGCCGGCACAGACAATCATTTTGATATCGGCGGCATTACAGCGGTAAACGATGTCTTTTTTGGTCAGCAGGTGAGTGGCAGGGATAACTACCGCTCCCAGTTTGTGCAGGGCTACGATGCTGAACCAGAATTCATACCGGCGTTTCAGGATAAGCATCACCATGTCACCGTGACCGATGCCCAGACTCTGGAAGTAACTGGCTGTCATGTCGGTATAGCGTTTCATGTCGGCGTATGTGAATTGGCGGTGTTCACCCTTGTCGTTGGTCCAGAGTAAGGCTGGTTTGTCGGGTTGTTCGGCTGCCCAGGCATCGACTACATCGTATCCGAAGTTGAAGTTGTCCGGTACGTTTATTTTCAGGTTGTCTATGAAGTCCTGTTGTGAAGTGAAATGGGTCTGTTTTAAAAATCTTTCTAACATAATCTTTGAATTGGAATTGGAATGAATCGAGGTGGGGAAGGGCGATCCGGTCGGAACCGTCTCTTCATCTTTCGTACTTCATTCTTTGTTTACATGATGATGGCCAAGAATCGTACGGTTTTTCCATCGAGCGCTTTCATGCCGTGTGGCAGCTGGGAATTGAAATAGATACTGTCTCCTACATTCAGAGTCAGTTCCTTGCCTCCGATACTCAGCAGCAGTCTTCCTTCTACTACCAGGTTGAATTCCTGTCCTTCGTGGGTATTGTAGTGCATCGGATTGTCGTTGGGTTCAACGGTAACGATGAACGGGTCTGCTTTCCGGTTCTTGAATCCGGCAGCCAGCGACTGGTATTTGTAGGCTTTGGTACGTTCTACGCTGACACCCTTTCCGGCCCGTGTCAGGAAGTAAGTGTTCATCTTGGGCTCTTCTCCGAACATCAGTGCGTCGAGGGCTATGCCGTAGCGACGGGCAATCTGCTGCATCATGCTTACGGAAATATCATATTCGCCCGATTCTGCCTGTTCGTATTCTTTTCGGTCGATACCGCATTCATTTGCTAGTTCTTCTGTCGTCAGTTCCATGGCGTCACGCAGTCCACGCAGACGCTCAGCTATTTGTTTTATTTGTTCGTCCATAGAATGAATGGTTATTAAAAAGTGTTTTTCATGGGTAAAATTATACAATTATTTGGAATCTACTATCAGAATGTGAATTTTTTTTATCCAAATGAGTGGAATTGGATAGGATAGGGGGTTCTATGGGCCGGAAGGATAAGTATGGGTATAAAAAAAGCTGTCATGCTTGATGCGTGACAGCTTTTTAAAATTCGTTTAAGAGGCAGATTATGCTTCAGCGAAAGGAACTACAGAAACGTAGCTCTTGTCTTCGCGACCTTTCTTGAAACATACAGTACCGTCTACCAATGCGTAAAGAGTGTGGTCACTACCCATACCTACATTGTTACCTGGGTTATGAACTGTTCCTCTTTGACGAACAATGATGTTACCAGCTTTACAAGCTTCGCCACCGAATATCTTTACGCCTAATCTTTTGCTTTCTGATTCACGGCCGTTCTTAGAACTACCTACACCTTTTTTATGAGCCATTTTCTTCTACGTTTTTAATGATTAAGCAATAACTTGTTTGATAGTCAATTCAGTAAACTGCTGACGGTGACCGTTCAGTTTTCTGTAACCTTTTCTTCTCTTTTTGTGGAATACCAGTACTTTGTCACCTTTTACCAGATGTGAAGCTACTTCGCAAACCACTTTTGCGCCTTCTACTACAGGAGCACCTACTGTTACAGTGCCATTGTTGTCTACCAACAATACTTTGTCAAATTCAACAGTTGCACCGTTTTCAGCATTCTGAATGTGCTGAACAAACAGTTTCTTGCCTTCTTCAGCTTTAAACTGCTGACCGTTAATTTCTACAATTACGTACATTATTTTTATGATTAAACGGGTTTCTTCCGCAAGGTGAACCGCTCTCATCCGGTTACTTGTTTACCTCCACGGACTCAAATCGGGTGCAAAGGTACTCTTTTAAAATGAAATAGCCAATATTTTCTGTGAAATTTTTCGATAAAAACAGATAACTTTCCACTTGTCTTTATAGTATTCCTAAATCTTTAGCTATCCGGCATGCTTCAATTGAATTCTTGACCTGAAGTTTCCCAAGAATCTCCTGCCTATGTCTGTTCACTGTATGGATACTGATGGTAAGTATTTCGGCTATCTGTTTGCTTGTCCATCCTTGGTGAATCAGGCGTAATACCTGTTTTTCTCTTTCGGAAAGTATCTGTGTAGAATCCTTGTTCTTCAGTTCTATCAGTTGGCCTGTTACAGAATATACAACAGCGCTTTTTCCGGGCATTTCCAGACTCAGTGGTGTATAAAGGCATAAAGCCAGCCACATGGTATTTGGAGCATTTTTAACAGGTATGTAAAATAACCGGTGTAGGGTAGAGTGGTAATGTCCTGCTGCATCTTTTATGCGCAGTTTGTTTATCAGGTAGAAATCTTTCCGTTTGTTTTTAGGCTGGTGCTTTATGAAGTGAAAAAACTTGAGTTCCTGCAGATTCTTTTGATATAAGTCGTCTGGATGTATCAGCTTGAAGATTCCTTCTTCCCAAATGGAATGTATACAGTCGACTTTTTCCGTTCCTTTCAGTCCCAAGAACTCGGAGAATCCACCATAATAAATATAACTGATATTGGTCTGCATGTCACTTAATACAGAAATGGCATTTTCCATGCAGGCATATCTGTGGGCAACTTCTCTGTATTTGTCCAGTTCACTAGAAGTGTAGGAATGGCCCATGAAGTTTTGTTTCAACAGTTCCTTGTTTAATTTATCGATAATGTCCATGATGAAAAATGGTTATTTATAGTCATTGTATATGCTGTCTGAATGCTCTATTTTTGCAAAAGTAATTAAAAATCCAATTGAAATATCTTTGGGTAAATATTCATTATCAAATCATCAAGACAATGAGAAAGTTTATATTGGCAGGTTTGCTTTTTTTAGGTAGTGTACAGTTGGGATGGGCACAATCTCTGGAGAAGATGCAATGGTTTAATGAGCCGGAACAATGGGAAATTAAAGACAATACGCTGGTTATGTCGGTTACCCCACAAAGTGATTATTGGCGGATTTCTCATTATGGATTTACAGTAGACGATGCCCCTTTCTATTATGCGACATACGGGGGAGAGTTTGAAGTGAAGGTAAAGGTTTCGGCAGATTACAAGGCACGTTTTGATCAGGCCGGAATGATGCTTCGTATTGATAAGGAGAATTATATCAAGACCGGTATTGAGTTTGTAGATGGTAAGTTTAATCTGAGTACTGTTGTGACTCATCATACTTCCGACTGGAGTGTTATTACTTTGGACAAGCCTGTTCCGTATGTTTGGATAAAGGCTGTAAGACGGCTGGATGCCGTAGAGATTTTCTATTCTTTTGATGACAAGGAATATATCATGATGCGGAATGCCTGGTTGCAGGACAATACTCCGGTCAGGGTCGGTCTGATGGCTGCTAGTCCCGACGGTGATGGCTTCCAGGCTACCTTCGAACATTTCAAGGTAAAACATTTGCCGGACCAGCGTCGGTTGGAATGGTTGAAGAAAAATCAGGAATAGAATATCTGACTGACGGAAATTATTCCGCCAGCTCATCCAGGGTAGCAGCGATGCATACATGGGGATAAACTGCCAGCTCTTCGCGGGTAGTCATGCCGTGTAGTACTCCTGCAAAGTCTACTCCGGCATTTCGGGCAGTTTCGGCGTCAACCGTACTGTCTCCGATATATAAGGTAGTTGCCTTATCGGCCTGCAGGCGTTCGATGGCAATGTTCAGACCTTCAGGAGACGGTTTGGAACTTTTGACATCTTCTCCACCTACGATGATGTTGAAGAATCCTTCCGGGAATACCTTTCCTACCAGTTCCAGGATACGGTAGCGGTATTTGGTGGAAATGATTCCGATGGCTGCACCTTTGGCCTTCAGGGTATGAAGTACTTTTTCTGTTTCCTGGAACAGCCTGGTGTTTACAGTCATATGCTGGTCCGCTTCCTTCACGTATTCTTTCCGGAATGTCTCCAGTGTATCTGTATCGGTGACTCCTGTCAAGATGGAAAAAGATTCGGGAAGTGTCTTTCCGATAGTCCGCTTGATGGTATGGTCGTCTATGTGGTGGAATCCGTGACGTTCAAGCACATTCCGGAAGCAGATGACGATACCGCGGGAGGAATCGGCCAGGGTGTAGTCAAAATCGAACAGGTAGGTTTGATAGGTCTTCATGAAATTTATTGATATTTTGAAACTGATATATAAAATATCAGGGCGTTTCCGTAGAAGGTTAAACCTTCGGGAAGCGTCCTGATACGTTGTTTGGGTTTATTTTCTAATCCATCTGTGTGTAATTCTTGGCCAGACCTCCTTCACTGGTTTCCTTGTATAGAGACGGCAGGTCATGTCCGGTTTGTTTCATTACTTCCACTACTTTATCGAACGATACCCGGTGATGTCCGTCTGTGAAAGCCGAATAAATATTGGCATCTAAGGCACGGGCTGCAGCATAGGCATTTCGTTCGATGCAAGGAATCTGTACCAGTCCGCATACCGGGTCACAGGTCATCCCCAAGTGATGTTCCAGTCCCATTTCGGCTGAGTATTCAATCTGAGCAGGGCTTCCTCCGAACAGTTGGCTTGCGGCGGCGGATGCCATGGAACAGGCTACTCCGACTTCTGCCTGGCAACCTGCTTCGGCTCCGGAGATAGAGGCGTTATGTTTTACTATGTTTCCTACCAGGCCGGCAGTAGCCAGAGCACGGAGTATACGGGCATCACTGAATTCGCGGCTGCGCTGTAAGTGGTACAACACTGCGGGCACTACTCCACAAGCACCGCAGGTCGGTGCCGTTACGATTTTACCTCCCGAAGCATTTTCTTCGCTGACTGCCAGAGCATAAGCAAAGACCAGCCCGCGCGAACGTAACGAATCCTTGTAGCCTTTGGCACGTATATAATAAGACGAAGCCTTGCGCCGTAAGTTCAATGGGCCTGGTAGTACTCCTTCTGCGTCCAGTCCACGATGTACCGCTTCTTTCATGGTAGCCCAAACTTCTGATAGGAAGTCCCATATTTCTGGTCCTTCACATTGTTCCACATATTCCCAGTAGCTCCGACCGCTATGTTCGCACCAGTATAGAATCTGGCTCATGGTATTCATTTGATAGACATCGGGGGTAGCGCTTTGGTCTTCTCCTTCTTCCGCTAATGCGCCTCCACCGACACTGAAAACAGTCCATTCGTCTGTTTTTTTGCCATTGGCGTCTTTTGAGCAAAAAGTCATACCGTTCGGATGGAAAGGATAGAAAATATGTGGTTTCCATAGAATTTCTACCGGGGCATGAGGTTGCAGAACATCCAGAATGGCCACGTCTGTCATGTGTCCTTTTCCGGTTGCAGCCAAACTGCCGTATAAGATAACTTCAAACGATTTAGCTTCGGGGTGTTTGGCCAGGAAGCGCTCGGCTGCCTTGCGGGGCCCCATGGTGTGACTGCTGGAGGGGCCGGTGCCGATGCGGTATAATTCTCTGATTGATTTCATAGATTTTCTGGGTTTGTTTGATGGTTTTGTGGCGTTTCCGCCGTTATCATGCGTCTACGGAGTCTGCCACTGGATGAAGCACATCCAACGGAAGACTCCGTACTGCAAAGTTAGGATTTTTTCTTTCCGAAATATAGGTATGAGCCGATTTTATTTCAAGTCGACCACTGTAATGCCTGCACCTCCGAATTGTACGTGCTCGTCCTGGAAATGAGCCACTCCCGGGACGGTAGCCAGGTATTGCCGGATGAGGGTACGCAGAATACCTGTGCCTGTTCCGTGCAGGATACGTACACGGCTGACTCCTACCAGGATAGCATCGTCTATGAAGTAAGTGACAGCCTGGATGGCTTCATCACCGCGCATACCCCGTACATCGATGTCTTGCTTGAAATTGAGCTTCTTTTCGTACATGTGTTCCTGGGTCTCGCTGCTTACAAAGGTGGCCTTTGTCAAAGACTTGTTCTGCTGAGGAGCCTCTGTACGTTCCAGCTTGTCTAACTTCACATTGGTCTTCATCAGACCGAACATCACGACAGCATTCTTTCCGTTGATTTCCAGTACCTGACCTACGCTGGTTTGCCCTTTGATACGGACGTAGTCGTCTTCTGCGATGGGTTTGATTACCGGAGCAGGCTGGGCAGGAGTTTTCTGTTGTTGGGCTTTCTTCTCTTTCTTGCGCTCCTGCTTTTCGCGCAGTTTATCCATTTTCCGGGCAATCTTTTCTTCCATAGATTGTTTTTCGATGGCGGCTACCTGTTCCTTGAAGTCTGTCAGTTCCTGACGTGCCAGGCGTGTCATCTCCTTTTCAGCCTGCGCCTCCTTGATGGTACGGATGGTATTTTCAATCTTCGCGTTCGATTCCTGAAGCAGTTGTTCGGCCGCTTCTTTGGCTTTTTTCAGAATCTCTTTCCGACTACGTTCCAGCTCTTCCATCTCTTTCTCGTAGCGTGCGATGGTTTCTTCCATCTGTTTTTCCCGTTTGCGGATGTTTTGTCGTTTGGTTTCCCAGTAGCGCTTGTCGCGAACGATGTCTTGCAGGTATTTGTCGCTTTGGATGTATTCGCTGCCGACGATTTCCGAGGCATCGGCTATCACTTCTTCAGGAAGTCCAATCTTACGGGCAATCTCTACCGCAAACGAACTTCCGGGATTTCCTATCTGCAATTGGAAGAGGGCGCGCATCTCGTGGCGGTCGTATAGCATGGCACCGTTTACCACACCTTCGTGTGATTCGGCGAAATGTTTCAGGTTTTGGTAATGGGTCGTGATAACTCCGAATGTTTGTTTCTGGTTGAATCGTTTCAGTACGGCTTCGGCAATGGCACCACCTATCTGCGGTTCTGTTCCTCCACCGAATTCGTCTATCAGAATCAGACTTTTTTCGTTGCACGATTTCATCATTACCTTCATGTTGGTCAGGTGAGACGAGTAGGTACTCAGGTCATCTTCGATACTCTGTTCATCACCTATATCGATAAAAATGTGGCTGAAGATACCCGCATGGCTCCGTTCGTGCATCGGTACCAGCAGTCCACACTGCAACATGAATTGGAGGAGGCCTACTGTTTTCAGACAAACCGATTTACCTCCTGCGTTCGGTCCGGAAATCAGCAGAATACGTTGTTGGGGAGTCAGCTCGATTTCCAACGGCACCACATTCTTGCCATGTTTGGCCAGAGAAAGTTGCAATAACGGATGGATGGCATCAAACCAGTCGAGTACCTGACGGTCCTCGAAAGAAGGCTTGCCGGCCTTGAACTCCAGTCCCAGTAAGGCTTTGGCCCGGATAAAGTCGATTTCAGCCAGAAACTCGTACGACTGAAGCAGGGCCGGTATCTGTGGGCGGATAACTGCCGAGAATTCTGTCAGTATACGGATAATTTCCCGTCGTTCCTCTCCCTCCAGTTCGCGGATACGGTTATTGGCCTCTACCACTTCTGCCGGTTCGATAAAGACTGTCTTCCCGGTTGCCGATTCGTCATGTACGATACCTTTGATTTTACGCTTCATACCCGGTGCTACCGGAATCACCAGACGTCCGTCTCGCATGGTCGGAGTTACATCTTTATCTACATATCCTTCCGACTGGGCAGTACGCAGGATGGCATTCAGGCTGCGCGAAATGCTTCCGGTGGTGGCGCTCAGTTCGCGCCGGATGCGGAGCAGTTCAGCCGAAGCGTTGTCCTTTATCTTACCAAACTTATCCAGTATGTTGTTGATACGGGTAATCAGTTGCGGAAAAACCAGGATGTCGCCTGCCAGTTCTTTCAAGGCAGGGTAGGGGGAGTTCTCCTCCCCGTCAGCATATTCTTCGTCGTCATCGGTTTGTTGCAGGAAACGTACGATGTCTCGGATAGTTTCCAGCGAACGGCGCAAGTCGAATAGTTCCTGTTCGTCCATGTAGAGCCCTTCTACGCGGATACGTTTCAAGGAGGTCCGTACATCGAAGAAGTATTGATCCGGGAAACTGTCTTCTTCCTGGATGATACGGACAAATTCTACTACCTGCTCCAACCGTCGGTTGATGTCGGTATAGTCGTCAGAGAAGGCCATATCGTCTACCCGTTCTTCTCCCAGGGTACTGAGGCATTTGTTTTTCAACAGTTGCCTGATTTGGTCAAATCCGATTTTCTGTTCAAAATTCTGAGGATATATCATGTCTCAAATAACGTTCTCATGTTGGTTTGGACTGCAAAATTACGATAATGGCGAAAAATAATCAAAAAAACGCGCTTGAATGTTTGGCAGTTTAAAAAATAGTCGTACCTTTGCATCGCTTTCGAAAGGAAGTACTTCTGAAAACAGAGGTTTCGGAGAGGTGGCAGAGTGGTCGATTGCGGCGGTCTTGAAAACCGTTGTACTGCGAGGTACCCGGGGTTCGAATCCCTGTCTCTCCGCTGAAACAAAAACGAAGGACTTCACAAAAGCCTTCAAAAAGTCATTCAAAGCATCGTATATCAGCTGATTACGGTGCTTTTTTATTTTTGCGCCCCAACAAGGTGAAGGCCTGAATGTAGGGTTTAGCCTTCAAAGTTCGGTCATTATTTGCTACATTTACTGCTACACTTTGAAGACCCCTCAAAAAAATGTAGCAGTGACCGAAAAATGAAGCCCATTTTGAAGCCTATAAAATCATTGATTCATAACTGATTATGTAGAACTTTGTAGCCATGGTGCTACATTAAATTTGAGTCGTTATGAGAATGATTTTTAAAGTGTCGTACTATGTACGTTCAAACTACGAAAACAAGCAGGGAAAGTCTCCCTTGATGATCCGGATTTTCCTGAATGGTGAAATGCTGAATGTCGGTTCTTCCGGTATCTACATTGACAAGAAGCTATGGAACAATTCCACCAACCGGGTAAAGGGGCGTGGAAGCGAATCCTTGAATCTGAATGCTCAGCTGGACAACATCTCAAATTCGCTGCAGATGATTTTCAAGAAGCATGAATTTGACGAAGACCTGACCCTTGACAAAATCAAAAGTATCTTTTTGGGCAAGAATAAGGTCAAGACTACGTTTGTGGAGTTCTATGACAAGTATCTGGAGGACATCAAAGCACAGGTTGGTGCAGGTAAAAGCATAGCCTTGTATCACAAATATTCGGCAGCCCGAAGCCATTTTGTGAATTTCCTCCATGCCAAATACGGCAGAAAGGATCTCATGCCGGGTGAACTGACGCATCTGATTATCCATGATTTTGAAATATACCTGAAGACAGTGGTTTCCCTGAAGTCAAATTCGGCTACCAAGACGCTCAAATTCTTCAAGACCGTAGTTATCTTTGCCCAGAAGTGCGGTGTGATGACGCACGACCCTTTCTTGAACCACCACTTTCACCTGGAACCGGTGGATCGGGGTTTTCTTACGGATGAAGAAATACAGCGCATCATGCAGAAAGATTTTGAGATACCTCGGCTTGAAATGGTGAGGGACGTTTTTATCTTTTCCTGTTTCTGTGGGCTTGCCTACATCGACGTGGCTCACCTGACGCAGGAAAATATCATCACCCTTGATAACCGTCCGTGGATTATCATCAACCGTCAGAAGACCAATGTGCAGAGTAATATCCCTTTGTTGGAGATACCTCAAATGATTCTTGACAAGTATAAAGGAAAGACTAAAGACAACAGGCTGCTTCCAGTCCTGTCAAATCAAAAGATCAATGCTTATCTCAAAGAGATTGCTGACCTTTGTGGAATCAAGAAACGTCTCAGCTACCACCTTGCACGTCATACGTTTGCAACGATGTTGCTCAGCAAGGGTGTTCCCATTGAGTCCGTTTCGAAGATGCTGGGACATACCAACATTAAAACAACACAAATCTATGCGCGTATCACCAACAAGAAAATTGAGCAGGATATGATGCAAGTCGCCGACAAGTTTGATGGCTTCAAAAACTGTTTCATCAATTAACCGACTTGCTTCTGTTCAATCCTTACTTCGAGGGAAAAGACCCGTTACACCTTTACCAAGCCGTATCATTCCAACAGGAAGATACGGCTTTTCCCATATTATACCTTTCCTCATGCCACTTTTATCCGTCCGAATGCTGCCGGAACAGACTGCCAGAAATAACCAGCACAAACGCAAGCGTCACCAGCTTCCATATCAAGACGAAAGTTTTCTTTACCAGCCATAATGCCAACCGCAGCATTACGCGAATAAGCCAAAGTGCAAACCGTATCAGCAAACCAATAAGAATGCAGACCGGCAACATATATATAAGGAGCAACAGTTCAAACATGGTCATCTGTTTTTTAGTTATAAATAATCTCTACGAGATAGATTGTTATTACCAAATATACTAAAAATCAATGAAATACGCAAGGATTTATCTTCGTTTTATTCGTACCTATACATGCTTTTTCAACCTCTTTTTCTGTATTTGATGACCATGAACTCTGTGCTTGTCAAGCATTGTCATCCTGCAACTTTGAATACCATGCTGATATGCCCGAAGTTTTGAATGTCCAGAATGTGTAGGTTCTACAATACGATTACACCTTATTCTTCTTTTCCCTTTGGGTTCAGTTCCATAATAGCCGGTATCATTGTTCTTTTTCTCCTTCTATCACAGAACGCATGTTTACAGATTTTCATTGCTGAATGCTCTTTTCCTTGTGCTGTCATGGCTATTTGGATGATAAGCAAATAAACATAGGTTGAATAAAGACTGATGCCATAGTTATATATCCTATTGTCTTTCAGCTAATGCTCACATGGCAATATGATTGCACATTCTTCTGTTTACAGATTTGTTGTTCCTCTATCTCTTGTTTCACTCATTATGAAAACTGTGCAACACCAAGCAAACAAACGCAGGATGATGCAGCCATGTAACTGGCATGCCTCCGACAGCTAAACTTCAAGCCTTGTTTCTATAGCCACATGAACAACCGTCGGTTTTTACTTCATGCTTTGTGAACATTTCACCATGATATGGATGAACAAGGAGTCAATGAACAGGAACTTGGGAAACCTTTGAATGCAAGTCACAAGAATGCTTGATACACAGGTGAATTTAACAGAAGATTTTCTCTCAGAAAGATGTTGTGCATTTTTGCGCTTCGCAAAATTTTGCGGTAATTTGGGTCTGAAATCATCCCGGAAGAAATCGAACTGCGTTGCATATGGAGCCAAGCAAGTTGTACCCTTGTCATTACAAAACAAGTTTTGTCCTCACAAGGGTAACTTGCCGACTGCCGTGCAGCGGAGCGATGTGCATCGCTGTTTCGCTTCGCGAAATAGGTGTCCGGGAATCCGAACAACTAAAGTTATGGAATATGAAGAACCAGCGTACCAAAGTATTTCAGTTGCGGCTTACAGCGGACGAACTGTTGAACCTGAAGGAAAAAGCAGTTCCCTACCAGTCCGTGAGCAATTATATCCGCAAAGCTGTTGAAGAATTTACCCATGTGGATGTCAAACAACAGATTGAGATGATGCAGGACTTGTGTGCATTTTACCGAAAGTTCCAGAACGAACTGTCCTGGGCTGGCAGCAACCTGAATCAGTCGGTCAGACGGGTCAACGAACTGGCGGTTGCTGGACTGCTGTCACCCGGTTATGTGAATGAAGTCTTGCTCCCTTCGATTCAGGATGTACAGAACATCTTGAAAAGGATAAAGGATGACTTGGAAACTTTGAACAACAGAACACGGCTGATTAAGTAAAGGTAAACGGATATTTTGTATTTGGGTGTGATGAATAGACTAACCTGTATCCAGTTTTACAAGCGACCGGGATTTTTAGTCTGTCTGGTCCGCAACCCCAAGTTTCATGAGTCAGCAAACAAATATATAAATTATGATAGCAACCATACTTCCCGGAAGTGCAGACTTCCATGCAGTCGGTTATAACGAACACAAGGTCTATAAAGGAGTGGCCACCCTGCTGGAGATGCAGAACTTCGGTGGACTGGATACCTCGGAACATCCGACCGCCAAACAGCTGGTGCAATTTCTCCAGTTCTACAGTTCCCAGAACAGCCGGATTCAGAAACCGCAGTTCCATGTAGCCATTTCCTGCAAAGGGCATGAAATGTCGGAACAGCAGTTACTTGATTTCGCGCACCAATATCTGCAGGAAATGGGGTATGCCGAGCCCGGACAACCCTGGCTCATCTATGCACACCACGATACAGACAACACTCACTTGCACATTGTGACTTCGAGAGTGGCGCCCGACGGTCGTAAGATACAGCATGACCATGAACGCAGACGCTCGCAGGCGGTCATTGACAAGATACTCGGTATGGACCGGCAGCAGAAAACAGACAAGGACATCGAGGCTGCCAAGCAGTACAGCTTCTCCTCCTTTGCCCAGTTCAAGGCCGTGATGGGAACCATGGGCTATGAAGTCTTCCAGAAAGACGGGAACGTCTTCGTCAAGCAAGGCGGCCGAATCCAAAAGAAACTCCCCCTGACAGAGATTGAAGCCCTGTTCAAGAAAGGTTATCAGGACAAGTCACGCAACCGACAGCTGAGAGCCTATCTGAAAAAATACCGGGACGTATGCGCTAACAAAGAGGAACTACAGAAGGAAATGAAGAAGAACTTCGGAGTGGATGTGGTCTTCTTCGGAAAGAAAGACAAACCCTATGGCTATATGCTGATAGACCATGCCAACAAGACGGTCATTCATGGGGCCAGAGTCCTTGCCGTAGAAGAACTGCTGGACTTTGCTACTCCCGAACAACGCTTTGACCGGATAGAAGCATTCATAGACCAGCTGCTGACCCTCAATCCCAAGACCACTCAGGGAGAAATCTTCCAGAAACTCAAGAAACAGCGTGCCTATATAAAGAAAGGTGTCATCTACTACGATGGCAAGAGCAGACCCTTGCCCCCTTTCATGGCCAAGGCCATTGACCGCAACAACCGCATCAGCTTCATCGAGAAGTTCCGCCCTACCAATGACGCGGAAGTGGACTTGCTCTGTAAGGTTTTCAAGGTGGACCGTCCGGATCTGGTGGACATCTCAACAGAACGTCCTCCCAAGTATGCCGATTCCGTCGGCCGAATGCATGAAATCTTCAATGATCCCGAAATGAAGTCCCCCCGCAGTGCCATGTACCAGGAAGGCTTCATCATCCGTCAGGTAGATGATACCTACTATGCCATCAACTTCAAGGAGCATATCCTGATCAACCTGAATGAAGAAGGCTTCGATGTGGAACGGGTGAAGAAGAAATCCAAAAAGCAGAAGCGCCAGGGGGTGCCGTTCAAGAAGTCCAAGAAGAAGACGCTCAATCCGGTCAAGAGTCTGCAACGGAAGTCTCATCAAGGACTGGGCAAACTCCGGAAAGAAGGAGAAGGCAGTCACAGCGCCAACCGCGAATGGGAGGTTGGAAATAAGACCGACTACAATGATGTAGATGATGGACGTTCATTAAAGATGTAAGGAGCTTTTGGTTCTTTGCGGAAGAAGGAAACACTTGCTTACGGGAAAGTAACATTGTTTTAATCATGCAGATAAACGAATATTTATTAAACAGGCTATGGCTATAATCCGTAACCGGACAACCAATGGGGACCACTATTTTTTTGAAAGACTTTCATGGGACTGCCTACTGCAACCAATTCGGGCATATAGATTGAAAAACTCAGGTTCATCCGACTTATTTACCCATGTTTCTGCAATCTCAAGCACATTGATGTTGTGCATTTAGGTTTTCAATATCTCTGCACATATTTTTGCTTGCAAATTTAATTCAAGTAAAAACGACATGATACAGTCCCCTGTCATAGTAACCTTTGCCAACCAGAAAGGAGGAGTCGGAAAGACTACTCTTTGTGTGACCTTTGCCAATTACTTGGTGACGAAAGGTGTCCGTCTGGTAATAATCGACTGTGATTTTCAGCACTCGATTATGAAGTGCCGTAAGACAGACCTTAAAAAATATGGAGAGGAACAGGTGCCTTACGAAGTATGGGCTTATGAACCGGATGACAAGACGGCCATGACCTCCCTGATTGAAAAGTTGCATAATGATCCGGAGATTGATGTGGTGCTTATGGATTCACCGGGAAGTCTGAAAGCGGAAGGTCTGGTCCCCATGTTTGTCAATTCAGATATCATCGTTGTTCCTTTCCACTATGATCTGGTGACCGTTCCTTCCACAGCCAGTTTTCTGCTTTTTCTTGACAGACTTCGTCAGGTAGTTGGAGACCGTATGAATGCACAGCTCTTCATCATTCCCAACCTCAATGACAACCGCGTAGGAAAGCGCTCAGAACTGATACTTTGGGACAATACACGGGAAACGTTTTCTAATTACGGTTATGTAACCGGGAAAATACCGAAGCGTGCTGATATGGAGCGGTTCAGTACAGTGGCTGCACTGGATATGCAGATTCGTTATGTTGGCAATGTTTTCGACAAGATCTATTTCAGCATTTTCGGCAAGGTAACTCCAGTGAGGGAGGTAAAGCTTACCGGAATACAACTGACGGATAATCTTAATCAGAAAATAGGCAAGAAAAAAAATCGGGAAGAAGGTGTTACACATATTGCCATGGATGAAGATGGAAATGAAGAAGAACGCGAAGCAGGAGGTCTGTCTGCTGATACAACCGATAAGGAAGAATCGGAATATGAATGACGAGATTAAATTTATCAGTAACCATCAAATAACATAGCGCATGAAAAAAGACATTCCGGAAATTGGTGACTTGACACAAGGCATCAATGATTCTGACATTATCCTGACGCACGAGTTGCCCGAAATGTTGGAAAAATCATCCGGCCTCCAGGATCGGACGAATGATACAAGTGAGAAGAAAACGGAAACTGACGGAGAACCTATCCTTCTTTCTCCCTCAAAGGAGGTGGAAGATTATTGGACAGGATTTCTGAAAAATTTGGAAATTTCCGATGAAAGTAATGTCAAAAGCGAACGACTGGTATGCAGGCTAGACCGGGATCTGGCAGACTCGCTGGATGACTGCAACATCCATAACCGCAGCCGTTCGGATATGGTCAATGCCATTGTCCGTACATTCTTTGATATTTACCTTCTACAGCTTGTGCCGTTTCGCAGAGAAAAGAAATCATTGTTTACAAATTTCAATCAGAAAGATTATGAGAAAGAAAAGAACTAATTGGACAGAGCAGAAGATTGCGGTTCTTATCCAGCTCTATCCCATAGAAACAACCCCGAGAACCGCAGAGATTTTGGGCATGTGCGAACGTGCTGTAAAGGAAAAGGCCCGTAGCTTGGGGCTGAAGAAAGCGGTCAAAAGCCGTTGGATGGAGCATGCAGAATATGTACGCAATCATTTTGCTCACCGGTCTTATGCTGAGATAGGCAAGGAATTGGGAATTTCACGGGAATATGCCCGGCGCATTGCTGTTAGAATGGGATTGAAGCGTACTGCGTTGGAGGATTTTAAGGTGCTTTCACGAATCCATTCCGACATGATGCGGAGGGAAAGACGCAGGGTTATATTCGGGCTGAGTCCGATCACCCGCATTAAGGTTGTGTCCAACCGGGCACGGGTAAGACTCCGTTCATGGCTCAAGTCCAAAGGCTACATTGCCGGAGAGGAATACGGCATCCTTTATTATACGGATGACCTTCACCGGATTCAGGAATCAGAACTGAGAGGAGCCAAACTGGGCTTCCGTTTTCTGCCTTATCCGTCAGAGGAAACCCTTGTATTGTCAAACCTCCTATAACTACAGCTATGACCTACGGACAAGTAATCTTAATCCTCTTTGTGGTCTTGATAGGCTACTACGGCTTTCTGATATTCATGGACATCCAGCACCTGAAAGCAGCCGAGGCGGCAGCGCAGGAGAATCAATCCGAAGAGGAAATAGACATCACGGATGAAGCCCGTTCCTTCCAGCCCCAGCAGGTGACCCGGGACGATAAGAAGAAGGAAGAGGAAAAGAAGCAGGAAGAAGCAGGGAATGAAAATGATTCCAACACGGATAAACAGCAGACAACATCTGATGAACAACCGAATGAGAATGCTTCTAAAAGTGGTGAAGATGTTCTCGTTTCGGAAGAAACATCTTCAACTGAGAATCCTTCATCCGAAACAGGATCACAGACTCAATTTGCTGAGCCTGATAATAAAGAAGAAATATCTTCTTCAGAAGCTACTGATGAAGATGAAATTGAAGATACTTCCAATGCAGATGCCGAAACAGCCCCATCGGAAGCTGGAACTTCGGCCGGATCTAACTTCTCACCGACCTACCGGGAACCCATCCTGACAGACGGTATTCTGGTAGATGACATCTTCAAAGCCATCGACCAGCTGGCCGAAACCGGTGAATGTGACCTGGGTACCATTATCTATCACTGCGAAAGCATGCGATATGCCGGGTAATACACCAGATACTACTTGGACGAAAGTCCACCGTTCCTTTAGCGACCTCTGATACTTGAATGACCTCTGTTTCTTTGGCGACCTCTGTTCCTTTGGCGATGAAATCCATTATCAAAGAAATATACAATGAAACAATTCAATCAACTTGTATGCGGAAACCCAAACATCTTCCGCTCTATCCAGCGTTTTTCTGAAAAAGCAGTCAACCGCCTCATGGTCTGCAGTGCGGCACAGAAATGCCTCATGTTCATCTTTGCCCTTACGATATCGGTCGGTGAAGCGATGGCAGGCAGCAAGGGGGCCGCAGGTTTTACCAAAGCCACGCAGGAAGTGAGTTCCTACCAGACTCCGGTGTCAAATTTGATGAAAGCGATTGCGGCCGTTATTGTGCTTGTAGGGGCGTTTAACGTCTACTTCAAGATGCAGAACGGTGACCAGGATATCAAGAAAACTATCATGCTGACGATTGGTGGCTGTATCGCATTTATCGCTCTTTCTGAGGCTCTTCCGCTCTTCTTTAAGTAATCCAATCTGTCAATATACTATCCGGAATTATGACGATGAATCAGGAGGGTTATCCCGTTTTCAAAGGCTTGCAGAAACCGCTGGAGTTCATGGGCATACGCGGTCGTTTTCTGACTTTGGCAGCAGCGGCCATCGGTGTGTCGTTCGTGGGTTTTATCGGTTTCTCCATCGCCTTGGGAAAGCTTGCAGGGTTCATCGCCATGCTGGTGATGGCAGTGGTCGGATTGGTCACCATTTACGTCAAGCAGCGTGGCGGTCTCCATAACAAACGGCGGGCAAAAGGTATCTATGTTTACAAGAATCTGAGACGCAACTCGTAAAATAAAATGAATGATTATGGCACGTACCAAGAAAAGAATATTTGACGGCCTTTATGCGCAGCTGGAGGAAACGGACGGCAATGTCGTCCTTTTTTCAGCCAAGGGGGAACCGTCGGTTATTTTCGAGATAACCAATCCCGTGCAGCAGCTCTGTACCGATGCGGAGCAGTACATGCTCTTTCAGGATGTGCTCTCCAATGTGGTACAGACGCTCGGCGAGGGTTATGCCCTGCAGAAACAGGACGTGCTCTGCAAGCAGTCCTACCACCATGAGGTGCCGGAGGATGCGGAGTTCCTGACCAAAAGCTACTTCCGTTACTTTGAGGGAAGAGAATTTACGGAGATACGTACCTACCTTATCCTCACGCAGGAGGTGCAGCGCAGCCAGTTCGTGCAGTACGACCCGAAGAAATGGCTGGACTTCCATTCCAAGGTTTCCAAGGTGAGCGACATCCTCAAGGAGAAGAACATCAAGCACCGGAAACTCAGTAAGACGGAAGTCGATGAGTATTGCCACCGCTTCATGGCCTTCCAGTTCCGGCATGGCCCGTTCTCCATGACCAACTTCAAGGCATCAGACGAATATCTGAAAATTGGCGACCGGGTAGTCCGTTCTTATCCGCTGGTGGATATAGACGAGATTAACCTGCCTTCGCTGGTGAAGCCCTACACACAGATGAACATCAACGGCTACGGCATCGCCACGGATTTGTTCTCTTTTCTGACGAGTGTGCCCCATGCCGATTGTGTGGTGTTCAACCAGGTGGTACAGATACCGAACCAACGGAAACTGCTGAGAAAACTCCAGGCCAAAGCCAAGCGTCACGGCTCCATGCCCGACCCGAGCAACAAGATTGCCAAGGAGGACATCGAGGAAGTGCTGGACCGCCTGGCGGTGGACAGCACGCAGCTGGTCTATTGCAATTTCAACATCCTGGTGAGCTGCCCGGCAGACAAGGTCACTCCGGTCACTTCCTATCTGGAAACCAAACTGTATGAGTGCGGCATCATGCCGTCCCGTACCGCCTACAACCAGTTGGAATTGTTTACAGATAGTTTCCCGGGAAACGGCTATGCCTTCAATCCGGACTATGACCTGTTCCTTACTTTATCTGATGCAGCTTTGTGCTTCTTCTTCAAGGAACACTTGAAAGGTTCGGAAGATACCCCGCTGACTACCTATTATACCGATCGCCAGGGGCTGCCGGTATGTATTGACATCACGGGGAAAGAGGGCAAGGTGAAGATGACGGACAATGCCAACTTCTTCTGCATCGGACCGAGTGGCAGTGGTAAGAGCTTCCACATGAACAGCGTGGTCAGACAGCTGCTGGAGCAAAAGACGGATGTGGTTATGGTTGATACGGGCGACTCCTATGAAGGTATCTGCGGTTACTACAAGGGCATTTACATATCCTATTCCAAGGAGAAGCCCATCTCCATGAATCCTTTCAAGGTAACAAAGGAAGAGTATGACTTGAACTTCGGGGAAAAGAAGAATTTCTTGAAGTCTTTGATATTCTTGATATTCAAAGGAAACGACTTTCCAAGTAAGATTGAGGACATGCTCATTAACCAGACCATCGTGGAATACTACGAAGCCTACTTCCATCCCTTCACCAAGTTCACCAAAAAGGAACGTGAAGGGTTGAGACAAAAGCTGTTGGTTGCCTCCAAGATGGAAGAAGACTACGACAAGTTTTCCCACAGTATGGAGGACATTGATGCCCAGATTCAGGATGCTGAAATGGACAAGCAGGCGGAAAGCAAGGCACTCATGCTTCCTGCAGAAGCCCGGCGACTCAAACTGCTCCGTCAGTGCCGTTCGCTCTATGCCCTTGCCCAAGATGAAGCTGCCAGCAAAGGGGAAAAGGAACGTGCCCTGCAGATTATCGAGAACTACAAGAAGGAACTCTACAACAACTCCATGCTTATCAAGATAGACAAGCAGATAGACCACATCGAGGAACAGAAACGCAGACTGAAAGTCCGTGAACTGTCCTTCAATTCCTTCTATGAGTTTGCCCTGGAACGCATTCCGCAAATCGTGGCACAGGAGAAGATTCAGTTCAACATCCGCGACTTCGCAGCTATCCTGAAGCAGTTCTACCGGGGAGGCGAACTGGAGATGACCCTGAACTCCGACCTGGACGTGAACCTCTTCGATGAGCAATTCATCGTCTTCGAAATCGACAAGATTAAGGATGACCCCGTGCTTTTCCCGATAGTTGTCTTGATTATCATGGATGTGTTCCTGCAGAAGATGCGCATCAAGAAAGGACGCAAGGCACTCATCATCGAGGAAGCGTGGAAGGCGATTGCTTCACCCACCATGGCAGAATATATAAAATATTTGTACAAAACGGTCAGAAAGTTCCACGGCATTGCAGGTGTCGTTACCCAGGAGTTGAACGATGTGATAGATTCGCCCATTGTGAAGGAAGCCATCATCAACAACTCCGATGTGAAGATACTGCTCGACCAGACCAAGTTCAAGGACCGCTACGAGGACATTGCCGCCATCCTGGGACTGACCCCCATTCAGCGGCAGCAGATATTTACCATCAATGCCCTGAACAACCGGGAAGGACGCAGCTACTTCAAGGAGGTGTGGATATGCCGGGGACAAAACTCGGATGTGTACGGTGTGGAAGAAGCACCGGAATGCTACTGGGCTTACACTACCGAACGCACGGAAAAGGAAGCCCTCAAACTCTATCTGGCCCACTACGGAACCATGCAGGAAGCCATCACGCATATCGAGGCGGACCGCAAACGGGACGGTGGCCATAAGTATCTGGAATTTGCCAGAAAAGTCAATCAACATCAAAAAGTCATGTCATTATGGTCAAGTTAAAATTTGCTTTTTTAGTCATGTTGTTTCTTACAGCATCTATTCAATCATTTGCAGGTTGGCGTGTAGTTGTGGACAAGAACTGCATCAAAATCGTATCGTCCAACCTTGCCGCCCAGAAACTCATCGAGGAACAGCACAATGCCCGGCTGGACACCATCGCCGCCAAGCAGCAGAAGGTGGAACTCTATTCGGTCAGCATGGCCACGATGAAGGAACTCTACAAACTGTCGATGCAGAACATCTCCGGCTTCGGTACGAAGAGCCTGTACTACAAGGAAATCGGCAGCTGCGCCTTCGACATCATCCGGAATGTGCCGGAACTGATAAAGACGGTCAGCAAGGCGAAGTTCACCAACCAGCTCTACTGCCTGACGGAATTGGGAGGGCTGGTGATGGAAACACAGCAGCTGGTGGGCAACTTCGTAAACATCGTGAACAATGCGAGGATTTCCAATCCGCTCAAGGGAGAAGGCACTGCCGAGAAGAAGAGCGACGGCTACAACATGCTCGACCGCTACGAACGGATGTCGCTGGCCAACTCCATCTACACCCACCTGAATGAGATCCGCTACAAGGTGGACGGCATGATGCTCATGGCACAGTATGCCACGCTGAATGACCTCTGCTTTGCTATCGACCCCGAGGGATGGGCCAACATGGTCACCATGAAAAACCATGTGGACGGACTGGTATCGGACTGGAACGGACTAGTGGCTGCTAACTAAAAGATGAAAAAGCTATGGAACACTGGAAAAAGAAATTGGGCGCAGTCTGTCTGGTATTGTCCCTTCTGGTGCCGGGTACGGCCACTGCTGTGGTCATCCCCAAGGATCTGCCGACCATTGAAGCGCTGATAGCCCTGCACAAGTGCATCAAGAAGGACGAGGACCAGGCACTGGGCAGAGTGGTCACCAGCTTCGGGGAACAGTCGCTGGTGACGAAAGGTGCCAACAAGTTCAACGAGGTACGGACCACGCTGAACACCAAGATGAGCAATGCCCATTCCTATCTGGTACTGGCCGGAGCCATTTCCTCTACCGCCAACTCGCTCTACATGCTGGTGAAGGAGTACAAGGACTTTACCTCCAACACTTTCAAGCATGTCAAGAAGAAGCCCTTTGTAGGCTGGTACTATGCCGATGCCAACGTGGCGATAGCCCGGGAAGTGCAGCACTGCTACAAACTCTATGCTTCCGTGGCCGCCTCGGGCATCAACCTGATGAAGGCTTCCATGGACGAGAAGCTGAATCTGGTGATGACGCTCAAAGCCACCATCGACAAGGCCCGCTACATCGTGGACAATGCGAACCTCTACTGCTTTCTCATCACCGACTGCGGCTGGAAGCCCGACTACATCTGGGAAATACTCAACTCCAACGTGAAGGACGAGATAGCAAATCGTGTCATCAATCAATGGAACAAAGGATATGCGGTATAGAATTTTATTACTCTGCTTGCTGGGCATGACGATGGCTTCCGGTCTGCATGCCCAGCGAAAGGCCAATGATAAGGAGAAACAGCGGCAGTGGCGCTCCATGGAGAACGGCCCCTGGAATTTCGCACCGGACTGGTACTATTTCTTCCTTCATAAGAAATACTCGGGTGCGGAAATGTACTGGAAGTGGGCAGGATTTCAATCCGGCTTCCGGGTGCGCTTCAAGGAGCACAAGTCCAACGTGAAACGCATCATGCCCACCCGGGTGATGGCGGAAGAGACCCAGCGGCAGAAAATCAAGAAAGTGGAGGAAGAGCGGCAGAAGATGGAGGAACTCTATCAGGAGGAACTGCTCCGCGAGGCAGACCGCAACGTGGATCTGATGTTTCCTTCCTACAAGGACGAGTTCAACCGGATGCAGGACTGTATCACCGACGGACTGCTCTACTGCATGCAGAAAAGCAAGGGCAAGCTCCAGTACCAGGTGGACGAACTGAGCCGTCAGAATGAAATCCTCTGTGCCGACATCGCCTACATCCACAAGATGGGAGTCGGTTACGGACTGGAGAATGCCAAACGGCAGAAGGCTTACGAGGAAGCCCGGCAAAAGATGGAGGAACTGGTCAAACGGACCGCCAACCTCTGTGCAGTGGCTTCCACACACTATTAAAAGGATTATGTAATAAAAATAGAATGAAATATGAATCTACTGTTAGTACCATTAACCATCGGATTGCCTGCCATTGACGAGAGTCTGGACAAGTTGCTGGTCGCCATGGAAACCTTTCCCAATGTGGCGGTGCTGGGTGATGCCGTCGGACTGGCACGCATCATCGGCTTGCTGCTGGCGCTCTGTGTAGGCTCCTACGAATGCTGGATGATGATGCTCGGACGGCGCGGCATGGACGTGATGAAACTCCTGCGCATCATCGGCATTTCCATCTGTATCTCTTCTTCCTCGTGGATCTGTCAGGCCCTGCAGGTTCCCGGCAAAGGACTGGAAACCGCTACCAAGGCCATGGCAAAAGCCAAGAACAAGGAAGTGGCCGCTTTCGAGCTGAAGGTGGCACAGAAACAGAGTGAATACCTCGACCGCCTGCGGCAGGTACAGGACTCCATTTCCACCGCCCAGCAGGTAGCCGCCATCGGACAGGATGCTGCCTGGTGGGACAAACTCATCTACAACGTGGAGAATCTGGGCAACACCATCAACAACTATGCGCAGCGGGCAGCGGTGGCGGCTGAAACCAAGATGAGCGAATGGATCAACGATGTCATACGCTTTGTGGGGGAACTGATATTCCAGATGTCCTACTACGGCATTCTGGTGGCGCAGCGCATCTTCATGGCCATCATGATGATTTTCTGTCCCATCATGTTCGCCCTGTCTCTGGCTCCGCCCTGGAACTCGGCCTGGAGCCAGTGGATGTCGAAGTTCCTTTCCCTCTCGCTGTGGGGCTTTGTCACCTATATGTGCATCTACTACATTGACTTCATCCTGCTCTATAACCTGCAGCAGGACCTCATAGCTTACAACCACCTGCTTCATGGTTCGGTAAACTCCTGGGAACAGATCGGCGCACTGGGACTGCAGGGTATCGGTTCCAACTGTATGTATGCCATGGGGATGCTGGTGGGTGCCTATATCATCCGCTTTGTGCCCGAAGTGGCTTCCTGGCTAATTCCGGGCGGTGTCAGCTCCGGTGCAGGTTCAGCAGCCGGCAGTACCGTGATGGGCATGACAGCAATGGCAGGAGGTATGGCAGGAAGTGTGGTCGGCTCTGTAGCCAGCGGTGCCGCTTCTCTGGTCAGACCGGGCAAATCCAAGAACAGCAACAACAAGAAGTAATCACTCAAACCATTCCCTATGCTTATAGAATCCTTAGCACAGAAAACGAAACTCGCCCTGATGACGGTGCTGGCCACGATAGGTGGCTGCACCCTCATCTGCGGGTTCACCGTCTGGTGCTGCATCTCGCTCGTGACAAAAGAACGGGAGCAGATTTACATACTGGACGGTGACATTCCCTTCCTGGCACAGCGTGCCCAGTTGGAAGCGAACTTCACGATGGAAGCCAAGGCGCATATCCAGCTCTTCCATCAGTATTTCTTTAACCTGCCTCCCGACAACGACTACATCAAGTGGACGGTCGGCAAGGCAATGTACATGGCAGATGGTACTGCCCTCAAGCAGAAGCAGGCATTGGATGAGAACGGATTCTATTCCGACATCATCTCCTCTTCAGCGGTGTGTACCATCATGTGTGACTCCATTCAGTTCGACGAACACGAACGGAAGTTCACCTACTACGGAACGCAGCTCATCAAGCGCCGTACCCGGGACTTGAAACGCTCCATGGTTACTACAGGCTACATCGAATCAGTCCCCCGTACCCGAAACAATCCGCACGGTTTGATGATCACGAACTGGAGGACACTGGAGAACAAGGACCTCGATTACTAACATTTAGAGAATAAGTACCCCATGAAATCATTTAGAAAGACACTTCAGGAAAGCAGGCTCAAGACGCATCACTTGATACGCTCCTGGCTGCAACCCAAGTTGAGAGCCGTCGGCACCAGATATCGCCTGGCAGGACGCATCCGTCTGGCTAACATCTGGGCAAGGAAGCATCCCAAACGCACCTTTGCCTATGTCACCGGTTCGCTCTTTTTCCTGCTGGCAAGTACCGTGGCTATTGACAGCATGACCTTGTCAGACAAACGTGAGCCGGATGTCAGCAGCATTGCCCAGTTGGAACCCATCTTTTCCGGATTCCGTACCATTCAGACAAACAAGAGCGTACACCGTTCCACGCTAACAAAGTTGACCCATGAAGGGCAGTTGCTTAGGGAGGAACTGGACTCGCTCATTGCAATACCGCGTAAAAGCCATCAGGACTCCATCCACATCGTACAAAGTTACAACCGGCTGGAATCCATCGTCAAATCACTTCAAAACAATGACCATCCATGATCAGAAAAATCAATTTCAAACAGCCCAAGTACATCTTCCCGTTGGTGGTGTTCATTCCCCTGTGTGCCCTGGTGTACTTCGTGATGCAGACCTTCGGAGGCAGCGAGGACGCCCAACAGACGGTTGCCACCGACCGCATCAATACGGAACTGCCGCAAGCCAATGCGGAGGAAGCCGGAGATAAAATGTATGAGATGTCGCGCCGCTTCGGGGACGAAGATGCCTTCACTGCGATTGGTGCCATCGGTGAAGAACAGAAAGAGAACGAGGAACTGGAGCATGGCTACAGCGAAGACGAACTCAACAAACTGGATGCAGCAGAAGCGGAACGGCTTCGTCAGCAACGGGAAATGGAGGAACTGGAGAGGTCGTTGGCCGAGTCCAGAAGACACATCAACTCCTTTGCATACGGGGACAATGCTCCTGGCAGTACAGGAAACTCCCGTACAGGTCAGAGAGGCAATCCTTCCGGAACATCCGAAGGCTATACCTCACAGGATGACTTCGCCCGTGACCTGGAGGAAATCCAACGCAGAAGTTACGAGCGCCAGAAGGCCATTGAAAGCGGATTGGGTATCGGTCGCTTTGACCGGGATGAGTTGGCTGAGAAACAAAGTACTGATTCCATCGCCAAAGTCCGTCAGGCTGAAAAGGAACGCAACCGCCCCAAGCTTGTTATCAAATCCGGTGATACCAATGCGGAGAAGTTCCACACGGTAACATCCCCCGATGATGTAGCTGAAGCCAAGTTGATTCGCGCTATGATTGACCAGACCACCAAGGCAAAAGAAGGAACCAGACTTCGTTTCAAGTTGCTGGATGATATTACCGTCAGCAACACCAAGTTGAAGAAAGGCACCTATCTCTATGGTACAGTGACAGGCTTCGGACAGCAGCGTGTGAAGGCCACGATTACCAGCATTCTGGTCGGTGATAAGTTCATCAACGTGAAGCTTTCAGTATTTGACAATGACGGCATGGAAGGGTTCTATGTACCGGAAAGTTCTTTCCGTGAGTTTGTAAAGGATGCCAGCTCCAGTGCCGTGCAGCAGAACATCAACTTCCAGTCGGAAGATGGCTATGGTTCCGGTATCTCAGGTGAAGCCTTGGCGCTGCAAGCCTTGCAAAACGTCTATAACTCAGCTTCTTCGGCCATCTCGTCCAACATACGCAAGAATAAAGCGAAAATCAAGTACAACACGATTGTGTATCTGATAAATTCGGAGGAAGCAAGGTAAAGGTCAAGAATGAAAATAGGTAAACTATCTTACTAATCACAGAGTAAGTAAGGTTACAAGTAATAGAGTAAGTAAGTTTACAAGTAACGGAATCAACAAATAATCAAATCAGTAAATCATAAAAATTACCTAATATGAAAGCGAAATTATTTTTACTTTTCTTCGGTCTTCTAGGTTTTGTCGTACAGGCTGCAGCCAAGGAGAAGATCTACGTGAACAGTGAGGTCACTACCCACATCGTCATGCCAGAAAACATCAAGTTGGTGGACATCTCCACGACCAAGATTATGGGCAACCAGTGTGCCGACAACATGGTACGCATCAAGCCTTATCTAGAGCAGGATTCAGTGAAATCAGCGTTCAGCGAGAATGAGCTCTTAGGCACCATCACCCTGATTGGAGAGCGCCATATCGCTCAGTATGACGTGGTTTATACCCATTATCCCAGCATGGCAGCCTCCATTTTTGAAGTGGCCTATAGCGATACCCAGTCCTATATCAACCCCGAGGTGTCGATGCCCAAGGCCGAAATGGTGCGCTATGCGTGGGCGGTGTATGGCAGCAAACGCAAGTACAACCAGGTGGTGTCTAACGCCCATGGCATGAAGGCCATCGTCAACAACATCTATACCATCGGTGACTATTTCTTTATTGATTATTCGTTACAAAACAAGACGAAGATAGCCTACGACATTGAGGAACTCCGCGTGAAGTTGACGGATAAAAAAGAGACCAAAGCCACCAACTCGCAGACCATCGAACTGACACCGATTTACTCGTTGAACCCGGTCAAGAAATTCAAGAAGAATTACCGCAATGTGCTGGTGATTGAGAAGCTGACCTTCCCGGATGAGAAGGTACTCCGTCTGGAAATCTCAGAGAACCAAATCAGTGGCCGTGTGATTACGCTCACCATTGAATACGAAGACATCCTCAATGCCGATGGCTTTGATTCGGACATTTTGAAGAACTCTTCGTGCTATCCATACTATTACATTTACCGTTAAAACCTATCCGATATGAAGAAGATTTTAATGATTATCTGTTGTGCGTTTGCCGTGCTTTCGGCATCCGCACAGGACAAGAAACTCACGCTGAATGCCGGTTTCCTGTTCCCGAATACCTTGAATGCGATGATTGGTTACGAGCATCCGTTGAGCTATGGCAATGCCGTGGAAATCTATGGTGAAGTGGGGAATCATTGGCAAAAACCCACATGTTGCCGATTCTGGAAGGGCTACTATTGGGATGGCGGATTGGTCTATAAGCAGCGACTGGTACGTTACAAGAACGGCATGCTCCGCTTCCGTTTGGGGCCTCAGTTCGGTGCCACCCAGAAGAAGTTCTTCCTCGGTGTGGAAGCCGGCTTTGAATACAGCTATGTCTTTCAGAACGGCTGGGAGTTTTCGCTGATCCAGAAGAACAACGTCAACTTCCTGCATGGAGATACCTTCCGCAACGGACTCTTACTGGGTGTGAAGATTCCGTTCTGATTATCGTTTAACGTGTATTTTAAATGCAATAACAATGGCATTCGAAGAAACCCGGGAACAGCAACAGATGTACAACTACTTCCGCAGTTGCATCTACATCTTTCTCATCATCGAGATTGTGATGAATCTTCCTATTACGGCGGATAACCGTGGCACGCAGTTTATTCTGGACCTTCTGGCACGCTTCAAGGTGTTCAACTCCGTATCAGGCTGCAAGGTGGCTGAGCTGATTTGCATCTGTGTAGTCTGCATCGGCACCAAGGCAAAGAAGGCATTGAAGTTCAACGTGAAGACGATGGTCATCTATCCGGTGCTGGCCGGATTGACATTGGTCGGCATGTGTTTTATCTTTCACGGCATGAATATCGGCATGAGCTGGTTTGGCTTCCCAGCCAACCGCATCCTGTATGCGCTCTGTTCGGTGGTAGGTACCATGCTGGTGCATCAGGGACTAGATGGCATTGCCAAGTACTACAACTACAAGGTGGGTGAAGACCGTTTCAATTTCGAGAACGAATCGTTCCAGCAATCAGAAACTCTGGTAGACAATGACTATTCGGTGAACATCCCGATGATTTACTACTGGAAGCAGAAGATGCACAAGGGCTGGATCAACATCATCAATCCTTTCCGTGGGACGATTGTGCTGGGTACACCGGGTTCGGGTAAGTCGTTCGGTATCATCGATCCTTTTATCCGTCAGCACGCTGCCAAGGGATTTGCTATCATGTGCTACGATTTCAAGTTCCCGACGTTGGCCAAGACACTTTTCTATCAGTATTGTAAGAACCGCAAGGCAGGTAAACTGCCGCAAAACTGCGGCTTTCGCATCATCAACTTCACGGATGTGGAGTATTCCGACCGCATCAATCCGATTCAGCGCAAGTATATTCCGGACCTGGCGGCAGCATCGGAAACCGCTGCTACTTTGCTGGCTTCCCTGAACAAGGGAGGCGGTGAAAAGAAAGGCGGTTCGGAGGCGTTTTTTACCAATTCGGCAGAGAACTTTTTGGCAGCCATCATCTATTTCTTTGTGAACTTCCATCCGGTAGGCTTCAAGAATGGCAAGAAGCTGAAACGCTATGTTTCCCTGGCACCAGACTCCGAAGTGGTCATACCCGAGGGAAATAAACTGGAATTGGTGATACGGAATTGGGACGATTACCATGCCCTCGATGAAAAAGGCAACACCATCCTGGACTTTGTGGACAAAGACGGCAACGACGTGTCAACGGATGAAGACCGGATGTTTGTAGATTTAAACGGCTTCTCGTATTTGGACCGGACGGGTAAACAAGTTCACATCGAACGCTGTTGGTACGAGGATGATAAAGGCAAGGAAGTGGAGCCGGACACTATCACAGGGGAGTATTCGGACATGCCGCATGTGCTTTCCTTCCTTGGCAGGTCTTACGACCAGGTGTTCAACATCCTCATGCAGGACGACAAGATTGCTTCCCTCATGGCGCCCTTCAAGAGTGCCTACGAAAACAAGGCGAACGACCAGTTGGAAGGTATGGTGGGTACCCTTCGTGTCAATGCCGCCCGATTGGTATCTCCCGAAGCCTACTGGGTGTTTACGGGAGATGATTTCGACTTGAAGATTTCGGACAAGGCAAATCCAAGTTATCTCGTGATTGCCAACGACCCGGAGAAGGAACAGGTCATCGGTTCATTGAATGCACTGGTGCTGAACCGATTGATTACCCGAGTCAATTCCAAGGGCAACATCCCGGTGAGCATCATCGTGGATGAGCTGCCTACACTCTACTTCCATAAGATAGACCGCTTGATTGGTACGGCTCGCTCCAACAAGGTAGCGGTGACCTTGGGCTTTCAGGAGTTGCCACAGCTGGAAGCGGACTACGGCAAGGTGGGCATGCAGAAAATTATTACGACCTGCGGTAACATCTTCATGGGTGCTGCCCGTAACAAGGAAACGCTGGAATGGGCGCAGAATGATGTGTTCGGTAAGGCGAAGCAGACTTCCCGATCCATCTCCATCAACGACAACAAGGTATCGACCACCATTTCCGAGAAGATGGATTACCTGGTGCCTGCCGCCAAGATTGCGGACATGGCAACCGGTTGGCTGGCGGGTCAGGCTGCCCGTGACTTCACGGCTACGGACGACAGCATGCTGAACCACTTCGACATCGAGCAGTCGGAGGAGTTCAAGACCACGAAGTACTTCTGCAAGACGCACTTCGACATGAAGAAGATTAAGGACGAAGAGGACCACTATGTACCGCTGCCGAAAATCTATGAGTTCAAGAACGACCGCGAGAAGGAAATCATGCTGAACCGCAACTTCAAACGGGTGAACGAGGAGGTGGACAAGATGGTCAAGGAACTGCTGGGTATGGCATAACCACCTTAAAGCAGTATCTTTACAGATAAACGTAGAATATTGTAATACAGCGAAATGAAGATACTTCATTCCACCAATACTTCAATTCGATTGAGTGGTAGTACACTGAAGGTCATTGCCGTCCTTTCGATGGTGACAGACCACAGTGCCTACTACTTGATGGAGCACGGCACACTTCTTTACGAGGTCATGCGCTGCTTCGGTCGCATCGCTTTTCCGGTGTTTGCTTTTCTCATTGCAGAGGGCTTCCGGCATACCCGAAACCGGATGAAGTACTTCCTGCAGCTGCTGGGATTTGCTGTAGTCAGTGAGGTGCCGTGGTACTTGCTGAATGGCGCAGACGGGACGCACAATGTACTCTTTACCCTGACATTGGGCGTGATGGCGCTGGCTGCGATAAAAGCATTAAAAAAGGATGGCATCCTCTGTGGGGCTGTCATCCTTTCTATAGCCGGCTTCGCCACTTGGTCCGGAGTGGACTACGAGTGGCGGGGGATTCTGATGATGGTGGTATTCTACCTGTTTGGGAACGTCAGCAATCCTTCTTTTCCCTCGGGTAGAAAGGCGCAGCTATTTTGTGCCTTTCCACTCATGATGCACTATGGAATAGTTGGCGCTTTGCTGGCTTGCCTGGTGATTGCCTGTTATGATGGAACACGTGGCTTCATTCATGGCAAGGTGGCGAAGTATGGGTTCTATGCGTTTTATCCAGTGCATCTGATTCTTTTGGTTCTGATAGGAAAGTAATCTATCTTAATGTGGGTAAGGTTGAGTCCTTATTCAGGTTTTATTTTTTTCCCCTCCTTGTTGATGTAGTACCATTCCTTGCTTTCCTGATAGTGCTATTATCTAATTCCTTTCTTCCATAAAGGCTGTGACAATTCCCTTTCGAAAACTATTATAGCATAAAAACAGCCCACTCTGTTGTTTTTTTGTTCCTTTGTGTAAATTTGCGATTGTACAGCATCCTGTTCGAAGGGTATGTACCTTAAAGAAAGAGTGAGAATCAAAGAATAGAAACAAATCTAAAAACAACAAAAGTATGAAACGAATGAACTGTTATTTTCTGCTGTTGGTAGCCGCACTATGTGTTTTACTGTTTCATGCACAGAAAGAGTAGCCGATAGATGGTATCACAGGCATAAACCTGGAAGACGGCCGTATTCTCCACCGGGAAATTTCGGGCGACAAGCCTCTTGACGGAGAGCACCGCATTATCGACGGCTACCATTCCTCCTATATCCTTGAACGTTTCAAGGGCGGTCTTTTCAATGGCGATTATGAAGAGTACATCTACAACAAGTTGAAAGCCAAAAGTTCCTATAAGGAGGGTGGAAGGACGGAACCTGCAGGAAGTATGACGATGAAGGTAGGGTAACGGAAGAGAAATCCTAGAAATCCGGCAAACTGGACGGTGCTCACCGCACGTTTTACACAAAGGAGAAACTGGAAAAGGAACGCTTCTACAAAGAAGGAATGAAAAACGGAAAGGACGTGTACTACGAGTTTGACGGTACGCTGCGCAGGGAACATAACACCAATAGCTGTTTAATGAAAAAACGATATTCCATCTATATATACTTCTTCTGTACAAGTTGGATAAAAGACCGACAGATGTTATGTATATAGAACTTCCAAAATTTGATCAGCCACTTTTGAATCACTAATGCGTATGGCATTGTTTTCATCCGTATTGTAACCAAGATAATTGACGCTTCCATACCATAGCAAAGACTTGTCAATGACAACAGCGTCCATCGACAATGAATCAATGACCCTGGTCCGGATTCCTGTCTCTTTCAGTTTTTCTTCCTTCTCTGTTTTGTTTTTGACCAAGACGAAAACCTCCACGCCTCGTGCCGATAATTCCTTCAGCATGTCAAGTATGGGGGAATGTTTGCTCAGCCATAGCCTCGTTGCAGAAATGACGACCGAATGTTTGGCTTGGGACAAATCATTGAGAAACAACTTTTGATAGGTGTGTCCGTTAAAAATAATGCCTTGTAGGCTTTCAGCAGATACATACACCGGTTTCTCCTGCTTGATCCGATAACCTACAGATGCATATCCTTTCAGTCTGCGTCTGTACATCACATCGCACATCGGCATGCGGATGTCAATATAGTCATAGATGCGGACTTCCTTCTTACCTGTATATTCCCGGTGCAATCGCCCGGCATATTGAGCGACAATCCCTTTCCAGGAAACGGGCAATGCCAGAAACAGGGTGTCTAAACGTGGATAGTCGAATCCTTCGCCAACATACTTTCCGGTTGCCACGATGACAAGTGGTTCTGAGGGCTGTACATTTTGCAGATATTCCATTCTACGATGTTTTTCCTTTGCCGGTTCCGAACCGACAAGGGTAACTACATGTTTGCAATGAGGAGCCAAAGCTTTTGTCAATGTTTCTACATGAGCGGTAAGGCCGGTCAGTACTATAGGTGTTTGTCCCTCCTTCAAGGCTTCACATACATCATCCGTGATGAGCCTGTTTCTGTTCACGTCTTCGGACATTTTCTGCACCATCCGTGCATAAGTGGATTTTTTCATCTGCCAGTTCCCTGTAGGAGGTAAAACGGGGTACAAGCAGGCGTGCGAAGGTTTGGGATGCCATCTGGACTTTGGCATCAGCCGAAAAACGGACCGGCCCGCATTGCATGAAGATAATGGGCTGGTGGCCGTCCTTACGGATGGAGGTGGCCGTCAACCCATAGACGTAGCGGGCATTGACATACTTCAATACCCGTTCAAAATTCACAGCCGAAACATGATGGCATTCATCCACAATCACCATTCCGTAGTTTCGGACAAAGGGCTTCACCCCGTTCCCCTCCAGACAGGACTGTATCAGGGCGATGTCTATTTTTCCATGCAACGTGTTTCCCTTTGAATCCAATGTACCGAATGGAGAAAAGGTCTTTTTACGACCGCACTTTTGGGGTAGTTCATCTTCTGTAAAGTCGATATAGGGGTATCTTGATGTTTTTATCGTAAGATACCCCTGTTTTTATCTAAAAATGGCGAAATATTCAATAAATAGCCTTTAAAATAAACTTATTGAAAATATTACAGCGATATTTAGAATAATTATTGTATTTTTGCATACGAATCATATCTATAAATATATGGCAAAAAAAGATGTAAACAGATTGAAGATAATGTTGGCAGTAACCAAGCACTCAAACAAATGGTTGGCAGAAATGTTGGGTAAAGACCAAGCAACCATTTCCAAATGGTGCACCAACACTTGCCAACCAGACTTGGAAACCTTAATACGGATTTCTGATTTGCTGAAAGTGGATGTAAACGATTTATTGAACAAAGAATGTATCAAAGAATGATGGACGATATATTGAAACAGATAAAGGCAGGCGAGGTATCGGGAGTGCAGTTTAAGGAACGCATTCTCGACAAATATGATATTGCCTGTGAATTAGTGGCTTTTAGTAATTCACATGGTGGAAAGTTAGTTGTTGGTATAAAGGATAAAACAGGAGAGATCAATGCCTTGTCGTATTCTGAGGTACAAGAAACAACCAACATGTTGAGTGACATTGCTTCAGAAAACGTAGTGCCATCCATTCTGATAAACGTCGAAACTGTTGCCGTGGAAGACGGCTGTTTGGTAGTAGCAACAATCAAGGAAGGAGTCAACAAGCCTTATCATGACAATAAGGGTATCGTATGGGTGAAGAATGGTGCCGACAAGCGTAAAGTGTTCGATAATGCAGAACTTGCCGAGATGATGACCGATTGTGGCAGTTTTGCCCCTGACGAGGCAAGCATCAAAGGTGCTACTCTCAACGACCTTGATGCAACGACCATTAAGCTGTTTCTTGGCAACCGTTTTGAGAGAGTGTTGGAGAAGAAAGGCTTGACAGGTGACGCTTTTAATGAAGCATCACTTGATATGATTTGCTCTGCCATAGCTAAGGGACATGACTGTGAGAAGATACTTCGCAATCTGCGATTTATCCGTCCTGATGGTACCCTGACCGTTGCTGCCATGCTTCTGTTTGGCAAATACACCCAACGCTGGATGCCAATGATGACAGCCAAGTGTATCTGTTTTGCAGGCAACAGTGTCGGCAGCAAGGTTTTTCGTGACAAGGTGAATGATGCAGATATGGAGGGAAACCTGCTTCATCAGTATGAAACTATCATGGATTTCTTCACTCGTAATCTGCATAATGTGCAGGTGGGAGATGAATTCAACAGCATGGGTAAGTTGGAAATACCTTACACAAGCTTGGTTGAGTTCACGGTAAACAGCCTTGTGCATCGCTCGTTGAACATGAAAGCTCCTGTTCGCATTTTCATTTTCGACAATCGTGTTGAGATTCACAGTCCAGGTGCATTGCCTAACGGACTCACTATTGATGACATCAAGGCAGGAACTTCCATGCCTCGCAATATGTTCCTTTTTAACAATGCTATATACTTGCTGCCATACACTGGTGTAGGTAGCGGCATCACTCGTGCTCTGGACGAAGACATCAATGTCACATTTATGAATAATAACAAGGCACAGGAATTTGTCATCACGGTTTGGAGAGGAGAAAGTAACCAAGTCGGTAACGAAGTCCATGAAAAAAGTACCCAAGTCGAAGACCATGACACTGGATTTAGACACTCTGACACTGACTTAGCCACCGACCATGACACTTTTGTCGAAGACCATGACACTATACATAGTTACCATAACACTAACCATGACACTAAAATAGTGTCATTGACGAATAAACAGAAGGATATAGTAAACTTCTGTAGCGTGCCAAGAACAAGTAGGGAAATTTTGGAAAGAGCCGGTGTTGTCTATCATACAAAAAATATAGCCAAATACATCACCTCCCTTGTCGCAGCAGGATATTTGCAGATGACTAATCCGGATAATCCTACGGCAAGCAACCAGAAATACAAGAAAGTAAACATAAGATAAGAAAACTATGGATTCATTATTTCTACTTCAGTTTGCATGTTTCATCTTCATGCTCATCAATGCCTTCTTCGTGGCACTCTCTCATCTGCATGTAAAATGGGAGAACAAGCGGTATGAGCGTTCACGATGGATGATTGTTGTCGCCTTAATAGGATTGGCGATACAATATGCCGTGCAGATGCTTTTCGGATTCCGTGCTGCCGACGACAGTCTTGGGGCAATCGTCAATATTCTAATTTATACTCCCTGTTTTTCGCTTATCTCCATGGGAATCTACAACATAGAGACCACAAGTTCCAAACTCAGAAAGATGATATTGATGTGTAGTGGCATTTATGCTGCCATCATTGTGGTCTTTTGCGTGGGTATCAGTCTTCATCATAGCCTGTATATCAGAGAAGGGCTTTATTTGATGCTGACTCTGTTTTGCGTAAGTGTTTTCTATTGCATATACATGATTATTCAGGAGATGATTAGGCGTAAAAATATGTTGGAGACAATGGCGGCAACGGACTTGTTGCCTTACGTAAGATATTCGCGTGCAAGTGTAATCATTCTATGGCTCGCAGTTCTCGCTATGCCAGTTGCCATCTTTTCTACCACCTTATTATATATAGTAGGTCCTGCCGAATTGCTTGCCTTGTTGTTCTTCAATCTTACGTTTATTGCTCTTGGCAGCAGTTATATTCCAACAGAAGAGCTATTGGATAAAGAAGAGAACATTCAACGATGTGGGGGGGCGAAAGAAGAAAAACCTTTACAGCAATTGCCTGAGGATCGCAGAAACTTTATTCAAAACAGTCTTGACCAATGGTGTATGGATTTGGGCTATAAGGATTGTAATGTAAACATGTTGACGCTTTCTCGTACACTTTGTATATCAAAGAACGAATTGAGCCTGTTTTTCGATCAATGCCTGCACTCTAACTTCCGAATATGGCTCAGCGAGATACGTCTCAACGCTGCAAAAAAGATGATGTTGGAATATCCGGATTATAGCAACGACATCATTTCAGCCGAGTGTGGATTCTCTTGTCGCACTCATCTTTACCGGATCTTCAAGACAAAAGAAGACTGTTCTCCTACAGAATGGAGAGACTTCCACTCTACAAATGCAGCACAAAATGACTCAAATTGAGCATAACCATCATTTTGTAAAATTCCAAAGAAAAAGCAAAACTTTTATCGAAAAACAGCCAAAAAGGTGTCGCATTCCTACGAATGCGACACCTTTTTGGTAGGAATGCGACACATGAACAGGGAAAAAATGCACCTTCTTTCGTAGAAAAACTCTATATTTGCATATTCCGGTGGATACCCGTTCAGCATTTCCGGTGATATCCGTTCAGTCCCC